>Ga0137418_10003238_pt1 | contig 14964 bp, 15 predicted proteins | sample CZODoug3_1_2_16f_FD_122242 | JGI IMG/M metagenome (GOLD analysis project Ga0137418, IMG submission 122242) | Vadose zone soil fungal communities from Angelo Coast Range Reserve, California, USA - CZODoug3_1_2_16fungal (Hybrid Assembly) | ecosystem: Environmental > Terrestrial > Soil > Vadose... | reverse complement strand
GAGCGCGCAAGTGACGGCCACGCGCTAGGCGCTCGTCTTTGCCTCCCAAATCGCCCGCCACACGCGCTCCCGTGTGGCGGGCATCTCGTCGTCCCGCTGATTCTCTTCGATCATGCTACCGCTCGTGGGGGACGGAGCAGGTCGCGGTGGCCGTCGCCACGTTGCCGGCGAGATCGGTAACGCTCGCGGCGATGGTGTAGAGCCGGCCCGTTCCGAGCGCCGCGCGCTCGGCGCGAAGCTGGACGACGCCTTCCGTGATGACGCTGTCCGGACTCGTATTGCCGTCGCCGACCCCGGCATTTGTTTTGTTGCACGACGCGACCACCGAGAGCGAGCCGGGAGCGATCCCCGACAGCGATCCGCCCGCCGGAGCAGGTCCCGCCGGCGGTGCGGGCCGCGGCGGTGGTGGCGGTGGACGCGGCGCGCAAGCGGCGCCAGTCCTCGACACCGAGGGGAACGGCGCCGAGCACTTCGGCAATCCCGTCCACGCCGTGAAGATCTCGAACGATAACCTGGTCTACGTCGCCGATCGATCCAACCGGCGCATCCAGGTGTTCACACCAGCAGGCAAGTACGTCACGCAGGTGTTCATCAACCGGGCAGGGCCGTCGGCGGGCTCGGTGGCCGGACTCGCGTTCTCGCCCGATCCGGCGCAACAGTTCCTCTACGCGGCCGACTACGGCAACTCGCACATCGCCGTGCTCGATCGCAAGACGCTGGACGTGCTCTATCAGTTTGGAACGCGAAGCGCGAAGCCCGGCGACTTCCAGGGCCCGCATCACATCGCCGTCGATTCGAAGGGGAACCTGTACGTGGCGGAAGTCGCTCCGGGCAACCGCGCGCAGAAGTTCCTGCTCAAGGGGATGTCGCCCACACCTCCGCCGAATGCGCTGACGACGGCGCAGCTGGCGACGGCGCCGGCGCCGTAAGAGAACGCTCCGCGTGCGCGGTTGATGCGCCCGTAGACCAACCTGGGGCCAGATGTCACAGGACCGGAGATATCGAGCGGGCGCCGCGATCGAGGATTACTGTCGCGCGTGCAAGTTGGACCGCATGCACACCGTGATCGCGGTGGACGGCGAGGGTCGTCCCGTGCGCGTGGCGTGCGACCACTGCCGCAGCGAGCACAACTTCCGCGGCGGCGCGAGGATGACGGTGTCCGGCGGCGGGGCGAGGATGACGGTGCCCGCCGCGCCGCCCGCCGCCACATCCGCTCCACGCGCGCGCCGAACTGCGGGTGAGCCGTTCCCCATCGTGAGCGATCGAGAGAGGATTGCGCCTGCCATGACACCCTCGTCTGACGATCTCGAACTGCTGCTGCGGCGCATCATCCGCGAGGAAGCCGGCATCACGCCTGCCGTGCCTGCCGAGAAATGGCGCGGCGGCACGCTCGTGTTGCGCCCCGGCGCCGACGGGCAGGAGAAGAGCTGGCCGATCGAGACCTTCTTTCACAAGATCGTGATGCTGCGGAATCGCCTGCGCACGCTCGAGCAGCAGGTGAACGCGTCCGACCTCGCCGACGATGTGAAGGTGAAGCTGCAAAGCTATGTGAGCGGGTGCTATGGATCGCTCACGAGCTTCAACGTCCTGTTTGCAGACGCTGCGGATCAGTTCAAGGGAAGCGGAGGCGAATAGATTAGTGCGCACGCTTTGAGGATGCGCGGGTATATATAGAGGCCATTGCCGGGGGAGCAGCAATGAGGACCCGAATCCAGTTGGTTGCCCTGGCCGCAGGCGCGGCAGTCGTGGCCTCGGGCCTCGCACTCGGTGCCGCCGGACAGCAGGCGGGCACGGCCGCGGCGCGACCGGCGATTTCTCGCACAGCTGATGGCAAGCCGGACCTCTCCGGCATCTGGGCCGTCATGAACACGGCGAACTGGAACATCCTTCCCCACGCGGCATCGGCCGACGGCCCCGGCGGCCGCGGCGTCGTCGTCGGCGACGAGCTGCCCTATGTCCCCTCGGCGCTCGCGAAGCAACGGGAGAACTACCGCACCCGGACGACCGCGGACACCGACATGCGATGTCTGCTCCCCGGCGTTCCGCGTGTCATGTACGAGCCCTATCCCTTCGAGATCTTTCAGACGCCCGGCGTGGTGCGGATGGCATTCGAGTACGTCCACGCGACGCGAAACATCTACATGAACTCGCCGCATCCGAAAGGTCCAATCGAGTGGTGGATGGGCGATTCACGAGGCAGCTGGCAGGGGGACACGCTCGTCGTCGATGCGATGCACTTCTCGGACGATACGTGGTTCGATCGCGCGGGCAACTACCACAGTACCGACATGCACGTGGTGGAACGCTACACGCTCCTGGATCGGGACCACCTGCAGTACGAAGCGACGATCGAGGACCCGAAGGTGTTCTCGCGTCCCTGGACGATGCAGATGGTCCTGTATCGTCATGTCGAGCAGCATTTTCAGCTCCTCGAGTACGACTGCATCGCGTTTCCGGACGAGGCCGCGGGCAACCTCGCGCCGCCAACGCCCGGTCCACAGTAGCCACCCGTGTGTGAGAGGCGCTGAGATGAGGAATTGCAACATCCGTTTCGTGGCGCTGCTGGGTGCCGTGGGCGCTGCAGCGGTGCTCTCCGTTCCTGCCGCCGCCCAGCAGTCGACGATCGCCGGGAAATGGGACGTCGGGGCCGGCCAGGCGAACTACACGCTCGAGTTCGGCTGGCCGGAGGAGCACGCGAAGCTGATGGGAACGCCGTCCACCGGACGCAGCGTCGTCATCGATCCGCCTGACGGGAAGATTCCGTTCCAGCCGTGGGCGATGGCGATCAGGAACGCGCGCGACAGGATTCATACGGAACCTGCCCGCATGAAGAGCAGGGACCTCGACTCGCAGGCGAAGTGCTATCCGACCGGCGTCCCGCGTTTCGCGAACCGCGGCGGACCGTTCATCACGGTCTTCCCGGACAAGGTGCTGATGCAGATCGAGTACGGACACGAGTACCGAATCATCTACACCGACGGACGGCCGCGCCTGCCTCGACAGATCAAGCTGTGGAACGGCGACGCGCGCGGCCACTGGGAGGGCGCGACGTTCGTCGTGGAAACGACGAACCTGAACGGCTTTGCGTGGCTCGACGTCATCGGGAGCTTCCTCTCCGATCAGGCGACGGTCGTCGAGCGGTTCACCCCGACCGATGCCAACACCCTGAAGTGGACCGGCACGGTGACCGATCCGTCGGTGTTCACGAGGCCCTGGACGATGGGGTGGAACCTCACGCGCAGCAAGGCGCAGGGCTCCGAGGCCGAACTGTGGGAACAGGCCTGCGCAGAGGGAAATCACTTCCCGGAGTGGGACGAAATCTACGCCCGGGAGGTCGCGCCGAAGTCCTCGAAGCCATAGAGGAAGTAACCAGATCCTGCAGAAGGAGAATTCGCATGCGCATTCAGCGTGGTCTGCTCGTGCTTTCCGTATTGGTCGCGGTAACCTTCGCCGGCAACCCGTCCGCGATGCAGGCGGGCGGGGACGTCAAGCTGACGAGGACCGTCACCGTCATTTCGAGCGCCGGCGCGCGTGCGCTGGTCGATGCCTGCACCGCGTGGTCTCAGCAGAACAAGCTCACCGTGGCGATGGCGGTCCTGGACTGGGGCGGCAACGTCATCGAGTCGCACGCCATGGAGGGCGCGGCGGGCAACGCGATCGACACGGCGCTCCTCAAGGCGAAGTCGGCCCTGCGCTGGCGGCGCCCGACGTCCGAGACGAACAAGATCGTCCGGAGCGGTGAAAACCTGGCGCCGACCTTCATGAACGACTTTCCGCAACCGGGCGCGGTGCCCATCGTGCTCAACGGTCAGGTCATCGGCGCCATGGGCGTGTCGAGCGGCGACGGCGAGAAGTGTGCGCAGGCCGCCATCGACACCGTATTCAAGGGACAGGCGAAGTCGTCAACGCAATAGCCGCGACCCTCTGGCCGCAGCGCGCGTTGCCCGCGCCATTGCGGCTATTGCTGGCCGTCGAGCGAGGTCACGATGAGACGGAAGAACGATTCACAGCCATCGCGGCGTAGCTTTCTGAAAACAGCGGCTGGCGCCTCGGCCGGTGCGGTACTGATGCGCGATCCGGCGTGGGCCCAGGGTGCGTCGGCCGCCAAGGCGGCCGCATCGGGGTTCCCGAAGATCCACCAGCCGTACATGATCACGCCGACGCAGGCGCTCGACTGGCACGTCTTCAAGGCGCAGTGCGGTCCGACGTACGCCGGCAGCACGGGGTGGAAGCGCTACACCGACTTCCTGATCTCGAAGATGCCGGAGCTCGGCGCGGTCGATCTCGACTACGTCGACATCCCGTACGACCACTACATCGTCGAGGACTGGCCGGATCGGCGGACGCACCTGCACGCATCACCGAACGCGGTCGAGAAGCTCGTCACCGACGGAACGCCCGTGCCGGTCGTCGCCTCGTACGGGATGACATCGGGGTCCACACCGCCCGAAGGCATCACGGCGCAGCTGCTGTACTACGATCCGGCGCATCCGCCGGCGGAGTCGCAGATCGCCGGCAAGGTCCTGGTCTTTCAGACACAGAAGCAGCCGGCGCCGCCATACAACAACAACTTCCTCGACAACTACACGCTCACCGACTACGAGTGGCGCTCGCCCGGCACATGGCCGGAGCTGTTCACGCCGCCGCCGCTCACGTATGGCACGTCGTTTCACGGCCGATGGGTGTGGAGTCAGTTGAACCGCTTCGCCGAGGCCGGCATCAAGGGGCACGCGGCGGGCATCGTCATCGTCTACGACCTGTCGCCGGGCATGGCGTTCGGCCTCGCACAGCGGAGCGTGTACACGGAGAACGGGCGAGCAGGGCTTGGCGCGACCTACGTCAACTGTCCGACGCTGACGCTCGATCGGGTGAACGGCGCGAAGGTGCTCGCGGATGCGAAAGCCGGAAAGATGGCGACGCTCACGCTGCGCGCGCGTTTCCAGCGCGACACGGGCAAGGCCATCATCGCGTATCTGCCGGGGCGCAACTACGGCACGCCGCAGGACGAGCAGGTGCTGCTCGCCACGCATACGGACGCGATGTCGCTCATCGAGGAGAACGGCGGCTTCGGCATGCTCGGCATCATGGGGTACTTCAACCGGCTTCCGAAGAGCGCGCGTGCGCGCACGCTCATCTTCTACTTCGACTGCCGGCACTTCATGCCCGGCGCGGAGGCCAGCTGGCCGCAGTACGACTACTACACGATCCATCCGGAGCGGTTGAAGACGATCGTCGCGACGCTTGGCATGGAGCACATGGGCGGACGGCAGACGATCGAGACGGGTCCAGGTGGCAACATGTACGCGTACTCGCCGGCCCGTCCCGAAGACGGCGGGGTGATTACCAGCCTGATGGACGTCTACAACAACAACATCTGGCTGGTGGAGACGATCGCGCGCGCCGCGACCGACAATCGCTGGCCGCGCGTGGACGTGAAGGCGGGTGCCAGCGCCGGACCCGGCGTGAACGGCGGCTTCCAGGGAACGGTGAAGAGCCCGATGAACAAGGGCCGCGGCTACAAGATTCCCGGCTGCGGCCTCGCCGGCGACTGGCCCGGTGGCTGGACGCAGACCTACGCGCAGGTCGACACCGAGGCGGGTCCGCACGGATTCGACGAGAAGTACTTCGTGGCGCAGGTCGCCGGCCTCTCGCAGATCGCCGGCGAGTTCATGCAGGTCAGACCGCTCGTGATCGATCTCGGGTGGGGCGAGCTGAAGACGGCCGTCGTCGCGTTGAAGGATCCGACCGCCCTCGCCAGGTACGTTGACGTCTTCAGGAACGTGGAGGCAGGACGAGACGATCAGGCGCGCAGCGGACTGAAGGACCTCGCGGAGAAGCACCCCGCGTTGAACCAGCAGATCGACGCTCAGTTGGCCAGGCTGTCGTCATGAGAAGGGAAGAAAACACGTAGCGTTGACTGGATCGCATGCAAGCTGATTTGCAGTTTCAGGACTCCCTGATCACTGCGGGAAGTGGGTCGGCGCGGTGTCCTGATAGCCTTGTCCCTCCAGCGTCCGCAGAAACGCGACGATCGCATCAACTTCATCCGGCGTGAGCCCCAGAGGAACGAGACGCCGGGTCTTGTAGGGGTTCGCGTTTCCGCCCAGGTTGTAGAAGTTGACGACGCTCGTGAGCGTTGGAAGTGAACCATCGTGCATGTAAGGCGGATGGCGTCCGACGTCACGCAGGCCGGGGGTTTTGAACGCACCGTGGTCTGATCGATCGCCTGTGACGAGGAATCGACCTTCGTCGGTGAACTGCATCAGCTGTGGCTGCCATCCAATGCCCTCGTTCCAGAACTTGCTGTCTGTGAAGTTGCTCCCGGCGTGGCACTGTGCGCAGCGGGCCTTGTCGTAAAACAAGTCGAACCCACGTTGCGCCTGTGGCGATACTGCGTTCCGTTCGTGGTTGAATCGCCAGCGGTCATAGGGTGCGTTGCCGCTCATGCGCGTGCGCTCGTAGTCGGCGATGGCGGCAGCGACTCGACCAGCGGTGATCTCGTCATCTCCGAATGCTTCTTTGAAATACGGACGATACCCGGCGATCCGGGCCAATGACGCCACCATCTGGCTATGACTGCTTCCCATCTCGACGGCGTTCTCAATGGGACCGGACACCTGATCTTCCAGTGAGGTGGCGCGCCCATCCCAAAACAAATGCGTCGTCACATCGGATTCCCGTTGGTCCATCAAGCGAGGCGTGACGGCGAGGTTGATGATGGTGGGAGCCTTTCGCTTGCCCTTTTGCCCGCGCACACCGATTGAGACAGGCGACGAGTCGGCAAACGCATATTCAGGTCGATGGCACGAGGCGCACGAGATGGTGTGGTCACTGGAAAGCCGGGCATCGTAGAAGAGCCAGCGTCCGAGTCGAACCCGCTGCGGCGTGGGTGAGCTTTTTGCCTCGGCGAAGTAGAACTCCATGCCGAGCGGAGGCGGACTCAACGAGCGAACCGGATTCTCCACCTCCCACGCGGGTACGCTCGATCCGACGCACGCAAGCACCCATACCGACGCGAGCGCGATCGAAGTGGCTGCACGCATTCCCATGTCGCGAGGAACCCCCTGTGAGTCGTAATTATTCCCGGTGCCGGGGTCCGCGTGATCTCGTAATGTCCCACTTGCGGCATTTCTCTCGGCGGTGAGTTTGGTACTCACACAGCGCTGAAACACCCGGAATTATTCCGAACGGTAGTTTCGATGGCCCGATGGCAGGGTCTCTGTCGTGAAGTTGTAGGCAGTGAACGACCCGTAGGAGAGGCCCATGCGGACCGGCATGTCATTCCGTACAAACGAGCGTATCGCTGAGATTGCGAACCGCTGGGCTTCGTTGTCGCGATCGAAGACGATGTACGCGCAGTCAGAAAAGATCAGTGACAGGGTCGACGGCTTGCCACGCCTCATCGGACGGCGCAGGAGCTTGCCAAGATGCTCATGTAAACGCCGATAGGCGCGTTCGACCTCGACCTGAGCGATTTTGAACTGGGCCAACGCGGCGTGCCACTGTTTCGCTTCCGGAACGCCGTCCTCGACCTTCTTCTTCTGAAATGAATCACGCACGAAAGTCGTGAAGCCCAGCAGGTCGAGGAACAACACATACTTCCCGTCGGGAGCGTAATAGTACGGCAGTGGGGAGACCATGCCGACAATGTTACGCCCGGACTCTACAACTGTGAGGGTCTTCGAGAGCCATGCGACCGACTGGTAGCGAAAGGCCGAGGGTACCCGCCTCGTCCTTTTGGCGCCAAGTGCCGAGGCCCTCGATGCCGTTTACCACGACGGCGCTTCTCCGCGCCGGCATGAGTCCTGCCTAGTCGCCAAGTGACTTTCTATCTGAAGCGGGCGGCGTGCGAACCACCCGGCATTCTCGCCCTACGCAGGAGACTCGCAAAAAATGGAGAACTGCATCTGCCCCGAATGCGTGAGCGCATGCCGCAATGATCCTGGACGACTCGTTCCCGACGACGTGCGCAAGCTGTCACGACTGCTGGGGATATCGGAACGCGACCTTGAGAATGACTACTTGGTCAGAGTGTCGGTGGCAAGCGGCGGACATACCCTGCACGCGCTGGCGCCCGCAAAGAGAAAGGGTCGCCGATTCGTCGCTGCACCGGGCACCGCCGCACCCGACTACTACGCGAAGGAAGAAGGGCGGTGCATATTTCTTAACGACAACGACCGTTGTTCAGTGCATGAGGCGAAGCCCTTCGAGTGCGGAGCGTATATGGGATGCCGCGACACTTTTCTGGGAAGGCCGTATCGCACAAAGACGGTTGAGGAGTTTTTCCACAGGCGATGGAGACAGCGCAAGTGATGTGCGTAGCCTCACGACCGTTGGCCGCCTGTTCTGTGGTCCACGCAGATCAGGTCCACCCTAGTAGCTTCCCCTGGTGCAATGAGTCGAACTATGGCCGCTTCCTGATCAACACCGTGCTGACGATGCGGCGGCCACGCCCATCACCCTGATCCAGAACGGGCAGCCCCGAAGAAGTGAGCGCGCCTTGCGGCGTAGTCAGATCACTCCTCCCTTGTCGCCTAGTGGCGACCTATCCGATGCCACCCTTTGGCTCGTCGTCTGGTTGCCGCGCGGTAATCCCTTTCTTGAATACGCGCGCGGGCGCCGCCCTGCGGGGCCATAATGACCGAAAGGAGAGACGATGGGAGACAAGGGCGGCAAGAAAGACAAGGAAAAGAGCAAGCAGCAGCAGTCGAAGAAACAGGATCAGCAGGCTAGGGAGAAGCAGGCCAAGGCCCGGCCACAGACCAGCACCAAGTAACGGATCAGCGCCGTTGGGTTTCCGAGGCGGAAATGTGGGTCCCCGGTGAGACAACCGTGCTGCGCGACGCCAAGGGGTTCGTGCTGACCGGGCGGGACCTGCTGGCCAACGCCGCGTGCGCGCGCATCCGGAAGGAACGGCGCGAGCCGATGCCCCTCGAGACCAGCGTGCCCGGCGTGTTCGCGGCGGGCGACGTCCGCGCCGGCGCGATGAACCGGGTGGCGTCGGCCGTGGGCGAGGGCTCGATGGTGGTGCCATTCGCTCACGAATACCTGGCACTGACCTGAATCGGTTCACACTGTTCGTCGTATCCTCCTCATGTGACCTCGTCGGCCGGGCCCTGCTCCAGATGAAACACGAGTGCGACGCGTGAATCCGCAGCGTTGCAACGACCTGCGCCTGACCGGTTCCGGCGGCGCGAACCGGGTCATGGAGGCCGAGCTCAAGCGCCTCGTGATGCGCTCGCCGTTCGACGTGCGCCTCGACAAGCCGAAGCGCGAGGGGGACGAGACCCTGCTCTACGCCTTCGACGCGCGCGTTGCGTGGGTCGCGGCGTGCCATCACCGCACGTCGTCGCGAATCTCCTGGGATCTGTGCTCCAGTCCGGCCGTGCGCCTCGAGCCGCTCTTCGCCGACCTGCTGCCCGCGCTCTCGTCGGACGACAGGCTCCCGGACGGCAAGCACCTCCGCTTCTCGGTCGAGGTCGGTTCATCGTCCGACTTCGAAGCGTCGCCGCTCCAGCTTCGTGGCGTCGTCAAGAATGCGCTCGTCGAGGCGCTGGCGTCGCGAGGCGTCGCATCCGACGTCGACGGCGACGCGCCGGACGTCGTGTTCGTCGCGCGCCGCGCGGGGACGCCTGACGCGCGGCGTACAGTGGTGGGCATCGACGTGGGCGGCGGCGCGCGTCATCGACGTGGCGCGCGCGTGGCCGCCGGACTCGCGCCGCTGCGCGAGACGCTCGCGGCGCAGTTGATCATGCTGTCGCGCTGGGACGCGCGAACCGAGCCGCTCGTCGATCCGATGGCTGGAAGCGCCACGATTCCGATCGAGGCGGCAGGCCTCGCGGTGGGCGCTGCCATTCGTCACCCGGCGGATCTCCCGCTGCGCCATCTCGCCGCGTTCAGGGGTCTGCCGAACGAAACGCCCGACCTGTTCCCGGGGACCGTGGCAACAATCGTCGCGCTCGACGCCGACGCCGAGTGCATTCCCGCGATGGTAGGCAACCTGCGCGCCGCGGCTCTGACCGGTGCCGCGTACGACCACTCCATCGTCATCGCGCAACAGGACGTTCGAGGGCTGACGCCGGACGACATCGAGCGCCTGCTGCCTGCGGTGCGCAACATGCAGCCGGGTGTCTTCTGCTTCAACCCGCCCTATGGCGTGCGCATCGGCGGAGAGCACGGCGAAGCGGAGCTGCTCGCGCTCTACGCCGACATGGGCCGCGCCCTCGGGCGCTTCAGTGGTTGGCGCGCGGCGTGTTTCGTCGCGAACCCGAAGTTCGTGTACGCCTTTGGTCACCGTGCAACCATGACGAAGCCCGCGAGCAACGCCAACCTCCGCGGTACCTTCCTGGTGTTTCAGCTGTAATCCGGCGTGGCCGCGACGGCCACGGCTGTTAATATCCGAACGGCCGCATGAAAACGTACGATGGTGCCGAGTGATCCGGTCGGCTCAGGGCCAGAAACTGGATTTCAGCGGCCAAGAGGCAACATCGGTCGCCACTAGTGGCTCGTATCCACTGAATCAGTAGTGGTATGGTGCGGCGCCATATGGCGCTGATATTGACCGCCGATGAACGCACCGAATTGGAACGCCGGGTCCGGAGTCGCAAAATTCGGGCGGAAGACGCCCGGCGCGCGCAGGTCATTCTGATGCTCGCGCAGGGCGACTCGTTCAGCGCGATCACGGCGACGGTCGGGTGCTACCCGGACTACATCAACCGCTGGAAACAGCGGTTTGAAACTGAGCGGCTGACAGGCCTGCGCGCGAAGTACTGCGGGCAGCCTCCGACGGTGCGAACCCCGGCGATGGAGGCGCGGATCCTGTCGAAGACCCGGCAGCGTCCGCCCGACGGGAGCACGCATTGGAGCACGCGGAAGCTCGCCACGGTGCTGGGGATTAGTCACGTGCTGGTCGCCCGGGTGTGGCGGCGCGCCGGCCTGCAACCGCATCGGGTGGAGCGCTACATGCTCTCCGATGATCCGGCGTTTGAGCAGAAAGCGGCCGATGTAATTGGGCTCTATCTCAATCCACCACAACATGCCGTCGTGTTTGCGGCCGATGAAAAGACGGCCATTCAAGCCCTGGATCGGTTGGATCCGGTGCTGCCGCTCTCGCCCGGGCGCGCCGAACGCCACGGCTTTGAATACTACCGACACGGTACGCTCTCGTTGTACGCCGCGCTGAACACCCGGACAGGCGAGATCATCGGCCACACCGTGCCCCGGCACACCAGCGCCGCCTTTGTCGACTTCTTGACCGACGTCGTGGGGACCCAACGCGGCGGCGTGAGATCCACGTCATCGTCGATAACCTCTCGGCGCACAAGACCAAACAGGTCCAGGGGACGCGACAATTTTTTCACGCTCCAGATGCGTACATGGGCGCGCATGGTGATGGCCGCCGGACGGAAGGCGTTCCTGTATCAGTTCACGCACGTCCCGCCGAGCCCGAATGCGAAAGCATGGGGCGCGTATCATGGGTCGGAGATCGCGTACGTGTTCGGCAACCTGCGAAATCCGACGTTCAAGTACACCGAAACAGACCGGTCGCTCTCGGAGACGATGTCCAGCTACTGGGTAAACTTTGCAAAGACCGGCGATCCCAATGGCAAGGGTCTTCCGACATGGACTGCGTACGATCCCGGCGCAGAACCGTACCTGGATCTTGGCGCCTCCGTTCAGATGAAACACCATCTGCTGAAGGCCCAAATCGATTTCCTGGAATGCGTGCAGAAGGCACGCTCGAGTACTGCGCAGTAGTTGAGGTTGAGTCGAAGTAATCGCGCCAGGCGATCGTTTGCGTGACACGGCAGCCGGGCGTCTCGAAAGCGTCGGAGCTGGGAGCGGGCCGCCAGGTAGTAACCGCTCGCGCGGCGAATAGGTCCTCCCTAGTCGCCCAGGGTTGACTGATGCCGGCGGAGGACCTCCTGAATGGCCAGGTCTGGGGCAGGGCTCCCGCGGTGCAGAGCGCGCCGCCCCCCCGGCAACGGGCCAGTAGCACCGATCCGCTCACGGCACCATACGGCCCAGATGAAGGTTTACGAACACAACGACCCGGACTCCTTGATCCCTCGGTCTCACCCTTGGATAGACGGTGAATCCGAGCCGGCACACAGGTATTATGATTTTCGCACCAGCCCTGAACTCATCCGGTCGTCGCTTGAGGATATGCAGGAGTGGAGCGCCTACCCTGCGACCGAGACCTTCTATCGGCTCCTTGAGTGGCTCAATGGCTCCGAGTCGGTCTTTGAGTCCAATGACTGTGCCTTTAGCGGCGCGATTGCCAATACGAGTGCTCAGTTCTCCAAGCGCCTGCAGTGTTCCGGCCGCCTGATGATTCTCTACCGAGACCTGGCATTGAATACATCGCCGGAGCAGGTTCACTGGTTGACCAACGCCGCCGCTCATGCCTTGAGACGAACCGATCAAGCATTCGAATGGGGTGCCATCGGCGCCACGATCATGCCGGTCAGATTTACGACCCTGCCGGGGCCGCCGGAACTGCAACGGGGGCAGCAGCTCATGTTGTCGTTTTGGGCTTGGGGAGACGATGCGCTTGAGGTAATGACCAACCTTGATCGCACATTTCGCAACGTGACGGTGGCACTTCGAAAGTTATCCGATGAGATCCGCCACTCATCGCCGGCCACCACATCGGACGATTAACCGCACAGCCGCACGTCCCACAGTTTCGTATAGACCGGCCCGGTCGGCTTCAATTCACTTCTTCATCAATACGACCTCGCGCGGGATAGGCCAACTGTAGTCGCGCAGTGTAGCAATCCACCGAGGACACGCTCGAATCGGCGCTATCTGGCCGAGATGTGTTCCGGGCTGAAGGAGCTCGCGGAGAAGCACCCCGCGTTGAACCAGCAGATCGACGGTCAGTTGGCCAGGCTGTCGTCATGAGAAGGGAAGAAAACACGTAGGACCAGCGCTGTCATACCGATCCAACACAGTCACCTCGAGGCCGGAGAACCACACTCCGGGAGCGAGGTGTCATGGCTGAACAGGCGATTTCGTGTCCTTCCTGCGGCAGGAAAATCCCGCTCACACGGGCGCTCCGCGCCGAAATCGAGGAGTCGATCAAGGAGCGGCTGATCGAAGAGCACCGGCTCAAGGACGCGGAGAAGGAACGCCAGCTCGCCGACATGCGCCGCCAGATCGAGGACCTGAAGCGCAAGGCCGAGCAGGGCTCGCAGCAGGCGCAGGGAGAAGCGGGCGAGGAAGAGCTCGAAACGCTCCTTCGGTCCAACTTTCCGTCAGACGACATCACCGCCATCGGCCAGGGGATCCGTGGCGCCGATGTGCACCAGGTTGTCATCGACTCCCGGAACAGAAAGAGCGGCTCGATCCTGTGGGAGTGCAAGAATGCGCGGAACTGGAGCGACGGCTGGCTCGCGAAGCTGAAACAGGATCAGCGGTCGCTGCACGCCGACCTCGCGGTGCTCGTGTCGGCGGTTCTTCCGAAAGGCTGCACCAGGTTCGCGTTGATCGACGGCGTGCTCGTCACCGATTTCGCCTCCGCGCCGTGCCTGGCGGCCATCCTGCGCACGAACCTGTTCCAGCTCGCCCAGGCGCGCAACGCCACGATGCACAAGGAAGAAAGGCTGGAGCTGCTGCACCGGTACCTCTCCGGCGTCGAGTTCCGGCAGCGGGTCGAGGCCGTTGTCGAAGCGTTCACCGCGATGCGCCACGACCTGGACCAGGAGCGCCGGGCCGCCGAGCGCCAGTGGGCGCGGCGGTCCCGTCAGATCGATGCGGTCACGCTGAACGTCTCAGGGATGTACGGCGACCTGCAGGGACTGCTTCCCGCCTTGCCGGCGATTGCCCTTCTCGAGCTCCCGGCAGGGGAAGCCGAGCCCTCTTCATAAAAGGCGTCAGAAGCTCTCGCGCTTCTCCAGGTTCGCTTCGATGTCCTTCTTCTCCCGCCACACTGGGTGAAGGGTCTTCTCGACCATCAGCGGCAACTGATCCTCGAGATGCGGCGAGCCAGCCTGGCTCGAGTTGCCGTACCCCAGCGTGCACCGCGCCTGCTGTGACGGACCGAATTCGACGGCGCAGACAATGGTTTCGCCATTGGCCGCGTAGTAGCGATTACCCACCTTGCGCGTGAAGGCAATCGTGCGGAAGAGTCCCGAGCCCCCGGGGCCGCCGTTGCCCGGCACGTCGGCGTTCCCGCTGGCAAAGCGGAAGACGTCGCCCCACTTCACGTCGAGCGCGCCGTACAGCTCCTGACACTCGGCGGCGGCCGCGGCAAGCGCGACGAGCGCCGACGCGGGATCGTCGAGGCCGTAGGCCGAATCGAGCGGGCTCGCCGGGTCGAACTTCACGCGCAGCCTGGCCGCAATTCCGCCGGGGCCGGCGAAGTAGCGGTTCACGAACATTTGAAACAGCACCGCGCCCCGGCTGTCGGCGTCGGTCATGTGGTCCCACTTCGCGAGGACGCGAGCGGCTTCGGTGCCGCCATTGGCCGCCTTCAGCAGATCGGGGAGCACCCGGTCGGCGAGCTCCATCCGCGTCGAATGTTTCTTCGCGATCAGCTGCTCGTAACTGATTTTCGCGTCTTCCGTGATCATGCGCCTCGAACGAAGCGTGCGCATCGTCGGCATCGCTTCGCCGGACGGCGCCACGAACGGGGCGTACTTCGTGCGGTCGATCAGCGGCAGCGTCGCGTCCCACGGCGGCTCGTTCGCGTTCTGCGTCCACCCGGCCGCGGGGTCGATCGCCTTCGGCAATTCGTCGAACGACAGGTAGTCGGTCCACATCGTCGCCGACGAGTCGCCGGGGACGATGCGCGACCAGTACGCGTAGTCGTGGCCGTTGCGCCTCGGCACGAGGCCGTCGAACACGAACATCAGGTGGCCGTTGTCGTCGGCGTAGTTGGCGTGCCACATCGGCACCGACATCATCCGCAGCGCGCTCGTGAACGCCTCGAGCGTGGTCGCTTCGCCCATGCGGAACCAC
>Ga0137418_10003236_pt1 | contig 14966 bp, 13 predicted proteins | sample CZODoug3_1_2_16f_FD_122242 | JGI IMG/M metagenome (GOLD analysis project Ga0137418, IMG submission 122242) | Vadose zone soil fungal communities from Angelo Coast Range Reserve, California, USA - CZODoug3_1_2_16fungal (Hybrid Assembly) | ecosystem: Environmental > Terrestrial > Soil > Vadose... | reverse complement strand
TTTTAGCCTTTTAAGTACGAATTAAGCGAATTAAGTTCTAATTTAAGTAGAATTACTTGTCACAAGTAGGGTCTTCCAATGAATTTGCACTTATTTGCACTTATTTGTTGTTAAGTATGATAAGTCAGTTTTAAGAACTTTTTTGATTTTCCTGATGCTACTCCTATTGGGCCTCCCCGACTCTCTGACAAGAGAGGAGGGTTTTGTCGATCGAAACGTTAAACATCCCTGCCAAACGGTTCCCCCGGGATCACCCGAGTTGCCTTATATGCCGAAAGTCCCTGTCTTTCTGGTGCTTCGACCCCACAATTTGAAATAGAAACGTCATTGTCGCCTCGCTGCCCTCGATATCTCTACCGTGAGCTTGAACAGCCAACGTCGACCGCGACGTTAAACATTATCGTCGACTGCGACGTTAAACAATCTCGTCGACCGCGACGTTAAACACTATTACCGAAAGCGACAATAAACAACCAACGAAAAATTCAACAAACACCGTCAACTATGACTTCACAGGCTTTAACAAAAGCCGTCGCCCGTGTAGCCGATTGCAATCCGCCGTGGCTTAACTATCCCCTCCCGCATTTACGTGGATCATTGTACGTATTGAGTTGCGATGAGTTGCGCGCAGCGTCTTCGCGTGTCTCCATCCATCATACGGCTAAAAAACATTATGATAAGACGATCTGCGTTGACATTATTCTGGAGCATTTTGACTCGTGCAGAACCTCCCTTATTTCATGCAGCTTAGCTTTTCTTCAAACGCGTTTGCAAAATTTAAATTTGACGGTTAGCGCAAATATGTCTCGGTTCGAGATGATTACTACGTTTTTCGAAACTATGTACGGAAACCCGGTGGCCTTGGCGCTACGTAAGTCTTCCTGGCCCATTCAGGGATCGTTCTCCATTGAAAATGACTCCATTCACGGTCATATGCCGTGGCTAACAGCCGATTTGTCGCCATGGATGAACAGATTGCCTCGTAAGTTGCTTCTTGGAAGACTAAAATCTTGTCTTCAGTCCATGCATCCATCAACACGGCCGATGTTCAAATCTTCCTCTAAACAATCCTGTTGGCACGCACTTTTACGGCATTTGAAACAGAGGGGACGGTTCCTCTTCTGCCAGACAGACGAATATTTGATTGAACAAGCTCTAAGTGCTCATCTGCTTAGTTCAATGAAGGAATTAACTCGTGCGTCCATCATTCGTGAATTACTTGAAGCTGAATATGGAACAGATCTTCTTGACGAACTTTCGCGACCCTTTCTCACCCGTCAGCAGGCCATCAACAACTCCGTCAAAATGAGCAAAATGAAAAAGAAATTCCAAGAAAGGATGACTACATTTAGGCTTGTTACTGACATCCATGCTTCTTGGCCTCACAAAATATCACGCGAAATCGTCTTTAAGCGACTAAATGAGTATTTGCAAGGCACTCTGTGGTCTCTTCCACCACCATGTGCCGTGTGCAGCCGTCAAATTCACGAGACGGATGTGATTTCCCTGATTGTGGACGGTAACACTTCCAGCCTTCCTCATCACCTCGACATGTTGATTATTACGGATCCATTTATTATCCAGAAATGTATTGTTCAATGCAACTCTGCAGAGTTTGTGTTCGGACACAAAACTTTGGATGGATTAATGCTATACAAACCGGCAGTCCATCTGCTACCTGGTGGTAATGCTTGCCTGGATGTTTGTGCACAGTGTCATTCATCTCTCAACAGAAATGTTATGCCTAAGTTTGCTCTCGCCAATGATTTATATCGAGGCCAACTTCCCTCCCAGTTTACTGATCTGACTTGGGTAGAAGAAATGGTATGTGCCCGTTTTCGGTATACTGCTCACATAACCCGTTTGTTTCAGTCTAGTGATCCTGCTCTGCCGAATGTTCTGCACGGAAATACGTGTGCGCACGAGATGAATGTGGTTTCGACTGCTTCTGTTCTGCCTCGTACACCTTCGGACATCAATGAAACGTTGAGCGTCGTCTTCGTCGGCCCCGGAAAATTTCGACGGGAATTTCTCAAAGACGTGTATCGAATCCGCAAACGGAAGGTGTGGAGTTTTTTGACATGGTTGACGTCACATAATGTACATTATTTGGACATGCATTTAGATAAAACCATCCTCGACCAGTATCCAGAAGACGACATGCTTCCGGGAATAACAGACAACGTGATTGAAGATCACGCATCGGATGTTTCTCAAATTTTTTTGGAAGAAACTGCAGGACCGAGCGAACATCCCGCAGAGCTGCTAAAGGTCCCTCCTTCTGAGGCAGACGAACCTTTTGTTTTTCTGGAAAAAGTAGGCGTCTCCGACCCCGAGGGCGATAGGCTGAGTGGACGTACTTTTGTTAGTAGAGCCCTTCGTAACTTGGTGAGCGATATGGGAAATAGTACCCTGCCTGATCTAATCTTGCACCGAGGATCGACGGCAATAAAAGAATACAAGAATCCGGAACTAATGCCCGGTATGTTCCCCACGTTATGGCCTTTCGGCATAGGTGGTTTTGAAAACCCAGTACGGTCCGTAAGTCTATCGTTTCCCATTCAGGCAAATTACTATTTTGACCTTCCTGACCGGAGTTTCCGTACTCATAATAGTTTCTTGTTTGTAGCCTTAAACATCATTCAGCGAAGAGCGGCTCACTTACACACCCATTTCACGGTCAGAAAAAGAAATTTTCCGTCAGTCGCAGAGAAACTGATTACAGTCACTCCCGAAGTTCTTTTATCTACCGCACAGCATTTGGAGCATGAAGGAAAATATCAAAATCTCACGGATGAACAACAAAATGCGATGAACCTTCTTAAAAGTGTCAACGCAGTCTCAGCGCGTATTCCCGGATCACATGCATCGCAGATTCACATTCGTAATGAAATTAGAAATTACTTCGGATATTTCGGTATGCCCCATCTTTATTTCACTGCGAATCCCTCCGCCACACACAGCCCAATTTTTCAAGTGATGTGCGGAGATACAAATGTGGACCTTACAAAACGTTTCCCTCAAATAGTTCCTAGTCGCGAAAGAGCACTGAGGCTTGCAAAAGATCCTGTAGCTGCCGCCGACTTCTTTGATTTTTCCATTAAGTGTATTTTCAAACACCTGTTTGGATGGGATTACTCAAAAAAAGAATCTTCACCCGAGGGAGGCATCTTGGGTCATTTGCGCGCTTTTTATGGAACCGCTGAACTCACAGAACGAGCCAACTTCCATGGCCACTTTTTATTGTGGTTGAGGGGTGGTCTGAATCCCTCCCAGTTACATGAACGTTTTGCGGATGATGAAGGTTTTAAACACCGTTTTTTCGAATTTTTTGAAGATATCATCCATCACCACCTCCCCCAAAATGATGGGATCAACATAGACCCAGCATATGAACCTAGAATTGAACGTCCACCTCATCCACCAGATCCAAACGAAGCCGTACTCGACGAACTTCGTACTTGGGATTCCGCTTTCATCACTCAAATTAAAGTCTGTGGGGAAGCTTTGCAGCGCCACGTTTGTAGACCGGTTTGTCATAAATATGGAAATGAGGGCCGTTGTAGGTTTTTATTTCCACATGAAATTATTGAAGCTTCGTATTTTGACCCTGACAGTAAATCGATCGTGTTGATGTGCCGTGACAGTACCGTTAACTATTTCAACCCTTACATCCTTGTTTTCTGCCGTCATAATCACGATATTAAATGCATTTTGTCAGGTAAAGCCGCCAAGGCAGCCTCATTTTATATCACAGACTACATAACAAAAATGGGACCTAAAACTTATGAGATGCTTTCCTTATTGTCTAAAGCAGTCAGCAATATGCCCCCCACAGATGACAGCAGTGCGGCGGCAAAAGCTAAAATTCTTCTTCATAAATGTTTATCACAATTTACTCGTCAGCAACAAATACATTCTCAGCAAGCTGCCCGCTATATACGGGGTAAAGGGGATGGTATGTCTTCCCACGATACAAAACCAATGATGTCCTCCATCCTTATCTCGAATGTAAAGTCCATTTATTCGCCACAAATTTCACAACATGGTTCTGATGATGAATCTGATGATGAAGAATGTGAACCAATTTCCCTCCGTATCGCCGTAGATCACGAAGGGCATTTAATGACATCAAATCAATTCCATGACTATTACTACCGTGGACACTCCTTACAATCAATGAATTTTTTTGATTTTGCCCGATCAGTTAAGCTTGAAAAAAAAAGCAATGCTCCCAAAGATACCGGTGGATCTCGTCCTGGCACTCTCGAACGTCATGCTTTAATGCCTGAACATAAATTAGCAGACAGTCATCAGTTGGTTCAATTTTGGAATGAGGAGCGAGGCCATAAAGAAATTGAATATGTTCCCAGGGTTCTCGGCTGTTCTATCCCGCGACCCAATGCAGGCTTGTCATATCATATTTTTGTCTTAGCTCATTTTAAACCGTTTGGAATTCTCTGTCCACTCATTTCAAAAAATGAGTCTTTTGAGACCGTTTTCAAAAACTATGTACTAACAGATGCTGCGAAAACTGTTATAAGAAATTGGGATGCCACTAATGAATGCGAGGATGCACGCGATGCCGAGCGCATGAAAAAAACAGCCCAGATGACGAAAGAATCTCGAGCGTTAACTAATTCCTTGTTCATGCATGATTCTTCCATTCCCATTGTGGACAACAATGGCGAAAACCCAAATTCTGCAAAAACCGATTTTGCCGTAAACCAGCATTTACTGCTTCTCCAACAATCGAATTGGTTCAAGTCACCCCTCTGCCAACCTTTGCCACCTACCGCACACCTCCTGGCCGTGACAGATATCCTCCTCAAAAAATGGAAAGCTAGTCTAAAAAATCAAGAAGCCGCTTCGATGCAGAAAAGAAGATGTCAGACAGATATCCAAAATCCCACCACAAACATATCCAATTTCATTTCACCTACGGAGCATGCTGGTGTAGGCGATCCTCAGAAGGACATATCATCAATATGTGCAGAGACAGATGCGCCTAAATTAAATACGCCCCAGCAGACAGCAAATATGGATCCCGAATCCGTCATAAATCGCATAGGCACCGAATTCCACCTGAATAGTAAACAGTGGGTCTCTTTCCGGATCATTGCTCGTTCATTCATTAAAATTAATCTAAATATGACAGACAAGCCTGAACCTATACGGATGTTGATGACAGGCCCTGCTGGTACCGGAAAAACACACGTGGTAAATGCTGTCCGCGCGCTTATGGCGGAATATGGTGAAGAACATACACTTCGCTTGCTTGCTCCGACAGGAACAGCGGCATCACTGATCGATGGCATGACAATCCATAAAGGTTTAGGTATCAAAATTAAATCCAACCAAAAAGGTAAAGGTAATCGAAATCCCGGCGAAAGTAGCGAAGATTATACAGTGCTCATAAGTGTTCGAAACCGTACATTGCTACGCGACGAATGGCGGTTAGTCAAAGTCCTTTTTATAGATGAAGTATCATTACTGAGTCAACAACTTATCTGCGAAGTTGATCATGCATTACGTTACGCAACAGAACGCCCAGACAAATGGTTCGGTGGTATATGCGTCATTTTCGCCGGTGACTTTTGTCAGTATCCTCCAATAGGTGGCACCCCCTTGTACTGTCCAATTCCCAATGGAAATAGCCGACGAAAAGACGATGTTCCCCGTCGTTTGGGAAGACTCGCATGGAAATCCATCAATGTAGTAGTATCCCTCGCGGAACAAGAACGGATGAAAGGCGATGCAGAATATTCACGCGCCGTTAACAATCTCCGTACTCGACAATGTACGCTTGAAGACATTGATCTTTTCAACAGTCGTGTCATCAAAAGCGCTCAAAATCCAGACGGCATCGACATGAACACTGTTAACAAGGCAAGTGCTACTGCCATCGTGTCCACCAATTTATTACGTGAAACTATTAACGCCCGAAAAGCACATGCCGATTGTACGGGACCGGATTCACCAACGTTGATTACATGTGCCGCACTTGATAACATTCTATGTGGTCCTAGTGGTAATGAAATAACCACACACCTCTTGAATATGAACATGACAAAGCTTACTGCGGAAGGTGCTCTTCCAGGATTCGTACCTTTATATGTAGGCATGCCCATAATTCTTCGTCATAGAAATATTTCAACTGAACTCCGTGTGACAAACGGCTCACAAGGTTATGTCAGGCAGATTAACACGGACAACACTACTGGTGGTCTCACTTTTGCTAAATCTGTCATTGTCGAGTTTCCTATGAGCAAGGCAAGTTTTGAACAACTTCCCGATCACTATTTTCCCATAACCCCCATATCCTGGACTTTTGCTACAAAAATAAAAGGAGAACTAATCCGCGTTAATAGACAACAGGTACCCATCCAACCCGCGTTTGCTGTCACGGGCCATTCTGCGGAAGGCAAAACTTTACCCAATGTTCTTGCTGATTTGCATGAAGGTGGATTTGCCGCCTACGTTATCGCTTCACGACCGACCTCACGTGAAGGATTACTTCTTTGTAGGCCTGTCTCTTTGGAAACACTAAACCGGCCCCTTCCTCACGATCTTCATATAGAACTTCAGCGGCTAAAAATAATGGAATGCAACACGCTTATTAGATATGGATTTGAAAAGGGTATTGAACAAAAAGTTTTTGACCCTGAGGCCGAATCTCACCTCCAAACAACAGAGCACAATATAATCCGTCCAAAATTTGAGTTCGCCGAATCCAAACCGAAATTGGCTAAAGACAAGAAAAGAAAAGCTACCGAAGATACAGGTCCACGTAAAAAGAAACGTAGGTGTGAGGATGGCAATCCTACGGTGACAGCAAAATGTGCGTTACCCCTCAAAAAAAATAAGAAAAGACCGTCGTCCTCCCCTGATATTTTTTCAGCCAAACACAAAAAAAAGAAAATCTTGAAAAACACCGACGAGCAAAGCACCTTGCCTAAGCAAGACCCCTTACCCGCAGGATGCATATGGTCTCAGAGTAACTGGTCATGTGCGTACGATGTTTTTTTTATGATATTCTTTTACATATACCATTCGTCCACAGAATCGTGGACAAACTCGTGGCATCATTATTCCCCTTTGGCTTCCGTTCTACATGAAAAATTTTCCGGTCTATCTGAAGAATATGCGCAAGGACACCAATCCATTTTTGATGAACATAGGGACCAACTTAGAAATATTTTATCTGCCCGTGATCCCAACACATTTCCAAGATACGGACCTATGGCTATTGACGTCGCCGATATTTTTGAACAATTAAATCAAAACGGACAACATGTACGTACATTGATGATTCAGCATATATGCCCCCCTTGTAATCAAACTCCCCGCCCTGTTTCTTTACTATCTTTGCCGGCGACTGTGCACCCCGCGTTGCTTCCCTGTTTAGGAGAAGCCCAATTGACGCTGCCTACACGATTTACCATTCAAGAATGGATGGACGCGTTAATTACTACCAACGCCAAATCTCATTGCTCAGTTGTCGTTTGTCCCACATGTTCTACTACTACGCAAATTGCTACAACCTTTTTCCAGCCATCACCGTTTCTTCATTTCGAAATCCCATCAGAGATGAGAAATTCTGTATTGCCTTCTCGAATTCTTACGATCTCCAACACGGATGTCGCTGCGCATCACTATTTATTGAGGGGAATAATATACCACGGTCAACTTCATTTCACCGCTCGTTTAATTACCACTAACAATATAACATGGGCTTATGACGGACAGCTCAATAATGGCATCCCTGTCCTGGAACATAATCTATCTGATGACATCCATCAGTTAACAACACTTCAAGGCAGACAAGCTTACGTCTATGTCTACCAACTCGTTCCTCAACCTCCATCACCGCTTTAAAATTTCTCCATATCAATTCAGCGACTTTTCAGCATATCCACACAAAGATGACCAAGCATGGGGTGAATCTGTCGGCATAGACTTTAGGACATAGCTATGCAGCCACTTCGCAAAGTTATTGGGCTCTGTCATCCGTGCGCACGTTTCCATATAGGAAGGACACATCCGATGGGTACGTGATCTCTATGACAAGCTGAATGCAGACGAACAACTACCACTAACAGCTACACCCTCAACCTCGCACGCAAAACAGTATCACTTATCAATTGAAAATACCTTTATCACGCCCGATCAGTAACTTGGTCCTTCTGATATTGATGACCTCAGAGCGCTCGCACAAAAACAGCATTGAGGAATCCGCTCGGAAACTACTTATGATCGTCCTTGCAAGCTTTTCGTGGTGACGGTACCGTAAGTGCCACCGCCCCATCGGTTCGCCAATTTTATTGATTAATTTATACCATATACACAAATGCTTACAGGTACACAGGCCCTCGTTCAGGCTCAACAGGCCGTCCCACAGGCGGAAGGCTTCTTCGATCCACACCATACATCGACCAGTCGCCCGTTCGTGTCGTACGGACGCACCCCCTCCACCACCTCTGGGATTGCAGGCTCCCACCATGGGCATTCACGAAGAGGTGCAATCGGGAACAGAAGACAATCTCATTTCCTCGTCGAAACTATTAGTCATGGAAATGTTCTCCCCGTCTTCAAATATGAGTAGGAACGGAAAATTTTGACAATAGATAAATAAAAAACTAACTATTTCATATCACGCAGACAAGAACAGTAATCCCATTCTTACAGTACCATTTTGGAGGACCCTTCCCCCTTTTCGCCTTCGTGTTCACCAATAGACATATCTTCCATACGTGGCCTTACCCCACGGCCAACAACAATGTCGTCGACACCCAATTTTCGTTTACGAGGTGTGCTCGCCATTGCTTGAGACACTGATGCTGGTTTTGACGGCTTCATGTTTGCTAACAGCTGTCCAAATATGTCTGTCAACATAGTCATCGCACAAGACCGAAAAGCGTACTCCGGCACCATAACGATCATGCATCGTCAACGAATCCATGCGCAATACCACGTTACGCATGGAACCCATCAGAAGAGCCCTGATATTGAAGGACATCTCCACCAACTGACCTGGTCTGAAGATTCCCGGATTGGCTTCGCTAGCCGTCAACGTGCTAGAACAAATTATACTGATACATAATATAGACTACGCAATATGAAAACTCACCCTTCCAAAATATCGGGCAACATTTCCCAATAACTGACCACATTATCCTCCGTAAACAGGTATTTACCCGTTTCGAGCAGATCCCGTAAAACATGGTCAGGATCAATAACCGTAGTTGGCCCTCCTTGAATGGATTTCCACACTTTACTTGCGATTGGCGTCAACAAACGCGTACCGGCCACAATAGTATCAAAACCCGCCGTATTCGAAAGCTCAAAACCACGAACGACGCCGACGCTAAAATTTTCATCCACAAATTGATGTATCCGCCTTAAAGCGGAAAGAGCCGTATAAAACGACTTGCAATCACCACCACACATCATGACAGACTGCTTCACAACATGCGCTCGTTGGGTAGGAAGTCTAATGATACTTTAGCAGCGTCACTCAGGGTAAATTACTTCAGATGCACGTACTTGCTCCTACCCGTCAACGGAGGCAGAGAACAGCCAACCAGCAGGCCCTGCACTTGTAACACTACCTCTTCACCCGAGTCCCTCCAAACCAAGAAAGCATAGTTTTCTTGTCCAACAAGAACTTTGAATGACCTCCGTATCTTACTGTCGTCGTCAAAGGCCGCAAGCTGATATGATCCGTACGTCTGAGATTCTGCACGCAACCTGGCTAAATTCTCCAGCTTGCCCACTGAATTGACGTTTCGTAAATAGACAATTGATTTAAACACAATCTGATACCTACAGCAAACCGGATCCTTCAACACCTTCTTTAAATTCTCCGCGTGGTCATCCATTCCTTGGGAGGGGGCACAGAAAACCACGTTCGCAAACCTACCATTTTATAAGCTTTCAGCCACAACATGAACTCATATTACTCAGCGTTCGTCACAAGTGGCGAAGGACACCAACCTCCTATCTTCGTATCCATTTACCCTCCCCGACCATCGACCATTCACTTTCTTACAGCATGCCTCCAAAAAAGTTTGCTATCATCTCTTGCTGATTATCATAACATTGACATCTTTGTATACAGACGAACACTTTCGCCTAACGACAGAGACAATCCCTCCAAAAAGAAAAAAGAGCAAAATGTCGGAAATACTTCCATGACTGCAAGCAATGACCATAATACTATCGACATTGGTCAACCGTCGACATCCCAGACAGCGTACGTCACACATCCATTTTTTATCACACCGCTGCTCGGAATTTAATGGTGTCGAAAACCCCAGTTTTGAAATCATGCACGCGTTGGCCCCTATTCCTCCCGTCAAAATATTTCAGACCGGGCGCGATAGCGGATTGATATCACAAATGAACCTCCAAGTGGCATTCGGTCTTGATACTAAAATCCTAAAGTGTGTAGGCCTGACACCAATTATATTATTACATACTTAAAAGCCATGCGCAGCCGTATTGAAAGTTTCGTTGTGGGACCTTCGTATGAAAACATTGTCAATATCGCCACCTGTGACTACACCCGTTTCCACACCACAGGAAAATACCGGTCGATCATACTTCACGAATCCAAGGGCGGCGCACCATGCCTATTTTACACTGTAGGCGTCGTTAGCCACTCCGACTTGGTAACAGGCAATAACTCCCACCAAATCTGCATTGTTCCAACTGATCTAAGTTGGAACCGTATTGCCGCTGTCATGGGCAAGTTTTTCAAACAAAAGAGACTGGCGTTGAGCGCTTTCAAAAACGGGGTCTCCTTTTCTACCCTAAAACGTAAAGACAGTAGCGCGAACCAACCCATGAATTCACTCGGCATATCCACACCCTCTTTTTCCAAAGCCCCGATGGCACGCTCTCGAAATGTGCCCCTACCATACAATTGCGACGGTACAGTCCACCACTAATCTTCATATAATATCAAGCTCACTCCAATCCCGTACAGTACCTACTTTTGACGGACGCACACCTTTCCGACTACCGGAATACAAGAATCTACCCAAAATACACACCGAAATAACCCCAGGATCCGCGGTTATTGTCATGTTCTCACTCGGTGCTTATAACTTGTCCGACGGTGCAGCAATGTCCTACGGCGTCACTGATGGTGTATCTCTCAACATCCAGTCAGTCGTTCTTCTTGCAGAAGCCCTAAAAGCTGATGCCCCAATCACTTCAAAAATCTCCAACGCCACCCTCCACCTCGGCGTCCTCTCCGAAACGGAGTCATCTGATTCCGAAGACCAGACCGAAGGAACAGACAATGAGCCTGAAAGCCAACTTATGTAGCTACCCTAACATTTTTCGAGCTCCATCAACACGCCCTGTCCGAGTCACAATTGGCTTTGTAACAATAGCAAAAACCCTTGTAATTGTATTCGAAACTTATGTACCTGATAGCAATAGTATTTTGTCTCCTTCTTCCCAATGGAAAATGTTGCGAGTCGGGGACTGGCGCCCTGCGCCGCTACGATAAATACCATTGGGAGCATAACCCCCTTTTGGGTTGGACAAAAGGCTATGTAACATTATTGTGATAATATTGGAATGTTATCAGAATTCTAATTTTGGTCAAAATTTAGATAGCGTTTTGCCTGACAAAATCATGTTTGGCTTTTGCAGTACACAAAGCTCTGTCATAATTCAAGCTGTTGGATATATCTTCCATATGGGATTAGTTGAACTTTAGACAGCCTTTTGAATGATTCAAAAGCTTAAACTATAATTAAAATATTGTACAAAATGGTGACAATATTTTAATCCTTAAATGATATCTAAATTTTGACCAACATTTGGGACCCCAAAAGGCTGACCAAAATTAGAATTCTAATAACATTCCACAATATGCAAAATGTTATCATTATTTCAACTAATGTCACAATAATGTTAGCCATTTGTCCAATCCAAAAGTGGGTTATGCTCCCTGTGGGTGGCGTATTGGGCAGTTCTTCATATTGATCACCTGCTCAAAGGTGTCCTCAGAGTTCGAGCCTGAGCTGGAGCCGGAGATTTTCAGTGGGCCACTCTTGAGTACATGGCCCACACTTAGCCATAAAACAAAAATGCTACAATACCCTCACAGGTGTAGAGGGCATTTTCCTGGTAATTTAGAGTCCTTAACCATTGACATTGGTGGGTTAAGCAGATCTGACCTTACCACCCCTGATTGTGGCTATGCAACATCCAGCACTAACTTTCATCTAAAAAAATGTGTGGAACCCTTCCAAAAGTGTCAGTTGGTTTCTAGAAGTGCTGGAAAATTGATTGAAAGAATTATGAAATCCAAGATAATGTTTGGAATATGGGAGGTAGCAGGGCTGCCTTCCAGAAGGGAGTGCAGAGCAATGAAACATGCTCTAAAACCATACCCAATTGTTTCTACACTCCAAGTTCAGGTATAGAATGCTGGACCAGTGATTTCACAATGACTGTATTGGCAAGTACTCACACCAGAGACATGGGAGTTTATTTCCCTCAAAAATACTTTGATTACCTCCATACAGAGTAACCTGATTAATGTTTACTCTGGGTACATGGTAAATAAGTAATTAAAATTTTGGATTTTGTATATTGTTTTGTCTTCTGAGTGCAATCTGATTATGTTCATGAAAGACAATTAGATCATCAAATGGGGGAATAATTAAATTCTGACATAAAAAACATTCTATTGCTATTATCCTCCTAGTCAAGGGGTTGACTCAAGGTATGCAACATCTAGGCATGTGCAGAGGTGTATCCATACCAACCAAAATTGTTTCGGCAATTTACCGTTCCCTACTGAGGCATGCTGGGAGGTGTATCCATACCCACTGAAATTGTTTCAGAAATTCACCGTGACCTACCGTGGCATGCTGTTAAGGGTATGGGGATGCCCCAAAAGTGTTTTGGTAATTTACCATTCTCCACCAAGGCATGCCAGGAGGTGTATCCATACCCACTGAAATTGTTTTGGGAATTCATGGTGACCTTCCACGGCAAGCCAGCAAAGGTATGGGCATGTGCCAAAAGTGTTTCAGCAATTTACTATTCCACACCGAGGCATGCTGGGAGGTGTATCCACACCCAGCGAAATTGTTTCAGCAATTTATCCTGACCTACCAGGGCATGCAACAAAAGTGTTTCGGTAATTTACCATACCCCACCGAGGTATGCCAGGAGGTGTATCCATACCCACCAAAATTGTTTCGGCAATTTATGGTGACCTTCTGTGGCAAGCCAGCAAAGCCTTCAGAAATATTTTGGAGCTTCATGGTTACCCTCCCCAATGCCCTCTGGAACATATGTCTACCCTCCAAAAATATATTGGAGCTTTACTTGGGAGAGAGGGCCATTGCTTTGCATGGCATGTACGAGTCCATTTTATGGTCCCATGTAAGAGTAGACTATTCAAATAAAAAACAGAAATGGGTTTTTGAAAAAAATATCATAAAATTGAGTAAAGTCGTGGCTTTCCATCGATTTAACAATCAGACAATTTGACAGTTAAATGAGCAAGTAATCTGACATACAATGATGTTGGTATTTGAGATGAAACACAGCCACAAGTCGCGTCTAGGCCACCTGCCATATATGGAAACAAATGTCCTTCAATGAAATCCCAATGTTCTTATACATTAGAAGCTCTTCTAATCATGATATTAGTCCACAGTAGTCATCTAGATATTTGTCTTCAGATTCTTCCACATCCTCCTCTTCAGATTCTGCCACCTCTTCTGGCTCATCGACTTCCTCCTCTTTCAGCTCATCTAGTTCTTGCTCTTCCAGCTCATCCACCTCCTTTGTCATGAGAGTCTTCATTCTGGTCCAGTGGGATGCATGTCAATTTACAAGCCAGGCAGTTAAGCAGTTCACTGGCAAGGCTTTGTTCTATGCGGGTTGTCCCATAATACTTGTCAGGCCCTTCGTCCAATATTTGGTGTATGTCGTCAGAAGGCTCTTGGCTGTACCCATCTCCTCTTCTAACTGCTACCATCCAGAGATGGTAGCTATTTAACACACCATCGGACAGGTCATGTAGCATCCTTTCCCTAATTGTATGGGTGCATTCCAAATGAGGCAATTGGACCTCGGGGTATGCATTATAAGTTAGGCCCTGGGCACAGAGGGCCATGACAAGTCCTGCGGCAATTGCCCCACAGTCAATTCCATTCTTTGCACTCCAATTCAGAGTACTGTGAGAGCAGCAATAGATTATAATTCAACTGACCTGTCTCATATCCACCGCCCACCATGTGGGTTTATGCAGAGGGACCTCCCATCTGAAGATCTTGCAAACATTTTTCCAGAGGTTCTCCCCACCCCAGACATCAACATTAGGATCCAAGTGCTGGCTGTCCCTGTTTGTTTTATTCCCAAATGTCACAACATGTTGACAGCTGTGATTTAGAACAACGGCATAATAATGACCGTGAGAGGCCTCAAACACCACAGATGCCACAGGCCTCATGTCAATATCATCATCTTCCGATAGTAACAGACGACCGCGAATAGCAGCACATTCCTCTTCAGAAGGCTCCTCTGCTCTGGCACACAACTCCATGGCATATATGCTCAGATATAGCACCGCGCTGGTGTCCTTCACCTTGAGCCAGTGCTGGTGCAGGTACTGATCGATGCTGTTGTTTCCCAACCACTTACCTGGCTCCAGGAATTGCATTTCATCAATTACCAGAGGCCAATATGAGGGGTCTGCGAGCACACGTTCTAGATATATTCATCAGAATGTGTGGGGATAAGCTGGAAGTGGGGTCTCACCAGCAGGGCCCAGTTCCTCTAGACTTTGTTCATTGGTGTTTGTGGGAGCGCCCTTGGTGACCGGAAGCATTTTGATGGACGGAACAGCTCGGGTATTGGATCGAGGTATGATTGCAGCAGTTTAGATTGGGGCTGCCTTATATATCTTACAATTGCACTACCACATG
>Ga0137418_10003235_pt1 | contig 14970 bp, 11 predicted proteins | sample CZODoug3_1_2_16f_FD_122242 | JGI IMG/M metagenome (GOLD analysis project Ga0137418, IMG submission 122242) | Vadose zone soil fungal communities from Angelo Coast Range Reserve, California, USA - CZODoug3_1_2_16fungal (Hybrid Assembly) | ecosystem: Environmental > Terrestrial > Soil > Vadose... | reverse complement strand
GCACACCGGCCAGCATCAGGACGATGGCGATGACGAACGCAAAGATCGGGCGATCGATGAAAAATCTGGCCATGGCGCGCTCCTGTGGGAGAAAAACGTCGACACATCACAACCGGACTGCCGAATGATTCGCGCTCAGGCATAGCCCCTGAGCCGCCTTCGGCGGCCGGGGCTACTTTGGCCCGGTGGTTGCGGTCTTGGGGGCGGCCGCGACGGCGACGACTTCGGTGCCGGGGCTTATCTTTTGTAGTCCCTCGACGATGATCTGATCGCCGCTCTTGAGCCCTTCGGTGACCACCCAGTCGTTCCCGTTGGCGCGGGCGGTCCTCACCCGTCGGACCTCGACCTTCTTCTCCGGGTCGACGACCATCACAATCGCCACCCCGGTCGGATCGCGCGCCAGCGCCGCCTGGGGGACCAGGATCGCTCGAGGCGTCACCCCTTGCTCGAGGCGCGCGCGCAGGAACATCCCGGGAAGCAACGCGCGCTCGGGATTGGCCACGATCGCGCGGAGGACGACCGATCCGGTGCCCTGATCGACGGTGACGTCGGAGAACTGGAGCTTCCCTTTGTGCGGATACTCGCTTCCGTCCTCGAACACGACGGTGGCGGAGACCTCCCCCTGTTCCGAACGGATCTCGCCGCTATCGATCCGCTCGCGCAGGCGGCGCAACTCGTCGCTCGACTGTGTCAGGTCCACGTAGATGGGATCGAGCTGCTGGACCGTCGCAAGGAGGGTCGCGGGCCCTTGCTGCACGTACGCGCCCTCGGTCACGGCTGCGCGACCGATCTTTCCCGACACGGGAGAACGGACCAGGGTGTAGCCGAGATTGATCGACGCGAGGCGCACAGCGGCAGTGCCGGCAGCGACGTCCGCCTCGGAAGCTCCATGGGCCGCCACGACGCTCGTATAGTCCTGCTTGCTGACCACGTCGGCGGTGATCAATTGCTCGTACCGCGCCTCCTGCAACCTCTGGAACTCCCGATTTGCCTGCGCCCGGGCGAGGGTGGCCTTTGCGCTGTCGAGCGCCGCCTCGTAAGGAGCCGGGTCGATCTGGAACAGCGGCTGGCCGGTCCGCACTTCGCTTCCCTCGTCGAACAGCCGCTTGAGGACCACTCCATTGACGCGGGCTCGGACCTCGGCAACGCGATAGGCGGAGGCGCGGCCCTGCAGCTCATGGACGAGCGGGACGTCGGTCGGCGTGGCCGTCACCACGCCGACCTCGACCTTTCCCGAATGCGGGGCGACGGCTTCGGCCCTTCGCCCGCAGGCGGTGAGCAGGCCGGCAGCGAGGACGGCCAGAGCGGCGCGGCGATTCCACGGACGGGGTAGCAAGATCATGGCAGCGCATTCCTTTCGTTCGTTGACTCGACAAGGCTCCGGCCGGAAGCGAGGCGAAGCTGGGCCCGCGCGTTCGCCAGGTCGGCGTCGGCCTGGATGCGGTTCACGTCCGCGATGAAAGCGTCCCGCTGGGCCTGCAGCAGATCGAGCTGCGCGATGTTCCCCACGGCATATCGGCTTCGCGCTTGCGCGGCGGCCTGGAAGGCCGCTTGGCGGCCCGCTCGCGCCGCGCGGCTCTTGGCGATCCCGGCGGCGACCGTGTTCCATTGCTGGTGGATGGCGTCGCCCGAAGACAGCCAGGTGCGAAGCTCGCGGGCCCGCTCGGCGTCCAGGTTCGCATCCTGCCTGCGGATGTTGGCGAAGGTCGTGAGGTCGAGCGACCACCTCAGCGTGATCCCAGCCAGATAACTCCAGTCACGCCCGACGAAGCCAGGGGCGTTGGAACCGGTCTCGGCGAAATACCCTGCGATCGATGGTGCCAGCGTGAGCCGCTGCGCAAGCGCGAGCTGCTCGGCTGCGCGCGTCGTCCGCGCGGCCCCGAGAACAGCGGGAACGCCTGCAAGGCGCTTTTCGAAGTCCGATAGCGGCGGCTCGGGACGCGGGTCGAAGTCGAGCTCGACCGAGCTCAAAAGGTCGGGGTCCACGCCCGAGCCGGAAAGCAGCGCGCGGGCCGCCAGGGCAACCTGCAACTCCGCGGACGCCACCTGCTGCACGCGCTGCTCTACCTCGGCGCGCGCCCGGGACGTCTCCAGAAGGGCTCCAGTGCCGGCGCGGTAGTGTTCCTCGGCCAGGCGCAAGCCCTCGCGCGACACCTCGAGCGCCTCGATCGAGGCCGCGACCAAGGCCACGTTCGCGACGAGCTGGTAGTACGATTGCGCGACCTGGGCCTCGACTTCCAGGCGCGTCGCCTCCAGCCGGCGCGCGGCTGCTTCGGCCTCCGTCCTTGCCGCTCCAATCCGCTGGAAGTTGGCCAGGTCCACCAGCGGCACGGTCGCCGTTGCGGTGCCGTTCCACTGGTTCTTGGGAAGCAGAACGATCGTCCGGTTGGGACCACCGAGGGCTCCGAGATCGATCTCGCTGCTGTACTGGTTCCGGGCGTACTGTCCGTCGAACGAGATGCCCGGCAGCACGCGACCCAGCGCGACGTCCGCTTCCGCACCCCTCTCGCGAAGATTCGCGCGCGCTTCGAGAGCGGCCGGGTTCTGCTCGCGCGCTCCGGCCGCAAACTCCGCGAGCGGTTGGAGCGCCATCGACGCCCGGGGGGCCAGGGTGAGCAACAGAGCAAGACGCGCCATGCAGCGCAGGGATCGTGTGGATGAATCGGACATGTCCGCCGCACCGCTACTGCAGCGGACATGCCAACGAAGGATCATTGGAAGGGTGGATTGCGTCTGTCCGTAAGTGTCGAAGTGTCGGTCGATGTCATCGACACTGGTCACCGTTTCAACGGCGTTCGCGATGCTGCCGAGCCCTCGACGCGGTCATCCATTTCTTCATCATCGTGTCCAGCTTGGGCGCGGCGACGAGATCGTCGACTTGGCGAAAACCAACCTCTTCCGATGACCCGTGGTCGGGCTACAGTCTGCTCGCGAGCTGTTGGGCGTGCAGGCCCGGTGTCAGCGACGCTTCCAACTGTCGGAGAGTGTCATCCTACGGATGAGTGACCGCCTCGAGCGCGAAGTTGAACGACTCGTACGGCTTGCCGGTCGCTTGCTGCAGGCCCATCTCGCAGGCCCCCCATCGCGTCCGCGATCGCCGCGGCCATCCAGTCGTGCCCGAGCGGTGCGACGAGCGCCTCGGGAAGGCTCGGTCACCGCGCCCTTCCGGGCGCACGGCCGAAGATGCGGTTGACGGAACCAGGTCTTTGCTGAGTGCCGCCCTGGCCACCGCCGTGAGGCCCGTCAATGCTCTGACGCCGACGGTCCTCTAGATGAGGTCAGCCGCGCCCATCCCCAGGCGGGCGAGGGATTCGACGCGCCGCCAACGCTTGGCGAGACTGAGCGCGATCTTCTCGCTACGATCGCTGTTTTCGTGCTGACGGAATGACTTGATCAGCGCCCCGGTGTTGATGGGGCCGGGTCGGCGCGTCGTCCTCCAGAGGCGCACGACTCGTTTCGGAGCTGCTCGCATTCTCGCGATTACGGGCGCGGCCAGCGTACCTTGGTCGCACCGACGAATCCTGCGAGCTCTTCGACCGCGCCCCTGACGTGACGCGTGACACTTCCTGGCGCGCTGGGCTCGAGCACCACCTTGTTGACGACCAGCTCGCCTCGCGTGCGGTCGAGGCGTGGATCGACGCTCCCGACGATGCGTTCGCCGTGGAGCACGGGCATCGCCCAGTACCCGACCTTCCGGAGGTGTAGAGGGGTATAGATCTCCATGCGGTAGCGGTAGCCGAAAAGCTGCTCGGTGCGGGCGCGATCGATGATGAGGTTGTCGAAGGGCGACAGCAACGTCGTCCGGCCCTCCCAGCCGTCCCGCATGCGGACGCCGGCCGGCGCGTAATACGCGCCTTTCCAGGCAGCGTCGGCGATCTCCACCCGCACCGCAGCGCCCTCGCGCACCAGCGCGTCGAGTGCGTGCTGCGTCACGTGCCGCGAGAACGCGTAATGCCAGCGCAGCTGCTTCAACGTCGCCACGCCCGTCGCGCGCAGCGCCCGCAGGGTCGCCTCGCGCTCCAAGGCGGGCCCGGGGAGCAGCACGGCCTTCGGCAGCCAGCCCTGGGCGAGCGTCCACTGCTTCCGCCCGCGGCTGCGTCCCGCGACGACGACCTCGCCGCGGCGCTGGAGGATCGCGAGCATCCTCGTCACGTTCCGCTCATCGTTCCACCGGCCCGAGGTCCAGCTGACGACGGCCCGATCTTCGAACGCAGTCAGTGGAAGCGGGCCTTCGCGCCGCAGCCGCATGAGCACGCTGCGCCGGAGCTGCGGGTTCTGCGCGAGGAACCTCGCCGCGCGCTCCGGCCAGGTGCCGCCGCCCGCGCCGGCAAGCCTGCCGTGCGCCGATCGGGCGGCGCCCGGGTCCGTCGCACGCCGGTACGCGCGCATCGTCGCCGAGTGGACGGGCAGGTCGCTGGTGGGGACGATGAGCGAGACCGTTTCGAAGAGCTGGCGCTTCGCGAGCAAACCCTCGAGCAGCGCTGGATCGTAGCGGCCCAGCCGGGTCCAGAGCACGAGCTGGGGATTGCGTGCGACGACGTTGGTCGGGTCGAGCTGGAGGTATCCGATGTCGCGGATGACTTCGAGGATCCCCTTCCGCGTCGCCGGCGGGGCTCCCACGATCCGCTGCGCCGCAATCGCGAGTCGGCGCGCATCGCTTACGGTCATGCGGATCTGAGGAACGGTTCGTTCGACGGCCATTTGCCGAGCGTAGCCGTGCCGGCCTCAACGTTCCAGGTCCCCTCGCGCATTCCGGAAATCCAGTCTGGCAGCTTTCGCCTTGCCCGCCGCCAGCCGACGCGCAGCAGCCAAGAGCGAGGTTGACCGATCAGGCGAGTGCGATCGCAACACGCTGAAGAATACGGGTCCGCAGCAGACGTCCCGCCGTGGTGATGCGGATGGTTCCCGAGAACGTATGCGATCGCGTTGACCAGCTCGGTCGGGGTACGGAGAATTCGGGAATGATAGTGGTCCGCGAGAACGCGGCCGCTGGAGCCCATCACCCCGTTGAGCGCCTTCGCGACGCGCACTCCCAAGCCCTGCATTCCCTTCGAAAGCGCCTGGCTGCTGTTCGCCTCCACGACGAGATGGAGGTGGTTGCCGAGTACCGCGAATTCGATCAGGCGCAGCCCGAACCGACCCAGCGACGCTTCGAAGCATGCCTCGATGACGCTGAAGCAGCGCCGGCTGCGGAGATTCCACACGCGCCGCGCCATTCGAATCGTGACGTGAACCGCTGCCGGCTCATCGAACGTAGGGCGTGCCTTGTGCGACACCATCGGTCGTGGCCCTTTTGGCTTGCGTCCGGCGCCGCGACGGCGTCCACCTCGCTGCGGCAATTTGAATTCGAGCTGTCCCATTTGATTGGGGACAGAGGCCTCAAGCTTCTCCCGCGCGGCATCAGCCACCTGACCGACGGCGGAGCAATCTACGTTCATCGCTGACTTGCTCTCATGATGTGTGCGCTCCATTCCGGTGCCGCAGCTCGAGTCCCACCATTTGAATGGGGACAGATTGCCTGATGCGTGCGAAAACCCGTATGCGCATCCGCCAAAATCGTGTTTTGCCTGGGCTCTGTTGTCTTCCTGGCGGGCGGTGTTTCTCCCTCGCGAGGCCAGAAGCGGTGCGCCGGTCTGTTCTCAAGAGGGCACTGACGACCGCTCTTACTTGTACTTGGGAACGGTGAATTGGAACGTAGTGCCGGGGCCGTCGTTCGCTACCGCCCAGAGGCGGCCCCCATGATTCTGGACAATCGATCGGCTGATCGATAGCCCCATGCCCATGCCTGCCGGCTTGGTCGTATAGAAAGCTTCGAAGATGCGTTCGCTGCTCTTCGGGTCGAGGCCACCTCCCGAGTCTCGCACCGCCACGACCACCTGATCCGTCTCGCCGTTCCGGGTCGTGATGGCCAACTCCCGAGGCCGGTCTGCAACTGCGCTCATGGCCTCGATCGCGTTCATGACGAGGTTCAGCACCAGTTGCTGCAGTTGGATGCGATCGCCCAATACCGCGGGGAGGTCATCTCCAAGCTCCATTCGAAGCGTCACCCGGTTCTTCCGGATCTCGCCCCCGACGAAGGCGACGACCTCCTCGATCGTGCCGTTGAGGTCGAGACGTTCCTTCTCGGTGGTGTCTTTCCGCGTCAGTGCGCGGATTCGTGCGATCACCTCGCCCGCTCGCTTCCCGTCTCGGACGATGCGCTGGGCCGCTTCGCGCGCGTCCGCGAGATTGGGGACGGCACCGTCGAGCCAGTGAATACAGGCGCCGCCGCTGGCGACGATGGCGGAGAGCGGCTGATTGACCTCGTGGGCGATGGAAGCGACCAACTCCCCCATCGTCATGATGCGAGTGACGTGAGCGAGCTCTGCCTGGCTCGTTCGCAGAGCTTCCTGCGCACGCTTGCTCTCGGTGATGTCCGTCACCGCTCCTACGAACGCCGGGCCGCTTGCCGGAGGATGAGCGACCACTCTGATGTACTTGACGGTGCCATCCGGCATCAGCAGCCGATGCTCGAGATCAAACCCCTTTCTCTCCCGTGAAGCGGAATCGATGAGCTGCCGGACAGTGGACCTGTCTTCCGGGTGGGTTCGTTGCAGCACTCGCTCCAAAGTCGGCTTGGTCAGCGGTTCGAACTCAAATATTCGAAAGGTCTCCAGCGTCCAATAGATGTCGTCGCTGGAAACGTCCCAGCCGAAGCTGCCCGTGTGGCTGAGTCTCTGTGCCTCTGCCAGATAAGCCTCACTCCGGCGCAGGGCTTCCTCTGCCCGCTTGCGCTCGGCTCTCTCCTCGCCTTCGCGGAGCGCTCTTTGAACCGAAGGGAGGAGCCTCGACAGACGAGTCTTGAAGACGTAGTCCGTCGCCCCGATCTTGAGCGCTTCGATCGCCAGCTCCTCGTCCAACGTTCCAGAAACGAAGATGAACGGCATTTCCGGGCGCTTTTCCAGCGCGATCCTCAACGCTGAAAGGCCGTCGAACGAGGGAAGCGTGTAATCCGCAAGGATGAGGTCATAGCCACCCCGGTCGAGCGAGGCGGAGAAATCAACCTCGGTCTCGACGCGCGCTACGTGGCAGCCGACACAGTCCACCTCCAGCCGCGCCTGAACGAGCTCCGAATCGCTCGGATCGTCTTCGAGATGGAGAATGTGCAAGATGGGCTTCACACTTGCTTCCTCTTTACGCTCCCAGGCGGCGGCTCATTGATGATGGCCCAGAAAATCCCAAGCTCCTTGATCGCGTTGACGAACTCGTGAAAATCGACCGGCTTCACTACGTAAGCGTTCACGCCCAGCTTGTAGCTTGCGACCATGTCCCTTTCTTCGCGAGACGAAGTCAGCACCACCACGGGAATCAGCTTCAATTTCTCATCGGACTTGATCTGCTGCAGCACCTCCAATCCGTCGATCTTGGGCAACTTCAGATCCAGCAGCAGGACCGCAGGATTTTCATTCGTACGCATCTTGAAGCTGCCCCGGCAATAGAGATAGTCCAGGGCCTCTTCCCCGTCACGAGCGACGACGACCTCATTGGTGAGGTTGTAGTCTTCCAACGCCGTCAGGGTGAGCTCGACGTCTTTGGGGTCGTCTTCAACCATCAAAATGCGTCCCAGGTTGTCCAGCATGTTCATCTCCCACGGTCAGGAATCGAGATGAAGAACGTTGCGCCTCTATCCACGAAGGCTTCAGCCCAGACTCTGCCTCCATGGCGATGGATGATCCGTTGCACGGTGGCGAGACCGATGCCGGTGCCTTCGAAAGCCTCGGGCCGGTGAAGCCGTTGAAATACGCCAAACAGCTTGTTGACGTACTTCATGTCGAAGCCGACTCCGTTGTCCTTGACGAAAACCGTCACCGCATCGCTCCTCTCCAGACTTCCTATTTCGATCTCGGCTCGCGGGCGCTTGCGAGTGAATTTGACGGCATTGGAAATGAGATTGACCAGCGCAAGCCTGAGCATCGAACGGTCTCCATACAGATCGGGCAATGCGCCGATCCTCCAAGCGATCTCGCGCCCGCTCGTCTCCGGCTGCATTTCATCCCGGACTTCCTTGACCAGTTGCTCCAGGCTGACCGTCGTCCGTCGCGTCTCCGTACGCGCGATCCGCGAAAAGGAGAGGAGGTCATCGATCAAGTTGCCCATCCGCTTTGCCGAATCCATGATCGTCGTCATGTATCTTCGGCTCTTTTCGTCCAGAGTCGAGGCTGCATGCTTTTGCAGCAGCTCCGTATAGCCGACCACATGGCGAAGAGGAGCGCGCAGGTCGTGTGATATCGAATAAGCAAACGCTTCCAGTTCTTTGTTGCTCGCTTCGAGCTCGGCGCTTCTTTTGCCCAACTCGACGTTGAGCTTGCGATTTTCTTCTTCCCGTCGCTTGCGATCGGTCACGTCGTTGTTCGTTTCCAGGATGGCAAGCGGCCGGCCCTGCTCGTCTCGCCGCAGAGACCATCGGCTTGCCACCACGACGCGCGATCCGTCGGCCTTCGTCTTCTGCAGCTCGCCCTCCCATCGGCTGCTGCGCAGCAACTCCGCGCGAACTTCATCGATCGGCAGGGGAAAGCCCGTTTGCAATAGCTCGTGGCTGTGCTTCCCCATCGCCTGCTCTACCGTCCACCCGTACAACTCCTGGGCTCCTCGATTCCAGTAGGTGATCGTGTCACTCATGTCGCGGACGAAAATCGTGTCGTGAGTCAGGTTCAGGAGGCTGGCCTGCTGGCTTCGCACGGCCACTTCCTTCCGGAGTTCGTCGCCCGATTGCAGCAGCTGTTGTTCGAAGCGGCGCCGGATGGCGCTGAACCAGGTGATCAGGAGCGCGAACAGGACGAAAACGACGTAGTACGCGAGGTCGGTCGTGTCGACCACGAGGCTGTGAAGGGGCTCCGTGAAGTAGTAGTCGAAAGCCAGACTCGAGAGTACGACCGCGAGAATCGCAGGTCCGACCCCGAGGAACCAGACGACCAGCGCGATCTCGAAGAGGAAGATCGGGAATTCCAGGCGCTCGATGCGAGAGCGCTGCAGAAGCAGTGCCGCCCCGAGTGCAACGGCGACGGCCGCGGCTGCAACACCGTACCGCTCAATCGCGGATCGGGTACCCCTCAGCGCTAGCACACGCTGCGGCGCGATGGCTCGAACAGCAGCGCGAACCGCTGTGGCCATTCCCGCTCTGGCGCCACCGCCCATGTGCCCCCATGCCCCTTCCTCTCACAGCGTGAATCTAACAGAACGCCGCAGCGGCTTGCCACAGCGTGCGATGTGCCCCATCTCGTGCATGACGTCACGCCGCCCCCATCACGTCGGCGTTGCGGGAAGAGCCGGTTCGAGATCCGCGAACAACACGACCACGGAACGGGGCTCCGCGCGGTACCTGTCGCCGGAGACCAAGGGAGCCCGGTCCCAGTCGGCGATGTCGTGCGGAGAATCGAGAAAAGTATCGATCCATCGGCGCCACGGATGTCCGCCGCCAGCGGCCACCGGCGGGAGCTCGAATTCGAGCGGCTCCCAGTAAGCATTGAGGATGATGTGAAAGATCCCTGGTTCGTTCGCGAACCTGGTGGTGAAAGCCACGCTGTGCGAACCGTAACTCCAGTCAGGTTCGTGGAGTCTCACGCCGTGCCAGGTCAGGTCGGCCTGGCGGATCAGTTGGTTCAAGGCCACCCGCTGACGTTCGTGCTCCACGTCTCGCAAGACCCGGCGAGCATTGAGCATGGTCACGAACCGGAGCACGTCGGCCCGCTTCGCGAGCAGCGTCCAATCGAACCAGCTTGTCTCGTTGTCCTGACAGTAGGCGTTGTTGTTGCCGCCCTGCGTACGACGCACTTCGTCGCCCATGAGCATCATGGGGGTCCCCGCGGACAACATGGTCACGGTGAAGAGGTTCTTCACCTGTCGCGTTCGCAGCTTGTCGATCGCGGGATCATCCGTCGGGCCTTCCACTCCACAGTTCCAGCTCCGGTTGTCGTCGGCGCCGTCCCGGTTGTTCTCGCCGTTCGCCTCGTTGTGCTTGACGTCGTAGGAGACGAGATCGTTCAGGGTGAAACCATCGTGACAGGTGACGAAGTTCACGCTTTGCTCGGGCTCGCGCTCCTTGTGGCCGTACAGCGACGGGCTGCCGATCAAGCGGTCGACAAAAGCGTTGATCGAGCCTTCCTCGCCGCGGAAGAAGCTGCGGACGTCGTCGCGGAAGCGGCCGTTCCATTCCTTCCAACTGTCGCCGGCGAAGGTCCCCACCTGGTACAGGCCGGCCGCATCCCACGCTTCGGCGATGAGCTTCGTCCCCGCCAGCGCGGGCTCCGACTCGATGTCCCACAGCACCGGCGGATTCGGGATCACCTGGCCCGACGGGTCGCGCGCCAGGATCGACGCGAGGTCGAAGCGGAAGCCGTCGACGTGCATCGTCTCCACCCAATACCGGAGGCAGTCCACGATCATCCGACGCACGATGGGGTGATTGGCGTTCAGCGTATTCCCCGTGCCGCTGTAGTTGGCGTAGCGCGAGCGATCCTGCTCGAGGATGTAGTACGTCGTGTTGTCCAGCCCGCGGAAGCTCAGCGTCGGCCCATCGTCGCCGCCTTCCGCGGAGTGGTTGAACACGACGTCGAGGATCACCTCGATGCCCGCGCGGTGCAGCGCCTTCACCATGTCGCGGAACTCGTCGATCGGAGCGAGCGGAGCCTGATCGGAGCTGTAGCCGTGGTGCGGCGCAAAGAACGAGATCGGCGCGTATCCCCAGTAGTTGACCTGTCCGAGCGGCGCATCCCGGGCGTCGAACTGGAACACCGGCAACAGCTCGACGGCGGTGATGCCCAGTCGCTGGAGGTAGGGAATCTTCTCGACTACGCCGGCATAGGTCCCGCGCGTTTTCTCCGAGACCCCCGAGCTGGGATGGCGCGTGAACCCTCTCACGTGCATCTCGTAGACGATGGTCCGCGACGACGGCCGTTGCAGCGGGACGTCGCCCTCCCAGTCGTAGGCGGAAACGTCCGCCACGACACTCTTCATCGCCGTCGCGGCGGTGTCGGTTTCCCCGCACGCAGCCTTGCGGCTGTAGCTCTTCGGAACGACGACACTTCGGCCATAGGGATCGAGGAGCACCTTGGTCGGGTCGAAGCGCATCCCGCTCGCGGGGTCCCACGGTCCGTGAACGCGATATCCGTACATCTGGCCCGGCCGAAGGCCCGACACGAAGACGTGCCAGTAGTAGTACGTCCGATTCGACGCGGGGTCGAGCGGGATGACGCGCGTCGCGCGTGCATCGTCCTCCCGGTCGAAGAGCAGCAACTCCACGCCCGTGGCTCCGCGCGAGTAGACGTTGAAGTTGACGCCGCCCTGAGAGGGCGTCGCTCCCAGAGGCGCGCTTCGTCCCCTGTTGCCCGCATCGTCTTGCAAGCGTCCGCTCCGCTTACGCCCTTCCCGACAGCGGAGGGTTCTGCCAGCCTCCGGGGGGCGAGACTTTCGAGTCGACCTCTTTTGGTCCCCAGGTTCCTGGCTCGTATTCGTAGACGGGTGTGCCGCCCTTCAGCACTGGATCGACGATTCGCCACGCCTCTTCGACGTAGTCCTCCCGCGCGAACAGCGTGGAATCGCCCTCCATCGCGTCTCCAAGGACCCGCTCGTAGGCATCCATTTCGTCCGCGCCAGGGAGCTGGGTGCCCACCATTTCCGCGGTCTGGCTGCGCGTCTCCTCTCCCGGCGCGATCACGTTCGCCCCGATGGCGAGCGTCACGTCGGGACTGATCCGGAAGCGGCAGTAATTCGAGTCGAGGTGGAAGCCTTGAAAGATCATGGGAGGCCGGCGGAGCCGGATGACGATCTCCGTGCACGTCGCGGGCAGGCACTTTCCGGCCCGGATGTAGAAGGGCACGCCCTGCCAGCGCCAGGAATCGATCTGGAGGCGCAAGGCGACGAACGTCTCCACCTGCGAATCCGCCGCCACTCCCTTCTCCAATCGATAGCCGCGAAACTGTCCGCGCACGACGTTGTCCGGGACCAGGGCCGGGATCGCCTCGAGGACTTTCACCTTCTCGTCTCGGATGGATTCGCTGTCGGTCCTGACCGGAGGCTCCATGGCCAGGTTGCTCAGCACCTGGAACAGGTGGTTCTGCACGACATCGCGCACGGTGCCTGTCTCGTCGTAGAAGGCGCCCCTGCCCTGGATCCCGAACTCCTCGGCCATCGTGATCTGGACGCTCTCGACGTCATTCCTGTTCCAGAAAGGCGTCATGAACGGGTTCGCAAACCGGAAAAACAACATGTGATGCACCGGCCGTTTGCCGAGGTAATGGTCGATTCGAAAGATCGTCCTCTCGTCGAAGGACCCGAGCAGCGTGCGGTTGAGTGCCTGCGCCGACGAACGATCGCCGCCGAAGGGCTTTTCGACGATGACCCGAGCGCCCTTGGCGCAGCCCGATTTCGCCAGCTGTTCCACGACGGGTCCGAACAGCGTGGGCGGGATGGCGAGGTAATGCGCGGGGCGTTGAGCCGGACCGAGCTGCTGGCGAATGGCCTGGAACGTCGCCGCGTCGCGGTAGTCGCCGTCGACGTAGCGCAGCAGCCGAGACAGGTTGTCGAACGCCGCGGCATCCAGCCCGCCGTGCTGCTTGACGCTGTCGCGCGCGCGGGCGCGCAGCTCGTCGACGCCCCAGCCCGCCTTCGCCACGCCGATGACCGGCACGTGGAGATGGCCGCGTTTCACCATCGCCTGCAGCGCCGGAAAGATCTTCTTGTACGCCAGGTCGCCCGTCGCGCCGAAGAACACCAGGGCGTCGGAATGGGCGTCGCTCATCGTGAGCTTCCGCCTTTCCCGCCGGGCTTCTCGAGGTGTCCGCCGAACTGGAACCGCAGGGCGGACAGGACGCGGGCTTGAAAGTCCGCCTCGCCACGTGAGCTGAACCGCTGATAGAGGGCGGCGGACAGCACGGGCGCCGGCACCGCCTCGTCGACGGCCGCGTTGATCGTCCACCGTCCCTCGCCCGAGTCCGAGACCCGGCCCGAGAATTCCGACAGCGCGGGATCCTTGATCAGGGCGGCTGCCGTCAGATCGAGCAGCCACGAAGCGATGACGCTGCCGCGCCGCCAGACCTCGGTGATGTCGCGGAGGTCGAGGTCGTACTGGTAGTGTTCCGGGGCCCGCAGCGGCGTGGTCTCGGCGTCGACCGCGTGCTCTCGCTTTCCGACGTTGGCGTTCCGCAAGATGCCCAGCCCCTCGGCGTAAGCGGCCATGAGGCCGTACTCGATTCCGTTGTGCACCATCTTGACGAAGTGGCCCGCGCCGTTCGGCCCGCAGTGCAGGTATCCCTGCTCGGCGGTGCCGCGGATCGCCTCCCGCCCCGGAGTGCGGGGGATGTCGCCGGCGCCGGGCGCCAGTCGCGCGAAGATCGGATCGAGGTGCTTCACCACCGCATCCTCGCCGCCGATCATCAGGCAATATCCGCGCTCCCGTCCCCAGACGCCGCCGCTGGTCCCGACGTCCACGTAGTGGATGCCCTTTTCCGCAAGCTCCTTCGCGCGCCGGATGTCGTCGACGTAATAGGAATTCCCGCCATCGATGAGGATGTCGCCGGACGTGAGATGGGGCAGAAGATCGTCGATGGTCGCGTCCACGGCGGCCGCCGGGACCATCAGCCAGATGGCCCGCGGCGTCTCCAGCTTCCTGGCGAGATCGCTCATCGACGAGGCCCCGACGGCTTTGGCCCGCGTCAACTCCTCGACCACTTTCGGCGTCCTGTCGAAGACCACGCATTGGTGGCCGCCTGCAAGAAGCCGCCGCGCCATGTTCGCGCCCATGCGACCCAGTCCGATCATTGCGATTTGCATCGCTCACTCCTTTTCAAGGCCGACGGCTCGGCGGCCTCGGGTTCTTCCATTCTCCGATCATCGCCCGCTCAAGTGTTGGACGCCTCAAAGATGCTCTGAATGGATGCATCCAGCAGCGCGTTGTACTCAGCATCGGATTGCTGGGCCGACAGCCCCTCGACCAGCGCCCGTGAAAAGCTCGCCACGACTCCGTGATTCCTCCGCAAGCGCTTGTTGCCTTCTTCGCGCGTATACCCGCCGGACAGCGCAAGCACCCTCACGACCTTGGGATGGCTGACGAATTCGGCGTAGAAATCGTCCTTCTCCGGCAAGGTGACCTTGAGCATGACCAGCTGACCCGCTGGCAGTCCGTCAAGCTCCTCGAGGATGGCGGCCTTGAGCAACTCTTCGGCCTTGGCTTTTTCCGGGCAGTGAATGTCCACTTCGGGCTCGACGATCGGCACCAGGGCGGCGGCGATGATCTGCCGAGCCGCCTTGAACTGCTGGATCACGATGTCCTTGATACCGGCTCGGTTGGCTTGCTTGACGAACGAGCGCATCTTGGTTCCGAAGATGCGCTTCGTCTTGGCCTTGTCGAGTAGCGCAGCAAGCTCGGGCATCGGCTTCATCAACTGGACACCGTCTTTCTCCGCTGCCAGGCCCTTGTCCACCTTCAGAAACGGCACGACCCGTTTCACGTTCCACAGATAGTCCGCGGTAGGCTCCCCCTCGATGTCCCTGTCCATGGTGTTCTCGAAGAGGATGGCGCCAAGAATCCGCTCCCCGGTGAAGCAGGGGCTGGTGATGATGCGCGCGCGCATCTGGTGCACGATCGCAAACATCTCTTCCTCGCTGGACCACGCACGTTCCTCGATGCCGTAAGCTCGCAGCGCATTGGGGGTGCTCCCACCACTTTGATCCAGCGCTGCAATGAACCCGGGACGTGTCTTCATCTTCTGCAGTTGTTCTTTGAAGTTGCCCAGCTCCGTCACCTGCTCCGTCCGCGAACCGGGAGTCATCGCGCAGCGTCCTTGCTCATCCGGTAGCGCCGGATGAGGTTGTTCGTCGAGCTGTCGTGGCGGAGCGCGGGTTCCGTCCCGCTCTCGAGCTCCGGGATGATGCGCTGGGCCAGCACCTTGCCCAGCTCGACTCCCCACTGATCGAACGAGTCGACGTCCCAGATGA
>Ga0137418_10003234_pt1 | contig 14971 bp, 17 predicted proteins | sample CZODoug3_1_2_16f_FD_122242 | JGI IMG/M metagenome (GOLD analysis project Ga0137418, IMG submission 122242) | Vadose zone soil fungal communities from Angelo Coast Range Reserve, California, USA - CZODoug3_1_2_16fungal (Hybrid Assembly) | ecosystem: Environmental > Terrestrial > Soil > Vadose... | reverse complement strand
CGTCGGAAATGCCGGTTCGGCCATTGAAAAGCAGGCTGCAGAGATGGCGATTGTGAACTAGAATGAAGACAGGGCAGCGGGCTCGTAGCTCAGCGGTTAGAGCAGCGGACTCATAATGCTCTGTGCAATTGGCGCCTCCTTTGTGTTTCAAGGACTTACGGGGACTTTGGTTGGGAATAGCTGGGTAGTTTTGGGCGTGGTTGTGGGGTTTTTGGACTCAGTAATGGACTCAGTTTTGGACCCAAACAGTCTCTGGTTGTCGGCTGAGGTCGAGTAAACCACCCCGCCGCTGCTCCAATTGGAATCCATTTGAAGAACACCGAAAAACGCAAAGATGCCGTCAAATCGTGCGTTTTCTCGCTTTCAGATTAGCTTCCCAAGCTTCAGATGTAGAGTTGCCGGCTTGCCATCCGCGCCGCAAAATTGGGCCCGCAGCCGACTCTCAACTTAGGGCCGTGGGCGAAAATCCCACGCCGTTGGAATCTCAATGCTGGAGGAAAAACGAGGGAGCTTTGAGGGAGCAATAAGAATTCCTCTGCATGCCTCATCGTTCTTTTTCAATGACTTAGTATTTCTAGTCATTCCTCGTAAGTCCTTGAGATTCCTGACGCCATTGTTTTCCGTGCCCACTTACTGTGCTTCTTTCCAACTGAAAACAGGGAAGTTGTCGTTTTCTTAGGGAGCTCGAGGGAGCAGATTTGATCGCGATCAAAGTGATCTGCGCCTCGACAGGTCGTGGATCGAAAGCCTACTGCCCTTACAAAGGCGCAGATAGGCCAATCAAGGACGTTGCGGTTTTACACTGATGCTTGGGCAATTCTTATCGTTTATGTCAGAAGCTCGCTGAGCTTCAATCGTGACTCCAGTGCATATGAGCAAGTGTCCGTTAGGATTGAACGCCTGCGTCGCAAGCAGGGAACTGATCGGCCTTCGATCAAACTCCAGAGGTTTCAATATACGCAGCGCACCTGCCTCCTCAGCAGCGGTTCTAGGCCCGCAATCGGATACAACGGTCTTGGGGGGGAATCCGGCCGACCCATCGGTTTTTACCCGAAGGGTCCGAGTGCCATGTTGGTGTCGTGTGGACGACGTCAAATCATGCAAAAAAGCGAACAGAAAAAGAGGGAAAATCCAATTAATCCGATTTGATCAGGAGTTGCTGATTTCCTTGGATTAAGCTCGACTCAGGCAACTCGCGATGAAATTAGATTCACGGTTGTTAATCGAAGGGTTGGGTAGGCGTACTGGCGGGCGAGCCCTGATGAGCTAGCAAACCGTCCAGCGCCCCCTTAATAAGTTAATAAGGTAGAAGTCTCGAATTGCGTTCCTATTGAATGCGGGTTCGCAGCTACAACGGTCTTGTAGACTGTTGCTCGGCTCTTTTGCACGCTGGATCGGCAATAGACAGTTTAAGTCATCGCTTCGAGGTTCAAACTAAGCGCTCCTTGTTCGAATATGTTGGACGCGCACGGTCGATACCGTTGCCAGCATTGCCAGCAACTCTTCCAGAAGTTTCGGAAAGTGGCCGTCGCTTCTCTGCGGCCCGAACAACTTGTTGCCCTATTTGCGTTTCTGATTCAAGAGTTGGCTGCGGGAGCCCTTAACTCAAAGGAGGATGTGAGTTGAATCGTCTTGTGCAGCGTCCGATACAGGGGGCAGTGCATGGCGTAAATGCCGTGCGTCCGCTCGACCGTTTCCCTTGCCGCTTCAGGCGCCGCCAGATGCATAGCCACGTGAATGCGGCGAATGACGAGTACGCCCTCCTCTGTTTCCACCTCCCCGGTTACATCTGCAGTCAATTTTCCGTTGCTGGCATCAATTTGGCGCGCTTCCAGCGCGCCTCCAAAAGTGCCCACCATTCAACCAGCGGTCGCCGAAATAACATAGTCAATGGTGGAGGAATGCGACTCCTTCAACTTTGCCGGGTCAACTTTGTAGTGCTCGGCGATCGCCCCGTGGACACTGTAGATCACGGGCTGGGACTCGCCAGGCAGATGCGCGATGCGAAGGGGTCCCTCCCGGCGCTCGATACGCGATTTTGAAACATAAACGACATCACCCATGTTTTTCTCCTTCCAAAAGCGTCGATTCGATCCAACTCCGAATGATTAATTGTGCCGGATAGCGTCCGGAGATCGTTTGAGGTCGAGGGGGAGTATCTGCAATTGCCATTTGAGCGGCACCGACGTGGGCGGATAGCAAATCGCCTTGTCACAGGCCTGATATTTTAACTCCCCTGTTATGGAAATTGCTTTCTGCGCTGAGACGAGCGAGCGGACTACATCCCCAGTCTTGGAAGGGGTCACAGTAACATCCTGGGTGATGCGAAACTTGCCCTCGAAGACCGGCACGCTTTCTTGAATCGCTTCCAAATAGAGGACTTTGGAGTTCGGGTAAGTCACTTGAGAGAGTTCGATCCCCGAGCGTGGCTGCAGTTCCAACTGAATCGGCTTGTAGCCTTTTACGCCCGGAGAATAAACGTGGACGCCCGGCGGCAGCTCGATTTCAGCAACCAAGGTGACGCGGCTGCCCGGCGCCACAGCACGATCCGATTGTGTAAGGCTGAGCCGCAGATGAGGCGCTTCGACATTTTGGGTCACTTCCTCGGTCAGTTCCGGAAAAAGCTTCCCAATGATGTTGTTCGCCGTGAATCGGTTGGTGTAGTTCGCTTCGAAATATTTTTCGCGAATCACGCCGCTTTCGTCCATATAGAAAAATCCGGGATACGCCATGCCTTTGGTCATTCCCTTCGCTTCTGTGTTAAGTACCTTGAAGCTGCGAATGATTTCGGACCTGGGGTCAGCCAATAGGGGAAAGTCTATCCTGTGCCGCTCGGCGAAATCTTTCAGGATGGCTGGACTATCATAGCTGATTGCCGCCAGCTTAAGTCCCTGCGACTCAAATCTCTTTTCTGCCGCCTGCAGCTGCACGAGCTGCGCTTTGCAGAAGGGTCACCAATCGGCGGAGCGGAAGAAAAGGAGGACGGTGCCCTTCGACCCTTTGAGTGTCTCGTTGGTGTGTCCATGGCCGAACTGATCACGCAGAGCAAATGCCGGCGCCTGCTGACCGATCTCCAGGCCAACAGACGCAGCCAAGTCGCGATTCGTGGAGGGGTTTTCTTGACCGCTCGAAAGCACACACAATCCCGCCAACAAAAGGATAGCGATACCAATTTTCATCCTTGCTCCAGATCCAATGTCGCTACTTCACAGCTAAGAGCTAACTCGCTTGCAAACGAAGATTAAGTGAGGCCAATTTGAGTGGTGCGCCTCTCGGGCTGCCCACATGCGCCTAGTGGCTGCCTCCTGGACGACCACCGATTTATGCTTAAGCGTTTACCGTTTTGGTGAATGTGAAAGTCTCTTCCTCGGCCACCAGAAAAATTGGCGTTCCACCCGAGGAAATCTTCACCGCGTGAGCGAGCGCCTCCTTGCCGCCTTCCGACGCCGCGCATGCTTCCAGGGCTTGCATCGACGGGAAATAAACCTCCGTAATACGGTAGAAAGGAGCAGTGCCTTGCGGTGAGCCGAGTATCTTGGTTGCGACAATCTTGGTCTTGCCACCTAGTTTCGCGACGGCTAGCGGCACATGCTCGTCCTGATAGACCTTCTCGAAAACATCAACATCTTTCGGACGCGGATATATGACTACAAGCTTCACGTCTGCCATTCTGTGCTCCTAGCAAAACAAGATTTGTGATACACCACGCTGCGTTCCAACACCCCACCATTCTTGAGGCTGACCACCCCTCGGGGCGGAGATCGGAGGCCGTTGCCTCATCGACTTCGAAGAGTGGCAACCTAATCTGAGTCCCCGGCAAGCGAAAGGTTTCACGCGGGATCAAAATTATAGACGTCCCTCCTTCCAGATCTGGCATTTGCCCCCACCGGTTCTATATCTGTAACTGTGCCCCTGCTATGAATCCCGGAAACTTTCCAGAGACAAGCTCATCTCACTGTTTGAACACATTTTGAGGATTGATGCTTGAAGTAACCTACAAATCGGCAGGATTCGCCTTCGGTGTCCAACAAAACTTCTCCTGCCCGTGAGAACCATACGTCGGGCGATCGTTTTTCAGGAGGAAGGCAATTCAAATTGGAGAACATTCTTGATGAGAACTCTGTCCAGACGGGCCAGGCGGATTCGTTGGTCCGGACTGCTCTTGTTGGTAAGCGTAATTGTTGCAGGGCCTGCTCGCGGCCAGAATCAGGAGCTTACCTTTTCGCTCGGGGGCATTCCCGGTCAGACACGCAGTTTCCAAAGCTCTGCCGGTACAGCACAAATTTCCGCGGATCGCAGCTTTGGAATTAACTACGGCCATCGTTTCTTGGGTGCGAGGATAGCGGCTCTCTACGGCGAAATCGAATTCGTGGCGATTCCCAACCGAAGCGTGACGTCGGCAACCGCCACTGTGCCACAGAGTTATGCGTCGCTCTACCTCACTCCTGGATTGCGCTTGAAATTCTTTCCCTCTTCGCGGTTTTCACCCTGGGCCGCCATTGGAGGAGGTTACGCCTTGTACCAGCAGTCCGCGAAGTTCTCGAATGGCCAAAATGACACGGATAAGTTCCTAAACCGCGGCGTGTTCGATTACGGCGGTGGGTTGGATTTCAGGCTGTTTCGATTCATCGGCTTGCGGGCAGAGGTGCGTGATTTCCTCTCTGGCAATCCAGGCCTGAACGTCGCGTTGAATTCGAGCACCCAACACAACGTTGTGGCCAGCGGCGGCGTCGTTCTGCGCTTCTGACGCTCTTCTTTACGACGTGCAGGCTGAAACTCTTTGAAGGATCGGGAATCCGATTCTCTAGGTGATTCTCGACGATTCGGGCCAAATGGGGACAATCATCAAAGAGAGCGGTTACATTTCTGCAATAAGAGGGAGCTGCCTCAAGAATTGCACCGATGGCCTTTCCGGCTTCTCGAATATCGATCCGCCTGGGCGGGTGGTCCCCGATGCGGCAAAAGCGCCGCGTCAATCCGAAAGCGTTTTTGCGGAACAGCGAGCCGACCAACTATCAGGTGCCGCCGGGGCTGGAGCCGGCGCTTCCTCTGGTCCCCTGTCGAGAAGGCCGGCTCCTGCAGACGCACTAGGGAACGGACTGACCTCGGCTGGCCAGGAAAGTTCTGCCCAAGCGGTGGAAGAAGCCTTGATCGGCCAGATCCTCTCCGGACATAGAGAGCTGTTCATGGATCTCATCCGTCCCCACCAGCGGACGGTCTACGCGACTGTGTTTTCTTTGCTTGCGCATAAGGAAGATGCGGAGGACGTCGCCCAAGATACGTTCGTGAAGGCGCTGGCCCGATTACATCAGTTTCGCCAGGAATCATCTTTCGGCACTTGGCTAGTCCAGATAGCAATCAATGAAGCGCGTATGCGGAATCGAAAACAATGGCGCGTGCCGATGATCTCGCTCACCCACAACAAACATGATAAGGATGCACGCGTTCCGAAAGACTTCGAAGACTGGCGTGAGATTCCCTCGACAGTACGCGAGCGCGTGGAAGTACGCGAAGCCTTGGTCAAGGCTTTGGGGTCGCTGGCGCAGCAGTACCGGGAGGCATTCGTGCTGCGCGATATACACGAGCTGAGCATTTCGGAAACATCGGCTGCTCTGGGAATATCGCACGGTGCTGTGAAGACCAGGCTTCGACGAGCCCGGTTGAAGCTGAGAGACATGCTGGCCCAGAGGTTCGGGCAGGATGGCGGGTTAGGGTGGGTTTCGAAAGAAGTGAGGAAACCATGGGAATAAGCTGCCAGGACGTCTGGAGAGATATTTCAGATTATATCGATGAGGATCTCAACCCCATCCAGCGAGCGACCCTCGATCAGCATTTTGCGGAGTGCCTTCATTGCTCAGCACTCCTCGATAGTATGCGCAATGTAATTGCTCTCTATCGCGATGAGCGCGTGCTGGCTCCGCCGAACGGTTTCCACGAGCGCCTGCATAAGAGGTTGAGAGAAGAGACGAATAGTTCGCGACGTTCCTTTTTGGTGTGGACATTGACCGCCGCTGCCTCATTACCACTGGGAATTGCATTGTTCTCCGCCGGGAGGCTAATCGTGCCGGCGCACGACCACCAGAGCCCCGCGAGCGGCCCAGAACCGCGCCAGGTTGCCGGAACAGTCGCAATCTCTGTGGATCGAGATGACAACGTCTATCACATGGCTGGCTGCCCGCACCTGCAGGGCAAACCAAAATTCATCACCGTAGAAGAAGCGATTCGTGAGGGATACACATCTTGCGTCTACTGTATCGGAAAGTCGCGGTCTAAAAAGAATAGCTAGTTTTTCGGAACCTTACCCGTAAGGCCCAAGCCCGCTACTGGTGTTGTTGGCCTCTGATTGGAGCGCGGAACGTACTTCCCTTCATGCTTGGTTTTTCGCAAATAAACAAATTGCATTCGTGGAAACTTTTCAGATGCTCGTGAGTCTCATTGGGAAGTTGAAGGTTAGGGGGAGCCTTCAACGTGCCGGAAACAATTTCCGGGTCAGAAACTTGAGCTGGAACGGTTCGAACCAAGAATCGTTCTGCCAAGCTGAAATAATCAAAAGGAGAATTAAATGATTGCACCAAAGCAGAGAGAAGCAAAAACTCTACTTGGCACTTCTCGTACAAAAGCCATCCGGCTAATCAGAACGGGCACCGCTCTCCTCCTATTCGCGGCGTCAGCAACAGTGATCTGTGGCCAGAGCACCGAGGGAGTCAAGGCTGCGGAAAATAAATCCCAACTTTCTCCGCGGGAACAGAGCACACGGCGTGATCAAGTCTACGTGCACCAACTTCTGCAGAGAGGGACCGCGGACGCAAAGATCGAAAGTGTTCTCCAACTATCGAGCCGGTTCGCCAGCTTCAACCCCACGGGCGACTTCCATGCGTATGCCCTCAGCCTCATTGCCAAAGAGAAGGCAGCACTGAAGCAGCTGAAACAAACTCAGCAAGCCAGCGTAGGCGCGCAAGCACCAACTGCCGTTTCCGACAGTTCTCCTGTCGCGTCCGGCGCGATCGCCTTTGCCCCGTCGAATCCCGTCGGAATCAACAGCGTGAAGAGTTCTCAAGAGAGCAACCGTGAGCCGGCTCAAGACGCCGTCCCAACGACCACTCCCGACAACAATCAGGCGGCGGCTGCGAACTCTTCTCCGGCAGGCTTCGGAGGCGGGTTATTTCTTCCCACTACCGCTGCTTCTAACGGGGGAGGCTCCGCTCAGGCCAGTTCTGCTTTCACCTCTTCGAACTCTAACGGCGCAACAGGTTCTGGTAGTTCGTCCGCTCACAAATCAGGTTTTGACGGTTCTTCGAATGGTGGGTCAGGCAATTCAAATACATTCAACTCTGACCAAGGCCCTGGACCAGGGCCCATCGGTCCGGGACCCGGGTGCAATTTGTTCCCAGCCCCGCCGTCCGTTGGCGCCACCGTTCCGCTGACCTATTTTGGACCACCCCCTTCGGAGACCAATCCCAGCCTGGTTGGGCCTGTTCAACTACTGAAATCAGGTACCGTTGACGCAGCGCGTGGAACCATCACCTTGCCGCTTTATTTGGGCCACATGAAGGGCAGTAAAAGGAACGTCTGGTACATCCTGACCGATGTGGACGATCCGAACGTGGCTGCCGAGCTGGGTTTGAATTTCTCCGCTAAACTTACCTTCGCATCCAACGCGGCACGAACCGCAAACCTCGCTGCGGATGGGACCCTCGTGTTTGATAAAGGCACGGTAGATTTCTCACCAGTCCGCAACATCGTCCCCGGTCCTTCGGGAGCGGAGTTCCCTCCGGCCTCTGCCGTACCCGGCGCGGTTGGTGATGCAGACTACAGCCCCTTCGTTCAAGTCACTAATGCCGCCGGCGTGATTTACAACGCGCCCATTGTGGCCTTCAACGTAGACGCCAGCCAAATCAACTTCCCTGATGGCAACGTGGACTATACCAAGGTGCACGACGAAGTCGTGGCCATCGACCCGATCAACCAGACAGTGACCATAAACCTCATCAATGGGTTCAGCTTCGGCCGTCCCGTTTGGTACCTCTCGATGGACACCAGTATTCCTCTGGGTGCGGCTATCGAACACAACACCTTCGCTCCTCTGATGGCGCAGCTTCATCTGGGCACCGATGACAGCTTCTCCAGCCCCATCGAGCGAATCTTCATCGGCACGAACGGCCCCGAATCAGGCGGGTGCAACAATCCATTGCGGCAAGGTTTGTCGGCAGATCTGGCAGATGGTCACCGACCAAACAACGTCCTCGGTGGAATCCCGACGATCGCGCTGGATTACAGCCCAGCTTGGGACGCCCAGCTGTTTGAGTGGACAAAGGACGCAATCGACAACGGCTTTCGCGGCCAAGTGCGCGAGGAGTTCCAGATTCTCACCTTCGTGCAAGACGGCCTGATCACCGGCCCGGGTGGGGCACCATTTGGGAGCTCCGGGTTCTCCATCAACTGCCCAATTGCTCAGCGCCTCGACTGACCCGCTGTTCTCATCATAATCACAACTTGCTTCCGGCCCCGACACCCTGTCGGCGCCGGAAGCTTAATTTAGTACGTGAAGCCGAGCCGCCCTCCCTGTTAGATAAGTTGAAACCTTTGGACGTCCCGAGACTCCCATTCAGCGGACCGAGCACCTTTGTCAAAGCGTTCGAAGCCGCCACGAAATCGCAACAAAGCCAGTCTGGGTAAGCCGGGCAGCAAGTTTCGCGATACCTACAGCGGATCAAGCGTACGGACGGTGTTTGGCCCTTCATTCTGATTGACAGGAGACTACGGAATATGACCAAGACGACCAAGGCTCTGCTGGCTGGCGCGGCGTTCGCGGGGTTGTTCGCCGGGACCGCTCCGGCAACTAAGGCCTCAACTCTGCTCCCCTCGCTGAAGACCTCTTTCAGCGCACTGGGCCAGGACCAGGACAAGAAAGACGACAAGAAGGTCAAGGAAAAGCATGCCTGTAAGGGCCAAAACTCCTGCAAGGGCAAGGGCGGCTGCAAGGCCGGTGACAACGGTTGCAAAGGCAAGAACTCTTGCAAGGGCAAGGGCGGCTGCGCGACCGATGGCTCCAAGCCACCCGCGGAGTAATCCAGCGAAAGCAACGATCCGATACGAGGGTTGGGAGAAGTCTCCTGGCCCTCTATCCTTCGGGAAAGGAACGAAACAGCTATGCCGGGAAATCGCTTTAATGGGTTTACAGATTACGGTATAGGAATCGGCCTGCGTGCTCCCCACTACGACCATATTCTCTCTCGCAAACCGGTTGTCGACTGGTTTGAGATCATCTCTGAGAATTTCATGATCGATGGCGGACGGCCGCTGCACATCCTGGATCAGATCCTTGAGCAATACAAAGTCGTACAGCACGGCGTTTCCATGTATTTCGGATCTGCTGAGAAGCCAGACCGCGAGCACCTCCGGCGGCTGAAGCAGTTAGTGAAGCGGACCAATACCCCATGGCTCTCCGACCACCTCTGCTGGGGCAGCGTCGATGGACGCTACACCCACGATCTCCTTCCCATGCCCTACACGTTTGAAGCGGCCAGGCTTACGGCACAGAAGATTCGGGAGGTCCGGGACTTTCTCGAAATCCCGATCGCCGTCGAAAACGTCAGCAGTTATGCTGAATATCATGTCTCCGAGATGACCGAATGGGAGTTTCTGAACGAAGTCGTGGAACGCGCCGACTGCGGAATTCTCCTGGACGTAAACAATATCTATGTTTCATCGCGAAACCACAATTTCGATCCATTGACATACATCGACAGCGTTCCTGCGGATCGCGTGGCACAGATTCATATCGCCGGCCACTCAAAATTCCAGAAATACATTTTGGACACGCACGACCATCCGGTGATCGACCCCGTTTGGAAGCTGTATGACAGGGCCATCCAGCGCGCCGGGCACACCGCGACACTTCTCGAATGGGACGATAGCATCCCTTCCTTTCAGGAAGTTCACAGAGAGGCCTTGAAGGCCAATCGCTTTCTCGAGAGCAAATCGCTGGCGGTGGCGGTATGAAGCTCCATGCTCTCCAGCGGGCCGTTGCTCGCGCCGTCATGCAACCCCTCACTCGGTCTGAACGCATGCAGCGCAAGGCACCCGGCGGTGGACGCATGAGCGCTTACGCGGCTCGTTTTATCAAGCCGAATGACCGCCTAACTTCCTTCGAACGCCTGGAAATCTACAACCGCCAATACTGGTTTCGCGTGCTCGCCAGCTTGGCCGAGGACTATCCCGGTTTGCGGGCCGTTCTTGGCGGGCGGCGGTTCGAAGCCATGTGCAAGGCCTATCTCACGGAATGTCCTTCGCGTTCCTTTACGCTCAGAAATCTCGGCGCGCAATTGGCAGCCTGGCTGCGACAAAATGCGCGCTGGATTAGCGATAGGCGCGTGCTTGCTCTCGACATGGTACATCTCGAATGGGCAGAAATCGAAGCCTTCGACGGTGAGGCAAAGCCCCCTCTTCGCTCGGAGGATCTCCGTGATGCCGATGCAGCGAATCTGCAGTTAGCCATTCAGCCGTACGTGCAACTCCTCGATTTGCACTATCCTGTCGACGACCTGCTCCTGGACGTGAAACACGGGGACGACATACCGGATAGGGCGAGCAACGCCGTTCAGGAACGTAGAAAACACAGCAGGGTCCGCGCCGTGGCGAAGCTCGAGGCCGCCGAAATCTTTCTGGCCGTTCATCGTCTGGATTTCTCCGTCTATTTTCGCCGCATCGAGCCGGAAGAGTTCGCCCTTCTCACCGCGCTGCGAAGCGGAAAGACCGTCGAGCGCGCCATCGACTTGGCTTTCCGCAAAAGTTCCGTCCCTGCGGCCGACCGCGCGGCTTTTGTTCAACGTTCGTTTCAAACCTGGGCGGCTCTCGGCTGGTTTTGCCGGCCCGAGGAAAACAAGCGCGGTGAAAAAGTCCGTGAGAAAAGAGCATAACTGGAAATCATGAGCAAACTACTATCGAAGGCCCTGCAGTGGCATTGCCAGTTCTTCACTTTGGTTTCTTATCTGCAATCCCCATTCCTCTTGTTAGTCAGGCTCTATTGGGGATGGCAACTTGCCCAGAGCGGCTGGGGCAAGCTCCATCATCTGTCCAACGTCGGGGAGTATTTCGCCACCCTCGGCTTGCCAATGCCGGCGCAAATGGCCGCTTTCATTGCCTGCGTCGAGTTTTTCGGTGGCATTTTCCTCGCTCTCGGCCTGGCCTCGAGGATCACAGGCCTGGTCCTCACCGTAAACTTGACCATGGCTTACGTTATCGGAGACCGCGAGGCGCTGCTCTCTTTCTTTTCCGATCCGGACAAATTCGTTGCCGCCGCCCCCTTCGCGTTTCTGATGGTTGCGTTGATTGTCCTGAGTTTTGGCGCGGGCAGAATCTCCGCGGACACGGCAATCGCGTTTTTGTTTAGTTCCACGCGGGTCAAGCAAGCGAATACAGCTCCAGCTTGATCGCCCGCTTTTCCAGCAGGACAGTTCTCGCGGCCATTAAATGTTACGAACCCTTATGGCGGGCTTCCTTGCCCGGGCGACTTTGGCCGCACTGTTTTATCTGGTGTGTTTCACCCTGGTGTTTGCGAAGGATCAGATGACTTCGAGCATGTTGATCGGAAATGCCCGCATCGACATCAGGATCGAACAAAGCACTCTCCGAATACCGACCAAGGACGTTCTTCACTGGGTCAAGTCGGCTGCCGAGTCAGTGGCTGCTTATTATGGCCGTTTCCCCGTTCCTCAACTCTTGATTCGAATCACTCCGTTCGAAGGAAGAGGTGTCCACAACGGTCTGACGTTTGGCGACCGAGGTGGAAGAATCCTTATACGCGTTGGCAACGAGACTTCTGCTGCCGAGTTTGCCTCCGACTGGATGCTCACCCACGAAATGGTTCACCTGGCCTTTCCCTCCGTGGATGAAAAACACCATTGGATCGAGGAAGGGATTGCCACCTATGTCGAGCCGATCGCTCGGATTCAAGCGGGAAATCTCACAGCGGAGCAGATGTGGCTTGATCTTGTCCGGGACACGCCCCAAGGCCTCCCTCAGGCTGGCGATCGGGGATTGGATCACACGCACACTTGGGGAAGAACCTACTGGGGAGGAGCGCTGTTTTGCCTCCTGGCTGACGTTGAGATTCGCCGCAAAACAAATAATGCGAAGGGGCTGCAGCACGCCTTGCGTGGCATTCTCGACGCCGGTGGTGACATCCGGAAAGAATGGAATCTTGAGGATGCGCTAAGAATTGGAGACCGCACGGTTGGGGCGAATGTTCTTCAGTCCTTGTACGCAGCAATGAAAGACAAGCCAGTGAGCGTGGACTTGGATAGCCTGTGGACACAGCTTGGCGTCCAGTCGGATGGGGCCAGCGTCCGCTTAGATGATTGCGCGACGCTGGCTGCGATCCGTCGAGCCATCACGACGAGAGAATCTGCGGCGGCGGCGGATCCCTCTTTTTTCAAGTCCCTCGCAGTATTTGTTGGTCGGGGCTGTGGGTCTCCGTGGTAGGCCTGGCCAAGTGGGCCGCAACTCGGGGTAATATCTCTGGATGATAATGAAAGACGGACAATCAGCAGCCGATTCGAAACAGGTGCGCGTGGCCATCGCGCAATGCGCTCCCATTTACCTGGACAAACATGCCAGCCTCGCAAAGGCTCTCGATCTGATCCAACAGGCGGCAAAGCGGGGTGCACAGATCGTCGCGTTCGGCGAAACTTGGCTGCCCGGATACCCTGCCTGGCTGGATGTGTGTCCGGGCGCAGCGTTGTGGGAAAACGCTTCCGCGAAAGATGTCTTTGCCAGGCTCAGGTCTAACAGCATCGTCGTTCCCGGTGACGAAGTGAAGACACTCCGCGAAGCGGCGCGAGATCTCAAAATTGCGATTGTAATCGGAGTTAATGAGCGCGTGGATTCCGGTCCCGGAAGCGGGACACTCTACAATTCGCTTCTCACTATTTCAGAAGATGGACAGCTCGGAAACCACCATAGGAAGCTCGTCCCGACCTACACGGAACGCCTCGTGTGGGGAAACGGGGATGGCCGCGGGTTGGAAGCAGTGCCTACTTCCGCCGGGCGCGTGGGTGGATTGATCTGCTGGGAGCATTGGATGCCGCTCGCGCGCATGGCCATGCACAATTCCGGCGAACACATCCACGTCGCGGTGTGGCCAACGGTCCACGAGTTACATCAATTAGCCAGCAGACACTACGCCTTCGAAGGCCGATGTTTCGTTCTGGCGGTTGGTCTGATGATGCCTGCAGAAGATCTGCCTCGCGAGCTTCGTGATGGAGCCGCATTGCTGTCCGGCGGCAGTCAATGGATCGAGCGCGGAGGCAGCGCCATTATTGGACCCGACTCCCGGTATGTTCTTGATCCAGTGTTCGACCGGGAAGAACTCCTCATTTCGGATTTGGATCTGACTCAAATTGACCGGGAAATGATGACCTTCGATGTCTCAGGTCATTATGCGCGCCCTGATCTCTTTCGATTCGAGAAGAAAGAGATTCAGGCGAAATTGACCGATGATTGAGAAGCATTCCTATTGGGTCAGGTTGTGCCTGATCCAAACTTCTGCCTCTTTCAGCTCCGAATATGGCGCTAGCCTGCAATTTGGGTGGGTGATGCCCGTGATCAGAAGAGATATTTTGCTTTCGGCCTCTCGCCGGTAGAATAAGACTACTTTCTTTGTGGTCGCCCCCAGAAGGTACCCTGTCTCGAAGCCTAAGCCAAACGACGAACCGGAAACCTCGGCAACAAACATATTGCACTGTTCAAGCCAGTTCATATCCCTCAGGTAAATTTCCTTGGGTGTGATACTCCGGTCCGCTTCCCAGGCGTTGTCCTCGACCAGATGCCGTGTCAGCACTTCGTGGCGCAACTCCTCAAGGATGCCTACAATTTTCCTGGCCGCCATCACAGCTGAGCGGTCTCCCGCCACGGTAAATCCAAAATAGATTTTCATAACTGTGGAATTATCCTCGCTAAATTGTGCCGTTCGAAATCCATCGTGGCATATGCCGTATCCTCCGTCCGGAACGGCAAGAAATGACACGCTCCTGCTAGTCTTCGATAAATGGTCTTAAGTCGTAGCAGAATTGTAGCAGTACATCCCCCCATTTCAGGACTCGCCTCAATGCAATTCTGGATGTTGCCGGATGGCCTCTGCTTTCAGAATAAAACTTCCATCCGTGACAACTTGGTCCCGCTCAGTGAGTCCTTTGATCACTGAATAATTCCCGCCTGCTGCGGGACCGAGGTGGACCTCACGCAATTGAAAGCTTCCTTCGTTGTTTTTGACAGGGAGAAACACATACTGACGCTCGCCGATGGATTGCACGGCCGCTTCCGGCACGACTGGCCCCGGAGCGCCCGGAGACGTGAATTCCACGTCCACGTACATATCGATTCGTAGGTTTTCACCGGGATTCGCAACCTCGATGCGGGCCTGGGCCGTGCGTGTCGTCGAGTCCACTTGCGGTTGGATGTAGGTGACGCGGCCCTTCCAAACCTTTCCGGGATAGGCCGGAGCCGTGACATTTGCCGCGGAGCCGACGCGAACCGATGCGAAGTCTTTCTCATTGACGCTGGCCATGATCCACACCGTGGAGAGGTCAACAACGGAGAAGAGTTCCTGAGCGGTGTTGACCACCAAGCCCAGGTTTGCGCTTCGCGTGAGGACCACTCCGCTGATCGGAGCCGGAACAACAAGGTTCGGGTTGATCTGTTCAGCCTGCTGGAGCGCGGCGATCTGGCGGTCGCTGGCCCCGAGCAACGTGAGCTTTTCGCGCGCCGCGCGGACGTGTGATTCATGCGCGGCGTGCGTCGCGGCGACTTCTTCCTCCTCTTGCTGGCTGGCGGCTCCCAGCTTTACGAGGTTCCGCGTCCGCTCCAGCTTCTTGTGCTCTGCTTCGAGTTCCGCCAGATAAGAAACGTACTGCGTTTCCGCCTCGGCGAGTTCGCTGCTGAAGATGACCGCTAGGGATTGTCCGCGTTTCAC
>Ga0137418_10003233_pt1 | contig 14972 bp, 15 predicted proteins | sample CZODoug3_1_2_16f_FD_122242 | JGI IMG/M metagenome (GOLD analysis project Ga0137418, IMG submission 122242) | Vadose zone soil fungal communities from Angelo Coast Range Reserve, California, USA - CZODoug3_1_2_16fungal (Hybrid Assembly) | ecosystem: Environmental > Terrestrial > Soil > Vadose... | reverse complement strand
CCGACCAGCATGCAGCCGACATGCTGGCGCTCATGGATGCGCTCGATCTGAAACAGGCCGGTGTCGTCGGCCATGATATCGGCGGCGCCCTGATGCAACCCATGGTGCGAAAAGCACCGCAGCGGGTGGCCGGATTATTTTTCTTTGACTTCGTCTACCCCGGCATCGGGCCGCGGATGGCGGAACCCGAACGGCTCAATAACATCTGGTACCAGTCCTTCAATCAGTTGGAGATGGCCCCAAGCCTGGTCGGCGCTACGCGCGAAAGCTGCAGGACGTATATTGGCTACTTTCTCAAGGCCTGGACGCACCGCAAGGATGCGTTCGACGACGTCGTCGAAGCCTTCACCGATAATTTCCTGAAACCCGGCAATCTCACCGGCGGTTTTGCGCATTACCGTGCCGCCCATGAGGGGCGCATCCGAATGATGAAAGGCGAGGCGCCACAGCTCGCTCCGATCGATGTCCCGACCTGCATCCGCTGGGCCGAGCATGACCCGCTGTTTCCTTTTGCCTGGACCGACCGGCTTGGGGAAACCTTCTCCAACCTCGATCTCGCGCTGTTTCCGGGGGTGGGACACTTCCCGCATCGCGAGGATCCCGATCGCGCCGCCGCAGAGATCGCGGCGTTCTTCGCGCGCATCGGCTGGAGCTGAAACGCACGGCAATAGGTGGGACCGCCAGACGCGGCAAAAACCGGCGGTCCCGTGTCGCGTCATTGAAATTTTTGGCCGGGAAGTGCGGCTTCGCAGGCCAACCTGAGCGACGATTTGACCGTAGCGATCCGCTGCGAAGCGGCAACGCGATCCCTGTTTTAACCTAACTAGTCAAGGTTACCCGCAAGGCGACCCGCGGATTTACCTGCCGCTTTACTGACCGCTCCACGTCAATCCTTGCTTTTCTTCTCTTTCTTCTCGTCTTTTTCGTTCTTGTCATCCTTAACCTTGTCTTTGTCCTTCCTGCGGTTGGTGAAGCGCGCGTTGCCAAGGCCGGTGCCGATGGTCAGCACACCCCAGCACTCGACGTCCTGCATGAACGGAACCTCGGAAAGGCCCTGCGCCACGCCATCATTGTGCATCAGTATCGCGGTGTCGTGATCGCCGATCTGCGGGATCGCCTCGACCAGGCTCGCCGGCAGATTGAACTTGCTGCTCTCCCAATTGCCCGGCAGGTTCTGCGCGCCCTTCGCGATCGAGCCGTCTTCGTTGATGACGCCAGGGCAAGCGATCCCGATGAACGGCGCGAGCTTCAGGCCTTCGGCATCGGCCGCCGCGATCAGGCCCTTGAGCATTTTCACCAGCCGTTTCACGGCCCCTTCCCGCGTCGGCTCGTCATCGGCATGACGCCAGAGTTCGCATTTCCAGACCGACGCCTTCGACAGATCCGACGCTTTCTTCCAGCAGGTCTCGACCACGCCGCAGCGGATGTTGGTGCCGCCGATATCGACGCCAAGAATGCTGTCATGGGCTTCGAAAATCCATGACGGCGCCAGATGCAAACAGCCGATCAGGCCGGCTTCGTCGGGATGAAAGCGAATCGGGATCAGGTCGACCTTGAAATCCTCGGCCTTGAGAATGATGTCGGTACGCGCGATCGCGAGTTCGCCGACCCGGCTCTGCCGAAAACCGCCGCCGACCACGATACGTTCGGTATCGGCCCAGGCCTTGGTCTTGAGAAAGCGCCGCGTCACATAGGCCAGTTCCTGCGCGAATTGCTCGATCGCGCCATGCACCAGCGCGGAAGCGTGGATGTCGTCGCCCACCAGCGCCTCGTCGAGCGCGTTCTTGCCGATGGCCTCGGCGGATTTGCTGCCTAAGGGATCGTCGCCGTTTTTCTTCAGCGGCTTGCGCAGCGTGTCCAAAATCTCGCGGAACGCGCCCTTGCTGGCGCGGTCGCCGAGAAAGCCGTCATCGTCCTTCAACTCGACATTGAAGCTATCTACGTCCACCGACGGCAGACGGGTCGCGCCATGCCGGGCGATGCCCGTGGTCGTTACGATATCTTCAGCCATTTTTGCCCTGCCCAGCCGGAATTCGCGGGGGACAACGGCGCGGGAACCCGTTGGTTTCATCGGCGGGATGCGGGAGCGGCTGAGTTTGAATTCTCAGCCTGCAAAGGCCGAGCCTGGCCGGGCGCTTTTTAGCCTTGAAATCCGTCAGGCGTCGGCGTGGACCTGAAACAGGCTGTCGATGAGGGCGTTTTGGGCGGCACCTTTCTGTTCCAAAAACTCGGCAATCTCGAACTCGTCCATGCCGCCATGACCCGTTGCCTGCCATTCGTGACGAACGAAAAGGCGTCCGATCCGGCCATCGAAGACCAGCAGCCACCAATCTTCGTCGGCTGGCGACGGGCCACGTGCGCTGCGGTAAAACTCTCGCTGGATAACGGCCATGTTCGCTCCCTGGCGTGCTTTCGGGTAAGCACATATGGGAACAAAACCGCTGATGCCACAACCCGGCCCGGCATGCCGCTGCAGGTTCGCGGAAGCCGAAAACGCGCCAAATCCCTTACATTTGGCCAGTTTTTGGGGTGCTTTGCCTTGACTCGGGGCGGCCACGGGCTATAAGTCCCGCAACCCGGCGCGGGATTTTTCTCGCGCCGCTTATTTTTGCGCGACTTGAGGGATCGCTCCCCGATTGCGCGGAAATTGAACCCATAACGACTGAAGAAAAAGCCGGCCCGGACCTGTCCGAGGCCGGGATCGAACACGAAGGAATTAAACGATGTTCGCAGTCATCAAAACCGGCGGCCGGCAATACCGCGTCGTTCCGGATGATGTGCTCGAGATAGGCAAGATCGCCGGCGATGTCGGAACGATCGTGCAGCTTGGCGAAGTTTTGTTGGTCGGCGGCGATTCGCCGCTGCTTGGCGCCCCGACGGTTGCAGGCGCCACGGTCGCGGCCGAAGTGCTGCAGCACAAGCGCGGTCCGAAGGTGATCTCGTTCAAGAAGCGCCGCCGCAAGAATTCGCGCCGCAAGCGCGGTTATCGCGACGAGATCACGGTGCTGCGCATCACCGAGATCCTGACCAACGACAACAAGCCGACGATCGGTCCGCGGCCGAAGCGGGAGAAGACGCCGGTTGCGGCGCCGGTAGACGGCGACGACGAGGCGCCGAGGGCTGCGAAGAAGAAGGCGCCCGCCAAGAAGGCGGTTGCAAAGAAGGCTGCGGCAAAACCCCGCGCCAAGCCCGATGCCAAAAAGGCCGCGGCGAAGAAGACCGCCGCCAAGGGCAAAAGTGATAAAAAGTGAAGCGTGATAAAAAGTGAAATGATTCCGTCAAGGAATTGATCTAGAAATTAAAGCGAAGTTGGAGACGGGCTATGGCTCACAAAAAAGCAGGCGGTTCATCGCGTAACGGTCGTGATTCGGCGGGCAAGCGGCTCGGGATCAAGACCTATGGCGGCGAGCACGTGATTCCCGGCAACATCATCGCGCGTCAACGCGGCACCACCTGGCATCCCGGCCTTAATGTCGGCATGGGCACTGACCATACTCTGTTCGCCAAGGTCGAGGGCCATGTCGAGTTTCGTGCAAAAGCCAACGGCCGCACTTTCGTATCAGTTGTTCCGATGACGGAAGCCGCGGCCGAGTAAACGGTGGACAACATGAGTCCGCCGGGTCCTGTTGAACCGGCGGAGCTCCTGAAAGGCTCCCAAGGGGAGGCGGGAAACCGGCCTCCCCTTTTTATTTTGCGTTTTCGCACACGCTTACAGGAGCCCGACATGCTGCAGGATATCCCGACCCCGACATTGCGCGAGGCGAGTAGCTGCGTCCTCGAGACCGAACGGCTGATGCTGCGCAGGCCGACGCTCGCGGACGTAAAAGCGATCGCGCACCTTGCCAACGACCGCCGCATTGCGGAAAACACCCGCCGCCTGCCGCATCCCTATTCGCAGGACCATGCGATCGAGTTCGTCCGCGCGATAGCGGATAACAAGCGCGAAACGGTGTTCCTGATCGAGAACAATTTTGTGCCGATCGGCATGGTCGGCGTCGACTGGCGCCATCCGGACGCGCCGGAACTCGGCTACTGGCTGGGCGTCGAGCATTGGGGCCAGGGTTTTGCCACCGAAGCGGCGCGCGCGGTGATCGATTTCACCTTCGAGGAGTTCGATGTCGAACAGCTGATGTCCGGCGCGCGGGTCGCCAATCCGGCTTCGCGCAACATCCTGGAAAAATGCGGCTTCCAGTGGAGCGGCGTCGAACTGCATCGCTTCGAGGCGCTGGGATCCTCGACCCCGGTCGATTGCTTCCGGCTCTCGCGCAGCGTCTGGTCGTCGCTGAAGAACTGGAACAGATCGACACGGCACGAGCGGTGAGTGCCTTATATCCCTCCCCGTTGTGGGGAGGGATAAGAAGCATCACACCGGCGGGCTGACCACCGTTTCCTCGCGCCCCAGCGCTCGCTCGCGCATGAAGATATAAATCCCCGCGCCGATGATGATGGCCGCGCCCAGGATCGTCGCGACCTCTGGCACGTCGCCGAACACGCAATAGCCGAACATGACAGCCCAGATGATCATCGAATATTGATACGGCACCACCACGCTTGCCGGCGCGAGCTTCAGCGAACGATTGACGCACAACAGCGCGCCCACCGAAATGCACCCCGCAACCGCAAAGAGAACGAGACTGCCGGGGCCCGGCGTAACCCACCCGAATGGCAACAACAGCGCCCCGAGCAGGAACGTGCCGCCGAATTGCGACGACGCCAGCACGATATCGGGTGTTGCCCGCAGCGAGCGGGTGATCAGCATCAGCACCGCAAACGACAGGCTGCCGCCGAGCGCGATCATCGCCGGCCAGCTTACCGTTTGCGACGACGGCCGCAGCGCAATCAGTACGCCGCAGAAACCGATCAGGACCGCGCTCCAGCGCCGCCAGCCGACACGCTCGCGCAGCACGATTGCCGACAGCGCGGTGACGAAAATAGGACAGGCCAGGTAATAGGTGACGACGTCGGCGAGCGGCAAATAGACGGTGGCGAGAAAAAACGCCGCGACTTCGAGGGTGGAGAGCGCCACCCGGAGCAACTGCAGCCGCGGCCGTTCAAGGTGCACGAACTTCGCGCGCTGCCGCCAGACCATCGGCAGCAGCACGATCAGCGCCGCGCAGGCGCGCAACAGAAGCAGTTGTCCGACCGAATAGGTCGCGACGAGGAACTTTCCCATCGCGTCGCCGAACGAGAACATGAATATCGACAGCAGCATCAAGCCGATGCCGGCGAGACGCGCCGAGCGCTCGTCTTTAAAGGCCGAGATTTTCGTGAACAGGTTCATGTGAAACAAGCAAACCTCATCCTGAGGAGCGGCGCCTTCGCCGCGTCTCGAAGGATGACGCGTTCATCCTCATGGTTCGAGACGGCGCAGCAGCGCCTCCTCACCATGAGGGACTGATTGCGTCAATCCGGAATTCCCTCCAGAGCCATTCCGGGATGGTCCGAAGGACAATGGGGATGGAATAGATTGCCGCAACAACACCGCTGCGATACGCATGAACCGTAACGCCGCAGGAAACCAGCCATGACCGACTTCGATCCCGCACAACATCGCATGGTGCCGCAGCAACGCTGGTTCGATGATTTTTCGCTGGGCGAGCGTTTTGTCATTCCCAGTCGCACCATGACGTCAGCGGTCTTCGCCGCGTTTCAGACCGCGAGCGGTGATACCCACCCCATTCATTACGACGTCGAATATTGCCGCGCCCGCGGCATGCCGAACCTGCTGGCGCATGGTTTCCAGACCCTGATCCACACCGCACCTGGAAGCGGGCTGTTTCCCTATATGGTGGAGGAATCGCTGGTCGGTTTTCTCGAACAGTCGAGCCGGTTCTTGAAGCCCGTGTTTGCCGACGACACGATTTATCCCGCGCTCGAAGTGACGGAGCTGGTGCCCGGCCGCAGCACGGGTGTGGTGGCGCTGCGCAGCACCGTGTTCAATCAGCGCCGCGAGCTGGTGCTGGAAGGATTGCAGAAGTTTCTCATTCGGCGGCGGCCGTCCCAGTCATAACCGGCAGGGCAGGCGGGCCCGAGTTCTCGAACCGGCCACTGGTCGCGAAAGCCGCAAAAAACCCCCATAAATTAAGGCTTTTCGCCGATTTAGCCCTATCTAAAGGTTGCCGCATCGGCGCCCCTGCCCTACCTATAGCCCATGAAATTCCTTGACGAAGCAAAGGTCTATATCCGCTCCGGCGACGGCGGTAACGGCTGCGTGGCGTTCCGCCGCGAGAAGTACATCGAGTTCGGCGGCCCGAGCGGCGGCAATGGCGGCCGTGGCGGCGATGTCATCCTCGAAGTGGTCGATGGATTGAACACGCTGATCGACTACCGCTATCAGCAGCACTTCAAGGCGCAGAAGGGCACCAACGGCATGGGCAAGGACCGCCATGGCGCCAACGGCAAGCCGATCGTGCTCAAGGTGCCGGTCGGAACGCAGATTTTCGATGAAGACCGCGAGACCTTGATCCACGACTTCACCACGCTCGGCGAAAAATTCGTGCTCGCCGAAGGCGGCAATGGCGGGTTCGGCAACGCGCATTTCAAATCGTCCACCAACCGCGCCCCGCGCAACGCCAACCCCGGCCAGGAGGGCGAGGAGCGCTGGATCTGGCTGCGGCTGAAGCTGATCGCGGATGCCGGCCTGGTCGGGCTGCCCAACGCCGGCAAGTCGACCTTGCTCTCGGTGGTCAGCGCGGCCAAGCCGAAGATCGCCGATTATCCCTTCACCACGCTGCATCCGCAGCTCGGCGTGGTCGATGTCGACGGTCGCGAATTCGTGCTGGCGGATATTCCGGGGCTGATCGAGGGCGCGCATGAAGGCGCCGGCCTCGGCGACAGGTTTTTGGGCCATGTCGAGCGCTGCCGTGTCTTGCTGCATCTGGTCGACGCTACCTGCGAGCATGCCGGCAAGGCCTATACGACGGTACGGACCGAGCTTGACGCCTATGAGGGACATCTCGCCGACAAGATCGAGATCGTCGCGCTGAACAAGATCGACGCGGTGACGCCGGACGAGCTGAAGAAGCAGAAGGACCGGCTGAAGCGCGCCGCCAAAAAAACGCCGCTGCTGATGTCGGGGGTCACCGGCGCCGGCGTGAAAGACGCGCTGCGTGCACTGATCGAGGTGATCGGCGAGGCCCCGGTATCGGTGAAGGCGAAGGGCGCGGCGCAGGCCGAGCCGTGGGCGCCGCAGACGACGTAGCCCGTTCTCAGTTTATTCAATTCGCCCGTCAACAATGACGCACATTGCGCTCACCGATCGAAGTCCACCGCCGTGGTATTGCCGCCGCAGATGATGACGGCCACGCGCTCTCCGCTCTGCGGTCGATAGGCACCCGATATCAATGCCGAGAACGCCGCGGCGCCGCCCGGCTCGGCGACGATCCGCAGCGCCTGCCACAGCACGTCCTGTGCCCGCCTGATCGCCGCATCGGCGACCAGCACGGTGCTCGCCACATGGTCCCTGGCGATGGGAAAAACCCGCGCGCCGATCCGGCGCGGCGCCAGCGAGTCGGCCGCGAGGCCGCCGGCTTCCGCATCGACGGGATGTCCGGCCTCCAATGCCTTGGTCAGCGTCGGCGCGGCCAAGGGCTCAACGCCGACCACCTTGATGCGGCCGGCATACCAGGCAGCCAGACCTGCGATCAGGCCGCCGCCGCCGACCGAGGCCAGCAGCGTGTCGAACCCGGCCTGCTGATCAAGCTCGAGGCCGATGGTGCCCTGTCCCAGCATGGTCTCGTCCTGATCGAACGCATGCACCGGCATTGCCCCTGATTGCTGCGCCCACGCCTCGCTGGCGGCGAGCGCGTCGGCATAGCGATCGCCTTCGATGACCAGATCGGCACCATATTCACGGATGCGCGCGATCTTGGCCGGCGAGGAAACGCTGGGAATGAAGATCTTTGCCGGCACCTTGAGCTTCATGGACGCATAGGCGACAGCAGCACCGTGATTGCCGCCCGAGGCCGCCACCACGCCGGCCGCGGGCACCTTGCGGGCCAGGAGATTGGCGAAGGCGCCGCGGGCCTTGAAGCAGCCGGAGTGCTGAAAAAGCTCCAGCTTGAGAAAGACGCTGCCCGGCGCGAGGCCGACGTCAGCCGCGTCGATCTCGACCACCGGCGTGCGCCGGATATACGGCCGGATCAGCTTTTCGCAGCGCGCGATCTGCTCCGGATTAACGGCATCGGACACATTCGACATGACCATCCTGCAAATTCTCACACCGCCCCGCGGCTTGACAGTAATTCGTCATTTGGCTAATTAGCAATATGATTATTTCTGATGACGATGTCGAAGCGGCGTTGCGGGCGCTGGCCAGCGACCGGCGTCTGTTGATCATGGAATGGCTGAAACATCCGAGAGCACATTTCCGGGCGCAGGTCGATGGCGATCTCGCCAGCGACGGCGTGTGCGGCGTGCTGATCGCCGAGAAACTCGCGGTCAGCCAACCGACCGTCAGCGAGCATCTGAGGATTTTGTCGCAAGCCGGATTGCTGCGCTCCAAACGGATCAAGCAATGGACGTTCTACAAACGCGACGAAGCCCGCATCGCGAAGCTGAAGCGGGCGATCGTTGCGAAAATTTGATGCGCGGCGACCTCATCCCTGAGGGGCATCGCGAAGCGATGCGTCTCCTCAGCAGCCGGGTGGGCAAAGCGAAGCGTGCCCACCATTCAAGATCGCGATCGCATCAGTGGTGGGCACGGCGCAAGGGGCGCCTTTGCCCACCACAATTCGCTCACACGCTCTCAGTATAAGGGCTTCGGGATGTTGCGCATCGGCGGAGCAACCGCGCCTTCCGGATGCGCCCTCACGCGATAAACGGCGAAGCCGTTACGCGGGAATGAGGCCGGAGATAGATTCACGGCTTGCGCATCCTGCTTGCTGCTTTAAAACTCGCCCATTCTGAAAATCCCATTCATCACCCATCCGCTGACAGATCGATCGATGTCCCGCCCAGACCTCAAGAACTTCCGCCGTATCGTCGTCAAGGTCGGCTCCTCGCTGCTGGTCGATTCCGACGCCGGTGAAGTGCGGGCGTCGTGGCTGGCCGCCCTCGCCGCCGATCTGGCAAGGCTGCACGGCGAGGGACGCGAACTGCTGATCGTCTCGTCAGGTGCGATTGCGCTCGGCCGCAGCCGTCTGAAGCTGCCGCGCGGCGCGCTGAAGCTCGAGGAAAGCCAGGCTGCTGCGGCGGTGGGGCAGATCGCGCTGGCGCGAATCTGGTCGGAGGTGCTGGGGCATCATGGCATCGGCGCCGGGCAGATCCTGGTGACCCTGCAGGACACCGAGGAACGCCGCCGTTATCTCAACGCGCGCTCGACCATCGCCAAGCTGCTGGAATGGCGCGCCGTGCCGGTGATCAACGAAAACGACACCGTCGCCACCAATGAAATCCGTTACGGCGACAACGACCGCCTCGCCGCGCGGGTCGCGACCATGGCGAGCGCGGACCTCTTGATCCTGCTGTCGGATATCGACGGCCTCTACGATGCGCCGCCGGGCAGCAACCCGAACGCGAAGCTGATTCCGACCGTCGATTCGGTGACATCCGAAATCGAAGCCATGGCGGGCGCCGCGCTATCCGAACTGTCGCGCGGCGGCATGCGCACCAAGATCGAGGCGGCGAAGATCGCAACCACCGCAGGCACACATATGCTGATCGCGTCCGGCACGATCGAGCACCCGCTGCAGGCGATATCGGACGGCGGGCGCTGCACCTGGTTTCTGACGCCGGCCAATCCGGTGACCGCGCGCAAGCGATGGATCGCGGGATCCCTGGAGCCGAAGGGCACGCTGACCATCGATGCCGGCGCGGTGAGCGCCTTGCGCGCGGGCAAGAGCCTGTTGCCGGCAGGCGTCATCCGGGTCGACGGACAGTTCGCCCGTGGCGACGCCGTCATCGTGCGCGGTCCCGACACCCATGAGATCGGCCGCGGTCTCGTCGCTTATGACGCCGAGGACGCCGAGAAGATCAAGGGCCGCTCGTCGCCGGATGTGATGGCGATCCTCGGCATCAGCGGACGGGCGGAAATGATCCACCGCGACGATCTCGTGGTCGGCCCGAGCGGCGGCTTTTCCGCGAACTAGGCCAATGGCCGAGTGCCACGAGCCGGCCGCATGCCCCCGCAAGATTTGGCAGCGCCCCCAGCCATGCCCCCTCGGCGCCTCGCAAAACGCTGATTTCCATGCTAGGGCATCGTCTTAACTGATACTGGAACCGACATGAGCGCGCCGCTGAAGGCGATCGACGGAAACGCCGATTTGCCGGCCCTGATGACCGACCTTGCCACCCGCGCGCGCGCCGCCGCGCGGGTGCTGGCGCTTGCCTCCCCCGAACAGAAAAATCACGCACTCGATGCGATCGAGCGCGCCATCCGCGCCAATGCATCCGCGATCCTCGCGGCCAACGCCGAGGATGTGGCGGAAGTTCGCGCCACCGGGGCAACGGCGGCCTTCATCGACCGGCTGACGCTGACGCAAGCGCGCATCGATGCGATGGCCGACGGCGTCGCGACCGTGCGCGATATCGCCGATCCCATCGGCATCGTGACCGAGAGCTGGCAACGTCCGAACGGCATGGTCATCGAGCGCGTGCGAGTGCCGCTCGGTGTTGTCGCCGTGATTTTCGAAAGCCGTCCCAATGTCGCGGCCGACGCCGGCGTGCTGTGCCTGAAATCCGGCAACGCGGTGATTTTGCGCGGCGGTTCGGACAGTTTTCGCTCCTGCCGGGCGATCCACGACTGTCTGGTGCAGGGATTGCGCGAAGCCGATCTGCCTGAGGCTGCGATCACGCTGGTGCCGACCCGTGATCGATCAGCGGTGGGCCTGCTGCTGACCGGATTGAACGGCGGCGTCGACGTGATCGTGCCGCGCGGCGGCAAGAGCCTGGTCGCACGTGTCGAAGCCGAAGCCCGGGTCCCGGTGTTCGCGCATCTCGAAGGCGTCAACCACGTCTATGTCGATCATGCCGCCAATCTCGAAATGGCGAAGTCGATCGTGCTGAACGCCAAGATGCGACGTCCCGGCGTCTGCGGCGCCGCCGAAACCTTGCTGGTCGATCGCAAGGGCGCGTCGACCAGCCTCAAGCCGCTGGTCGAGATGCTGATCGACGCCGGTTGCGAGGTCCGCGGCGACGACGCCGTACAGCGCGCCGATCCCAGGGTGAAGGCGGCCTCCGACGAAGACTGGGATACCGAATATGAGGACGCGATCATCACCGCCAAAGTGGTGGACGGCGTCGACGAGGCGATCGCGCATATTCACAACCACGGTTCGCATCACACCGATGCGATCGTGACGGAAGATACAGACGCCGCCCGCAAATTTCTCAACGAGGTCGATTCGGCGATCGTGCTGCATAACGCGTCGACCCAGTTCGCCGACGGCGGCGAATTCGGCTTCGGCGCGGAAATCGGGATCGCCACGGGTAAGTTTCACGCCCGCGGCCCGGTCGGCGCCGAGCAGCTGACCAGTTTCAAATACCGCGTCCACGGCACCGGGCAGACGCGGCCGTGAACACAACATTGCGCACGCGGTGGCTTCGTTGAAGAGAGCTTCAGTCGCGTTGCCGTCCGTCTCCCAGGCCATCCCGCTCTATACCAACGGTATGCGGATCGGCCTGCTCGGCGGCTCGTTCAATCCGCCCCATGTCGCGCATCGCGCCATCAGCCTGTTCGCGATCAAGCGGTTGAAGCTCGACCGCGTGTGGTGGCTGGTGACGCCGGGCAATCCGCTGAAGGATCAGGACGGATTGCGCGATCTCAACGAGCGCACCGCGGCCGCGCGCAACATGGCCAACGATCCTCGGATCGACGTCAGCTGTCTCGAATCCGTCATTGGAACCAGATATACCATCGACACCATCAGCTATTTGCGCCGCCGCGCTTCCGGCCTGCGCTTCGTCTGGATCATGGGCGCTGACAATCTCGCGCAGTTTCATCGCTGGCAGAACTGGCGGCGCATCGCATCCGAGGTGCCGATCGCTGTGATCGACCGTCCACCGCAGAGTTTTCGCGCGCTCGCCGCACCCGCCGCTCAGGCGCTCGCGCGCTATCGCCTGCCCGAGAACCAGGCAGGCAGACTTGCGGACCAGCGCGCCCCGGCCTGGATCTTTCTGACCGGCATGAAATTGAACCTGTCATCGACCGGACTTCGGAACCCGGACGGAAGCTGGAGGACACAGAAGTGACACGATGGGTTTAAGTGAGAGGTGGGGTTCACTGGAATATTGAAACCGTTAACCCCACATGCGTAGTATGATCTGCGGCGTCACGGATTCGGCGTTCGCGATACAGTGAAAGGAATGGTCCCTGGTCACATCTGTATTGTCCAAGTCTGTTTTACCCAAGGCGTCTGTTTTACCCAAGGCTCCTGGCAAAGCTGCAAAAACGGCGCGTAAAACATCGACACAAGCGGCCTTGAAGGCGCAACCCGACGCCGACAAGACCCTGAATATGATCCTCTCCCGCCTCGACGATATGAAGGCGGAAGAAACGGTCACCATCGACCTTCGCGGCAAATCCGCATTTTCCGACTATATGATCGTCACCTCGGGCCGGGCCAACCGGCACGTCGGCGCGATCGCGGAAAACGTCGCCAAAGGTCTCAAGGAAACCGGGATCAAAAGTATCCACATCGAGGGCTTACCCAACTGCGACTGGGTGCTGATCGATTCCGGGGACGTGATCGTGCACGTATTCAGGCCCGAGGTGCGTGAGTTCTACAATCTGGAGCGATTGTGGACCCAGAGCCCGACGGCGGCCAAGGTTATCTAGGCTCAGGGCTATCTGAGCTGACGATCGGGCCGATGGGATTGGGCTTAGGCGCATGCTGGAGCCGGCTGCGCATACCGCCGACGCACGTCCTTGGATTTGATCCGTGGAATCGATTGGCGGTTTTGCGGGCGGGGTGCGCGAATTATTGATTTGGAACATTTTCTGCGGCAAACCGGATTGCACCTTCGGATCAAGTCCGAGGGCATGCTTTGCCGGAACGTGCTTTGCCGGAAGATGCGCTCATGCGGCTCGTCGTGATCTCAATCGGCCGGCTGAAGCAGGGCCCGGAGCGGGAATTGGCCGAGCGCTATCGCGAGCGATTCGACGATATCGGCCGCAAACTTGGTTTTCGCGGCCTTGAGATCCAGGAAATTCCCGAAAGCCGCGCCCGCGACGCCGCAACCCGGATGACCGACGAAGCCATCGCTATTTCGGCGGCAATTCCTGCTAAATCGGTGCTGGTGGCGCTCGACGAACGCGGCGACAGCATCGACAGCGCCGCTTTTGCCCGGCATCTTGGCCGCTGGCGGGATGAACAGGTCGCCAATACTATTTTCGTGATTGGCGGCGCGGACGGACTTTCGCCCGATTTGCGGCGCAAGGCAAAACTGAGCATTGCGTTCGGCTCCGCTACCTGGCCGCACCAAATGGTTCGCGTCATGCTTCTGGAACAGGTTTATCGGGCCGCCACTATATTGGCGGGCCACCCCTATCACCGCGTTTGAGCCGCGCCAGCGGAAGCATTGAAAAACACTGATTCGGACTAAATGCAGGCACCGCCCGACATTCATTCGTACCCTGACACCGCCCGCCGCGGTCAGCTATCCTCGGTCCGTGTTCCGCTTTCGATCGCCTTGTTGTCCGCGGGCTTTGCCGGCATGAGCCTGTTGCCGGCGGCGGCCCAGGTCTTACCGGCGGCGGCCCAGGTCTTGCCGGCGGCGGCCCAGGTCTTGCCGGCGGCGCAGGGCGCGGCATCGACACCGCAGACGACGGCCGCGTCACCTGACGCGATCAAACAGCGCGAGCAGGAACTCGAGGCCGCCCGCGCGCAGCAAAAGAGCGCTGCGGAATTGCAGCTGAAGCTCCAGACCGATCTCGCAGCGATCGGTCAGGATCGCAGCAAGCTCAGTCAGCGGCTGATCGACATCGCCGGACAGGTGCGCAGCGTCGAGGCCAGGATAGGCGACGCCGAAACCCGGCTGCGCCCGCTCGACTCTCGCGAGCAACAGATTCGCGGTTCGCTTGGTTCGCGCCGTTCCGAAATTGTCGAGGTGCTGGCTACGCTGCAGCGCGCGGGACGGCGGATGCCGCCGGCCCTGCTGGTAAGGCCGGAAGACGCGCTGCAGTCGCTTCGCACGGCGATGCTGCTCGGATCCGTTGTGCCCGAATTGCGCGGACGTGCGGAAAGACTGGCCACCGACCTCGGTGAACTGGTCTCGGTTCGCAAATCCATCGCCAGCGAGCGCGACCAGCTTGCGGTTGATCGCGACAACCTCAGGGATGACCAAACCCGGCTCGCCGCGCTCGTCGATGAGCGGCAGCGAAAACAGAGTTCGATCGAGAAAGACATGGAAGCGGAAAGCGCGCGCGCCATCGCGCTGTCCCAGCAGGTCGACGGCCTCGCCGGCCTGATCGCCAAGATGGAGCAGGATTTGAAGAGCGCCGCGCGAGCGGCCGCGAGCGCCAGCCTGCGGGGCGCTCCCGTTGCTCCGAATGGCAAACCGAATCTCGGAGGGCTGAAAGACTCCGCCCGGCTGAGCCCGGCGATTGCTTTTGCCTCCGCCAAGGGTTTATTCGCGTTCCCGGTTAATGGCGTCAAGATTCGCGAGTTTGGCGGTTCCGATGGTTCCGGTGGCGTTGAAAAAGGCATTTCTTTGTCAACTCGGGTCGGAGCCCAGGTCACAACACCGTGTGATGGTTGGGTTGTTTACGCCGGACCGTTTCGCAGCTACGGACAACTCTTGATCCTGAATGCCGGGGGCGGGTATCATGTGTTGATCGCCGGGATGGAGCGCATTTCGGTTAACATCGGACAGTTTGTACTTACGGGGGAGCCGGTCGCCACCATGGGGACAAAATCCCAGGTGGCATCCATTCTCGCCGCCAATGCGAGTCAGCCGGTGCTCTATGTCGAGTTCCGTAAGGACGGCACTCCAATCGATCCAGGTCCATGGTGGGCCGCAAATGAAGGCGAAAA
>Ga0137418_10003232_pt1 | contig 14975 bp, 16 predicted proteins | sample CZODoug3_1_2_16f_FD_122242 | JGI IMG/M metagenome (GOLD analysis project Ga0137418, IMG submission 122242) | Vadose zone soil fungal communities from Angelo Coast Range Reserve, California, USA - CZODoug3_1_2_16fungal (Hybrid Assembly) | ecosystem: Environmental > Terrestrial > Soil > Vadose... | reverse complement strand
GCTTCCTTTCGCGCTCCCATACCCACATCGCCATTGTCCGCCTCACGGCTTCCTACCCCACGTTTGTGGGGAACGATACGGGTTTACTCTGTTCCGCTGGAATGACGTGCCACGATAGTTTAGGTGCTCTCTATACGCCGGTAAGGTGGTGTGCCCATGACGGAGAAGTCTGGAGCCTCCGTACCCCATTACAATAAGAGCGCAGAGCATCTTCCGCTCCCTAATGATAACGACGCTTACGAGAGTTTGCATATGCTCACCGTGCTATCCACCCTAGGCCCATCTCCGCCCCGATGCTAGCAGATGCACCGTTGCCTCACGGTTTCGGTGCCACTCTTACGAGTGTGGGTACATTGTCCGAGGGTCCCAGAACAGTTCGTTACCTCCCCGCTCTGCCTCGTAGGGTACGTTCGATGGGACGAACGGTCTGATCCTCCTTCCAGACAATCATTCGAGTAGCTTCAGGTCACAACCAGACAATCATCTTCAGCAGCTTTCCAGGTCGCACTCCGGTATCCCCACTACGGATCATACAGCTCCACGACCAACATCGGCAGGTCTAGGCGCTTTCGCCTTGCACACGCGGCTCAATGCATGAACGGTTTTGAGACGGCGCGACCCCGCGACCCCACCTGGCCATGTACCCATTTTGGGAACAAGTGTATAATGAAGGCGTGTCTTTCGAGGCTTGGCCGTGAGAGTGATTGCGCGGAAAACCCTAAGGCAATTCGTGGACAACCTCAAAGGCAGCAAGGATCAGAAGGCGGTTAGATCAGCGGTTGAGGCATGGCTTCATGAGGCCATTCGCGCTGACTGGAAAAGTCCGGCGGATGTTTTGAAGGCCTATGCGAATGCCAGCATCGTGGGACCGGACAGAGTGGTCTTCAACATCAAAGGGAATGATTACCGGCTGGTGGTGGCCATCAACTATCGTCACCAGATCGTGTTCATCAAATGGATCGGAACGCATGGGGATTACGACAAGATTGACGTAAAGACGGTGAAATATGGACATCAAGCCCATTAGAGGGGAAGCCGATTACGAGCGGGCACTGCGACGGGTGGAAGAGTTGTGGAATGCCTCCGAGGGTTCGACAGAAAGCGACGAGTTGGACATTCTTGCAACCTTGATCGAGGCATATGAGCGCGAACACTATCCGGTAGAACTCCCCGATCCGATCGAAGCGATCAAGTTCCGATTGGAACAGAAAGGCAAAGACTCGCGCGCATTGATCGGGGTCATCGGCCAACGAACGCGTGTTTATGAGGTCATGCAGGGCAAGAGGCCTCTGTCGTTAAACATGATTCGTAATTTGCACGAGAAACTCGACATCCCGGCGGAGGTTCTCATCCAGTCCGCGCGGAGAGGGCGCAAGGTTGATGTCCACCGGAGTTCAGCGAGACTCAGACGAACCAGCATACGAAAATCGGCGTAATTGTTTCTGTTGTCGAAGTGAGAGCGGGACCGCCCGTGACAGTGCGCAGCAAAAGGGCAGCGTTCTAACCAACTGGAATCAACAACTTACCGTAAAGCCTTAAGGAATAAGGCTGTTGCAAGTTTCGCATATAGCGCACGATCTGCCCTCTGTGTCAAAGAATGCGGCTGTTTCCGGCGCAACCGCCCCCAAACCGCCTACAAATATGCGTGCGCTCATGCGACGTTTATACTAGCACAGACGGGTGCAGGAGGCGAAGGAGCTTCGTAGAGCGAGCCCGAGGAAAGGGTGCAGCCGATTCGTAATTCTTACCGCTGGTACCGGAACCACAGACAATACAGGGCTTCGTTAGGGGCTGTGACGCCAAAATCGGTCCTGATCGGGCACTTCCGGCACGACTTGGGCAAAGAAATGCGCAAAGAAAATTTCCGAATTTTCAGTCCGACCACATCGAATTCATCGACAAAAATTGCGGTACAAGGTCGAAAGAGTCGGCCCGGCGCCAGCGACAGGGAAGCGATGTAGATGGACGCCTGATATGCCTTCCCAGGGCAACTGGAATCGGGCGGCGGCGCTACGCCGTTTCCTTTGCCGGACTTAGTATTAATGTTTGCGGTGCGAGAGATCTAGTTCCGATTGTCGCACGCTGACCCCGGCGGTAGATTTCGAGAGTGCACGTGCGAAGACATCTCGTGACACTGTGCCTATTGGCTCCGTTGGCTGTATGCGCTCAGCAGCCAACTTCAAATGTGTCGAGAGCCGAGACGCTCGTGCAGGAACTCCGCAGCTCCGATCCCAGCGTCCGCGGAGCTGCCAAACTCGAACTGATCAAATCGGCCAGTCCGGATGCGCTCCCTATTCTCCTGCAGGAGATACCGTTGACACCCGGGCAAACGCGAGCGGCGATGCTGGAAGTCCTGGCCGTTTACAAAGATCCCCAAAAAATCCCTAAGCTGATGGCGATCGCATTGGCGGTAGGGGGAGCCATGGGAAATGCCGACGTTGAGACGCAGTTGTCGGAACTCGGGGCTCCTGCCGCGCGGGCGCTCATAGAGTCACTGGAAAAGGACTGTGATCCTTCCGACTCCGGGGGCTACACCAGTTGGGTCGGAAATACTCTCGCCTTCATGCAGGCGAGTGCTTTTCCATTTTTTGTTGCTGCGCTGCGGAACGGCAACCGGTGCCAGCAAATCGCAGCCGAAGAGGGGCTCCAGCGAGCCTATGCGGAACCTGCGCAAGGACTAAACGATCCCGCCATCAATCTATTCATCAAGGCCGTCGAGAGCGACGATCCGTTGATTCATGCGGCTGCCAGCAAGTGGATCGACTCCTATGGTGCAGGCATCGAGAAGCTGGAATTCGATGGAACTGTCGAGGTGTTGATCGCTGCCTATCGCGCGAATGCTCCTCCAACCACAATGGAGACCATCGCGGGCTTGCTGGCTGGAGTTGCGACACCGCGGGTTTCGCGCTTCGTGCGTGCGGCGGTCCACGCTCCGAATTCGGAAATTCAGCGCATCGCCCGTCATTACCTTAGCCTTCAGGAAACTTCGGCGGCTTCCAATTCGGAGGATCAGGACGCCGAAGCGCTGCGAGCCTTGCATAGCACCGATCCCGCTATGCGAATCGAAGGCGCGAAGGCTCTCAGTCAAGCAGACGACGCCCTCAAAACTTCGCCGATTCTTGTGAAGGCACTCCATGATTCGGATGCCAAAGTGCGTGCCGCCGTGGCGGCCGCTCTGGGCCAGCTGAATGGATATTCCAATGACCCGCGTAACGAACGGGATCGAGATGTGAGCTGTGTGGCTGCGCTCGCTGAGGCTTTGCACGACGCGGATCCTTCCGTGCGAGCGGCCGCCGCGCGTTCCATCGCAGACATCAGAAGCTCCGACCCGAAGACGGCCCAGGCGCTTCGCGCCGCGCTAAAGGATAGTGATGAAACCGTGGTCGCTCAGGCGGTCGCAGCGTTTATGGGACTTCCGGACCCAGCCGCAGCGCCAATGCTGGCGGACGTCTATCGAGCCGAGCACAAAGATCCGCACCTCAAAGGGAATGTCTTGTCCGCGCTGGCGTTTATTTGCGATCCGATCAGCCAGCCTGTCTTTATCGATGCGATCGGCAGCGGGAATGCATACGAACGAGACGAGGCCGTCCTTGGGCTCTTGTGCACACTGAAGAAGGAGCCCAATCCGGATGCCGTGGAACCTCTCTTGAAACTCTTGGCCACCCAATCTACCTACAGCGTTATCCACGCGGTTGGAGCGACGCGGGATCCCCGCGCCTACGAAACGCTCCTGCGCCTTCTTGCATCGCCGTACCCCCAAATCCGCATCTGGGGCGCAAATGCACTGGGCGAACTCGGCGACAAGAGAGCTGCGGGCGCACTTGGTGCCCTGCTGAAAGATGCCGATTCCTCGGTCAGGATCGGCGCGGCAGGCGCTCTCTCCGAGATGAGCGATTACCCGGCTCCCAAAGAGTTGCTCGACGCCGTGCATGATGAGGACAGCACCGTGCAGGTTTGGGCGGCATCCGCATTAGGCAATTCGCATGACCCAAAAGCGGTGGCTGCGCTTCTCGCTGCGGCCAGTTACAACGTGGCGGCAATCCGCGCACTGGGTCAATCGAAGAACGTTTCCGCTGTCGCGCCGCTCATGGCGATCCTTCAGGATAAGGCGAGAAAGACAGGTGATCGCAAATCCGCAGCGGAGGCGCTCGGCGATCTGGGAGATGTCCGAGCGGTTGATGCCTTGATTGACGCGCTTAACGAGAACGATGCTTTGTTCCTTATGTCGGCGGCGCAAGCGCTCGGAAAGCTACACGAGAAGAAGGCCGTCGAGCCCCTCAAACAATTGATCCAGCGGTGGGAAAGCCTGCCTTCGGGCCAGCAGGGTACGGGAGCAGTCGCGACTTTTGCCTACGCGGCACTCCGAGAGCTCGGTGTGGACACTGGGCGCCAAGTTACTGGCAATCCCCCGCACCCCTAGAATTCTTCCGATTTTTTCGAATAACACCAGCGGGCCAGATATTCCTGGTGAGTCCCGATGAGCCTCACTGGGGAAGCAGCAGCGCCCGAGGGCTACGTCTACCAGGCAGTGTATCCGCATGCGGAACCGCCCAAGCCTCCCCTTTTCCAAGGGAAGACAGCGAGGGGGCGTGGAGTCGCAGGCTAGCGTCTGCTTTAGTTTCCGCGCCTGCTCAATGAACGGCAAGAACTGGGCCGGCGCGGTATTTTCATCCACGTCGCAGTTGATCAGCCGCGCTCGCAGTCGCTGCGGATATTTCACAAGAAAGAGTTGTGCTACCAGACCTCCACTGTCATTTGGCACCAGGTCGACCGTATGAATCGGACTACGAGCGAATCCGCAGCCAGCGAGGAACCGGCCGTGCTATCATCGCCCCAGCCCCGAAACTTCCCGGACTCATTTGCCAATCGCAGAGCCCGCAGGTCCACCATGACTTCCCGAATTTCTTCTTGAAGGAAACTACAGTGCAAAAGGACTTTCGTCGTTACCACGGAGTAGCAAACGTCATAGAAGGAGAATGAGCATGAAAGAGAGTAGAAGTAAGCCCAATCACAGAGCCAATCGGCGTTCATTTTTGATGAAAGGAGTCCTGGCAGCAGGAGCAGCAACCGCAGGAGCCGGGCTCCTTGCAACCCGGCTGTCGGCGGTCAGCCACGGACCGGAAGAAAAATCAGGCCGTCTCACGCCAGGAGACGCCTCCATTCTCAGGTTCCTGGCGGCCGCCGAGATACTTGAGACGGATCTGTGGCAGCAGTATAACGAACTCGGAGGAATCCAAGATAGCGAAGTCCCGGGGGGGAGTGGTAGTCCTCTCTACACCGACGCCCTTAAAGTTCTTGACGGCGATATGGACCAGTACATCCACGACAATACCGAGGATGAGCTGACCCACGAAGTGTTCATCAACGCCTACCTTGCCTCAAAAGGCGCGGATACAGTTGACTTAGACCGATTCCATACATTGCCAAGTAGCAAGGCGACTGGGGCGCAGCAAATCGGACGGCTGACGAACATCATGCAGCTCACAGTGGACACGACCTGGTGGACTCGCTACCGCAGTCGTACGAAAAACCCTGATTTCGGTGATACATTCCCTCAGGCAATCCCTACTTTGGCTGTCGGCCAGCATCCGGCAATCCCAAGAAGCGATGACGACCTGACTCCCAGCGATCACATTCAAGCGATCGCTAACACGGCTGGGTTCCACTTTGGAACTATCGAGCAGGGCGGTACCAGCCTCTACCCATCATTGGCTCAAAGGGTCACCAATGTGGAAGTCTTGCGAATCGTGCTCAGCATCGGCCCAACCGAGGCCATGCACTTTCAGACGTGGCAAGACAAGGCTGGCAATGCACCGGCTTTGACCGATCCCAAGGACCCTGCCCTAGTATTTCCCAACCTAAACGCGTCGCCTCTCGGGGGCGAGGATTTCCAAACCAACCTGATCATGCCGGAACCTACTGTATTTCTCAGCAGGCAGCTCCCGGCATGCTCTATCGTTCGCCCCACTGGCACAAAGGGGGCTGCCATGGGAGCCCTCACGTTTCTCACGGCCATGGGACTCTTCCTGGGCCAGTCGAAGGAGTTTTTTTCATTTATGACTGACCTAGCTGAAGATGCGGATGAAGCCCGACGCGACGTCGAATAGCATCGCCGACCAACTCGGCTGCAAAAACCACCAAGCGGAGTAGCCGGGACGCTCACTCCGTTCGAGTCAAATAGGATGGACAGGTCACGGTAGAGGTGTGGTTCTTGCCGATCGTTAGGAAGCGGACTTCACGGCAGGCCTGTCCATCTTGGACTTGCGCCCGCGAAGTCCGATCAACTCCGCTGTTTTGGAATGGCCCAGCTTTTCAGCAGGCGAGCGCTGACGCTGCTGTGAACGATGGACGCAATCTCCGTAAGAACTGCACTTGCGACTATCGCAATCTACAGACTGGGCGCGTAGTAGCCTGTTTTTGCGTAGACGCTGAGAGGCGGAAGTCCCTTGGGGGCGCGCAGTTTGATCTTGATCTTTCGCCACCGAGCGTCGTGTGATTTATTACTCGGGCGGTATCCCAGAATATATTGGTTGCGCAACTCCGCACCGATCTTCGTGGCAATGTCCGGCAGTTCATTTACATTCTCGACTGTAAAAGCGCGCCCACCGGTCAGTTCCGTCACTTCAGTGAGCAGCGAGGGACCGTTGAGCTCCTCCGGTGTTCGGCTGCGATATTCGAATTGGTCAAATATACCGATCGGGCACAGCTGGGTATCTCGGGGGAGTAGGCCCGCGGAATGTCACACAGCGGCAATATCGGAATCGGTCCCTACACCGCGATCATTCTGTCGCAGGGATAGCATAGATCGGCACTTCATAGGGTGAGATTGGGTCGCGGACCAGGAGCCGCCAGCGCGAGGCTAACCCAGCACAGACGTTATCGCGTCGCGCAATTCCTTCTTTGCAGAGAGTGTCGTGACGTACCCGAGGTTGCGATAGTTCTCGAAGTGGTCCTCATCGAACCACTGATCTGCGGTGCTGTCGTGCGGAAAGGCATGATTGATCGCGGCGTATCCAAGCAAATCTTCCGGATCATCCTTTTTCAGCGCAGGCTTGAAATAGAAAAGGACTCCAGAGTCGCTGTCCTCGCCGGGTGTGTAGCGGATTTTGCACACGTCGAAATGCCCGCTGACGCGTGCGTCTTGTGGCGAGAGCTGGTGCGTTTCTCTCGTAATCTCAATGCCGAAATCGGTCCGGCAGCGCTCCATGGCATTGTGGAGGTCAGCGAAGGTATAACTCGGATCGCAAGATGCATCGCAAGCTACGATCAGTTTGCAGCGCCGGCGCAACAGCTCATAGAGCGCCAGATTTTCAAAGTGGCCGCCGTCGGACAGATAGACGTAGTCGCTGTCGTCACTCGCCGCGCCGAACAGTTCCTGAAGCAAGCACCAGAATCCCAGGTCTGGACTGCCTCTTGTCCACTTTTTCTTTCGTGGATTTCCTAGCCACCAGCCGAGGCGAACATCGAAAAGCGTCATGAGGAAGGAGAGCGCGGGCACCGAATAAGAGCCCATGTTCGGGCTGGCCGCTGCCCCCGAAATCGCCACTGCCGTTCCCAGCGTTATGCCGTTCTCCGTGCCCGGTTTTTGCATGCCGGCCGATGCCGTCTCCGCAAACGCGGCCTGCCATTCGGAGCTTCCCGGCACTGGCCGCGTGTAGCCCGAGTAGAGCGGCGTAAAAACGAAGGAGCGCGCCTTTCTGGTCTGCAGCGCCAGCTCTTTCCCGCGCGTCACGTTCAGGCTGGCATTGAAAAGCAGGATGGGACGCGCAGCTAGTGCAGGGTCTGCATCCGTCAGCGGAATCCGCAGAGAAGAGAGCGGCACGTCATCCTCGGCGGAAAACCCGGTAAAAGGCTGTGCTTGGCGGTTTGTCACGGACGCCCCCAGATAGCACCGCACCAGCCGGTTCCGGTAGAGCAAGTGTGTTGAGAAGGCATTGATGTCCACGCGCCACGAGAGGATCACTGCCATGATTGCAAAGCCCATCCATACGAACGCAATCTTAAGATTTTCGTATTCGACCGCATCTCCGAGAGCAAAGGATTTATTGGCGAGCATGGCCGCAATCCATGCCGCGACCACGGATAAACCGGCAAGCAGACCCAGAATGAAGATGTACGGAGTTGCCTTCGCCGCCCATCCCGCAATTTTCTTTCTAAGAGGAGCGTCCGGCCTCGGTACACTCGTCAAGGGGCTCTTTCCGAACAACACACCATAGGCCGTCGATGCGGCCCACAGCAAAATACCGCTCACCGTGAACCGATAATGGTGCTTTGCATATTCGTGCTCCAGAAAGTTATTTAGCCAGAGGGGCACATAGGCCACGATAAGAAAGAGCAGCAGCCAGCACGCCGCGTAAAAGCCCAGACAGCCCCCCAAGCGTGCCCACCACTCGCGGTATGGGTCTCTGAATTGTCGGCCCATCAGCCCGATGTGCAGCGCGCCCGCCACCAGCATGATCCCGGCCAGAGCGGGCGCCCCCCAGGTCACCACGTTCCACAAGCCCATCATCGTCCGATAAGTGGCTTGCCCATTTACCATCTGCGCGTACGGTAAAAACAACAACCCGCACACCGCACCGGTCACAAACGCCGTCGGCAGAATCACCCAACTTGCCGGCCCCACCTCGCAGCGGCGCCAAAACATACGCCGTGCCACCCATCGAGCCCCGCAGGCAATCACCCACAGGCCGAAGTACACACTCAACCCCGTGATGATCATCCACCGGGGAAGCCCATCCGGCGGCAGGTCGTAGCGGAACACCTGGTCGAGACCATAGCTGAATAAACTTGCGGAAACAAGAAGCGGCACGACGATCAACATGTGGATGGCCCAGGGCTGTGCAATCCAACAGATCTTCGCTCCCTTTGGTGGATTGACCCAGCAAAGGTTCAGGCCCATGGCAACGACGCCGACGAGTCCGAAAAGCATCCCGACTACAAGCGCCCAATACTGCGCGAAGCCTTCCTCGCTCGGCGTCTTGGTGGTCAACCAGGCCAGTCCATATCCCCAATCGTCGAAGCGGTCGAGCCAATGAGGGATATATACGATGGCCCGTGGCAGCAACAAAAGGCTGAGGAGCAAGAGCAGCAAAATCGTGAGGTTCAGCAAAGTGTTTCGCAGATAGCTGGCCGCGAAAGCCCAGAAGTCCGCGCTTATGACGCCTTTGCGTGGGGTGAGGTAATTGCTGTAATTCCGCAGGAAGCGGACTTCCGAGGGTTCGCCCACATCCTTGGCTTTGTACGCCGGTGGCGCCAGCTTTTTTCCCACCTCCACAATGCCAATCTTCTGGTGTTGCATCCACGCCATCAGCCAGCTGCCGATGTACCCGCCACCGGATACCATCGAGAGGTAGTCGAATTTGCGCAGCAGGCCAAGCTGCGCCAGCCCTTGAAGGATCCCAAGATTGAACGTAGCGCTGCGGATGCCGCCCCCGGAGAAAGCAAGACCGATCAAGCTGCCGCGAGGGTCGTTCCTGTTCTCGGCCGGCTCCAGCCGCTTCGCGCGGCTACTTCGCACCTGCCTAAGTTCCTCCTCTAGAACTTGGCTGAGAGAAATTTTTTCGGGTTCCTTGCTGGCCGAAGTGTTGCCCATCTCTGCCACCTCACAGCGGCGCTTTATGGTACCAAACCGAGGGATCGCTCACTTCCCAGACGTAAGATTGTGATGCCGGACCGTGAAACGTTTCGCGGACCGGACGCCTGCAGCGTCGTGAAATCCCCTTTGGATGGGTTCGGGCTTACTACGAGAGTGGACTCGTAGCTGTCAAGCGATGCCTGACTGGTCGAGTCTGGCGATGCAGTGGACATGAGGTTCCTCCGCTCGGTGAACGCTGCGGAATCGTGAGTGGGGTCGAAACAATCTCGCACCGTTTATCGTGCGTCAACAGAGTTACTTCAACCATTCATGCGCTACCCGGGAATTTGGCCAGCGACTTTCCAGTTTCCCGATAAAGATCAGCAATTCTGGGCGCCGATAACCACCAATCGGTATTGGCGGGACCCTGCACTGACAACAAAGATCGATCCCCGGAATACACGTTTTTTCTTCGGACGCTGGCAAGCTGTGGGTCGGCTCAAGGACCAAGTTCGTTTTCAACAGGGTTAAAAGCGCGACAACCGACAACTATGGTCCTAGTGTGAAGTGTCAGAAGTACGCAGAGCAATGCTAAGAGCAGTTATAGCTCAATCGGGGCGCGTGAATGGCTTCCCATCCTTCGCGCAAGATGGAGCAGGCGCAGCTCTGTTGGTTTTACGACCACGCGCGAAAGCGCGCCCGATCGCGGAACTGCTCTAAAATGGGGCATAAGATGCCCATCATCCAACATCCTGCCTGCACCGAACCGGCGCCCGACGCATTTATTTGCCGCTTCATGGACTTCCACAAATTCAGGGATCTCTTCGCAAATGAAGAACTGTATTTCCGTCGAACCGACCTTTTCAAAGAGACCGACCCTAGTGAAGCGCTGCCCTCCGATGAATATGTGCGAGCTTCATGCGGGCTAAGAAAATACGATCTGGACGACGAGCGAGCCCTGAACAACAACCAGGCATTCGCCCGGCAGAACAGCGAAGCGTATTTCATCAGCTGCTGGCAGTTATTCGAAGGCGAGACGCTCGATATGTGGAAAACATACGGCAACGGTGTCGCGGTATTTTCTCGTTTCGATTTTCTGAAATCTGCTGTTGCAACAATGCTTGACGACATTTTTCTGGGCATCGTTCACTACGGCGAGAAAGACATGACGGGTTACAACATGATCCGTTTTCTCTACACCAAGCGCCGCTGCTTTGTGAAAGAGCGAGAACTTCGTGTTCTGTTGCAATGCTACGATCCCATGGCTGGTGGCAATCGCCACTACGACCTAAACAATTTCGCCCATCGTGAGCCATTGGACGAATTGAATCCCCTCCACAAATGGGTCCACGAATGCAAACGTCGCCGCATCGATCTGAAAGCGCTTGTGACTGAGGTTAGATTGTCGCCCTGGGCGACGAACCAAGAACTTGACGAAGTGAATGTTTGGGTGAAAACCAAAAATATTCCCTGCACCATTACACACTCCGATCTGACAAGCCCTCTCACTCCCACGCTAGATGAATTGCGGAAAATCGGTAGTTGAATTCCATCCCCACCCCTCATCCACCAGCCCAAGGGCGATGAAGATAGCGAACGGCGTCATGGTCGAAAGTAACTATCAGAGAGATTTATTCTCCTGTTGCTGAAGCAATGCGAGAGATGGAGGAATCATGAAAAAAGACGCGCTCATCAGTTCATGCCGAAAATACAGATACCACCTCGAACGTCATTGGGGCGACGCCAAACCTTGTTTGTTCATCATGCTCAATCCTTCGACGGCTGACGAGAGGAAGGACGACCGCACTATCAAGCGTTGTATCCGCCTGCCAGCAAAACTATGCTTTTTCGTTTAAGGAACATGTGGTCTCCTCGCTTTTGGAGTCTGCCCGTTGGAATCCGACCAAGTGCCCTGCAATCAATCAAATTGGCTATTAAGTTGTCAAGGCTTAAATGCCGGGGGAATACGATGTTGGACGCCAACGTTTGGTTGTGTTTTCCCGCGCAAACTATCGGGAGTAGCGTTGTCCCTCGCCAAAATGACGAGCGGCTTTGAAATCAACAGCTTGCGCGCAAGCCTGTAACATTGTTAAGGGGTGAAACGCAGGTCTCCAGAGTTTTAGCCAGGGGGGCACGGTCGCAGCGTGACGCTCAACATCAACTAGAAATGAGGACTACCCAACCCAGAATCAACACTTGCAAAAGTGTGTCAAAACAAACGACTTCAACCCCCTTTAGAATGAAACACTTTCAAAAACCCCCAGGGGGTACCCCAGCCGTCATAACGAAAATGTTTCGAGAAAGAGACGCCGCGAAAACGTATTTTATGAGAGACCTAAATCTACAGGCCACTTACCAGCCAAGCCGCCCAACCCAGACAAATCGCCACCGTCGCGGAAAACACCACAGGCGGCGGCCCAAAGTACTTCCAGCTGAGCCACACCCCCGCCAGTTGCACCGCGAAAAATATCCATCCCAACGCGCCAATTGCTTGCGGCAACTTCCCGGCCAAGCTGCCCAGGTGCCACGCCAAAAACGCGGAAAAAATCATCGACACGCTGCAAGACAACCCAAAGCCGCGATAAAATCTTCCGTAGCTGTGGGTCGCGCCTTTCTCTTGAAAAGATACCTTATTCATCGCGTCAAACACCGCCACGCCTTCCCGTGAATGTGGCCGGAAACTCAGAAACCCGAAGGTATGCCCCGCCGCAAAAAGAATGAACAGCACCGCCGCGATGCGGTACAGCCAAGTCGCTTTCATCGCAAGATCCTTTCCGAGTAAAGAATTGGTCGAGCGCGAATTTCCGAGCAAAACCTGGTAGAGCCAAAAGCAGGGAAGCGTGCCGCGCAGAGCCGCATGCTTCCCTGTTTCGTGGTTGTTGAAGTCGACTTGCGGCATCGTCTTCAGTCGCTGCCCTGGTCGTCTTCGTTCCGTCGTTGCCGATTACTGCGCTTTTTCTGCTTCCGCAGCAAACAGTTGCAGCGTTCCGCCCCAACCGCCTTCCGAATTCACCATTTCGCGCATCGACTCCCAACCCGCGCCCATGCGCGCAAAGTTCCGGTGCTCGAGATCGACCCGAGTCGAACCGTCAGCCTGCGGCGTGAATCGCACTTCCACTTCACTCGATTTCGCCAAGTCTGGTTCGTACTGCCATTGCGAGGTAATTTTCCAGGCCATCAGGAATCGTTTCGGAGGTTCCCACTGCAGAATTTCTCCCCAGTCGCATTCCGTGCCGTCGGTCTGTTCGCTGTAGCAGCGTCCGCCGACGCGGCCTTCGAGAATGGCGCGCTTCAAGGGCGCCTTTCCGATGTGATGGCTGCGCGGCCACCAACTATCGAAGCCCGTGGTGAATACCTCAAACGCGCGTTTCGCGCTGGCTTTCACCGTGATGCTCTTCCGTACCGGTGCGTCCTGCATCGCTCCTCCACTTTGGATCGTTTGTTGTGCGCTACTCATTGTTCCTCCTTTTTTGGTGTTTTTTTCGTTGCTACTTTCGTTGCGATCTTCTTTGCGACTTCCGGCGCTGCTTTGGGTACTTCCTCCACCTTGCGGCGAAATGCTTGCAATGCCTGACCCCAGAACTGCTCGAAGTATTCGCGCAAAGTCGCAAAGCCCTCAGGATGCAACTGGTACAGCCGGCGATTTCCTACGGCCCGGTCCACCACCAGTTTTGCCTCCTTCAGCACGCGCAAGTGCTGCGAAATGGCCGGCCGGCTGACCGGGAAGTCGCGCGCCAACTCCCCGACGGCCAACGGTCCGTCGATCAGGCGAGCCAAGATTGCCCGCCGGGTAGGGTCGCCCAGCGCATCCAGCTTCGCCTCTTGGTAAGTGTCCACTAACGGTAAGCTACAGCTTACGCAGATTCGTTGTCAACATTTTTTTGCGGAGCTGTGGGTCGCCAAAACTCTGGCCGACTTTGAAATCAATGACTTAGCCTGTGATTACCGAGAATTCCGTCCGTATGTCAACCAGCATCCTTATGGCACGCGATTCGCAGATCTCGTCGATCACACTGGTTTCGTTGTTGGCAAGCATATCGGAGTCTAAAGACTGGCAGTGTGTGCCTCGCTCAGTCGACGAGTGCATCGAAGGGCAGGGAGTTCGTGTCGCGAAAGAATCGCGTTTTGGATCAGCAAAAGTTTGGTCAAGGAAAGCAGGGGTGGACGAACCGGGTCGCTCCGGCTAAGCGGCGCGTCGCAGGTATCGGTGGTGTAATCCACCGACCTGAGGAATCGACACCACGCGCCCCTGCGCCGGCGGTTCCACCGCTCTGGGCTCCGGCGCGTCTTTGGCCAAAGCTAAATGAGTACGCGACCGCTGATAGTAGGAAAAATAGCTTTGCAGGGTCCGACGCAACGATCTCTGGTTCCACACCATAACGTGGTCCAGGCACTCGCGTCGGATGGAGCCCACCAACCGTTCCGCAAAGGGATTTTGCCAGGGGGATCGCGGCGCAGTAAGCACTTCCTCCATGCCCATATCTCGGGTCATGGCGGCGAAGTCTTTTCCGTAGATGGCATCTCGATCGCGCAACAGATATCGCGGCGCCTGGTCCCAGGGAAACGCTTCCCGCATCTGCTGCATGGTCCACTCCTCTGTGGGGTGTTCTGTCACCCCGAAGTGCACCACGCGGCGTCGCTCATGCGATAGGACCACGAAGACGAACAGGACCCGGAAGGTCGCCGTCGGCACGGTGAAAAAATCGATGGCCGCGGTCTGCATAAGATGATTCGTCAGGAAGGTTCGCCAAGTCTGGGAAGGCGGCTTGCGGGGCCGAGGCAAATATTTGGCCACCGTGGATTGCGCCACGGCAATCCCCAACTTGAGCAGTTCTCCGTGAACGCGGGGTGCACCCCACAAGGGGTTCGCTTGGCTCATGCGCCGAATTAGACCACGAATGTGCGCCGCAACTTCTGGCCTTCCGGGAAGGCGGCGCGATTTTCTAGTCCAATGCCAGGCGAAAGCTCTGCGGTGCCAACGGAGGACCGTGTTGGGCTGAACCATCTGCAGACATCGCCGCCAACTGGACCAGAATCGCGACAACACAACCCACAAGAGTCGGTCGCAGCGGTGGAGGTGCAAGCGACGCGGCGCATTCTTTTGGAAAACCGCAAGTTGGTGACGAAGCGCGAGGATCTCCGCCTGCAGGGCCGCACGCGTTCGAAAACTGGAGGCCACCAAAGCGAAAAGGGCGACGAAAAGAGAGCTCATCGTGGTAGCCACCATGATCTCACGAATGATCGGAACCTCTTTGTTTTCAGATAGGACGGAATTTTCGGTAACCACAGGGCCCTACTGGAAAGATGTTCAGCGCTTAATAGAAAGCGTTAGCGACGAGAATCCCACTCACATCAGGAACCGCGCAGTGATTCTTCTGTTGGCGGTCTACGCATTTCGAAT
>Ga0137418_10003231_pt1 | contig 14978 bp, 15 predicted proteins | sample CZODoug3_1_2_16f_FD_122242 | JGI IMG/M metagenome (GOLD analysis project Ga0137418, IMG submission 122242) | Vadose zone soil fungal communities from Angelo Coast Range Reserve, California, USA - CZODoug3_1_2_16fungal (Hybrid Assembly) | ecosystem: Environmental > Terrestrial > Soil > Vadose... | reverse complement strand
CGCGTGCTCACCTGGATGGTCGGCGGCACGATCTCGGGATACTGAGCGACGGGCAGCCCGTAGAGGAACACCCCCCCGACGATGACGGTGACGAGGGCGATGACGTTGGCGAAGATCGGGTGCTCGATGAAGAACTTGGAGATCACGGCGCCGCCTTCTTCTCCGGAAGCGAGGGACGGGCCTCCGGCCCCGGCGCGCCCTCTCGCTCGGGGGTCACCGGCCGGCCCGGCGCGGCCTTCAGCACGCCGTTGACGACGACCCACTCCCCGCCGGTGAGACCGGTGGCGATGACCCGCCCGCTCTCCACAGCGGCACCGGTCGTGACGGGGCGGCGCTCCACCACGTTCTTATCGTTCACCACCAGCAGATAGTCGCCCTGCTGGTCGTGCCCGACCGCGACCTCGGGAACCAGGAGGGCTCTGCGCTGCTCGAGCGGCACGCGCACCCGGGTGTAGAGGCCCGGCAGGATCTTGCCGTCCGCGTTGGGCAGGACGCCCCGCATCAGCAGGGTGCCGGTGGTGGTCGTCAGGTTGATGGCGGCGAAGTCGAGGTAGCCCTGGTGGGGATAGCCGTCCTCATTCGGCAGCCCGGCGTGGACCGGCCACTTCCGCCCGTCCGTGGGGCCGGGGATTCCGCGCGTGACCTTGAGCAACCGCGCCAGGTCGAGATCGCTGATGTTGAAGTAGACGTAAATCGGGTCGATCTGGTTGATCTGGGCCAGGACCGTGTTGTTGCCTCCCGATCCGACGAGATTGCCGGGGTCCACCAGCCGTCGATCCATCCGGCCGTCGAACGGGGCGGTGACCAGGGTGTAGTCCAGGTTGAGCTTGGCCAGGTCTCGCTGGGCCTCGGCGGCGCGGAGGTTGGCCGCCGCGGTGTCCCGCTGGAAGCGCCAGTTTTCGACGTCGGACCTGGCGGCCGCGTTGTGCTGGATCAGGTTGGAGTAGCGGGTCAGCTGGGATTCGGTCCACTGCAGCTGGGCCCGGTACTGCAGGACGGCGGCCTCGGCCTGCCGGAGGTTGTCCTCGTACGTGTTCTGCTGGATGACGAAGAGCGGCTGGCCCTTCTTGACCCGCTGCCCGTCCTGGAAGAGGACCTTTTCGAGATACCCCACCACCCGGGCGACCAGCTGGACGGTGTAGATGGCCTGGGTGTTACCGGTGAGATCCAGACTGTCGGTCACCGCCTGCTGCACGGGCTGGGCAACCGTCACCTTCGGGGGCGGTGGCGGTTGTGGCTTCGGCTGCTCCTTGCAGCCGGCCTGCAGGGCCAGGAGCACCCACAGCACGAGCCAGGTGAGATGGCGTTCCATTCGGTCATCACCAATCGGGAAGCCGGGGCCGAGACTGTGGCTCACGGGAGGCCGGCAGGTTGTAGGTCGTGGGGGCCAGCAGGCTCCCCCAGTTCGTGCGCTGTCGCATCTCGGCCTTGATCTCCGGTGGCACGATGTCGTCGCTCTCCCGGATCTCCCAGCCGCCTCCCAGCGCCCGGTACACCCCGACGAGGCTCGTCGAGATGTTGCCGAGGGCGCTGGCCAGGTTGTCCTGCTGGCTCAAGAGTGTCTGCTGAGTGGTCAGCACGGTGGTGAAGTCGGTCACGCCTTCCCGGTACTGCAAGACGGCCAGGTCGACCGCCGTCCGGCTGGACGTGACGCTCTTGGCCAGGAGATCTGCCCGGTCCTGCGAACGGAGGAAGGCGGCGAGGTTGTCCTCCACATCCTGCTGGGCCGAGAGGACCGATCGCTGATAGGCGAGCAGGAGCTGCTGGAAGTACGCGTCCTGCACGCGGACGTTGTTCGTGATCTGGCCGTAGTTGAGGATGTTCCACTGCACGGAGGGGCCGATCTGGACCTGGCGGCTGCCCCAGCGGAACATGTCGCTGAGCCGGAACGTCCCCAGATCGGTCGAGAGCAGGACCAGGTTGCCGATCAGGGAGAAGGCGGGGAAGAGTTCGGCCTTGGCCACTCCGATCTGGGCCGACTGCGCGACCGCCTGCAGCTCGGCGCTCCGGATGTCCGGCCGGCGGCGCAGCAGATCGGCCGGGATGCCCACGATGACCTGGGGCGGCGAGACCGGGATCGTCGACGGACCGGAGAGCAGATCGCTCAGATCGTTTGGCGGCATGCCGAGCAGGACGCTGAGGGAGTCGGTCGCCTGGCGCCGCTGCGTCTCCAGAGTGGGGAGCGTCGCGAGGGTGTTGAACAGCGCCGTCCGCGCCTGCTCGACGTCCAGCTGCGTCACCGTTCCATACGTGAACCGGGCCTCGACGATCTTGAGCGTCTGCTCCTGGATGTCCACGTTCTCGCGGGCGATGCGGATGCGCTCCTCGGCGGTCCGGAGCGCGATGTACGTGTTTGCCACGTCGGCGGTCAACGTGACGAGCGTGCTGTCGTAGTCCGCGAGTGTCGCGAGCAGGCTGGCGTCTGCCGATTCGATGCCGCGCCGGATCCGTCCCCAGAAGTCGAGCTCCCAGGTGGCCTGGGCCCCGATCTGGGACTGCCAGTACGCGGCGCTGCCCTTGAACGCCGCGGCGGTGGCGGCTCGATCGCTGGTCCGGTAGTACTCGACGGACCCGATGGCCTGCTGCGTTTGCGGAAAGACCTCGCCGACGGCGATGCCCAGCTGGGCGCGGGCTTGCAGGACCCGCACGCCGGCCTGCCGGAGGGTGAGGTTGTCCCGGTAGGCTCGCGCGACGAGGCGATCCAGGACCGGATCGTTGAAGGCCCTCCACCAGTCCCGGTAGGTGGTCGATTCGGTGCTGACACGCTGGTCCCCCGTCTCCCCCCAGTTCGGCGAGACGGAGACCTTGGGCGGCTGATAGTCCGGCCCGATCATGCATCCCGCGAAGGCCAGGAGCACGGGCACCAGGAGGGTGAGCCGTGATCGGATCGACCTGCCTATTTCGTGGGCTGTCGAAGGGCAGCCCGTCTCTGGAATGGCCATCTCGTGCTCGTGACAACGAAGCATATGGGATGGAAGGGAAGGTCGCAAGGCGACGCCCGGCTCACCGCCCGCCCGTCACCGCCAGGGTGTGACCGGTGACGTAGCTGGCCTCGTCGGAAGCCAGGAAGAGGACGGCGTGAGCGACCTCGAACGGCTGCCCGAGCCGCTTCAGCGGCGTCATGTGGTTGGGGCTGTACTCGACCGTGAGCCGCCGGCGTAGTATGCGGTCCACGGCGTGCCCTCGCGCGCGCCGGAGGACATGCAGATGATGCGGCCGCTGCGCCGGCGCATCATGTGCGGCACCGCCGCGCGCGTGCACAGGAACGTCGGGCGGAGATTCAGGCGTAGCACGAAGTCCCAGTCCTCCACCTTCATCTCCCAGATCTTGGCGTTGCGGCTGCCGCCCACGTCGTTCACGAGGATGTCGATGCGCCCGAAGCGCTCGACGCACGTGGCGATCAGCCGGTTGGCCGGCGCCTCCTCGGTGAGATCTCCCGCGACGGCGACGGCGGCCCCGGCGGCCGCGGTCTTGTCCAGCCCCGTGGCGTCGAGGTCGCCCAGCGCGACGCGCGCGCCCTCGCGCGCGAGCAGCAGCGCGATCTCGCGGCCCAGACCGTTGGCGGCTCCGGTGACGATAGCGACTCGGTCACGTACTCCCGGCATCGGAATTCCTCCTGTACACTGCCTGGCGCGAATCATCGCACGGCGAGGAGGCCAGAGATGACGACGAGCCAGAGCGACAAGGCCGCGCGCTTCCGCGCGCTCCACGAAGGGCCGCGGGCGTTCGTGATCGCCAACCCGTGGGACGCGGGCTCCGCGCGCGTGCTCACCGCGCTCGGCTTCCCCGCGCTGGCGACGTCCAGCGGCGCCAAGGCCGGCGTCCTCGGCCGTCGCGACGGGAAGGTCACGCGCGAGGAGTCGCTGGCCAATGCGCGCATGATCGTCGAGGCCACGGACCTGCCGGTGTCGGCCGATCTCGAGAAGTGCTTCGGCGACGCGCCGGCGGTGGTCGCGGAGACCATCCGGCTCGCGGGGGCCGTGGGGCTCGTGGGCGGCTCGGTCGAGGACGCCACCGGCGAGAAGGACCGGCCGCTCTTCGACATCGGCCAGGCCACCGAGCGCGTGGCCGCCGCCGCTGCGGCCGCGCGCGCGCTGCCGGCCGGCTTCGTGCTGACCGCGCGGACGGAGAGCTTCCTGCGCGGCAATCCGAACCTGGACGACGTGATCAAGCGGCTACAGGCCTTCGAGAAGGCCGGCGCCGACGTGCTGATGGCGCCGGGCCTGCCCGATCTCGCCGCCGTGCGCTCGGTGTGCTCCGCCGTTTCGAAGCCGGTCAACTTCATGGCCGGCATCAAGGGCAAGTCATTCACCGTCGCCGAGCTGGAGGCCGCCGGCGTGCGCCGCATCAGCCTGGCGACGTCGCTCTACCGCATCGCCATGACGGGCCTGGTCGAGGCCGCCCGCGAGGTGAAGGACAAAGGGACCTTCGGGTACCTCGACCGCTCGATCCCGTCCCCCGATCTCGCCGCCTTCATGGAAGGCTGAGCGCTACCACCATACAAAGGGTACCTCGGCGCGCACGACGGGATGTATCGGGAATTGACGGCGCGCCGATTCGGCTGAATTCTCCTGTCACAGGAGGATTCACGCGATGGTGACCGTCAAGGATCTGGACGCGTTCTTCGTCGAGGGCTGGAACCGGCACGACGTCGACCACCTGATGACGTTCATGGCGGAGGACTGCGTGTTCGAGAGCACGGCCGGCCCCGATGCCTGCGGCACGCGCCACACGGGCCGCGAGCGCGTGCGCGAGGCGTTCGCGCGGGTCTTCGCGAACGTGCCCGATGCCGCCTTCCGCGGCGGGTTCAAGGCCTTTTTCACGTTCGTCATTCCGATGCTGCTGGTCGCCAATGTCCCGGCCAAGCTCCTGGTGAACAAACTCTCCTCGGCGCTCGACCTGCTGCTGTTGCTGGTCATCAGTTTGGCTTGCCTGATGGTGTCAGAAATTGGCTGGCGCCTGTCCGTCCGCCGCTACACCAGTGCCAGCTCTTGAGGGCAGGCTGAAGCGAGGACCGCGAGCGCAGGCCCACGTGAGCAGGTGGTTGGTTTCGTCCCAGGCCTGAAGGGCCGTACCCATTCCCCGGCGCTGATCGGCGAGCATCGGCGAGCGAGCTGTGCCAATAAATTCTTGCGCGGATCACGTGGCTTGATTAGCGTTCGCCTCCTCTTTGGGTTGGTAGCTCAGTTGGTAGAGCAGCGCCCTTTTAAGGCGTTGGTCCTGGGTTCGAGTCCCAGCCAACCCACCAGTTTTTTAAGCGTTTTCGCAATGGTCCCGCTTTCCCCCTTTTTCGCTAGTTTGGTGGAACTGCCCGTAGTTCTGGATCACGATTGCTGCTCCGCTTCTGTCGCCCATCTCTGCGGACCGCTCTGGAAAAGGATCAGAGAATTATGCAGCAAAGAGGCTGGCGTATTTTGGGGTCCGGGACAACGTGCTACCGGCGGCTAATAACCAATGTGTGGGAAAAGCGGTGACGAGCTCGCGCAATTCGAATTGGGTAATGGGTTTGCTGAGGAAAGATTGCGCGCCGAACGCGTAGGACTTTTTGATGCCCTGAGTGTCTGCAATATGGCTGAGCACAAGTTTGAGTGTGGACGCAAAGGCCGGACGCTTCGTGTATGCGTCCTCAAGCTCGGCGTACGGCGATCACCAAGGCCTGCCCAAGGTGGAAGAGGTCACCGGCCGCCCGCTCTCGCCGTACGCTGCAAGCAAATCCACCAACGAGCTGTACGCCGACGTGTTTGCGCGCTGCTATGGCGTCGAAGTCGTCGGCCTGCGCTACTTCAACGTCTTCGGCCCGCGCCAGGACCCCGAGGGCGCCTATGCGGCGGTGATTCCCCGGTGGATACGAGCGATGCTGCTCGGCGAAGCCGTGGAAATCAACGGCGACGGCGAGACCACGCGCGACTTCTGCTTCGTCGCCAACGCGGTTCAGGCCAATTTGCTTGCCGCCCTGACGGGCAATCCGCAGGCCGTCAACCGGGTCTACAACGTGGCGGTGGGCGAGAGCACCTCGCTCAACCAGCTGTTTGAAATCCTGCGCTCTTTGCTTGCTGACACGCCTGCGGTTCGGCGCGTGCACCGCCCATTCCGCGAGGGCGACGTCCGACACTCGCGCGCAGAGATCAGCCTGGCGCGCCGGCTCCTCGGGTACGAGCCGACCCATACCCTGTCGAGCGGACTGCGGGAGGCCTTGCCGTGGTATGTCAGACGGTTCAGCGCCGCGGCTGCAGTGCAGTGAGCCGGCGGGCGCTGGGCTGCGCGATGGCGCTTCTTCTCGCCGGCCCGTCACCCGGCCTGGCGCAGAACCCATCGACCATCGAGCGCATCAAGCCGTCGATCGTCGCCGTCGGCACTTTCGAGCGCCTGCGCAACCCGCAGTTCAGTTTCGCCGGCACAGGGTTCGCCGTGGGCGACGGCTCGCTCGTGGCCACCAACGAGCATGTGCTTTCCAGGACGCTCAACACCGAGCGTAGTGAAACCATTGCGATCGCCGTGCGAGCCCAGGACGATACAGTCCAGGTCAGGATGGCGCGCAAGGTCGCTTCTGACGCGTCGGCTGACCTCGCGCTTCTGCGAATCGACGGGCCGCCGTTGCGGCCATTGCGGCTGGGAGACTCCGATGGCGTTCGGGAGGGGGAAAGCTATCTGTTCACCGGCTTTCCGATCGGCGCGGTGCTCGGGCTCTTTCCGGTGACGCATCGCGCCATGATTGCCGCGGTCACGCCCATCGTGATTCCCGCAGCCCGCGCCGACCAGCTCGACGCGCGCTCGCTTCGGCGGTTACAGGCAGGGGCCTACCGGGTCTTCCAGCTCGACGGCACGGCCTATCCTGGCAACAGCGGCAGCCCGGTCTACCGCCCCGATTCCGGAGAAGTCATCGGCATTTTGAACAGCGTATTTGTCAAAGGCACCAAGGAAGCGGCCTTGACCCAGCCAAGCGGCATCTCCTACGCCATCCCGGCACAGAAGCTGAAAGAACTGCTCGACCGCACCCGTTAAGCGGTTTGAGCCTTGCGTCGCCGTAGGTAGCCCATGGCCAAAAGAGCCAACGCCACCAGGCCGAGCGTAGCGGGTTCGGGAACGCTAGGGGCTGCAACGGGAAACCGCGGCCTGCCGAACCCGGGCGTCTGAAACGCCAGAGCGCTTAAGAGACCCGTCCCGGTATTACCTACCAAGGTCTCTGCGCCAGTATAGGAAATGGTATAGACGGCGTCGCTACTACTTGGCGTCCCGAAGATAACTCCGTCGGATCGGATGGCGAGGCCGTCAAAATAGTGGGTAAGTGACACGCTCGAGATCACCGCAGCGGTGGCGGGGTTCAGTTCGTTCAAGGCGAACTGACTGTTGTGATACGCGGCTTGAAATAGCCGCCCATCCGCCGTAAAGGCGATGCCGCCCCCCGCACCCGCCCCCGTATCGCCCACGAGCGCCGCCGATCCAGTCGCGCTGTTGATAACGTACAGCCGTCCGCCGAGTTGAATGTTGTCTGCGTTAGACCTGATGCCGTAAAGCGAGCCGGTGACCGGGTTGTAGGCGAGATCGCCGATGCTGATTCCGATAGCGCCTACCGTACCAACCAGAGTGCCCGTGCCAGGATCGATGGTGATAAGACTGCTAGTAGAACCGGAGCCGTTAATAGTGGTGCCGTACAACACGCCACTCGCGCCGAAGGCAATGCCGGTGACACCACCCGATGTCACGGGGTCGCCAACAAACGTACCTGCGCCTGTGGTCTGGTTAATCGTAACCAGGTCGCCCGCGGTGGCCCATTGATTGCCGTTCGCCCCAAACAGGACGGCGGCCGATGCAGGCGCTGCAAACGCGAGCACCATGCCACCGAGCAACATCCTTCTTATGAGAGTATTCACCTACAGGTCGCCCCCCGGCCTGAGTGGTCGCATCATTAATGCCCGTTTTGTTCGGACTTTTGTTTGGACGACCGACGCAAGAATTGCGCCAGAGAGCAGCCTCGTACTTAATCAGCTAGTTAGCACTTGAGGGAAAGCTGACTGTAAGCCATATCGACAGTTGTCCGCTCCCTAGTCAAGCCGCCGCAAGTATTCCTTGGTGAAAATCTGGTCCGGGAGCTGGCGCAGCTTCATGTTCGAATATTCAACCGTCGACTCTTCGCCTTTATTCAAGGCGTCCACCAGGACGAGCTTTGTCGGACGCGCTTTCCCGCCGAGCGCCTTGAACTCGTCGTACCGGCAGGTCTTGAGCAGCCGGTCCGAAAGCGAATAGAACTCCGCCTTGTAAGGCCGGAAGCTGGCCTGCCTGACCCAGTAGCGGACGCGCTGATAAGTGACCGTGCGGTCCACCGCCATCAGATCGAGGACATACAGGTCATCGTTCCCCGCCTTCTCCATGCCGACCAGCCTGGGAGTGTAGTCGCCGGCGAAGTTGGCGCGCGCGATATCGCCGTTCGAGACCTGTCCCACCAGCCGCTGCGCAAGCGACAGGCGCACCGGCTGTGACACCCTGGGAAGAAAAAGCCACAGGTCGTGCCCTCTCATCAGCAGGACCTGCCCGCGTTCCGATGCCGGCTCGAGGGTCAGCACGACGGTGTTTTCGTTGCCCTTCGAAAGGACCTTGAATAGCCGCTCCTCTCGCGTGCGACCGTCTTGAGCGGTGCGGATGTTGACGAGGACTTCGAATCCTTCCTGCGGGAAGCGCACTTCGTCCGCGCGTCGCAGAATGTCCTGCGCCGACAGCCCCTCCTGCGCGCTGACCGAAGGCGTACTCAGCAGAGCTCCCGCCGTCGCCGCAAGCAGCAGTCGCAGCGCTTTTTTCCCTTCCATGAATTAAGTGGTTATGATTGGAAAAACACGACGATGGAAATCGTCCGCCTCGAGCATGTCTACAAGGAATACCCGCTTGGTGCGCACCAGGTCCAGGCGCTGAGCGACATCAACTTCAGCGTCGACGCCGGGGTGCTGCTGGCCATCGCGGGCCCTTCCGGCAGCGGGAAATCCACCTTGTTGAACCTCATCGGGCATATCGACGTGCCGAGCCGCGGCCAGGTCATTGTGGCAGGCCACGATATCACGGGGAAGAGCCCGGACGCGCTCGCCGAGCTGCGCGCCCGCACGGTGGGCTTCATTTTCCAGAGCTTCAACCTGTTTCCGGTCCTCACCGCCGAGGAAAACGTCGAGTATCCGCTGCTGCAGATGCAGGAGATCAAGCGGGAGGAAAGAAAGAAGCGCGTCGCTAGCCTGCTCGCCATCGTCAACCTGTCGAAATTTGCCCGCCACCGCCCGAGCCAGCTGAGCGGCGGCCAGCGTCAGCGCGTGGCGATCGCCCGGGCGCTCGTCACGCGCCCGAGCATCGTGCTGGCCGATGAGCCCACGGCCAACTTGGACCACAAGACCGGACAGGGCATCCTCGCCCTGATGAGGGAAATCAACAAGGTCATGCACACCACCTTCATCTTTTCGACGCACGACCAGAAGGTGATCGACTTCGCCGACCACTACGTCGGTATCGAAGACGGCGAGGTGCGATTCCTCGGGCTGCGCAAAGAGGGAAAGTGGCTGATCCGCGACGAATGGCGCCAGGAAGCGCGCGTGCGTTCCACCCAGCCGGCCGTGCCAGCCGAAGGCGCACGTGGCGGCTAACGCAAGAGTCACGCTCAGCGTCCTGGCGTTCTCAGCAATCATTTCGCTGCTTGTCCCGATAGCACACGGGGCGGAATTGGGCAAGCTCACCGTGCTGTCCAGGCTGGGCCAGCCGCTCGATGCCGAAATCGAGATCGTCTCGCTCAAGCCCGGCGAAGACAAAAGCCTCGCGGCGCAGCTTGCTTCGCGGCAAGCCTTCAGGCTAGCGGGCATCGAGCTCAAACCCGTGCATGCTGACTTGCGCATCTCAATCGAGCGAAGCGGCGGCCGTCCGGTGCTGCGCCTGAGGACCACTCGACGTGTCGACGAGGCGTTTGTCGAGACGCTCATCGAACTTCGCTCGAACGCCAGCTCGTCGTTGAGCAGGTACACCGTCTTACTGGATCCGTTGGAGTACAAAGCTCCGTCGACAGCGAGTCCCGAAAGCCCGGCTGCCGTGGAAAAGCCGGCACCGATGCTCTCCAGAGAGGATCTCTTCGGCGTACCGCGGGGTGAGGGCGCGCGCGAGCCGGAGTCCAGACCGGTCGAATGGCGCGGCTTCGTGCAGAACACGCTCGCCTATGACTACCAGGATCCCAGGCACTGGTCGCGCGCCGTCATCCGCACGCAGCTGGGCGCACAAGGCGGCACGCCTGGGCTGAAGTGGAAAGCCACGGGCAGGCTCGACGTCGACCCGGTTTACTCCGGCGGCCATTTCTACCCCGAGGAGGTGCGCAAAGACCAGCGCGCGGATTTCTTCCTGCGGGAAACCTACCTCGACACCTCGGCAGGCGGCCTGGAGTGGCGCCTGGGCAAGCAGAACATCGTCTGGGGCGAGATGGTGGGACTTTTCTTCGCCGACGTGGTCTCGGCGCGGGACCAGCGCGATTTCATCCTGCCCGACTTCGAGATCATTCGAATCCCGCAGTGGGCGGCGCGCGCCGAGTACTTCGGCGATACGTCGCATGCCGAGGTGATCTGGCTGCCGTACCCGGAGCTCGACAATATCGGCAAGCCGGGCGCCGAGTTTTTCCCGTACCAGATCCCTCCGCCCACGGGTTTCGCTCAGCAGTTCAACAACGTCGTGCGTCCGCAGCGCGGCCTGAGGCATTCGAACTTCGGTGCGCGCGCATCGACGCTGCAGAATGGCTGGGACCTGTCAGCCTTCTACTACCGCAGCACCGATGTCATTCCGACGTTCTACCGCGAAGTGGCGCTGGCCCCGGCGCCGACATTGATCTTTACCCCGCGTCATGATCGCATCTGGCAGACCGGCGGGACCCTGGCCAAGGATTTCGGCTCGGTGGTGGGCAAAGCGGAACTGATCTACGCAGCGGGCCGCAAGTACAACGTCACCCGGCTCGCCGAGCCCACCGGCGTCGTGCCGCAGAAAACGCTCGATTACGTGCTCGGCCTCGACTTCACGCTCGGGCGCGAGACGCGGCTCAATTTGCAGTACTTCGAGCGAGTGTTCTTCGACCACGACGCGGATCTTCTGCAAGACCGGCGCGAGGGCGGCGTCACGCTGCTGCTGAGCGGAAAGGCCGGCGCCGAGCTCGCCCCGGAGTTGCTGATCATTCAAAGCGTCAATCGCCGCGACCGCCTGGTGCGCACCAAGCTCGGCTGGACGCCGGTGAAGAACTGGCGCTTTACCTTCGGGGTCGATGTCTTCACCGGCCCCGTGACGGGCTTCTTCGGCCGCTTCGACAACCGCGACCGGGCCTATGTCGAAACGCGCTACGACTTCTGACGAGGCTTAAGCGGTCGAGGACTGTACCCGGCGTGCGAACTGCTCCAAGTCGAGCTGCATCAGCACCGAAGGCGCGCCGACGCGGGGGCAAAGTCGGCCCGCGGCAGCCACCATGAAGCCGAATACCCTGCGATAGAAGCGGACGTGTCTTGGGTTGACTTCGATCACCACGTCGGTGAGCGCATGGACCACCCGGGCCACGAGATACGCCGACTGCCCCAGGGCGTCCAGCGCCGCCTTCCAGTCCGCGCCTTCCTCGACGGCGAGCTTGACGAGCTCACCGACCCGACGCCCGGCGTGGCGCAAGCGCTCAATCTCGCCGCCATAGGTCTTTTCCGCGAGCAGCGGGGCGTCGGGTCTCACGGTCACGGTGCCAAGAAGCTTGCCTTCTTTCTCGGCAAGCAGCGTCACGCGCTCATCGGCGGCGTGCGCGTTCCCGCAATCGTTGGCCGCCCAGTAGCCGCGCCAGGCGTAACGCCTGCGCACCAGCTCTTCAGCCGCGTGGCGCTGCTCCGGATTGACCGCTACCAAGGTGCGCAGCCCGCGCGCGACTGGAAGCGGCACGCAGTTCCTCGGGGCGATACGCGATTTGTCGAGAAGCGAATCGAGCCAGCGGGCGTGGTGCGTGATCTCCAAGGGCGGTGCGAGTAGCCGGAGCATCGGAATTGTCCCGCGTTTTATCAAAAGATCGGACAGAAAGATACTGTCGCTCGCCGGCGACGATGCTGGCGGGAAAAACAGCTCAGACGATGCGCCGCAGCGCCTCGACGATCGGCAGCCGCGAGACGCGGACGGCAGGAGCCACCGAAGCGAGGATGGTGGCGAACAGGCCAACCGAGAACGCGCCAACGACGACGGAGGGCCCGAGACGGATCAAAGCCGTGAACTCGAGATTGGAGTTCGGCGGGGGCGGCATCGGAATGCCGATCTTAGAAATCAGCAACCCCAGGCCGATGCCAAGCGCAACGCCGGCGAGGGCGCCGATCATGCCCAGCAGCGTGCCTTCCATGATGACCACCCGCATCACGTCCCAGCTGGTATTGCCCAGCGCCCGCATCGTGCCGAACTCTCCCGCGCGCTCGAGCACGCCGACGTTGATCGCCCCGACCACGGCGAGCATCACCATCAGCAGCACGATCAGCCGCAGCACGCCGAACTGGCGGTCGTAGAGCGCCACCGTCTTCCAGTAGAAGTCGTTGAGCCAATCCCAGGTCTTGACCTCGAGTCCGAGCGCCTGCACGTGATCGCTGACCCTCTTTGCCACGCTCGCGGTATTTTTTGTCTCGTCGAGGAGCACGACGAGCACATTCGCGCCTTTGGTGTCGAGGAGCTCCTGAGCCGTGCCCAGCGGAAGCTTGATCACGCGATCGTCGTAGTCCCTGGAAAAGCTCTGAAAGGTTCCCACCACCTCGACGTCGAGCGTGTTCATGGCTTCGTCCACCGTAGGCGCGACCAGGCTGACGACGCTGCCGAGCTTGAGGTTCATGGCGCGCGCCACGCCGGCGCCGACCAATGCGCCGTAGCGGTCCCTGGAGGTGAGCGCCCGGCCTTCGACCACGACCAGGTAGGTGCCGAGCTTTGCCTCCTGCTCCGCCTCGATCCCCTCGCCGATGACGGGATAGCTCGAGCGGCCATTATTCAGCAGCGCCGAAAAGCTCACGCGGCGCATGATTTCGCGAACATGCGGCAGCTTGCCGATCTGCGAGCGCTCCGCCGCATCCGATGAAAGCAGATACTTGCCGGGGGAGCGGGTACCCGCCTCGAAGTAACCGGAGCGGGCGATCTGCAGATGCCCGGACTGGGAATGGATCAGGGCTTCGCCGAGCTGCAAGATGAGATCGTCGACGAAGCCGCCGCTCAGGATCAGCCCGGCGACGCCGCAGGCAATCGCCGCCAGGGAGAGCGCCGAGCGCGCCTTGTTCCTGCCGACGTTGCGCGCCGCCAACCCCAGCAAAACCCAGAACGGCAGCGACCCGCGCATCAATCAGCGTCCATGTCGCAATGCGTCCGCGATCACCATGCGGGATGCTTTCCATGCCGGATACACGCTCGCGATCAGCGCCGTAGCGCTTGCGATCAGGAGCGCGTCCCAGACCAGGCCGAGCGTGACCAGGATCTGTCCCACGAACCCGCGCGCCATACCGGGAGGCGGCGGCATCGGGATGCCGATTCTGGAGATCAGCTCGGCGAGGACATAACCGAGCGCGACCCCTGCAGCGCCGCCGATGAGCCCGATCAGCAGCCCCTCGACCAGAAACCGGGAAAGCACCCGCCTGCGGCGCAGCCCGAGCGCCATCGAAGTCGCGATCTCGCTGGTTCTCTCCATCACGTTCATCATCATGGTGTTGGAGATGCTCAGGACGACGACCAGCGCAATGATGACCTTCATCACCAGCACCTGACGCGAGAAAAGGCGCACGGTCTTGTTGTAGAAATCCGCCGCGTCGTACCAGGGCACGATCCTCAGGTCCGGGCTAAGGCCCTCCTGCAGGCCGCGCACCACCGCCCGCGTATTGTGCGTCTTGTCCAGATACACGACCCAGAGGTGCGCGCCCCCCGCCTGCAGCATCTCGTTCGCCAGCCCGAACGTGACGTGAACCGCGACGTCGTCGTACGCCTTCGTCACCGTGGAAAAAATGCCGGCGACCCTCAACTCGGCGCCGTTCAACGACCCGCCACGCCGGTTGACCAGCAGCACCACCGCGTCGCCGAGTTTCACGCCCAGGTTGTTCGCCAGCCCGCGCCCAAGCAGAATTCCCTTGGGGTCAGCGTTGGAAAGCGGCGTTCCCGACTCGATGACCAGCGCGTCTTTACCGCCGACCTCGCGCTGCGGGTCGAGGCCCTGCCCAAGAAACGACAGCGATGAATCGCCGTGGCTGATGAGTCCCGTGAATTTGAGCCGCGGCGCAACCTGCAGCACGTGCTCGGCCGCTTCCACGCGCTTCCTGTCCGCGGCATTTTCGGGCAGGAGGAAGCTGAAAGGGTCGGCCATGCCGCGTTCCAGATAGCCGGGCCGCATGATCTGCAGGTGGCCAAGACCCGAGTGGATGGCCCCCTCGCGCATCGCCGAGTAGATCCATTCGATGAACCCGGCGGCGAGGATCAGCGCCACGGTGCCAAACGTGACGGCGAGGGTCCCGGCAAAACTGCGGCGCCCATGGCGCATGACGTCGCGCCAGGAGACAAAGATGTCCGTTCCCAACGCCTGCAGAAGGGGACCGTATTTCTTAAGTAAAGGCGGCATTTCGCGCATTACGCGACAGTACGCTACGATTTGCCGAGATTATGCCCATGAGCAAAGGCGGATCGTTCGATTACTCGACGGCCTTCTCGCGCAACATAGGCTGGGTGACCGTCGAAGAACAGGCACGGTTGCGCAGCAAGCGCGTGGCGATTGCCGGCCTTGGAGGCGTTGGAGGCTTTCACCTCCTGACCCTCGCCCGCCTTGGCGTCGGCGCCTTCAACCTGGCGGAGCTCGATCGCTTCGAGCTGGCCAATTTCAACCGGCAGGCTGGCGCCACCCTTTCCAGCATGGGACGCGCGAAGCTCGACGTACTGGTCGAACTGGCATTGGATATCAACCCGGAACTCGACATCCGGCGCTTTCCAGAAGGTGTCACGCGCGAGAACGC
>Ga0137418_10003229_pt1 | contig 14987 bp, 10 predicted proteins | sample CZODoug3_1_2_16f_FD_122242 | JGI IMG/M metagenome (GOLD analysis project Ga0137418, IMG submission 122242) | Vadose zone soil fungal communities from Angelo Coast Range Reserve, California, USA - CZODoug3_1_2_16fungal (Hybrid Assembly) | ecosystem: Environmental > Terrestrial > Soil > Vadose... | reverse complement strand
CGGTACCGGCCTTCCCGAATGCCGACAAGAACTTCCCGTCCTTGGAAAACCTGATCATCCGGTGGCCGCCGGCAGCCCACAGATCGCCATTCGACGCAAAGGCGAAGAACTCAACCACGAAGTTGCCGTTCTGCGTCTGTGACGGAGGGATGTCCTTCACGTCGAGCGTCTTGACGTGGGTCTTGCCGTCACGCGTCAACTCCACCAGGGATTCGTCGGTCGCAATCCAGATATGGTGTTCGGGATCGTACGGGTTCTCCTGGACCAGCTGCACGTCCACGAGGAGGGGACTGAACTGATCCCACGATTCGACGACCTTGCCCTGGCGGTTGTAGACAACGATCATCCGCTGCTGCTTCTGCTCCGCCGGCGGAATCGGCTTGCCAAGATTGCGAAACGCGGCCGGCCCCCAGAACGTCGTCCAGGGACTCTTGTGCGTGCCGCGTCCGACCGCGATGATGCGATCGGGTGACTCGGCGTACATCGTCTCGGCGTTGATCGTCCAGCCCTCGACGACCGGCTGAGGCCAGCCCTTGACGACCTGGTAGGGACCGCTGACTTCCTCGCCGCCCTTTCCATCAACGGGCTCATACGCGGAGGAGATCACGTTGGTATTCGACGCGAGCGCGCCCGGGGGCAGCGCCGCCGCCTCACCTTGCTGGAGACCGGCCGCGGCCACCTCTCGAGCCGCGCCGAGTGACCAGGTGCCCAGCGCACCCAGCGCCAACCCCAGCCCCAGGGCCAACGTTACGCTCATGCCCGAGTGTCGCGTCTGTTCACTCATACACGTCCTCGCTGAATGCATCGGCCCCGCGCCAGTGTCGCCCGTTCTCGCGCACGGCACCGCGCCTGCACGTGCACGCTTATACACCCGCGGCAGTCACCATGGCCAGTTCGCCGTTATCGAAGCGAGCTACGTTGATAGCGGCCGCTATTGCCGGAATGTCTTACCGCCGCGCGTCGAGCTTGTGCCCGGCGAGAAAAGACGAGAGCAGATCGGCGATTCGGACGTTATTGAGGTCCATCATCGGGAAATGCGTGTTGCCCGTGATCCCCATCTCGGGAAGCATGATGTTGCTGGCCTGTCCGCCATGCCGGTTGATCGCGGCCACCATCAGCTTCGCGCGCTCGACGTTGACGCGGCGCGCGTCCAGCGTGAGCCGAGGGCCGACGTTGACGGGATCGGGCCTCGTGGGAATGTAGTCACCCCAGACGATCTGGATTGGAAACTTCGTCAGTTTCATGAAGTCGGCCATCGGGATCACTTCGCCGGCTGGCAGCATCATGCCGTCCACGCGACGAAGAGGAGGCGGCACCTCGCTTTCGGGAAACACGGCGTTGCCTGGTTCATACGAGACTATCGCGGCGACGTTGGCCGTCTTGGTGCCGGTGATCCAGCCGCGAATGCCGGTCGAAGAATGCGTCAGCATCACCGACGGTCCCAGTTCGTCGAGGAGTTGGGCGAGCGCGTCGGTTTCGACCTGCTCGTTCTCGGGCGCGTTGAACTCGGGGTACTGAATGCGGAGAAACTCGTTCAGTGCTTCGCGCGTCCGCGGAAACTGCACGCCCGGATAGAACTGCGGCTCGACGGTCCCGGGCAGCCACAACCCGAGGCGCCACGTCGTGAATGACGCCTGGTCGTTGTCGGGTCGCGGCGTATAGGAGGTCGCCGCGCATCCCTGCCCCGCCCGTCCCGTGCGCGGCAGGTCGGTCATGTACACGCGATACCCGCGCCGCAGGAAGATGTTGCGAAAACCGTCGCGGCCGTCGAAGGTCGTGTCCCATGTCTTGGTGCTGCTGGCGTGCACCATCACGATCGGCGTGCGCCGTGGATTGGCCGGAATCTGCCATTCCACGTACCCGTGATCACAGTGCAGCGAGCCGGTGGCCGGCTCGCCCATCACCCGTCCGCCAAATGGGCGTCCGCCCTGTTCTGTTATGGTCAGCGACTGGGCCAGCACGACGGTCGAACAGGCGGCCACTATCGCGGCCACCGCCACACGTGTCACACCCCAACCCACCTGTCGCGTCATCGTCTTCATCGTTGCCTCCGCACGCCTCCGGCCGCTGCAGGTTTCGGTTGCCCTGAAGCCCACTCGTCCGTTCTACTACCACCACCAGCGACCGGCCTTCACGCCGGTCGCTCGAACTCGAGGAGGCTTATGTCGACGCCAAGAATCTTACGTCTCGTTGTTGGTGCCAGCGCGACGCTCCTCCTGGCTGCGTGCGGCGCCGGTGGATCCAGTGAGCGCGCTACCGCCGCGCCGCTTTCGGCGGCGCCCGCGGCCGCAGGCAGTGCGATTTCCGGCCAGGGGTTGCCAAACCCGGCGACGCACGTCAACCGCAACTGGGGCCAGCTGCCGGCCGGCCGGAAGTGGGGCACGACCGCCGGCATCGACATCGATCCGCTCGACGGCAACGTCTGGGCTTACGAGCGCTGCGGCGCCGGCGCCGCCGGCGGCGCGGGCGGCGGCGCGGTCGATTGCGAGACCAACCCGGTCGATCCGATCTTCAAGTTCGATCGCAACACCGGCGCCGTCCTGGCGAATTTCGGCAAGGGCGTGATGGTGACGCCCCACGGCATCTCGGTCGACAAGGACGGCAACGTGTGGGTGGCCGACTTCTCTGGCAACAAGGCGGGCACCAGGGGGTACCAGGTCCACAAGTTCAGCCCGCAGGGCAAGAAGCTACTGAGCCTCGGCATCGCCGGCAAGCGGGGCAACGCCGATGGCCAGTTCAACCAGCCCAACGACGTCGTCGTCGGGCCGGATGGCAGCATCTATGTGTCTGACGGACACGATGCCCAGGGAATGACGACGACCGCCGCCATCGCCGAGGGGCTCAAGAACGGCGCGACGAGCCGCATCAGCAAGTTCTCGCCCGACGGCAAGTTCATCAAGTCGTGGGGAACCATCGGCATGCGTCACGGCGAGTTCCGCACGCCGCATGCGCTCGCGTTCGACTCGAAAGGCCGCCTGTGGGTGGCCGATCGCGGCAACCACCGCCTGGAGATCTTCGATCAGGACGGGAAGTACCTCGAGTCGCGCTACATGTTCAGCCGCCCCAGCGGGATCTTCATCAAGGGCGACACGCTCTATGTGATCGACTCGGAGTCGGGTCCGCTGAACCATCCGAACTGGCACGACGGTGTGCGCGTCGGGCCGGTGGACGAGGATCGCGTTGTGGCGTTCATCCCGCCCTTCGAGCGTGAGGATCGCGTGTATCAGGGTGCAGCGGGCGAAGGCGTGGCGGTCGATGCCGACGGCAACGTGTACGCGGCCGAGGGGCCCAACTCCTTCGATCAGGCGGGTGGAGCCTTCACGAAGTACTCCGTGAAGTGACGCCAGGAAGCGGACTTGCCAACGACCCAGTTTTCCCTCACGCTTGAATCGTGCCGCCGTTGTCCTTCGCTCGTCTATTTGGCGGTCCGGCGCGCCGCGCGGTCGAATCCATCGTTCCCCGCCGTACGTTCGACGATGTCATCCTGCCGCCAGCGACGCGCAGGGCCCTCGACGAGGCACTCGCGCAGGTCACGCAGCACGAGCTGATCTTCAACCGCTGGGGGCTCGGTGAACGGCATCCCACCGGCCTGGCGCTCGCGTTCAACTTCGCGGGTCCGCCAGGGACGGGGAAGACGATCTGCGCGGAGGCATTGGCGCACTCTCTCGGGCGCCGGCTGCTGCTCGTCCGATATGCAGAGCTCGAGTCACTCTGGATGGGAGAGACGCCGAAGAACGTCGCCGCGATCTTTCGCACGGCTCGCGACGAGGCCGCCGTGCTCTTCTTCGACGAAGCCGACGCGATCGCGTCGAGACGCTCCACCTCGCCCGACTCGGGCTTTCAGCGCGAGTCGAACACCGTCGTCAGTGTGTTGCTGCAGGAACTGGAGTGGTACAACGGCGTCGTCATCTTCGCCACCAACCTCGCGGCGAACTTCGATCCGGCATTCGAGCGCCGCATTCGCACGCACGTGCTGTTCGACATGCCGGGCCCCACGGAACGGGAGCGGATCTGGCGCGTCCAGCTGCACCCGCGCACGCCGCTCGACACAGACGTGGACTTCGCCGAGCTGGCACGCCGCTACGACGTGAGCGGCGGCGATATACGCAACGCCGTCTTGAAAGCGGCACTCGCCGCCGCCGCGCGGCCGGGTGACGATTCGTCGAAGCGGATTTACCAGCGCGATTTCGAGGCGGGTATTGAATCCGTCCTCGCCGGCAAGCAGGTGATGCGGCAATCGCTGTTTACGGACGCCGCCGAGACCACACGGGAGCAGCTGCTGCTCTCCGAAGCGCCAGGGAACCGACGCCTGGTCGCTTACGCGATCGCGCTGGGCGCGGTCGCGTTCATCGTGGCGCTGGCGGCGCTGCTGATCGCCGCGCTGAAGTAGCCACTCAATGTGCCGAACGCAAAGCCGCCCACTGCAACCCTCCTGACGCACGCGGCCGCCGAACGCCGTAGAATGGCGCCCGTCATGACTACTTCGCGACGGCTCGTGATTGTCGGCGCGCTGCTGTCGCTGGCCGCGCCAGCGGCTGGCCAGGATACTGCGCCACAGGCTGACGGTGCAGCCCTCTTCAAGACCTACTGCGCCATGTGCCACGACGGACCGGCCGCCGACGCACAGGCGCCGCGCCTCGACACGCTGCGACGGCTGAGCGCCGAGCAGGTGCTGGCGACGCTCGAGCGCGGCTCGATGCGCGCGCGGGCCGCCGAGAGGAGTCGTGCACAGCGCCGCGCGCTGGCGGCGTACGTGTCGGGCAAACCTCTGGCGGCTTCCGACGCTGCAATACCGAAATCCGCATTTTGCAGCGTCACGGCACCCCCACCGGCCAAGGCACTTGCCGAACCGTCGTGGAACGGCTGGGGACTGGGGATCGCGAATACACGCTTCCAACCGGCGCACGCCGCCGGAATGACGGCAGACGATGTGCCGCGGCTCACGCTGAAATGGGCCTTCGGGTTCCCCGGTGCAAGCTCCGCGGGCACGCAGCCGGTGGTCGTCGGGGGGCGTGTATACGTCGCGACCGCCGAAGGTGAACTGTTCGTGATTGACGCGAAGACCGGCTGCATGTACTGGAGGCTCGAGGTCGAGGCGGCGATCCGCAGCGCGATCACGCTCGACGAGCGGCCGGACGGCATGCTCGTCGCCTATTTCGGCGATCAGACCGCCAATGTGTATGCGGTGGATGCGAAGATCGGCAAGGTGCTCTGGAAAGTCGCGGGGGACGATCATCCGCACGCCGCGATCACGGCCGCGCCGCAGCTCTATAACGGCCGGCTCTATGTGCCGGTGTCATCCCGCGAAGAGTCGCAGGTCGGCGATCCCCGCTACCCGTGCTGCTCGTTCCGCGGCAGCGTCGTCGCGCTGGAGGCAAAAACCGGCAAGCGCCTCTGGAAGACCTACACCGTTGCGGAGAAGGCAGTGCCGACCACGAAGAACAGCGTCGGCACGCAGCTGTACGGGCCGGCCGGCGGCGCGATCTGGAACACGCCGACGATCGACACGAAGCGGAACGTGCTCTACGTGGGCACCGGCAACAACTTCGCGCCGCCCGCGACGGCATTGTCGGATTCACTGCTCGCGCTCGACGTCGACAGCGGCCGCATCCGCTGGTCGCGGCAGATCACCGAAAACGACATCTGGAACGGGAGCTGTCGCGCGCCCAATCGCGAAGCTGCGGTATGCCCGGACAAGGACGCGCCCGACTTCGACTTCACCGGCTCGTCGTTCCTGGTCAACCTTATCTCGAGTCCCCCGGTCTGGAACGACCCGTGCACGTGGAACCTGCAACGGCCCGGCTGTCACCTCATCGTCGTCGGCAACAAGACCGGCATCATCTTCGGCTTCGATCCGGATGCCCGCGGCAAGATCGTCTGGGAGCGGCGCGTCGCGCAGGGGTCCTCGTCCGGTGGAGTGTTCTGGGGATCGGCGACCGACGGCGTGAACATCTACGCTGCGAACGCCGATTTCATTGCCGACAATCCCGGGGCAAGCGGCGGGATGAATGCGGTGGACCTGCGCACGGGCCGTGTCGTCTGGAGCGTGCCGGGCGCGGGGTGCGCGAACAGGAATCCGTGCAAGCCGTCCCAGAACGCCGCTGTGACGCTGATTCCCGGCGTCGTGTTCTCAGGGACGATGGACGGTCGGCTGCGCGCCTACTCGACGCGCGACGGCACGGTGCTCTGGGAGTACGACACCGCGCGCGAGTTCACCACGGTCAACCGCGTGCAAGCCAACGGTGGGTCGATGAGCAATGGTGGCGCCGCGGTGGTCGGCGGCATGCTGTTCGTCAATTCGGGCTACTCGCACCACGGCGGCATCCTTCCCGGCAATGTGTTGCTCGCGTTTTCCGTGGAGTAGCGTATGAAGCATTCCGCGCGCCTGATCGCGTCGACGCTCGCGGCGGCGGCGCTGTTCAGCAGTGCCGCCGGTTCGCAGCAACCTCTTCCCGCCGCCCGCACTGTGCTCAGGGGCGCCACGGTCATCGACGTCGTCGCGAACACGACGGTGCCCGACGCGGTGGTCGTGATCGAAGGCGACAGGATCGCCGCGTTCGGCGGACCGACGACGCCGATTCCAGCCGGCGCGGCCATCGTGGACCTCGCCGGCAAATTCATCATCCCCGGCCTGTTCGACTCCCACACGCACTATCAGCCGTTCCTCGGCGAGCTGTTTCTCAATTTCGGCGTGACGAGCGTCATGGCACTCGGCGTGCGGCCCGTCGTGGGAGAGGCGTACTGGAAGAACTCGCAATCGCCCGACTTCCGGTCGCCGAGGCTCTTCGGCACGGGTAGAACGAACCTGAATACGTTCATCACCCCGTCGATGACGCGCGCGCAGATCCGCGCCGGCGTGCAGGAATGGCTGAAAGGCGAACCCGATCTCGCGAACCTGCCGCAGTTCGGCGCCGACAACAGACAGATGTGGACGTGGACGGCAGAGGCGGTTCACGACGCGGGCCTGTTCGTGTTCGGGCATACCGACCTCGCGCCGGAGTCGATTGAGGCTGGACACGACGGCGTCGAACACATCTGGGGATTCGCGCAGGCGCTGATGACGCCGCAGGAGCTCGAACACTACCAGCGTGGCGAATACCTGCACTGGGGACTGTTTCTCAAGGACACCGCGCGGATCGATCAGATGATTCGCGACGCCGTGCGGCGCGGCGTCTATCTCAATCCGACGATGGGGTACGAGCTGGGCTCGCAGAGCTCGCTGGCGCGCAAGCACGAAGATCTGATGTACGAGCTGTTCAGAAACGGCGCGCTGATGGCGTACTACCCCGAGAATCTGGCGGACGGATCGCTGCTCAAGTTCCGCTCGATCCGCAATTTCTCCGTGCGGCACGAGAACCTGGTGCCGCTGTCGAAGCTGTCGGCCGACGAGGTCAAGACGTTCAACGAGGCGTACCGCCTGTCGGGCGAGTTCATCAGGCGGTGGGGGCAGGCGGGCGGCAAGATCATGGGCGGCACCGATGATCCGTTTCCTGGTGCCACGGGCTTCAATCAGCACATGGAAATGGCGATGCTCGTCGAGGTCGGGCTCACGCCGATGCAGGCGCTCAAGGCGATGACGATCTGGGGCGCGGAGGTGATGACCGCGAGGCGCAGGACGCCGACCACGCCTCCAATCGGCTTCATCGGAGCAGCTGCGTTTGCCGACCTCGTCGTGCTGGGCGCCAACCCGCTCGACAACATCGACAACACGCGCCGGATCGAGCGCGTGATGAAGGGCGGCAGATTCATTCGCCTGGGCTACAGCTCCGAGTACACGAGGCCGCAGGCGCCGATCAGGGCGATCCCCTCGACGCCCGAACCGGAGATCAGCGGCATCACGCCGAACGCCGTCGCCGAAGGCAGTCGGGAGTTCGAGATGACCGTGGAGGGGGTCGGGTTCATCGGCGAGTCGGTCGTGCGCGTCGACGGCGTATCCGTCGAGACGAGGTTCGTGAACATCCGCACCTTGAAGGCGACAATTCCAGCGAGCGTGGTTGCCCGCGCGCTGCCGAACCGGTTCAACGAGCCCGGACCGTTCCAGCTCAATGGCGTCTATGGCGACCGCACCGTGAAGATCACCGTGTTCAACCGGCCACCTGACGGAGGAACCTCGAACAGCGTCTCGCTGCGCGTGCAGGCCAAATGGCTGCGCGGCGAAAACCGGTAGATCGCATCCATACGCCGCCGCTCGTGGTTATCGGGCCCGCTCCCACACGATCTTGTTCGTGCTCCCTGCAGGCGTGAGGACGAGCCGGTCGTTCGACTCGAACACGTAGGCCCGGACGACCTCGTCACCAACCTGGCCGGGGTTGATGCTGCCTGTGCGATGGTGTGTGACGGTGCGAGCTCGTTCGTCGACCGAGTACGTGCCGAAGTACGCCAGGTACCCGGTGATGGCGTCCTTGGCCTCTTCCGGCGTCGGCTCGGCGGCGGCGTACTTGTGGCGCGCGCGGTTCGGCATGACCTGCGCCGCCATGTTTCCGAGGCTGTCGTAGATCATGATTCCGGTCGTCGTGTCCGAGACGAGGCGCCAGGTTCCAGAGAACCGCGCCGTGTCCCGTGCGGGCACCGTTTGCGCGCCTGTGACCGGCGCGGCGAGCAGCACGACCGCCAGCGCAACCGCCCAGCGACTCTTGACATCGGTCATCACGCTCTCCTTTACCACGCTCCTTTACCACGACCGCAGATCGCGATATCTCCCAGCCATGCGCGAATTCGCCCCATTTCGCCACTTGCATTTTCTGACCGCAAGGATATACACGTACGAAATAATGGCACTCGGTAACCGTGCTACCATCCGGCCGTCGGCGACGGTATAGACGACATCGGAGGGCTGTATGAGGTTGTTTCTCGCGGCGCTCACTCTGGTGATGGCAACCACCCCGGCCACGGCCCAATGGCTCGATCGGAAGACGCCCGGCATTCCGCGTAAAGCCGACGGCACGCCGAACCTCGCCGCGCCCGCGCCACGCGGGCCCGACGGGAAGCCTGATTTCACAGGCGTGTGGAACGCGCCGGCTCCTGCCGCTCGTCCCAATCTCACGGACCTGCAGCCGTGGGTCCGCGACCTCGCCGCGCAGCGTCAGCAGGAGTACCACAAGACCCGTCCTTTTTATCAGTGTCTGCCAAGCGGGCCCGAGGCAGAGAAGTTCGGTGGTTGGAGACGCGTCCTCCAGACGCCCGCGGCGATCGCGATCCTGACCGACGACCTCACCTACCGCATGATCCACATGGACGGCCGAAAGCTGGAGGCAGACCCCGCTCCGAGCTGGATGGGATACTCGGTCGGGCGCTGGGAGGGCGACACACTCGTCGTGGACAGCAACGGATTCAACGACAAGACATGGACGAGCCGCTATGGGGTGTCGCATACCGAGGCACTGAAAACCACGGAACGCTACCGGCGTACCGACTTCGGCCACCTGCAGGTGGAGGTGACCTACACCGACCCGAAGGCGTACACGAAGCCGTGGAGCTTTAGCGCGACCATGAGGCTGGCCGTCGATACCGAAATGCTCGAATCGGTCTGCGAACGCAGCAGCGAACACTGGGAGGGCAGCCTTACGGAGTCCTCGAAAGGGTCAGTCACCGTGCCGCCCGACGTGCTCGCTCGATACGTCGGCGTCTACAGCGGGGTATACGGCGGGAACAAGCGCACGATCGACGTGTCCCTCTCCGGCGGCCAACTGGTCGCGAAAATCGCCGGTGGGGCCGACGTCGAGGGCGGCCTCGGCGCCGCCGGTCTCGACACGGAAGGGGCTCGGCCGCTGATCCCGCGCTCGCAGACGCAGTTCGAAGGGCTGGGCCTCGGTTACGAGTTCATCGTCGACGCCAAGGGTGTGGCAACGGACCTCGTGGAGATCCACATATCCGGCCCGTACAAGTTCTCACGCCAACGGTGATCGTTGCTGGCCGCGACATGGCGGTGTGAAGGGAGGATCGGATGCGAGCAATTCTGGCGATTGCAGTCTTCTGTGCTGGTCTGACGCTGTCTGCGGCGACCGCGTGGGCGCACCACTCGTTTGCTGCCGAATTCGACGCGACCAAGCCCATCTCGCTGACGGGCACGCTGACCAGGATGGAGTGGGTCAACCCGCACGGCTGGCTCTACATCGACGTCAAGGAGCCGGACGGGAAGGTCACGAACTGGGCCGTCGAGGCGGGCGCGCCGAACGCGCTGCTGCGCCGCGGGCTGCGGAAGGCTGACTTCCCGATTGGCACAGAGGTCCTTGTCACAGGCTATCGCGCCAAGAGCGGCGGGCCGACGGCCAGCGGCCAGAATGTGTCGTTCAAGGACGGCCGCAACTTCTTCCTCGGCGCCGCGGACGCCCCGAGCCCGGAACCAAAGTAAGCGCGGCGCTCCGGACGCACCGTACTCTCACGGTCTTTGTGTGCCTGCGGCAGCGGGCCGGCGCGCGTTTCTGAAGCCGGACCGTTGCCCGGTACCCATTCCGTGCTATCTTCCGCGGACTCATGACCTCCCGGTTTGCACTTATTTCGGCTCTGGTTACCCTTCTGCCCGCCATCGCCGCGGGGCAACAACAGCGCCCGCTCGCCGCCACGATGTCAACGGTCGGCTCTGCGCCTCCCGCCGTGAAGGAGATCCCGCCCGGGAGTGCCTCGATGACGCCGGACGGGGAGCGGACGATGGACGCCGTGCGGCTGCAGGGCGAGGACAAGATCGTGCTCGACGGCCGGCTGGACGAAGCCGTCTGGATGCGCGCGGTGCCCGCGACCAACTTCATTCAGCGCGACCCCAACGCCGGCGAACGGACGACGGAGCCGACCGAAGTCCGAATCGTGTACGACTCGGACACGCTGTACATGGGCGTCACCTGCTTCGATTCCGAGCCCGACAAGCTGATCGCCAACCAGATGGCGCGCGACGGGAACATGGGCGGCGACGATGGGTTTCAATGGGTGTTCGACACGTTTCTCGACGGCCGCACCGGCTACTTTTTCGAGATGAACCCGCGCGGGGCGATGGGTGACGCGCTGCAGGGCGCCGACTTCAGCAGTCGAAACCGGCAGTGGGACGGCATCTGGAACGCCCGGGCCCTGATCAGCGAGATCGGATGGACGCTCGAGATCGCCATCCCGTTCCGGACGCTGAACTTCGATCCCAAGAGCGATACGTGGGGCATCAACTTCCAGCGCGACATCCGCCACAAGAACAACGAGCAGAGCGTGTGGAGGGGGTGGCCACGGAACCAGGGACTGAATCGCATGAGCAACACCGCCCGGCTGACCGGCATCCGCGACGTCAGCCAGGGCCGCGGTCTCGACATCAAGCCGTACCTGCTTGGCACATCTGAATCGTTTCCGGGACGGGGACAGTCACGTGTCAGCAACAACGCGAACGCCGGCGTCGATCTCTTCTACAGCCTGACGCCCGGGCTCCGGACCAACCTCACCGTCAACACCGATTTCGCGCAGGCGGAAGTCGATCAGCGCCAGGTCAATCTCACGCGCTTCTCGCTGCTGTTCCCCGAGAAGCGCGATTTCTTTCTCGACGGGGCGCTGTTCTTCGATTTCGCCAGCGCCAACATCGGCGGGAATTTCGAGGGCGACAACGGCGCCGACGTCCTGCCGTTCTTCACGCGCCGCATCGGCCTCGACGAGCACGGGAACCCGCAGCGGATCGATTTCGGGGGCAAGCTCCTCGGGCAGGTCGGCGATTTCGACGTCGGCGTGCTGCAGGTCCACACCGGTCAGGAAGGCGCGGCCCTTGGAGAGGACTTCGTGGTCGGCCGCGTGAAGCGGCGCCTGCTGCGGCAGTCGTACGTCGGGGCGCTCTATACGCTGCGCGACACGCGCGGGGGAGACCTCGTCAATCGCCAGACGGCCGGCGCGGATTTCAGGCTCGCCACCTCCACGTTCCGCCGCCGCCAGAACCTGAGCCTGAGCGGGTATGCCCTGCACTCGACGAACCCGCTCGACACCGGCAAGAGCTCCGCCTTCGGCGCCGAGCTGTCCTATCCGAACGACCCGTGGTACTCGAGTCTCGAATACGCCGAGGTGCAGGACAATTACGATGCGGCGGTCGGGTTCACGCGGCGGACCGGTTTTCGCAAGTTCCAGCCGCGTACGGGTTTCCAGCTGCGGCCGGCCAGCGCCTGGGTTCGCCGCTTCGACTTCCGGGCCGACATGGACTGGCGCGTCGACCCCGAGACGAGCCGGACGCTGACGCGCGAGGTCGACCTGAAGGCATTCGATCTCTTCACGAACTCGCAGGACCGCATCCAGGTGCATGTCGTTCCGACGTACGACATGCTGCAGGAGGACTTCACGATCGCGCCGGGCATCACGCTGCCCGTCGGTCATCACTACAGCTTCACGCGCTATCGGCTGGACGGGAATACCGCCGACCGCCGCCTGCTGTCCGTGCGGCCGCGTGTCGAGTGGGGACAGTTCTACTCGGGCAACCGTCGCGAGTTGAGCATGGCCGTCAACATCCGTCCGCGGCCGGGCCTGTTGTTCACGGTCGCCCGCGAACAGAACCATGTCACTCTTGCGGAAGGAGCGTTCTATACCCGTTTGTACCGGTTCGTGACCGAAACGCAGCTCAGCCCGTTCGTGTCGCTGGTGAACAACATCCAGTACGACAGTCAGAGCAGCGTGCTCGGCTGGCAGTCACGGTTCCGGTGGATTCTCAAGCCAGGCAACGATCTCTATTTCGTCTACATCCACAACTGGCAGGAGGATCTCCTGAGCCACCGGATCTATACGCTCGATCGCAGGGCCACGTCGAAAATCTCGTATACGCACAGGTTCTGATCGGGCGCGGTCATCACGTTCTGAAGAACCGGCTCCTGTCCATCGGCGTCCTGGGCCTCGCGGCCATCGCGAGCGCGCAGTCGCCCGTCCGCAACGCCGGCATCCCGTATTCGGAGGCACGGCCCATCCTCGAGGCGCTTCAACCGCAGTTGTGGCCGGCCGAGCTGCGCACGAAAACGGCCCCGCAGATCGAAGCGCTGTGGCCCGGATGGATCGCGCGCGAGGACGCGGCCATTCGCGCGCGCGTGAACGCCGGTGACGAGGATTCGATCGTCAACCTGCTGCTCTACGGAACGACGTTCACCAGCGCGCCGCGCATCTCCGAACGCGAGCTCGCGGGTATCGTCGTGCGGCAGCGCGAGACGGGCGCCACGGCATTCGTGGCCTCGCCGGTGCTCGAGCGGCGCATCGACGACTTCATCGAGGCTCTCGCGTCGCCAGCCGGGAACGAGCGGATCGAGCTCGCGCGCCAGGTCATCGAGCGCAACGGCATGACTCCCACCACGACGGAGGGGAAGCGTCGCGTTCGAACGTATCTCGAGCAGCGCGCCTCGGTGGTCGGCAGCGCCGTGCACGCGCCGACGCTGCTGGACCCCGACGCGCCGCTCGTCGACCAGGTCACCATCTTCCGCGACCGGGGCCTGTCGTCCGATACGTCGATCCTCATCGACTTCGGCATCGAGCAGGCGCTCGACGCTGTCAGGTCGCAGGGGCTGCTCAAACCGGACGCCGTCCGCCGCGTCGCCATCGTCGGGCCGGGCCTCGACTTCACGGACAAGCAGGAAGGGCACGACTTCTACCCGCAGCAGACGATCCAGCCGTTCGCGGTGATCGATTCGTTGACGCGGTTAGGGCTGGCGCCGTCCGGCGGCGTCAGCGTGACCGCGTTCGACCTGAGCGCACGCGTGATCCGGCACATCGAGTCGGCCCGGACGCGGGCGCGCCGGGGCCAGTCGTACACGCTCGTGCTCCCGCGCGAGCCCGATCGCATGTGGACCGCGGACCTGACCCGGTACTGGCGGCGCTTTGGCGATCGCATTGGCAGGGGCACACAACCGCCGGCGACTCCGCCAGCAGCCGGCCCAATCGAGGTGCGCGCCGTCGTCGTTCCGCCGGCGGTGGTCCTGTCCGTCACGCCGCGCGATTTGAATGTCGTCGTGCAGCGGCTCGAGCCGCTGCCTGCCGGGCAGCAGTTCGATCTCGTCGTCGCCACGAACATCCTGCTCTATTACGACGTGTTCGAGCAGTCGCTGGCGATGGCCAATGTGGCCAGGATGCTGCGGCCGGGCGGCGTCTTTCTCACCAACGACCGTCTGTTCGAGCTGCCGGCCAGTCCTCTTCGCCCGGTGGGCGCCACCGACGTCGCGTACCTCGAGCAGCCCGGAACCGCCGTGAAAGGCGATCGGATCTCCGCGTATCAGCGGTAGCCGCCTCCGTCAGAACGTCAACCGGAACCCGACCTGCATGGTGCGGAACTCACCGGATGTCGGCTTGAGGTACAGCGCGTTGTTCTCCTGCGTGTTGATCGTCACGTTGGTGTTGTTGAACACGTTGAACGCCTCGGCGATCAGGTCCAGCGAGACCCTGGCGGGAAGCGAGAGGCGCTGCTGCAACCGGACCGCTGTCCGGTTACGCGCAGGCTGAATGAACGCGTTGCGCGGCACGATCGTGCCGTTCGGACGCAGCCGCTGGATTGACGTGTCGCTGCCACCCAGGTTGCGGAGATCGCCGCCGTAGATCGTCTGCGCACGCTGGCCGACGCCCATGTAGTGCGTGCCGCTCACCTGGAAGCCGCCATAGACTTCCCAGATGCCGCTCAAGACGGCGCGGTGGCGCAGGTCGGACGCGGACAAGCCGTATTCGCCGTTCAGGTCGGGCGCCAGCTCGAACGGCACCACCTGCGGCGTGCTTCCAGCCACTCCTTGCAGCGGTTTGCCGAGCGCATCCCACAATCCGCTCAGCGTATAGGTGGCCGCGCCCTGCCAGTGATGGCTCATGCGCTTGGTCAGCGCCGTCTGCAGGCCGTGGTACGTGGATCGCCCGTTCTGCACGGTCATGGCGACGACACCGAAGTCGGGATACGGCAGGAGGCTTCGATTCGAAGTGGGATAGTTGACGCCGGTCGCGGGGTTGTAGGCGATGTTGACGTTCTGCTGCTGCCACCCCTCGTCGCGGCTCTTCGTGAAGATGTAGTCCGCTTCGACCACCGC
>Ga0137418_10003228_pt1 | contig 14987 bp, 14 predicted proteins | sample CZODoug3_1_2_16f_FD_122242 | JGI IMG/M metagenome (GOLD analysis project Ga0137418, IMG submission 122242) | Vadose zone soil fungal communities from Angelo Coast Range Reserve, California, USA - CZODoug3_1_2_16fungal (Hybrid Assembly) | ecosystem: Environmental > Terrestrial > Soil > Vadose... | reverse complement strand
TCCCGATCTCGAGAACAACTGGGTATACTTCCGGCTCCCGATTTCTCGGAATGACCATAACCGGCCCTCAGCGGCTGAAGCCGAATGAACCTGGGCAGGTAATCGCAGGACTGAAGTCCTGCGCCGCCCAAAAGCTGTTTCCTTCAAACGTTCCAGGATCGGCATTCCTACTCCCACCCCTTCGACTACGCTCAGGGCAGGCTCTTTCGCAAAGAGCGCGAAAGGATGGGGCACCTCCCTTGCTCGGGTGGGAGTAGGAAGATCAAGAGCCAGGGCTACCGCCCAGTCCCCTATCGAGGGCTTTCAAGTCCCTTCTGCGCCGTTCTCTCATGCAGCTCTGCCAGGGCTGCTGATTTTTGCGCTTCCCTCTCATAGTATTGTGCGAAATACCGGAAGTGCGCGGGGCACAAGCACGAAATGCCCTGCTTCGATTCCATCAAGGCGGGATGATGCTCTTCCAGCGCCGCTTGCTCCGCGAACTCCTGAGCTTTCACATGGTAGCGCTTCTCCTCGGCACGGTAATATGCCGCGATCTTCTTTTCATCTGCGGCGTTTTCATGTGCGGCGGTGTTCGATGTTTGGAGCAGAGCGCGCAGTTGCTGCTTGGTAAGCAACGGCTCCTCTTGAGCCGTGGAGTATGGATTGCACAGCAAGCTAAGAACGATCGATACGGAAAAAAGGAAATACCTTGTACTGCGGATCATCGTACTGCGGGTCATCGTCATGGATGTCTTCCGCAACCGCGTCGTGGCGGATGCGCCTCCTTTCTAGAACATAGCGCGAAGTTGATAAAAAAGGTGTAAGCACGTATTAGTTTTACGAAAGAACTACGGGTTCCTTATACCTTCTTTACGACTGCTCTTATGCAATGGAGAGAAGAGAGGGGGCAGCCACGATGCTTGCCACACTACGATCCACTCGCCTTTCGAGGGCGAGATCCAGCTATGTGTTCCTGCGTGACGCGGTGTCACGCAAAACGCTAACCATCACATTGGTGCTACTTGCAATTGCCGCCAGTTCCGAGACGCGCCTTGATGCGCAACAGTCACCTGAGAACGTTCCAGGCTCGAATACGTCTTCTTCTGGCGCTACTTCTTCCGACAACGCCGCAATTGTGGCCGAACTCGAACAGATGAGGGCCCGGATTGCGGAACTGGAAAACGCCTTACGTGAGCACTCCGCACCAAACCAAGCTTCCGCTACAACTGCTATGCCAGCGAATACCGCCATGGCTCCGGCGTCTTTAGCTCCAAATGCAGCTTTGGAGACGCAGCTTGCGCCGCCCGCAACCACCACGCCGGCCAAAATCGACCCCTTTTCCGATGCCGACTGGACCTGGCTCAACGGGAATCCACGCAATAAGGATGCCGCTTTCGACTCCGCCTTTTTTACGCCAGAGATCCGCGCCGACATCAACTACGTCTATGACTTCAATCATCCCAAAGACGACACAATCTCGGGATCGAGCGAGTTGTTTCGGACCAATGAAGTGCAAGTGGAGCAACTTGGCGTTGGGGGAGACTTCCATCATCAGAACGTGCGCGCCCGGTTGATGACACAGTTTGGCATGTATTCCTCCACCACGCCCCGCAATGACGCCAGCACGGCCCGCGGGCAGTGGAATCTGGCCAACGCCTACCGCTACCTCTCGGAAGCGTACGGGGGATACCACATTAACGCCCTGCACGGTATCAACGTCGATGCAGGAATCTTTATGTCTTATGTCGGCCTCTTCAGCTACTACAACTTTGATAATTGGGCCTATCAGCCATCCTACGTCTCTTCCAATACGCCATGGTTCTTTCAGGGTGTGCGGGTGCAGATTTTCCCCACAGCTCATCTGAAGATTGAACCGTGGTTCGTGAATGGATGGCAATCGTATGGCAGGTTTAATTCGCGGCCCGGGGTGGGAGGGCAGATCAAGTGGACGCCGAACTCGAAGATCAACATCATCTCCAACAACTATGGCCTGGGCGCCGACGCGCTGGGTATTCCCACCCGTACCCGGCTGCATACGGACAACAGCATCGAGGTGAAGTACTATGACCGGCCGAACCGGTTCCTCGACAAGATGGCGTTCTCGCTGACCGGCGATCTGGGCTGCGAAACCGGAGGCGGAGTAAGCTGCACGGGAGACAGGAAAGACTCATCCGGCAATATTGTGGCACACAAGCAAAGCTTCCTAGGATATATGGCCTACAACCGGTTCTGGTTTAAGAAAGACCTCTACGGTTTCACGCTGGGGGGCGGCCAGGTGAACAATCCAGGGCGGTACCTGGTGTTGCTGCCGCCGATTAACGGTGCCGATGCTGCTTCTGGCACGCCCTACTTCACGGAGAATTCAGGGGACCCATTCAAAGCCTGGGATGCGACGGCCACGTTCGACTATATGCCGCGGCAGTACATAACCTTCCGCTGGGAGTATGGATACCGTCACGCGAATGTTCCTTACTTTGCGGGCCGGGGGGGTAGCACGCCTCTGGGCGGCAACACGGGAACTCCATCGGTGCCTGTGCCCAACTTTTCTCCTGATCTTCGGCGCGACGAGGCCAAATTGGTATTCGCGATTATGACCAAATTCTAGAGAGTGGAGGCTGAGGGGCAGGGGCGGGTGGCAGGCCCTTTCAAGGTTTGGACTTCTCTTCCCCAAAGCGGAATCTCGGGTGCCCCGTCCTTGCGCTCTTTGCAAGGGCGGGAGCGAGACTCCCGATGCGGAGGTTTGCGGTGCCCTTCGCTGCGCTGGATCACGTGTTCCTGTTATCAGCGAATACCCTTGTTCCGCAGGAAGCCAGCTCGTCTCAGGGCGGAACGGCAAACGGCTGTTGTTCCTGTCAGTGACTACTCCCGCACTAGCAAAGAACGCAAGGACGGGGCACCCGAGATTCCGAATATGGCGTGAAGATCAAAGGCGCGGAAAGGCCGGCCACCCGCCGTGGTTTGATAAGTACTTAAAGAATTGATTGTTTTCAAGATGTGAAACCGCTCCACTCAAGCCAAAAGAGGGCTTGAGCGGGCCACCTGGCTCCGGCTTTTAGGTAGGCGGTGGATTGAACTGGGAACAGAGCGCGAAGGTCTTCTCCAGGTGTTCGATGAAAATGCGAACTTTGGTGGACAGCCGGCGGCTGGCAGGCCGTACGGCGAGGATTGGTACTGCTCGCTCAAAGGCGGTCAGAAGACGGATGACGGTACCCTCTCTGAGTTCTGCTGCGAAGAGCCATGCCGGCGCCTGGGCAATCCCAAGATGTTCCAGGACACCCATACGCATCTGTTCCATATCGCTGGTACGAAAGACTCCTGTGGGGATAACACGCTTCGCGTCTTGTCCGGAGCCGAAGCTCCACGGCTGTGCGGCGCCCCGCTCGACAAAAACGACGGATCGAAAGCGGTGGAGATCCTCCGGCGATTCCGGTGCGCCGTGGCGCGCGAGATATTGCGGCGTTGCAACGAGAATGGTCATGGTTTGCGCGAATCTTCGCGCGACCAGAGTGGAATCTGGAAGATCCCCTGAGTGGATCGCCAAATCGAAGCCGTCTTCGACGATGGTCGCCGGGTTCTCCGATGCTGCCATCTCAACTGCCATGTCAGGGTAGGAGGCAAAAAAAGCAGGCAGCTTGGACACCATATGAAGGCGGGCAAACGTGGGAGGAACGGTCATGCGGATGAGGCCTTGCGGTGCGGTTTGGCCGCGGCCGATTCGTGAAGTAGCGTTTTCAACGTCGTCGAGGATGTGCAACGCAGACTCATAGAAATCGCGGCCTGCCTCGGTCAGTGCAATGGAACGAGAGGTACGGTGAATCAGTGAGGCGCCGAGTTCATCTTCCAGAGCCGAGATCTGCTTGCTGACAGCAGGTTGACCAATTCCACGCTCCTTGGCGACCGAGGAGAAACTCCCTTTTTCAATGACTCGGACGAACATCTGCATTGCATCCAATTTGTCCACACGGGCCTCCGTATTCCTCTATGGAATGGATGCTGGGCGAGGAATAGCGATTCTTCCGCTCTTTGTGCGATGTGAATAGCACAGACCCCAACAAAAGTTTCCTCGCCGGCACCAGGCATTCCTATTGGGAATAGCTGGTATTCCCCAAAATGCCAAATCTGCGCGCAGTACTGGCACATCAGATAAAAAGTCCGAGAGCTTCGAGGAAGAGCTCAGCGGGGCAGGAAATTGTTCACAACAAATCATGAGGAGGTTTTATGTCTAAATTAGCCAATAAAGTAGCACTCGTTACCGGCGGTTCGCGTGGCATCGGCGCGGCGATCGCGCAGCGTCTGGCCACGGATGGAGCCAACGTGGCGGTTACGTATGCGAAGGACGCGAAGGCGGCTTCCGCCGTGGTCAAAGCAATTGAGCGCGCTGGCCAAAAGGCGATCGCAATTCAGGCGGACGCCGCTGATGCGGCTGCCGTCGCAGCGGCGGTCGACAAGACCGTGGCAACTTTCGGCAGGTTGGACATCCTTGTGAACAATGCTGGCACAGCCATTCCGAAGGCGTTTGCGGAGGCCACGCTGGAAGAGATGGATCGCGTGCTGGACATCAACGTCCGCGGCGTATTCGCAGCGACGCAGGCGGCGCTGAAGCACATGAACGAGGGCGGTCGCATCATCATGATCGGCTCGGCAGTGGGCGAGCGTGCCGTTGCGCCCGGGCTTGTGCCCTATGCGGCCACGAAGGGAGCCGTCAAGATGTTCACGCAGGCGTTATCCAGAGAGGTTGGGAACCGGGGCATCACGGTCAACAACGTTCAGCCGGGTCCGATCGACACGGATTTGAATCCCGCTTCGGGGGATTGGGCGGTACCGCAGAAGGCCGCTACGGCGCTCGACCGCTATGGGCACGTTGAGGAGATCGCCGCAATGGTGTCGTTTGTTGCCGGTCCGGAGTCCTCGTACATTACCGGGGCGAATCTGACCGTGGATGGCGGAATGAATGCGTGAGCATCCTCTAAGCGCAAAACAAATCAAGCGAAAGCAGGATGGGCTCCGATGATCGATGAACAATGATGATCGATGAAGAATATTGAACAGTGGCGCACTGGTGTTCGGAGGGATTTGGAAGCAGTCGAAAGGACATGCAACCGTGGGAAACGAAGGCTCCTATGTAGCTCTTGGGCTGAAGGCATGGAAGACACAAATCGAGAGGGCCGACAAGGTTTTTGGAAATCTCTCTCCCGAGGGGGCCCTGCGGGAAATAGCGCCGGGTAGGAATCGGCTGCTTTATTTGTGGGGACATCTCACAGCCATGCACGACGCAATGCTGCCGCTGTTAGGGCTGGGAGAACGGCTTCACCCTGAGTTCGATGCCGCCTTCGTCTCCAATCCCGATAAGTCGCAAGCCATCATTCCTTCGCACGAACAGGTACGCGAGGCATGGAACGCCGTGAATGGGGAATTGCGGAAAGGCTTTGAAGAAATGTCGTGGTCCGACTGGCTGCAGCGGCATACTGCTGTATCGGAAGAAGATTTCGCCAAAGACACTTCGCGCAATCGGTTCGCGATCCTGCTGAGCCGGACAAACCATCTGTCCTATCACCTTGGCCAGGCGGCGCTCGGACTCAAGTGATCTGTGTGAAGCTGATGGCCGGAGTACGAGGACAGGGCGGAGTGAACGTGATCGTTTCTGAAGTGTGAGGGTGAGCAAAATGGCTTCACTGCAAAACAAAACTGCGCTGGTGACTGGAGCATCCCGGGGAATTGGCCGCGCTGCGGCATCAGCGCTCGCGGAGGCCGGTGCGCACGTTCTGGTTCACTATGGCCGTTCCGCGCAGGAGGCGGAGTCCCTCGTCGCCAGCATCCGCGCAAAAGGCGGACGCGCGGATGCGATCAACGCGGACTTGGGAACTCCGGATGGAGCAGCGTTACTGGCGAGAGAAGTTCGCTCCATCGTTGGGGAGCGATTGGATGTGCTCGTCTCCAACGCTGGCGTTTCCAAAGCTGCAACCATCAAGGACCATACGGTCGAGGATTTCGACAAGCTCTTCGCAACGAATGTGCGGAGCCCGTTTTTTCTGGTGCAGCAACTCCTGCCAGTCCTCGGCGAAGGTTCGAACATCATCGTGATCTCTTCGATTGGGGCACGCGCCGTGGTTGGTAAGCCCGGTTTGGACAACCCTTCGATCCTTGCCTACGCCTCGACCAAAGGAGCGTTAGAGACTCTAGTTAAGAACTGGGCTGCCATTCTTGGGCCTCGGGGCATCCGCGTAAATGCAGTCGCACCTGGGGTGATCGACACGGACATGTCGAATTTCACGAAGACCGAGGCAGGCCGGGAGGCGGCGCTTGCGATGCAAGCACTGAAGCGAATCGGCAAACCGGAAGATGTTGCCGATGTCGTCGCCTTCCTAGCGTCAGACGCAGCCCGTTGGATAACGGGAGCGAGTATCCCGGTCGATGGTGGCTCGAAGCTTTAGGGACACGATGTAGATCCCTAAGCCTACGCTTTCGCAAGGAACGCGAAAGGACGGGCACCCTTTGCCCGGATGGGAATGGAAAAATCAAAATCCGTCACGTGCCCCTTCTCGAGCGTGACCTCATTTCCAGAGCGGTACTAGAATCATTGGGTCACTTCGGCGTGTCTCCGATTTCCCGGGAGTTCGCAGGCCAGCTAGACAGATTCCATGACGGCTTCCAGCTTCACCGCGATTATAAAAATGAGAGGGATCAACCCTTTCGTCTTGGTCAGTGCCTCGCGCGCGAACGCCATCAAGCCGGGGTGGCACAAGCCGCTTCCGGTTCTGGTACGCATTAACGGCGAGCCCGCTGAGGCATGGCGCATCAACATGATGCCGGTGGGCGACGGAAGTTTCTATCTCTACCTGCACGGCGATGTTCGAAAAGCATCGGGTACGGCCGTGGGGGATCGGGTGCGGGTGGAGATCGAGTGCGACGCGAGCTATCGAAACGGGCCTCAACATCCGATGCCCGCGTGGTTCCGGCGGGGGCTTGCCGGAAGTCCGCAGGCCAGGAAGAACTGGAACGCGCTCACGCCGAGCCGTAAAAAGGAGGTACTCCGGTACTTCTCGCGGCTGAGTTCGCCGGAAGCGCGGACGCGCAACCTGGCGAGAGCCATGGACATGCTTTCCGGCGAAAGCGGGCGGTTTATGGGGCGCGCGTGGAAGAAGGGATCGTAGGCGTATCGAGAAGACACCCGCTTCGCCAAACCGTACATTCCAGGATCTAGATTTCTGCTCCCACCCCTTCGGCTCCGCTCAGGGCAGGCTCTTTCGCAAAGAGCGCGAAAGGATTGGGCACCCGGCAGGTCGGGCAAGCCGACCGAGAAACAACCAGCACAAACAAAAAGCCCACGGCCGGAAACGTGGGCTTTTCGTATTTCATTGATCGCTTGCCGCTGAACTCGCAGGGCTTTTAGCGGCGTCCGCCGCCGTGTCCGCCGCCGCCGTGGAAGCCACCGCGGGATTCACCGTGAAATCCGCCGCGGGCGTCGCCACGGAAACCGCGTGCGGGACCGCGATCCCATCCGCGGCCGACGAAGCCTTCGTGTCCGGAGAAGCCGCGACGGTCGCCCCAGTCGTTTCGTCCGTAATAGCCGCGTCCGTAAAAACCGCGTCCGTAATAGCGTGGGCCCCGGCCGCCGCGTCCATAGTAGCCGTGATACCACGGCCCGGCGCCGATGAAGACTCCGCCGGAAAACCAGCTTGGCCCGTAGTAGCCGTAAGGAGCGCAAGCGTAGGGCGCGTAGTCAAAATATCCGTACGGGCATACCGGCGGTCCTACGACGTATCCCGGACCGAATCCCACACCCACGCCGACTCTGACCTGCGCCTGCGAGTAGGCCAGTGGCATCATCAAAACCGCCAGCAAAACCACATATTTCAGATAACGCATTGGTAGTCCTCCTGCCCCAGATTGACCGCTCCAGTCTGGAGCACCTATCTATTTGAACGCGGGAGGAGAAGAAAAGTTTCGATTTGTGGAGTGGCTGATTTCAGCCATCCTGGTTGAAATCAACCACTTGCAGAAGAGGCTTGCGAGAAACGTTGATTCGCCGGCGCGTGGTTTACCTCGGCACTTTGCGAAATTCATTTACCGCCAGCACCTCGCTGGTGTGACTGGGATGCTCTCGCTGGACTCGTTCTTGGAGAGTCGCTACAGAGTCCGCGAGATTCGCGGGTCCGTGGCCGTACATTTCATAGGTGCACGCGCAACCCGGTAACGGGCACGGTACGCGCTCAGGCTTGAGGGCATGCCTACTCTGCTGGATTTCCTCTTGAAACTTCTTTTTGCTGAGCACGTCAGTTCGGTAAGCCTTTGCCATTTCTCTAGCTTGCCACAATTCGTCCGGACTCGTATGTTCGTTGGCCTCGAACTGAGGAGCAGAGGCTATTACCAACCCATTTGCCGCATCCTCTCAAGGATAATTACGCTGTAATTGTTCATGCGCTCAGGTCGTCGCCTCAGGGGGGCGGGCAGAATTGCGGCGAGGCGTGCTGCCTGTTGCTGGCCGATATTGCGGGCTGATGTTTCGTTGTAGTAACGGCAGGCCGAGTCTGCACCATAAATACCAGGGCCCCATTCGACCACGTTGAGATAGATCTCCAGAATGCGCCGCTTGCCGAGGACGACTTCGGCGACGGGTACCAGCGTGGCCTCTGCGCCTTTGCGGAGGAAAGAGCGGCCGGTTCCGAAGAATAAGTTTTTGACGAGTTGCTGGGTAAGGGTGGAGGCTCCGCGGGTGCGATCGCCCTCTAAATCGTCTGCGGCAGCGATTTGCATTTCGTGCCAATCGAATCCGTGGTGCTGGTAGAAGTGCGCGTCCTCTGCGGCGATGACGGCGTGCTGGAGATCGGGTGAGATTTCGTTCAGCGGAATGAATTTGTAGCGTTCGCGATAGGGCTTGTTGTGGATCCAGGCCTGGAAGCGGCGCTGGATGTGGACCGCGGTTGTCGGTGGGTCAATCCACCGGGCGGCCACAAAGATCAGCGAGGCCAGCGACCAAAGAAGCAGCGCCGTGATGAGAAGCCATCGAATGAAGGACTTAATAAAGGATTGGGGGACGCGCGACCGAAGCGGGGGCTTAGTGGGCGGGTTCGGCGTTGCTGTCACATTTCAGAATAACCCGCGCAAAATCCAATGTGTGACAATTGCAAGTATGTCTACTCTGCCTCCAGGCTTCGCGATCCGCACCGCTACGCTTGACGATGTGAAGACGATTGTCGGACATCGGCGGGCGATGTTTCGTGATATGCGGAGTCCGGATGAGGCTACGCTGGACTCGATGGCGGCGCGGTTTGGGCCGTGGCTGAGGCGGAAGATGCAGTCGCGGGAATACCTGGCGTGGCTGGCGGTTACGGGTGAGGGCGAGGTTGCGGCTGGGGCGGGACTGTGGCTGATGGATTGGCCTCCGCATGTTCTGGGCTCGGGACCTCGACGCGGCAACATCTTGAATGTTTATACGGAACGGGCGCTCCGCCGTCGTGGCCTGGCGCGCGCGCTGATGGAGGCGGCGCTGGCCTGGTGCCGCGAGAATCAGGTTGACCTCGTGGTCTTGCATGCGAGCCCGGATGGACGCGCGCTGTATGAATCGCTGGGATTCGAGGCGAGCAATGAGATGCGGGTGAGAATATAGGTTCCTCGCACCAGGCGTATGCTGCGAACGTCCTCGAGGAGCGTTCATCGGGACCAATCCGGAGGCATCACTTTCGGTTCTCTGTCACTCGGAAACAATCGCCAAGGGTCCGGCGCGGGACCCGGAACGTCTCCCTCTTCCCCTCGTAAGGTATCTCGCCCGCCGCATGGTGGAGCTGTACGGCGGAGCTAGCCTTGCAGAAGAGACCGCGAGGCTACTAGAGTACGAAAGGAACGGGTGGAGGTATGACAGAGTCGGACCCAATCCTGGCCGCTCGCAAGTTGAAATGCAGAAACGAAATAGGAATGTGCACGCGGCCATCCGCGACGACGGGCTCACGCAGCAGGCTGATCTGGCAATCAACCCGTCGGATCCTCAATGCATCGGATCAGGGCGCTGGCCTGACCTCAGCCAATGGACAAGAACTTATTGCGTGTGGATTTAAAACGCAGTCAACCACAAGGAGAATTTTGCGATGAGGGTAGTTACCCGTCGAGTGTATCCGCTAATTGCCGCCTTGACCCTGTTCGCTGTCGCTCCTCTGTGTGCGCAGAGTTTCGCAGAGGCCGTTGCCGATGCGCCCTCGACAGGAACCGAGCCCGTTGCCGATCCGTCTGCGGTGGTCAGAGCCGGTCATGCCCGGTTCACGGTGCTCACGCAGGAGCTGATCCGCATGGAGTGGGCTGAGGATGACCGATTCGAGGATCACCCCTCGTTTATTTTTCTGAATCGCAAATTGCCTGTGCCGCAGTTCACGAAGAAGCTCTCTGGTAATACGGTCACGCTCGATACCGGTAAATTGAAACTGGTTTACCGACGCAGCCCTGACGCTAACGGCTTCACCGCCAGCAATCTGGCAATCACGCTGCAGCTGGACGGCAAGGCCGTTACCTGGAGCCCCGGAACGCGCACGACCGGAAATCTTCAGGGAACGACGCGTACGTTGGACGGCGCGCTGGGCGCCGAGCACCTCAAAGAGCCCATCGGAGAGGGACTGATTTCACGGGACGGATGGGTGTTGGTGGATGATGCTGGGCCGCTTTTTGATTCCTCTGATTTCAACTTCAGCCATGGCGACGCCACAAATCAGCCGTGGGTGTTGCCGCGGCCCTCGGGCACGCGGAAGGATCTCTACTTTTTTGGCTACGGTCATGACTACAAGCAGGCTCTGGGCGACTATGTGCGCGTCGCCGGGCGCATCCCGCTGCCGCCGCGCTATGCTTTCGGAGCCTGGTGGTCACGCTACTGGGCATACAGTGATCAGGAGCTACGCGATCTAGTTACCGGCTTTCATCAGGACAGTGTTCCGCTCGATGTCTTCGTGATCGACATGGACTGGCATAAAACGTTTGGGCGGCACTTCGAGATCGAGGATGCCTCGGGCCACCGCAAAGGCTGGAGCGGCTATTCATGGGACAATGCACTCTTCCCCGATCCCAAGGACTTCTTGACCGAGTTGCACAAGGACGGTCTGAAGGTGACGCTCAATCTCCACCCCGCGAGCGGCGTGCAACCGTGGGAAGACGCGTACTCGCAGTTTGCGCGGAACATGGGAATCGATCCGGCGACCCAGAAGTATGTTCCCTTCGACCTGACCGACCGCCAGTTCGCGAAGAACTATTTGGATCTGCTACATCATCCACTGGAAGCACAGGGAGTCGACTTCTGGTGGCTGGACTGGCAACAGGAGAACAACACGAAAGCTGCCGGCGTCAATCCTACCTGGTGGCTCAATTACATCCACTTTACCGACCAGGAGCACGAAGGCAAACGCCCGCTTCTCTTTCATCGCTGGGGCGGCCTCGGCAATCACCGTTACCAGATCGGCTTTTCGGGAGACACGATCTCCACTTGGGATTCCCTTGCGTTCCAGCCATGGTTCACCGCGACGGCAGCCAACGTCGGCTACGCCTATTGGTCACACGACATCGGCGGACATATGCCCGGCGTCATCGAGCCCGAGCTCTATATGCGATGGATCCAGTTCGGCACCTTCAGCCCGATTCTGCGCACACACACAACCAAGAACGTTGATAGCGAACGTCGTATCTGGGCCTATCCGGAGCCCTATGGCGATATCATGCGCGCTAGCTTCCAGCTTCGGTATGCGATGCAGCCGTACCTGTACACGGAGGCGCGGCGCACCTTTGACACCGGCGTCGCCTTCTTGCGTCCTCTCTACTACGACTTCCCCGAGGCTCCGGAAGCCTATACAACGAAAAACGAATATCTGTTTGGCGAGAACATGCTGGTCGCGCCCGTAGTCCATCCTGTTAGTGCAGAGACCGGGCTGGCAACCGAACCCCTCTGGCTGCCAGCAGGCGACTGGATCGAGTGGTCGAGCGGCAAGCGTTTCCATGGCCCCCTCGGACTCGATCGAAGCTACGCGATCGACCAGCTGCCTGTGTTCCTGAAGGCAGGCTCGATCATACCCATGCAGCCACCTATGCTCTACACGGGCGAGCGCCCGGTCGACCCCTTGATTCTCTCGATCTCTCCCCTGGCTGACGGCCAAACCTCGCACTATACCGTCTACGAAGATTCCGGCCACGCAGAGGACTATCAGCGAAACGTTGGCACCGCGTGGACCGACGTCACCGCCACTCAGTCCGGCGAGGAACTGACCGTCACGGTCGCCCCGGTTCGCGGCAGCTATCCAGGAATGCAGCTGATGCGCGGCTACGAATTACGCCTCCCGGCGGACTGGCCGCCCGCCTCCGTCACGGCCAGCGGAGTTCCGTTGCAGTTCACACTCGATGCAAAGCAGCCTGGCTGGCGACTTGAGGGCAACACGCTGACCACCATCGTGCCAGTCGCCCCAGCCGATGTGCACCAGACAACCACGATCGTGGTGCGCCGAGGGCCGGGCTCAATCAACTCCAGGAACCTGCTGGACGGTTTCGCCGGACGCATGCGGCGTCTGCGCGAGGCCTACGACACGCTCTCGGCAGACTACCCCACGACCTCCGCAGTTCCAGACGATGTCGCGATGGCCATGCAGACGGCCAACCGTATCGGATATCACCCAGAGACGGCCCGTCTTGAGATAGAAGCCCTTGCCGGTCGATGCGCGGCAGCGCTCTCCGCCACCGAAACGGCCGCTGCTACCCAACGAGATCCTGATGAGCGGACTAAGGCGCACCAAGCTCGCTTGCAACGTGCCCTCGCAAACCTGCATGATGCCCGGTAACTATTCAGACGTTGTGGCTGACCTGCAGTCGTCCCGCATCGCAGCAGATCGCACCAAGAAACAGCAAAATCCGAACCCTAAAACGGCGCCAGAAGACCCTGTCGCTACCGCCGAATGTGCAGCAACGTTCGTGTCGTCGATTCTAAATAACCCGCGCCTACCCGAACCGCTTTCTCCCCCACATGTTTTTTTGAGGGAACTTCCCTATTGCACGTCTCGTAGTAGAGCTTAGCGCTGCTTCTTGGTCCAGTTCCGTCAGAATCGAAACGGAGAAGACTGATGCCCACCCTACTGCGGGACATCCGCTATGCCCTCCGAACTCTACTCCAAAATCGAGTCTTTGCCAGCATCACGATTCTCACGCTCGCGCTCGGCATCGGTGCCAACACTGCCATATTCAGTTTGTTGAATTCTTTAATTCGCCCTCTTAACGTCCCGGAGCCCGATCGTCTCGTTCGCCTCTATTCCGGACCGTTGGCCACTTCCTATGAAATGTCTTATCCCAACTACGTGGATCTGCGCGGGTCTGCGCAATCGTTTTCGAAATTGGCGGTCTCTTCCTCCCCTCAGCCAATGAGCCTCGGCTCGGTGGGTTCCGAGAGCAAGGTACCAACCGAGAGGGTATGGGGAACTGTCGTTTCAGGCAACTATTTCGATGCCCTTGGTGTTTCGACGGCGCTTGGCCGCACCTTCACTGCTGATGAAGACCGCACACCGGGGGCACGCCCGGTAGCCGTCATCAGTCATCGGCTTTGGACACAAAGGTTCTACGCAGATCCTGGCATCATCGGTCGCACCATCAAACTCAACGGTAATCCGTTTGAGATAATCGGCGTCGCTCCTGACCGCATGCTGCGGGCAGGCCTGCTTCTGGAAAATGATCTCTGGGTCCCTATGATGATGGAAGGCGAAGCCATGCCCGGTCAAAGCTTCAAGCTCACCAATCGAGGTGAGACCTTTTTATCGGTCATTGGGCGTTTGCGGAGCGGCGTCACTCTGTCGCAGGCGCGCGCGGAGGCAGCGAGTTTGGCCGGCCGCATGGAGCGCGAGTACCCGATAGAGAATCATCAGTTCGGGCTTGCGGTATTGCCTGAGCGCGAAGGCCGAGCTCCATTTTTCCCTGGACTAGAGCGGTTCGGCTGGATCCTTCTCGCGATTGTCGGTCTGGTCCTTCTGATTGCCTGTGCGAATATTGCAGGCCTGCTCATGGTACGTTTCCTCGCCCGTCGCAAGGAGTTCGGCATTCGTTTGTCCTTGGGCGCCAGTCACTGGCAGCTTTTTGGGCAGGTGGTTACAGAGGGAATGATCTTATCTCTGAGTGGGGGCCTACTCGCACTGGGCGTTGCGACGCTTAGTACACGCCTGCTGCTGAAATTTGCTCCTCCGCTGCCTCTGGAAATTTCACTGGACACAAGTGTGGACTATCGGGTTCTGATGTTTACGCTTTGCGCGTCGCTGGCCACAGGCGTGCTGTTCAGCATGCTTCCTGCATTTCGTTCCGCTAAGCTCGATGTGAGTGGGATGCTGAAAGCCGGCGATACCGGTCTGGGACAAGGCCACACCCGCATGTTGGGGCGCGATGCGTTGGTGATCGGCCAGATTGCGTTGTCATTCGTATTGTTGGTGATGGCCGGGCTCTTTGTCCGGTCGCTGGCGAGGGCCCAGCAAATGAGTTTAGGTTTCGATCCGGAGAACCGGCTACTGGCCTCGGTCGACACCTACCTTGCCGGTTACACGGAGCCGCAGAGTCTGGTGTTTGACATGCGCCTGCTGGAAGAAATCCGGTCCATGGCGGGAGTGATCGACGTTAGTTCCACCGCGTTTGCGCCGCTGGGCGCAGGCTATCTGGGCGATGGTCACATCTATATTGAGGGTGAAAATCCAGTTCCCGATTACCAGCGGCCGAAAGTCTTCTACGACAAAGTTGGGGCCGGTTTCTTTCGAACCATGGGAACGCCGTTGTTGGCGGGCCGCGATTTTACGCCGCGCGAGGCGAACAGCGCGGCTTCGGTAGCAGTTGTAAACCAAATGTTCGCCGACAGCTTCTGGCCGGGAGAAAATCCTTTGGGAAAACGTCTGCACCTGAATTCCAGCAATAGCCCTTGGATTGAGATAGTCGGGCTCGTGCCGAACGGCAAGTATCGGACCCTGGGTGAAACGGCGCAGCTGCACCTTTTTCTCGCAGGCCATTCTTCCGGCTTGGTAGTACAC
>Ga0137418_10003226_pt1 | contig 14994 bp, 14 predicted proteins | sample CZODoug3_1_2_16f_FD_122242 | JGI IMG/M metagenome (GOLD analysis project Ga0137418, IMG submission 122242) | Vadose zone soil fungal communities from Angelo Coast Range Reserve, California, USA - CZODoug3_1_2_16fungal (Hybrid Assembly) | ecosystem: Environmental > Terrestrial > Soil > Vadose... | reverse complement strand
AACGGATGCACAGTCATTCATCGCAGATTGGTTTGAATTTTCATAGGAGAACAAGATGCTAAACATCACACGCTTTAATCCGCTCGAGAATGCATTCGAGAACTGGTTCCGCGGCGTCCCCGTGTGGCTGCCGAACCCTGAGACGCGTGCACCCGCGCCGACGCAATTCCGCAGAGACGTAATCCTCATGGACGTGACCGAGAACGACAAGGAGTATCAAGTCTTAGCCGAATTGCCCGGCGTCAAGAAGGAAGAGATCAGCATAACTATCAACGGCAACGAAGTTTGGATATCCGCGGAAGTGAAGCGCGAAAAAGACGCGGAGAACAGCGAAGCAATGCTTCGCGCCGAGCGCTATTATGGCACGATCCACCGCGCGTTCTCGCTCGGCCAGGAGGTCGACGAAGCGACCGCTCAAGCCAACTACAACGACGGCGTGCTGGAACTCACGCTGCCGAAGAAAGCCGTAGTGGCAGCGAAAAGGCTCGCGGTGCATTGAGCGGCGCCTCGAACACCGCGAATAGTAGCGACCGTGGAATCAATGTGGCCGTATTGAGATGTTGAACCGTTCCGCCACATGCAGTTGAGTCGTAAATACACAGATCCCGCTTCGGCGGGGTTTTTGTTGATGGCGGATGCCGGGCGATCAGCGGACCGTGCATGAAGTGAGGACCTATCCCCATCAGCGCCGGATTCGCTGAGGGCTGTGCGGTGAAAATTGAACGTGCCCCGCTGGCGTACGCGTCGAGAAGCTACGTGAGCGCCCGACACGAGGGTAGAGCCGGAACCCGTTTTCTAGGGCTAGGCGAAAACCGGTCGAGGCGCCAAAAGACTCACCGGACCCATTCTGGCATTTATCGGAGCGCGTCCAAGAGCGTGAGAGGAGCTGGCGAGTCGGAATTCGTGGAAGGAGTAATGTGAGGGTGCGTCCAGGAAATCACACTCGATGATCCCACGCGGCGAATCCGGGCCGCACTAAGGTAGTTATGTCGACATGCCGTGCAACTCGTGGAGGAAAGCGCCTTGGGGCCGGGAGACCGTACTCCAAGCTCGCGTCTGCCACGTCACTGAAGAGGCGCAATTGGCAATCGTTTAGCCTGGCTGACCGCCGCGAGCCTCCGCGCCCCGCAACGCGGCCTTTACCGGGCCAGGTGCGAGCCGGGAAGATGCAATCGACTGCGACAGCGGCCGAACGTCAATCCGGTACGCACCGGTTCGAAGCGCGTGCGTACGGTGCCAATCTCACCGCGAAGGGCGAGCCGTTGAAGCGGAGGCCGTCCGCCCACTCCTGCACCTACATCGCTGCCGCGGCGCCCCGTCCCTCGCGCCATGCAACCGACGATTTATGGGACCCCGCGCCGGCTGGCGTCCACCCCACGAGGCGATAGTGCCCGCTAATCAGACCCATCGTGTAAGCCCCTGAGTAAGCGGTTCGAGGCAACGTCAGCAGCGCCGAGATGAGCGGGATGCAACCGGCAGACGATTTCTCGAAGGGGATGCAGACCATCGAGCGCGCGATCATCGACGGCGTGTGGGCGGCGGGACGGAACCTCACCACAGCCGATTTCACATGGCATCGCGGCCAGGCGGTGGTGCTGCGACCGGACATGACCGACCTTCAAGTGCGGATCGGACGCCGAGCGGTAGTAGGAATCTTTAGCAGGGCAGAAATCGAAGATTCGGCGGACCGCGTTGATCGTCCCGAGACACTGCGGACAATCCAGCGAATCATCGCCGAGGCGAGCCAATTGCAACGGTGAGCGGCCGAACGGAAGACCGCGCGCCGTAACGCGCCAAATTTTGCGGGGGTAATGCTCATGGCCAAGAAAACCGTAAAGTTCACCCAAGACGCGATCGAGAAACTTCCAAAGAATCTGCCGGTGGTCTACATCATCAGCAGCGAGACGGAAGTGCTCTACGTCGGCACTGCGAAGCGTGGTCGTGTGCGGGAACGACTGAACGAGCACCTATCCACGGGGCCGGATCCGATTCAAGGCGGATCGAAGGTGCAAATTGAGCAGATGCAAAGCATCGGGGATGCCGAGAAAAAGGAGACCCGGCTGATTGCAGAGCGCAAACCTCCGCAGAACAAGCAAGGGAAGTAGTCGCAGCGGCTCCGCGCCAGACTCGCCACCTTCATCCCCGTGCCGATTCGACACCGCGGCTCGGGCGGGGCGGTTTCGCAGGCGCTCCCCTCGGCTGCCGTAGAAGAAATCAAACGGAACTGGGAGTGTTAAAAACCTGGGGGTGTTCACGCCCGAACCCCAATCCGTGACCGGCTGTGCCCGCACAATGACCTTCACGCCGAGCCTCCGAACGACTTCCGCTGAGTCTTCGGCCTACCATCGTCGATCCGGAAATCCCAAGGTTTTTAACACTCCCATTGCCGATTGACACATTTACCTTTCTTGCCGTAACGGCAAATCTGCCAACGCCGTCGGGCCTCTCGACGGAAACGGCCCGATGCTGCAGTGACACATTTACCTTCCTCTACGGCCGACGCGCTGGCGCACAAAGCACATGCCACGCCGGCCGTCGTGCAGCCGGCAGTCGCGCGGACACAGGTCGCACTGGATGCGTCCGTCGTCAAGCCGGTGCCACCAGCGCCCAGGGTGTGGGCTCATTGTTGTCGCTCCTCGAACGCCATCGCGCCGTAACCGACGACGCGACCGCGGTCGCCCGCGGCGTCGGCGGAGTTGCGCAGGTCGAGCAGGCGCGGCGCGAGGCCATGACGGCGCGCCGCCAGCAGCGCGCCGTTAATCGCCCTCGCCCCGCAGGCCTCGTGCGGCGCCAGTGCGGCATCGAGCCTCAGGATGCGTTGCGCGGTAGCACGGTCGAGGGCTTGCGCCTGCTCGTAAGGAAGGTAATGCGAGAGGTCAGAGGTGATCACGACCAGCGTCTCCACGCCGCCCCACAATCGCTCCAGCACCTGCGCCACTGCATCGGCGCTGACGTCGCCGACGACTAGCGGCACCAGAGTAAAGCTGCCCAGCAGCGTCTGCAAAAAAGGCAGCTGAACCTCGAGTGAATGCTCGTAGTCGTGCGCCCGGTCGTCCCGAATCACCTGGGGCAGGCTGTCGAGACTGGCGAGTGAAGCGACGTCGAGGGCAATCTGGCCCAGCGGTGTTTCGAAGGCGTCCGCCTCAGGGGCAGCAAGGCCGCGCACCGCGGCACGATGCGCGGGGCCGAGCAGCACGACGCGGCTGATGTTCCGCTCGCGCCGACGCCCGAGCAGAGCATAGGCGCACGCCGCCACCGCGCCGCAGTAGTCGTAGCCGGCATGTGGGGTGATCAACAGCTTCGGCAAGCGTGCAGCGTCGTGGTCCGGGCCGACGCCGGCGAGGTAATCCGCGACCTGCGCGCGCAGCGCCCCGGGCGCGGCGGGGTAGAACAAGCCGTCGACAACAGCGCAGCGTACCGCAAGCATGGAGCACTACTCCTGCCGCTAAGTCTGAACCCGATGTTGATCCTCGCGGCGGCGGGCTAGGCTGTGGTCAGCAATAATTCGATCACAGGGTGGCAGGCAGCAGCGCGTACTCGTGATGGCGCCCCTTATCGCCGTTCGTCCAGCTCTCCCTTGGCACCCACTCGCCGGAGTCCGACGGCCGAGTCTTGCTAAGCGTGCAATTGATGACGCCCGGCGAGATCGACTATGTGGTCGATCAGCTCAAGGCCGAACTGGATGAATTCCGGGTTGCGGCGAAAAGGGAACTGCGAAGGCTGTGCGAGAAGATGCTGCAAAAGTGACCGATGCGCTCGCGCGATTAGATCGCCTAATGGTTCGTAACAACTAAAGCGGTAGTATGATTGCGTCCATGAGAGACGCGATCAAATTGACTGAGGCCGAACGCATGGAGCTGGGGCAGCGAGTTAATAGTCGGTCGGGGCGCGCTGACGATGCGCGCCGTGCTCGACTGATTTTGCTGCTGGAGTCGGGTCACACCTGGGCGCAGATCCGGGAGAAGCTCGATTGCAACGATGCGTTCATCGACCGCTGGGGCAGGCGCTTTGACCAAGATCGACTGGCCGGACTGTTCAGCCGGCATGCCGGCCAACAGGCCACGACCTTGACCCCAGCGCTGGAGGCACGGATCCTGGACTGGACGGTCAAGCGCAAGCCATCGGACGGCTCGACCCATTGGAGCACCCGCAAGCTGGGCGCGGCGCTTTCGGTATCGCACATGATGGTGGCGCGGGTGTGGGCCAAGCACGGGTTGAAGCCGCACCGGCTCGACGGCTACATGGCGTCGAACGATCCGGACTTCGAGACCAAGGCGGCCGACATCATCGGGCTGTACCTCAATCCGCCGCAACATGCGGCTGTGTTTTGCGTCGACGAGAAAAGCCACATCCAGGCTCTGGACCGCAGGGATCCGGTCCTGCCGCTGTCGCCGGGCCGAGCCGAGCGTCATGGCTTCGAGTACTACCGGCACGGCACGTTGTCGTTGTATGCAGCCTTCAACACCCAGACCGGCGAGGTGTTGGGCAAGACCGCGACGCGGCACACCTCGGCCGAGTTCGTCGCCTTCTTGGCGGACATTGTCGTCAATCAGGCGCGCGGCAAGGAGATTCACGTGATCGCAGACAACCTCTCGGCGCACAAGACCAACCAAGTCGGCGACTTCTTGCAGCGCCACCCCAATGTCCATCTGCACTTCACCCCGACCTACTCGTCCTGGCTCAACCAGGTCGAACTGTGGTTCGGCAAGATCGAGCGTGACGTGATCGCGCGCGGCGTCTTTACCTCGGTCACCGACCTGCGCCGAAAGCTCATGCGCTACATCCGCCAGTACAACAAGGCTCCAAAGACTGTGAAGTGGCGATACTTCGACCCGAGTCATCGCATCACTCCCAGTTCAGTCGTTACAGTCCACTAGCTCGTTAGCCACCAGCACCGATACTCTCGAAATGAAGAAGCCCCGCGCCAAGCCAAACGCCCATAGGCCAACGAGTAGGCATGCGAGGCGAAGCGCGAGCGCACGACTCTGTGCCGCGTGGCTGGCGCATATCACGAGTCGACAATCGAACCGAACCAGCTGCGTGGGGTTGCACGGAAGCTGACGGCAGCCGCAAGCAGCGGCCTGGAGCTCTACCTATCTCAACCGAAATGCCCTGCGAGCAGTCGGGCCAGCGTTCGCCTTAGCTCCCTTCGGCGCGGGGCTCCCAGGCCTCCTCGGAATTCGATTCGCGCGACAGGAGTTTCGAATAGTCCAACACGTCATCTTCCTCTGGGTCGATGTCGAGGCTGAACTGCCAGTTAGAGTCGTCTTCGGTGTGGGTCATGCGTTGCCGCCATCGGCTCGGGACGATCTACCGGCGAGCCGCGCCGGCGCAGCGTTTCAAACTGTCAATCGGCAGCCGTTCGCGGTTCTAAAGGGGAGGGGGATTACGCTCCATACGCAGCCGGCGCTCGCCGGCGAGCGCAATCCGCGTGCCGCCCGACCTTGCCGACATCAACCCGAACTTCGAAGGTTCAAATCCTTCCCCGCAACCAAATAAGTTTCGGCCAGACCAAACGCCGTTGGTCGTCTGTGCGTTTCGATCACATGTCTGGCTGCATAATTGCCTCACGCATCAACACAGGAGGTCAAATGATTCGTCAGTCCAAAGTCACCTCAGTTCTGACGGCGTTTGTCTTCCTTCTGCAGACCGTTTCATTTCCGTTATTGAGTGGGTACGGAATGGAGGCGAAAGCGCAAGCGGCATCGTCGTCCTCTCCCAGCCCGTCTCCTGGGCCTCGGGATGCTGCTTCGGGCGCCGCGGCCGATGCGATCTTCTGGCAGGCCGTTGCACTTGAACTTGGTCGGAATGGTACGAAGGATGCCGCTGGAGCAATTCGCCTCTACCAGCAAGCCGCGCGTCAAGGCAGCGGCGCGTCCATGGTCCGGCTCGGATATTTGCTTCAATCCGGTAATGGTGTGCCACAGGATTTGCCGGGCGCGTTCGCCCTGTATCGGCAGGCGGCGGACACGGGCGACCCGGAGGGCCAGTTCATGTATGCCCTCTGTTACGCAGAGGGTGTTGGGACGGGGAAAGACTCCGTTACCGCCCGAAAGCTTCTGTTGCTCCCGGCGGACGCCGGACACCAGGACGCTCAATATGTGCTCGGCATCATGATCGCGCTCGGCGAGGGCGGACCCAAACGGGAGGCGTCGGCCCGGCGCTGGCTGGATAAGGCCGCCTCCGGTCCGGATCATGACCTGGCCGTCCGGGCAGCCAGCCAGAGGGACAAGATCGACAAGAATCTCTTCTCTCCGGACAATTCCGGTGCCGCCATGCTCGCGGGCATCGCCGCTTTCGTCATCATGGCCGGATCCATGTCCGGCGGAGGCGGCGGCGATGGCGGAGGCGCTGGTGTCGTGAACAACTCCTATCCAACGCGAAGTACGACAGGCACGTCTGCCAGCACCGCCCCCAGGCACCCGACGCCCACACCCATGAACGGCGATATCACCAAGACCTTGCATGGTGACCTGGGGGGTCGGCAAAACGTCAGGTTCCACTGAGCGGACTTGGAGAAGCAATGCCCAGACGGCTGTTGAGCACCTACTGGTTATTGACCGTTTTCCTTGCCGCCGGCCAGGCCGGCGCGGTCGGAATCGCGGGAAGCTATTCCGGTCGGTACCAGTGCCGAGAATGGAGGGCCATCGATCTGGTGATTACGGACCAGGGGAGCGGCTTGATCTCTGCCGTGTTTACCTTTCCGTTGGAGACGGGCGCAGGCTCCGCTTCCTATTCGATGTCCGGACATTACGACGAGCGCAACGGCACCTTTCAGCTCAATCCGCAAAGCTGGTTGGGGCGCCGGCCGCCTGGTTACAACATGATCGGCATGCAGGGCCGGTTCGACCCAAACAGCCGGATGCTCACGGGGAAGATCGACAATTTGTTCTGTGGCATCTTCCAGTTGGCGGGCGCCGGCGGAACTCCTCTTCCCCAATTGCCGCCTGGGTCCCCGGTGGCACCCGCACAGGGCGGAAGCCCTGCTCTCCGGTCTGATCCGGTCGAGGCGGGCATCGAATACTGGCAGGCGCCCGAGGACAAAGCGACACCTCGCGAATCCGAGCCAATCGACGATGTTATCGACTGGCTGCGGAAAGAGAAATACTCGTGCGTCGGGTCACAACACCTCTCCTGGGATGCGAGTGGTACGAAGGGAACCGCTCTGGACCGCGTGAACACGCGAGCGCGCTACGTGATCGAATGCGACGGGAATTGTCGCGGGTTGCGTTACATCGTTGCCACCGAGGCGCAAGTCCAAAACTTTGGCCACTCCAAGCCGATTCCGGTGATACAGATGAAGGGGCTCTGGTTCGGCGGAACGCAGATCCGCTGGGTTTTTACGCGGCCCGCCGGTGACCGGCCGCCTGAGATCTATGTCCATCAATGGTCTGACACAACGTTCGACAGCGGCCCCGGCTGCAAAGCGCCTAAAACCAACAACAAGTAGTGGCGTAATCCTGACGTCGCGCGTGCCGTGACACACTGCTTCAAGACCGCTTTTTGGCTTCAGGTCGAGTGCGGGCGGTTAGGTCGCGGGCGGCAACACGTCAAGAAAACGTGTCGTCGCCGCCTCCACCACTAGAAGCGCAAAGCTGAAGAGCAGTTCGAGGCGCTTCTGGTCGAGGGCCTGCAGAGCAGAGAAGCGCCAATGAGCTGCTGCAGCCAGCGGCGGCGTCCCGCCTCATCCAGCGGCGGCGCCTCGTCCAGCAGCCGGCTCATTACCGCCATCTGGGCAGCCGACAGCACCATGCGCAAACCGTCCGATCGTCTTCAGGCCATGGATATCCGACTTGACAATTTACTTCAGGGTCGCCCCGAGGATCAGGCGCGCCTTCTCCCAGTCGCGCTCCACGGTGCGCTCGGTCACACCCAGCGTCTCGGCGATCTCCCGCTCGCTGTAACCGCCGAAATAGCGCATCTGCGCCACCTGGGCCAATCGGGCGTCGGCCCGCGCCAGCACCTCCAAGGCCTCGTGCACCTTCAGGATCGTCTCCTCATCGCCCGCCAGATTGTCGACCAGCTCGGTCGACAGCGTTAAATGCGGCTTCAGTCCGCCGGACAGCGCCGAATCCGATTTCAATTTCAGACATGACGTTCGTAACTATCCTCTTGCCCCGCAACGGTTCAGCATGAGTCTCAGGCGGTCCCAGGTGCCGCCAGATTCAGCTAACCCACTTAACTCTTGAAGGAGATCATCATGAAGGTGCAATCCAACGTGAAGGCTGGCGGCCTCCTCGGGCACGGGTAACCTGAAGGCTGGCGGCAACAGAATACCGTGAACACTCTGGCGCCCACAAAACTACCTAACCCACTTTAACTCTTGAAGGAGATCATCATGAAGGTGCAATCCAACGTGAAGGCTGGCCCAAGGGCCTTCTTTTAACTCTTGAAGGAGATCATCATGAAGGTGCAATCCAACGTGAAGGCTGGCGGCATACTCGGTCATGGGTAAGCAACCGGCGAACCCATCTTGACGATGGCGTCCACAAAACTACCTAACCCACTTAACTCTTGAAGGAGATCATCATGAAGGTGCAATCCAACGTGAAGGCTGGCGGCATAAGATTACCGTGAACACTCTGGCGCCCACAAAACTACCTAACCCACTTAACTCTTGAAGGAGATCATCATGAAGGTGCAATCCAACGTGAAGGCTGGCCCAAGGATCTTCTTTTAACTCTCGAAGGAGATCACCATGAAAGTGCAATCCAACGTGAAGGCTGGCGGCGGCGGCAGAACCATCATCAGGTAGCATCGGCCGATTTGACGGACCCGCCGGTCGTGTCGGCGGGGTCAGCCATTTGTGGCGTGTTTCGTCTGCCGATGCGATCGCAGCCAGAATCGCTGACAAGTCAACAAAAATGATCTACAAAGCGACACGGGGCCGCGAAACTCGCAGCCATAAGAATTCGCAAGCCGTCACCTCCCAGCGCGCTCGCTTGGTGTGCTGAGTCGAACTGCACCGCACAAAAATGTCGAGAATCGGATGCCAGGCCTTACCGCTCAGCGCGCCGGCTTTCCAACTCGGCGCGACGCGTTCCTCTGCCGAACATGACGGTCGCATTTGAGCGCACCCTGCGCGCGCTGCAAGCCGACCGCAGCCGGTCGGCCACGATCGGACTTGCCCTGGCGGCGCTACTTCTGTGCGGCTGGGCGACCTGGCTTGCCCTCGGCGAAGTGACGATCTATGAAGTCAGCGACCGGGCCACGCTGGAAGCCCCGACCGCCGCCCATCCGGTCGCCTCGCGGGTCGAAGGGCGCGTCGTCGGTGCGCACCTCGAGCTGGGTCGGCAGGTGGCCGCCAACGAAGTGCTGGTCGAACTCGACGCGGAGTCGGAGCGGCTGATGCTGAGGGAGGCGCAGGCGCAACTGGCCGGACTGCGCGCGCAGGCCGAGGCGATCGAGTCGGAAATGCGGGCCGACCGCAACGGGCTCGAGGCGTATCGCAAGTCGTCCGGGGTTGCGATCGACCAGGCGCGGGCGCGCGCGAGCGAAGGCAAGGCGCGCGCCGCGTTCGACGAGGAGCAGGCCAAGGCCCGCAAGGGACTTGCCGACAGCCATTTCATCTCCAGCGAAGCGTTCCGCCAGGCTCGAGCCCAGGCCGAGCAGAGCCAGGCCGGAGTCGACGCGCTCCAGCTCGAACCGGTGAAGCTGGAGCGCGAAGCCGCCGTCAACTTCCACGACCGCGAGGCGCAGATCGCCGATCTGGCCAACACGTTGGCCGAAATCCAGGGCAACGCCTCGGCGCGCGAAGCCATGATCGCGCGGCTGAACAACGACATCGAGCAGCGTCGGATCTACGCCCCGGTGGCCGGCCGCCTCGGCAGGGTAGAGCCGTTGCGCGCCGGCGCGGTCGTTCGCAGCGGCGATGTGCTGGCGTCTATCGTGCCCGAGGGCGCCACGCGCGCGGTGGCGTTCTTTCCGATCGCCTCGGTGGGACGGCTTCGCGCTGGACAGCCGGCGCGGCTGCGCCTGGACGGTTTTCCGTGGACCCAGTACGGAACGCTTCCGGCCAAGGTGGCCTCGGTCGGCAACGAGGCGATCGAAGGTCACGTGCGCGCCGAGTTGGAGTTGGAGCCGGCATCCGCCAAGACGATACCGATCGAGCATGGCCTGTCGGGCATCGCGGAAGTGGCCGTCGAAAGCACCTCTCCCCTGAATCTGATGCTGCGCGCGATCGGGCGCTGGTTAACGACTCGCCAGTCCGGTGCGTGATGCGCCGTGCGGATGCCGCCTCTGTGTACATGATGGTCGCGGTCTGATGCTGCGCGCGATCGATCGCTGGTCAACCGTCTGCCGCTGCGGCGCTTGATGGACACAGCGACCCGCCGTCTGTGGCTCGCACCGGAGGTGATTCAAACGTCCGCGATGGACTGCGGGCCGGCGTCGCTCAACTGTCTTCTGGACGGATTCGGCATCCCGGTGAACTACGCACGACTGCGGGAAGCCTGCCAGACCGACGTCGACGGCACCTCGATCGACACCCTGGAGCAGATCGCGCGGCAGTTCGGGCTGGATGCCGAACAAGTGATGCTGCCGCCCGAGGACCTGTTCCTGGCCGAGGCGCGGGCTCTGCCCGCTCTGGTCGTGACAACGCTGCCGGGTGGAGCGACGCATTTCGTGGTCGCGTGGCGCGCGCACGCCGGACTCGTGCAGGTGATGGACCCCGCCTATGGCCGCCGCTGGCTGACCAGCCGCGCCTTCCTGGCCGATGTGTACCGCCATCGGCTGCGCGTCTCGGCAAGCGACTGGAGGCAGTACCAAGCCTCCGACGAGGCGCGCGCGATGGTGGCGCGGCGTTGCGAAGGGCTCGGGGTGAGCAGGGCGACCCACGAGCGGCTGGCAACCGAGGCCTTCCTCGACGACGGCTGGGCGCGACCCGCCCGCTTCGATGCGGCATTGCGCTTGACCACCTCGATGGTCCGCAGCAAGGTGCTCAAGCGAGGTGGCCAAACCGACCGCTTCCTGATCCGGCTTTGCCAACAGCAAGGCGAGCGCGCGCCTGGCGAGCGCGATCCGATCCCGGATGGGTGCTGGAGCGTGCGGCCCACTGACGGGGTCGGCCAGGACACCGCTTCCGAACCGCAGATCGTTCTGCGGGGAGCCGTATTAGTCCGTGTGCGCGGCCGGCTGGACGGGCGCAGGCCGCCGAGCCCGGAGGCGACGGCGCAGCCGGCCGAGAGTCCGCCTGCCTCGACCCAGGGACCGCTCAGCGCCGAACTGGCCGTGCAGCTTGCACAGAAGCCGCCCCGGCCGATGCGCGAGCTGCTGCGCTTCGTACGCGCCGAAGGGCGGGCATTCTTCGCGATGGTGGGCGCGGCGTCGCTGCTGGCCGCTGCCACGCTGGTGCTGGAAGCCCTGCTGATTCGAAGCGCGTTCGGACTCGGCCATGCGCTCAGGCTCCTTCCGCAGCGGTTAAGCGCCTTGGCGGCCTTCGAGCTCTTCGCGCTCGCCACGCTGGCTCTGGAGCTCCAGCTGACCGGCGCACTGTTGCGCGCGGGCCGTGGACTCGAGGTCCGGCTGAGGATGGCCATACTGGATCGCCTGGCGAGTCTGCTCGACAAGTACTTCCGGACGCGGCCCGTGTCGGACCTGGCCGAACGCGGTCACACGCTGCATCAGTTGCGGCAGGTGCCGCAGATCGCAGGCCGCGGCCTGCGTGTGGCTGCGACGCTCGTGTTCACGGTGGTCGCGATTACCTGGCTCGATCCGCCCAGCGCGCCGCTGGCTGTGCTGGCGGTTGCGCTCGCCGTTGGCATACCGCTCGCAGCTCGGCCCCGGATGCAGGAGCTGGATCTGCGCGAGCGCACGCACGCCGGCAGCCTGGTTCGCTTCATGCTCGATGCGCTGCTGGGGCTCACCGCCGTGCGGGCTCATGCGGCCGAAACTGCGCTGCGGCGAGAACACGAAGCCCTGCTATGCGACTGGGCGCGCGCGGGCATGGCCCTGGTCCGAACCAACGTGGCGGTCGATGCGCTGCAGGCGTTGACCGGGTTCGGACTGGCGGTCGCGCTTTTGTATCGCTATGCCACGGCAGGAGGCGAGCCGGGCGGTGCGTTGCTGATCGCCTACTGGGCGCTGACGATTCCGATGCTCGGCGAGGAGATCGGCTTGTTCCTGCGCCGCTGGCCGATTCTGCGCAACCTCACGCTGCGAGCATTGGAGCCATTGACCGGGCAACCGGAGCCGGAGCGAAGCGCGGATTCAGCACCGGTCGGGCATGTGTCGGGTCGACCGCAGGCCGCAACGGATGCGCCGGCCGCAGCCGCAGCAACCGTGGCCTATCGGTCGGTTGCGGTGGAAATTGCTGGCCACGCGCTGGTGCACGACATCAATTTGGAGGTCGCCGCGGGCGAAGAACTGGCGGTCGTCGGTGTCTCGGGAAGCGGCAAGTCCACCCTGGTCGGCGTGCTGCTCGGATGGCAGACAGCCACATCCGGGCAGGTGCTGATCGACGGTGAACCGCTGCACGGCAGCCGGCTCGACCGGCTGCGCGCCGCCACCGCATGGGTCGATCCTGCCGTTTACCTGTGGAATCGCACGTTGCTGGACAACCTCACCTTCGGCCTGGAGGAACCCGGGGGCGCGCGCGTCGGCTCCGCGCTGGAAACGGCCGACCTGCACGGCGTGCTCGGGCGCCTGCCGGACGGCCTGCAAACGGCCCTGGGGGAAGGCGGCGGACTGGTCTCCGGCGGCGAAGGCCAGCGCGTGCGGTTGGGTCGGGCACTGCTGCGGCCGAATCCGCGGCTGGTGATCCTCGACGAGGCGTTCCGCGGTTTGGAGCGGGACTCGCGGCTGGCGCTGCTGCGTCGTGTGCGGCAACAGTGGAAAGGGGCGACCCTCTTGTGCATCACCCACGATGTTCAGGACGCGCTCGAATTTCCTCGAGTCCTCGTGATGCGCGACGGCACCATCGTGGAGGACGGAGTGCCCGCCGATCTGGCGGCCGATCCGAGCTCGGCTTACCGCGCGCTGATGGCTTTCGCGCAGACGGTGCAGCGGCGCTACTGGTGGGACGCCGGCTGGCGCCGTGTCCGGATGGAGGGCGGCGCGCTGCGCGCCTGCGCGGGCGGAGCTGTCGACTCGGCTGCGGACCCTTCGAGTACCGACACCCGCAAACATGTCGACGGTTGAATCGTTGCTGTGGCCGATGGCCCGGGCAGCCGACGCGCTGGCCGCGCTGGGGCACAGCTCGGGATATGCGCCGCATGCCGGGGAACGCACCGGCGCGAGCGGTCGGATCGCGATGCCTGCCAATGCACTGAGCAACGCAGCACTGCGCGCGAAATGGATGCGGCAGGCCGCCGAGACGCTTGGGCTCGAGATCGAGGCCGTGGAGGCGAACTCCGCGGGTCTCGAACGAATGCTGGCCGGGTGCGCGCCGGCGCTGCTGCAGTTGCTGGACGCGGGGAATCCTTCGCTGCTGGCCGTGTTGCGCGCCCGCCGCGGGGAGGTGACGCTTCTGGCGCCGACCGGGCGCACTCACCGTGTCGAGGGCCATTCGCTGGATCACGTGCTGCTGCATGGACGCTCCGCTGTCGTCGCCCCGGAGCTCGACGAGTTGCTGGCTGGGGTCGGTGTCAGCGCGCAGCGGCGCCGGCGCGCGCAGGACGCGCTGGCCGAGCCAATGTCCGGCGAGCAGACAGCGGTGCTCGCCTGGCTGGTGCGGGCGGGATCCGCAGTCAGACCGCAGATACGGGAGGCACGCCTGGCAGCGCCCGCGGCGGTGTTCGTGGTCAGTCATGCACTGACCTTTGCGCTGTGGATCGCGAGCTGGGCTCTGCTCGGTGCCGGCGCGCTCTCGGGTCACCTGGACCGAGGCTGGCTCGTCGCGTGGGGCCTGATACTGCTGACCCTGATCCCATTTCGAGCATTGGCCGTGCGCACGGGGGGAGTGTTGGCGATACGGGCCGGGGCGCTGCTCAAGCGCCGGTTGCTGTCCGGAGCGTTGCGCATGGAACCGGATGAAATACGGGGTCGAGGCGCAGGCGAGCTGCTGGGACAGGCCCTCGAGGCCGAAGCGGTCGAGCAACTGGCGGTGACCGGTGGCCTTTACGGCATTACGGCGCTGATCGAGCTGTTGCTGGCGGCAGCCGTGCTCGCCGCCGGGGCCGATGCCTGGCTCGAGCTGGTATCGCTCGTCCTGTGGATCGCGGTATGCGCCGGTCTCGGCTGGCGTTATCTGGATCGGCGCCGCCACTGGACCGCAGCGCGCATCGCGCTGACCCATCAGTTCGTCGAAGGCATGGTCGGCCACCGCACCCGTGCCGTGCAGCAGCCGCGTTCGCACTGGACCGAGGCGGAAGACGCGTCGCTGGCCGCATACTCGAGCCGCTCGATCGAGCTGGACCGTGCCAGCCGCCTGCTGGTCACGCTGCTGCCCCGGGGCTGGTTTGCGCTGGGCATATTGGGGCTGGCGCCGGCCTTCGTCTTCGGCGACCCTGCTGTGCCGGCCTTCGCGATCGCGGCCGGCGGCGTGCTGCTCGCTTACGAGGGGTTTGGGCATCTGGCGGAAGGCTTCGATCGTTGCCTGGCAGCGGCCGTCAGCTGGGAACAGGTTCGAGAGCTGTGGCGTGCGGCCGCTCGCACCGAACCGCCGGGACGGGCCGAATACGCATCGACGGGCACTTCTGCCGAAGCAGTCGAAAAGGCGCCCCCGTCGCGTCGCTCCGAAACGTCCGGCGAAGCGCCCGGGGCGCCGCTGATCGACCTGCGCGCAGTGGCCTATCGCTACCCGGGGCGCGCCAAAGCCACGCTGGAGGGGATCGCGCTGCAGATCTTTCAGGGCGAGCGCCTGCTGCTGCTCGGCGCCTCCGGCAGCGGCAAGTCGACGCTGACGAAGATATTGGCTGGAATGTGCGCCCCTGACGAAGGCATCCGGCTGCTAAATGGATTGGATTGGGAAACGGTGGGCGCGCGCCGCTGGCGTGAACAGGTCGCCTTGGTCCCGCCGTTTCACGAGAACCACGTGCTGTCCGGCACGCTCGCCTT
>Ga0137418_10003225_pt1 | contig 14998 bp, 12 predicted proteins | sample CZODoug3_1_2_16f_FD_122242 | JGI IMG/M metagenome (GOLD analysis project Ga0137418, IMG submission 122242) | Vadose zone soil fungal communities from Angelo Coast Range Reserve, California, USA - CZODoug3_1_2_16fungal (Hybrid Assembly) | ecosystem: Environmental > Terrestrial > Soil > Vadose... | reverse complement strand
ATCATCCTTTTCAGGCTCCAGCGTCGGACTAAGGTACAGGTTTTCATAGAGAAATCGCTTAGCCGCGCGGCGCTCGGCTTGGACTTCCGTGCTGAATGCGGCGAGGCGTTCGGGATACTGACGCACGTCTTCCAAAGTCCGCATTCCTGCCTGTTGTGTTCTCGTGCGCGTATTTTCGATGAGATCGCTGACCATCCAATTGAGCATACGTTTAAGGGCTTCGTTAAATTTCAACCGGTCGATAGCATCCGGATAGATTTGCCCCACTTCCTGGTAACAACGTTCAAAGACAGGCACTCCGGTTCGGATTTCGTCCAGTGAGAGTAGGTGGGCCTCATAGCCGTCATCGAGGTCGGCCGTGTTGTAGGCAATTTCGTCGGTGAGATCGATAAGTTGGGCTTCGAGCGGCGGTCGATGATTGAGCAAGTACTGCGCTAACTGCGGATGCTCATCGACGCCGTAGTCTTTGGAATGCTTAATGATGCCCTCGCGGACTTCGAAGGTGAGATTCAGCCCGCGAAAGGCAGCGTAGCGCATCTCAAAGTCTTCCACGATGCGCAGCGCGTGCAGGTTGTGATCGAAAAAAAGACCTTGGGCGCGCATGGCGGCATCGAGCGCCTTTTCTCCCGCGTGCCCGAAGGGGGGATGGCCGATGTCATGCACCAAGGCAAGAGCTTCAGCCAGGTCGACGTTCAGGCCCAGCGCGCCCGCAATGGTGCGGGATATCTGTGAAACCTCAATCGTGTGCGTAAGCCGGTTGCGGAAGTGGTCCGAATAACGCCGCGTGAACACTTGAGTCTTGGCTTCGAGGCGGCGAAACGCACGCGCATGGATAACGCGGTCGCGATCTCGCTGAAAGTCGTTGCGGTAGGGATGCGGCGGCTCAGGAAAGCGGCGTCCACGGGAGTGTTCCGCGTGCACCGCGTAGCCGGCCAACATGAGGAGAGTCTAGCATCGTTTGATTCAGGTTTCTTTTCTACTGCTGTTTTTCCGACTGTTCCCTGGCCAGCCGGACTCTGGCGGCGTCCAGCTTCTGCTGAACCTTGGCCTGGGCGTCGGTGTCAACTTCGGCAGCCACGGTCTTGTTCCATTCCGCCAGGGCGCGCTCCCAGTGAGCGGCAGCCAGTTTTAGGCGTCCCGTCTTCTGATAGAGATCCCCCAAGTGCTCTTGCACGGAGGGATCGGAGCCCATGTGCTGTGAAGCCTTGTTCAGATTTTCCTCGGCCAGGTCGTACTTGCCCAGCCGGAAATAAGCCCAGCCCAAGGAATCGAGGTAGGCGCCGTTGCCCGGCTCGAGGCTCACGGCTTGCTTGATGTAATTGAGCGACTCCTCTAGCCGCACGCCGCGGTCGGCGTTCATGTATCCGAGGTAGTTGAGGGTGACGGCGCTCTGCGGCTCAGCCGCGAGCACCTTCCGGAACTCGGCCTCGGCTTCGTCATATTTTTTCTGGCGCTCGTAGGTCGAGCCCCGGAGGAAAGCTACGTACTGTTTATCCTCCGGCTTGGTAGACAGCTGCTCAGCCTTGTTCAGTGCCGCTTCGGCGTCGGCCCAGCGCTTGAGACGCGTGTTCATCTGCGCCAGCGCCACATATACCGGGCGATCTTCCGCTGTTCCCTTGAGCAGGGAGCGAACATCGGCGAGAGCCTTGTCCGCATCGCCGGTGTCGGCAAGTTGGGCATCGAGCACCATGCGCAGGTCGCGATTGTTGGGCAGTTTCTGCACCGCTTCCTTGGCGGCGGCGGTCGCTTGTGGCCACTGCTTCGCCTCGCGGTACGTATCAATGATTTCCTGATAGCCGCTTTCGGCGCTCTCGTCGCCTAGGGTGAGCATCTTGCGAAAGGTCTCTACGGCGGCCGAATAGTTCGACTGGTCGCGATGAATACGTCCCAACCGTTCAATGAAGACGGCGCGATTGCTGCGATCGCTCTGACTGTAGTTGTTGTCGGGCTTTTCGGTCTTCCTGAGCAGATCCTGCAGAATCTTCGCCGCCTCATCGCTGCGGCCTTGTGCCTGATAGACCAGAGCGACGTTGTAGGGCACTTCCATCGAGTCCGGCACCATGGTCTCCGCTTTTTTCAAGCTCTCAAGGGCCAGATCATATTTCTCTTGCTTGCGGTAGATTTCGGCTATGCGCAGGTAGGTTTGCGCGTCTTCAGGATTGGCATCGGCGATGACCTTATATTGATCGAGCGCGGCGTCCATCTGGCCGTCGTTCAGCAAGTTTTCAGCCAAGCCGCGGATAGCGTCGAGATTGTCCCGGTCGAGCTGGATGGCTTTCTTGTAGGCCTCAATTGCGTTCTTGTAATCTTTCCGTTGCTCGTAGGTAGTGCCTAATGCGGAATAGAGTTTGGCGGAACGGCCGGTGGCTGGGACTGAACTTAACACCTGCAAGGCATGAGCGGTGTCGCCTTCCTCGCTATAAAGCAAGGCCAGCGTCGTGATCGCTTCTTCCGAATTGGGGTCGAGTTGAACCGCGGTCTTGAGTTCGTTTTCCGCTTTCTGCAAATCGTTGTTGAGACGGTAAAGCCTGCCGAGAAGCAAACGATCGTCAATGTTGTTGGGTTCGATTTTGACGATTCGTTCGTACTGCTCGATGGCTAATTTGAGGACGTTGTCCGATCCGTTGCCGCCCGGCATATCGCCCAATGAGCGCAGATAAATACGGCCCAGCAGCTTGTGCGCTTCCAGATTGTTGGGATCACGCTTGATGATGTCCTGCGCTTCGAGCACAGCATCGCGGATACGTCCGGTCTTGACGTAGAGCTCGGCAAGTCCGGAAGTCAGAAATTCGGAAGAAGGGTCGGCTTCGATGGCGAGGCGGTATTCTTCGATCGCTTTATTGGCCAGCTCACTGCGGCCATAAACCGTGACCTGTTCTTCGTACATGTGGGCCAATGCGTAGTGATAATACGAGCTTGCCCGATCAACCTTGCGCGGCGAAGACTGAGCCGGCTTGGATTCGATCGGCGAAGGGGTCTTGGCTTGACCGGCTGCACTTGCGGCAACAGAAAGTAGGAGGACAATGCGAAACATTCTATTCATGCTGGACCTGACCACGCGGGACTGGATTGAAGTTCGATCTGCGCTTTCCTGAAACCATAACGATTGGATGCAAAACCGCCGCGAACGGGACTGTTTTTATTGTAACCCGTGCGAACGATGCTTCGGGAAAAACCGTACTGCAGAAGCGGCGGTTCCACGCCCGGAGGTACAAGGACCGGTGAGACTTTCGATTTCCAGTTGACAATCCTTTACTGCGAGGCCCGCCTGTGCGCTTTCTTGAGAATCGCGATCTGGCCTGCGTGATAAAGCTCATGCTGCAGCACTCCGTGCAGCATGAATGCAATGTCGTAGCGCTTGCCCGGGACACGATCTCGCAGTCGCTTCTCGGGCAGTGCCGAGACGGCGCTAATCAGATCTGCATGCGCCCGCGTGAGCCATGAGACGGTCTTGCGCCATGCAGCCTGCTTGGCAGCGTTACTGCTTTTCGGAACTGGGGGAAAATTCTTCTTTCCCTTAGGCTGCGTCGTCTGGCCCCCGATTCGACGATGAACAGCCCGATCCCACACCGCCGTGTGCAGCACCAATTCCCATATGCTGTGGACGTTGGGCATCGGTTTGGCGGCTGCAGTTTCGGCATCGACATCTTCGAGCAGTTCAAGCATGGACGGCCCGTGCCATGCGCTGCCCTCGAATGCGCGGCGCAATTGCTCAGCAATTTGAGTGGTCACCGAAACCGATGGCTTTCTGATCGAGGGTTTCACGGTAAGGATCTCTCCAATTGTCGAATTGGTGTTGCCTCTCATCGACTGGGATCGTCCGTCCATGTTAACGGACGAAAGCAGGCTGGCTGGTGTAAAATTCTGGAGTCAACCCTACCGCTGTTTTTCATCGGTTTGGCGTCTGCCGTTGGAAAATGCAGTTGGTCTCCTTACCGTCGGGACGTGGCTCAGCCTGGTAGAGCACTCGCTTGGGGTGCGAGGGGTCGGCAGTTCAAATCTGCCCGTCCCGACCATTTTTCCAGCAGAAAAGTTCGAAAGTCGTCTGCTAGGGCCCACCAAAATTGAAGTATGGTTTCGCCATCTTGCGACCCGATAAATTGAAACGACTTGCGATAGCCAGTTGCTGAATGACGTTACGGGCAACCTCGGCGGCACCGAGGTGCTGTGCAGCCCACAATTTTCGGCTACCAGAGGCGCATTCACGAACATCGGAGGAGGAGGTAGGGGAAACATTTAGCTTTGGGAGGCTTAGAATTAGGCCTCGTCGGAGAAATCTGTGGGTCACCGATACGCTCCAATGGGCGCCGGAAGCTCGGCTCGCGCAGCCCGCGAACCCGATGTGGGATAGCGCGGCTTCAGCTTTTTCCTGTTCGTAGCCAGTTGCCTTTCGAACCAGTTCGCCCTCTCCGGTAAACGCTACGCCGTTACTCGCGGGCACATGCAGCGTGTCGCAGAACGGCAAGGCTAACTAACCCCGAGGAAAGTCAAATGAAAAGTCCAGCATTGGAACTCGATTCCGTCGGTCGGAGCCCGGCTCGATACCGGAGAGCAGCAATGACCCAGAACAGAATCATGCCACTGATGAAGAGTTCGCCACGGTGATGCGCCCAAGGGACGCGATCGGCCCGATAGCTCATATGACCACCGGCGCCGATGCGAATCCCTTCTATTGTGAGTGCCCATAATTCTCCCGTTACGACTCCAAGAAAGCCGACCACGGCCGATGCGAGGAGCACCAGCGCCGCTCCGGCAATCCAGCCTTGACCCGGTGGACACGCTTCCCAGATTCGCCCAGCAACGAAACGGGCCACAAACGCATAGAGCACGGCGAAGGAAACGATGACTGCGATGTCCAGACTCGTACGACGAAACAAGAGAGATTGTCGGACCTGCTCCTGCGTGATGGCATGCTTTTTTGCGATTACTTCGAACAGTTGCGTCATGCACTGTTCTCTCGTTCGCCGATATTCATCGGCTCCTTTGAAATTGCCGGAACTTTTCCCTACGCGTTTATCGGCGTAGCGAATGGCGATATCCTCCGCTAGTAACGCGTCATCGCTGATATGTCGGAGCTGGCCCGGCTTGCTCGGGTCGAGCGGCGCGGCAGGCTCTTGTGGCCATTCACAGTTGAAATTTCTTCCCGCACACCCAGCGAAGCATAGGAACACGAAGAAGCACGACATCGGCCGTATCGTCGTTCCGCGCATAATCGAAGGTGTCGGACACATGATCAGACACCATGTAGACCAGCTTTGTTCCCGCCGCTTTGCCGCGTAGGAATCCTGCCTGGTCGCGCAGCGTTTATCGATCCCGCGGCTCACGGGTCTGGAGCGGTTTATGGTAGAGGTTCGCCGCCGCCCGCTTCCGCGCCATGGAACTGATCACGATTCTAAACCGCTGCCATCGTTTCCGAGGTTTTGTCTACCAGCACGCCCACTTCAGTGCCGACAAGAAGAGTATCGAAGTGGCCGTGCGACCGCGCAAGGGTTCGGCCGCAGTCTGCTCGCGCTGCCATTTGCCGTCGCCCGGTTACGACCAGCTCGCCGAACGGCGCTTTGAGTTCATTCCCCTGTGGGGGTTTCTCGTCTTCCTTCTGTACACCATGCGGCGCGTCAAATGTCGCCGCTGCGGCATTGTGGCTGTCGAAGAAGTTCCCTGGGGCGCCGGCAAACGCACACTGACCAAAGCCTACATGCTCTTCTTAGCCCGTTGGGCGCGGCGACTGTCATGGAAAGACGGCGGAGGCCTTTCGCACTTCCTGGGACAAGGTCTTCGACGCGGTGGAACACGTCGTCACCTTCGGGCTGGAGCACCGGGTGCTAGGCCAAATCGATGCGATCGGCGTCGATGAGATCCAATATGCCAAAGGCCACAAGTACTTGACTCTGGTTTATCAGATCGATCTCGACGTCACGCGCCTGCTTTGGGTGGGCCGCGAAAGAACCATCGAATCCTTTCGGGGATTTTTCACCGTCATCGGCGACGAACTGGCTTCGAAGCTCGTGTTCGTCTGCTCCGATATGTGGGAACCCTACCTAAAGGTCATTCGCGAGAAATGCTCCGAGGCGCTTCACATCCTCGATCGTTTTCACATCGTGGCGAAAATGAACAAGGCACTGGACGAAGTCCGAGCGGGAGAATCGCGCCGCATAGCGAGCGAGGGCGGCGTGCCCGTGCTGAAGAAGTCGCGCTGGCTGCTGCTCAAACGCGAAGAGAATCTGAAGACGGAACAGCGCTTCCGGTTGCGCGATCTGCTCCGTTACAACCTGAAGACCGTACGTGCTTACCTTCTGAAGGAAGCCTTTCAGCAGCTCTGGGATTACAACTCGCCAGCATGGGCCGGAAAGTTCCTCGATGACTGGTGTCGGCAAGTGATGCGCTCGCGCATCGAGCCCATGAAGAACATCGCCCGGTCACTCCGCCAGCACCGCGAACTGATCCTCAACTATTTCCGCGCTCAGAAGCTGCTTTCCAGCGGAGTTGTCGAGGGTCTGAACAACAAGGCTAAAGTCACCATGAGAAAATCCTACGGTTTCCGCACCTTCCGCTGCCTCGAACTTGCGCTCTATCACTCACTTGGCAAGTTGCCCGAGCCGGAATCGACCCACGAATTCTTCTGACCAACCAGAATTAGGTAGACAGGCGTTTGGCCTCGGTTTCGCGAACCGTGCGCTTCCCACTTTCTTTGGAGGCTCCCAGGCGCGAATTAAGGTTTCTTTTTGTCTGCGGCCTGCTTCTTCTGGCGACGGTTTCTATTCTGGCCTGCGGGGCGCGCCCCCCTCAGCTGCAATCCATCAGTGTCAGCCCGGCCATTGTTGACGGCCAGGTGCAATTCACAGCCACAGGCTACTACACGGACGGAAGCAAGGTCACGCCGCTTTCCGCGTTGTGGTTCACCATTAGGCCGTGGTACAACGCAGTCAATCCGGTTCAATTCTTTAATCTGGACGAGACCGGCAAGGCGTCGTGTAATGGGAATGCAGGCACGTTCAGCGTTGTAGCCACCGCACCGATAGATCCGCACTATCCCTTGTCGCAGACGAACTCTGCTACTCCACAGGTGAGCGGCATGGCGCAACTGACCTGCCAGTAGGACAATCCGGGCCGGGTTGAAGGCCGTGTGGACACAGCTGCCTAGGGCGACCGCCGATCGAAGGCGAAGGCGTTGTCCCGTCGAGCACAGCCCGTTAGCCTTCGAGGCGGACCAATTCTGCCTTTCGCGGGCGACTGCGGCGCTTCAGGGGAAAGAACCGTGGCCCGATCCTATTCGGACGTTTGGAACTCCATGTTCTCATCGACCGAAAGCTGCGCGGGCGTGCCCGAGGTGTTGTCACCGGAACGGATAGCGACCACACGAAAACCACTGGAACTGGTCTGGACCTCGTAGGTATAAGGAGGACGCTGTCGGACAACGGTAATGTAGTGAGTCGAGATCAGTTCCTCGAGGGAGACGTATTTTCCTTCGCTGGCAAAGCACCGGCGCTCGGCCGTGGCGATACTGATCAGATCGCTCCTTACGCCGGTGATGTTGATGGCGGCCTTCGGGGTGTTCGCCCCGGCGGGAGCAGAAGAGCTCTGCAGCTGCTTGGAATAAACGTACATGCCAATGGCCAGGGCAACGACGACGCCGAGAAATCCGAACACGCGGCCCATCTGTCCCTCCCCGAGGGTAATTCCACCGCGAAACCGGACCGCTGACAAGTAACCAGAGAGCAGCGACCTGCCGACGGCGCCACCGAGCCCAGAAACACGAGCCGCCTGACACTCGATAACACGCCACCGGTGGCAGCCATCACGCAACCTACTGCGACGCAGTATCCCCACAGTGCAACTTTGAGGCTTGGCTATACGGAGAGCGATGGGAGCGGCTCGGGGGTGAAGAGCTTTACTCCCAAGATGGATGGCGCAACCACACTCCCCGACGGTCGAGGCCTCGCCAGTGGCCAGAACATCAATCTGCTCACCGAATTGTCGCTGGGCACGCACACGTTCTCCGTTGATTCTGTGGACAACCTGAACAATGCCGGCACGAACTCGGTGACGTTCTCCGTAATTGTCACACCTGACAGCATCAAGCAGGACGTCACTCAGTTCCTTCAGAGCGGTGCGATTACGAACAGCGGCAACGCGAACTCCCTCCTCGCAAAATTGAACGCCGCCGCCGCCGCGCGCGCCCGAGGCAACTGCTCCACCGCCGCGAATCTCTACCAGGCGTTCATCCAAGAAGTGCAAGCCCTGTCCGGCAAGAAGATTAACCCAACCGCGGCGCAGATCATGATTCTTGATGCGCAATACCTGATCGCACACTGCCCGTGAGCGTAAACACGAGGATTAAGAATTTTGGATAAACGCGAAGAAAGATGAATCGCCACTAAAAAGATCGCTGCAACTGTCATGTCGCCGCGGGCTCCGCCAAGCTCACCGAATCACCCACCGCGGGAACGGGTTACGGTACGAGGCAACAGTCAGCAATGCGCTTAGGGTAATTCTGCACGAGCCATTCGCACACTCGAAAACTGAGCCGAAAAGATTGCTTTTTCGGCTCAGCAAGTAGATTCAGAAGCCCCGAAGATGGCCCACCGCGAGTTCGCGGTGTGCAAGAATCTGCACTCAGCCTTCCGAAACCTTTAATATTTGGAAAAGGGCCAAGTCTGTCAGGGGGGGGGTCAGAAGCAGCGTTCTAAAATGGTCTGCTTGGGCCGACCACTAAAATTGACGTGCGGTTTCAGCAACCTACGGACACACCCATCCGCTACTTTTGAACCGCAAGAGGGCAGCGACCTGCCTGCGGCGGCGGGGTTCTAAGTGGAATTGATTCCATGCCAATGTCGGCCGGTTCTCGACAGTTGAAGGTTCAGCTTCCTCGCTGCGGATGGCAGCCCGTCGGGAGCGCTGCAGATGGAACTGTTGTCGCGACCTGGCGATGAGGCCGTGGGGTAGAATGTTGTCTGTTTTTTTTTGATGGGGGAAGGAGACTCCTACGCGGCTTCTCAAGAAGTCAGCCTCGTCGCTCAGCCAGGCGTGGACAAAATGCAACGAGTACGTGCTGGGCATTCGGACGGAGCCTGAAAGCACAGTCGATTCCGAGCGTAACCCGGTGCGGGAGTGCGGGGGCGCTGAGGTTTCCCAGAAGGCGAGATATAGTGACAACTTTCATTACGCAACCATCGGCTACCTGAGTGTACGAAAAGTGTTGCGAGTTGTGAAACCGGGACCGCAGGAAGTGTTCTGTGACATTGGTTCTGGAATGGGAAGAATCCTCTGCGTGGTCGCTCGAGAACCCGTGCGAAAGTGTGTCGGGGTCGAACTGCTGGAACCCTTATGCCAAATCGCACGACGCAATGCGAGTCGCCTGCGGGGAAGGAAAGCACCCATTCAGATCGTTTGCGGAGATGCCACGACTGTGGACTTGTCAGAGGGAACCATCTATTTCATGTTCAACCCTTTCGGGGCCGAAAGCCTGCGCGATACCCTCGAGAACATCAGGTGCTCGCTCGCCCAAAAGCCTCGGGCAATAAGAATTGCCTACTACAACTCGAAATATCAATCCGTGCTTGAGGCTCTGGGGTGGCTGGTGAAAGTGCACGAATTTGACACCTTCGGAGGACATCGCGTTACCTTCTGGGAGAACCGGTACTCGCAGGATGGTGAATGTGCCGGAAGCAATATGAAACGGGCGTAGTTTTGAACGACCTCCGGCACCTGCGACGGGCATGTTTGGCGAAATCACACCAGCAATCCGGTCGGGTCCGACTGGCGTGGCACTGCCCCGAAAGCAGAAAAGTTCGGAAATCGTCTTCGGGCCGACCTTAATCCGCCCTTCTGCCCTAATTTTGTTCCAGTCCGCCCAGGATAATGTACTAACGCGGACGCGAGAACCAAGAAAAACACTTCAATCGTAAGCGCGACTCATCGACAATCGTCGCAAGTATTAATTTGCGCCTAATCGTCGTAGCTTGGAGTTGCTACTCGAAAGTTTGGACTCAGGGGAGAAGTGACATGGCCCGGAAAGTAATCCTTTATTTCGACGACCAGGCGGACGCGTTGCGCTTTGCCTTGGCTGCGGGGTCGGTGATGGCAGGAGAAGGCCCCGACGCCACCGACGAACTTGTTCAGGAAACGCAGCGAGTCAACCGCATTCGGCTGGAAGCGGCCAATGCCCGGCCCGTGCCTGCGACCGACGAGCCTCGCTCCCCTGAACGTGTCGCCTGAAGGGAGTGGACCATCGCGAGACGTCGGGTGTGCCAGCTCCAGCCATACGGCCGCCACTTCGCGGGCAAGCCGCATGACAGCGGAGAGCGGAAGAATATGTGTACATCGAGAATCTTCTCTTTTGCTGATCCTCGCACCCTAAGGTAACGGAATCCTTCGGCGCCTGCTTGGCGGGCATTTCATCTCAAAACTCGCGCACCGTGCCAAGCCCTCTCCGCGCAGACGGAATCTTGTAAAATCGCACCGTAACTTCTCTCCCCTCCTGACCGTTACCGTAAGTGTAAGACCCCGCGGAGAACTGGTTGAAGGCTCTGAAGAAAGAAGCGGACGAGCGGCTTCTGATTGAGGCGGCACAGAGGGATCCCGCTCGTTTTGCCGAGCTTTATCAGAACAACTTCGAGCGCGTGTATGCCTACATCGTGCGCCGGGTGGAAAACCACGCTGAAACGGAAGATTTGACCTCCGAGGTGTTCCGCCACGCCTTGGCTAACCTGAAGCGATTCGAGTGGCGCGGAATTCCGTTTGCAGCATGGCTGTTCCGCATCGCGGCCAATCTGATCTCCGATCGCTGGCGGCGCACCGGCCGGGAGCCGATCGACGATGAGCCCGAACAGATCGAGTTGGCGCACGTCAGTCCGGTCGAGATTGAAGAAGTTGAACGGCGCGCCACACTGTTTCGTCTAGTCGAGGCGTTGCCGGTGGAGCAGAGGCGGGTTGTGGTGTTGCGCTTCGTGGAGCAGAAAAGCATTAAGGAAGTAGCGCAGGAGATCCGCAAGAGCGAGGGTGCGGTGAAGCAATTGCAATTTCGAGCGCTCACCACCCTGCGGACGCGCATGGAGGGTGCCCATGCCTAAGCGCTCTCTGAATCCGCGAGACCACGAAGCCAACAAGATCGAACAACTGAACCACGCCCTGGACGCCTTGCTCGCGCCCTCAGACGGCAAGCCTCCCCGGGTAGAGGCAAGCGTCGAGCCGCTGGTGCGCATCGCGGCTGACTTGCGCGACTTGCCGCGTCAAGAATTCAAGACACAGCTTAAATCCGAACTATTGGAGGGGAGAAAAACGATGTCCACTGTAGCCGAACCCGTTACAAACGTTCGTCCCGCTGCCGCCCCGAGGTTGACTTTTAAAGACGCCGCCAAGGCCATTGAGTTCTATAAGAGTGCTTTCGGCGCACAAGAGACTATGCGCTTCGAGGTTGGCGGGAAAATTGCGCACGCCGAAATCTCGATTGGAAGCTCAGTCGTTATGCTCGCCGAAGAGTGGCCGGAAGGCGGCCGTTTCAGTCCAGAGACGCTAGGGAATTCACCCGTCATGATGGCGCTGACGGTTGCTGACGTGGACGATTTTGTCTCCCATGCCATTGCCGCCGGCGCCAAGGTCGTGATTCCAATTACGGATCAATTTTACGGACGCCGCGAAGGAACGGTTCAGGATCCTTTCGGATATTTGTGGTCTGTATCCACGGTAAAAGAAGAGATGTCGGTCGAGGAGATGTACCGGCGCATGGATGCGATGATGAAAGGGGCTACGGCGAGCGAGAAACCGGCAGTGAATCCGATTCCGCGCGGCTTCCGCACAGTGACGCCTTACCTGATCGCCTCCGATGGCCCCGGGCTGCTGGAATTTGTCAAACAAGCGTTCAGCGCCGAGGAGACTTTCCGGACGGTTGGATCGGCGGGCGGGCTGCACGCGGAAGCGCGCATCGGGGACTCCATGCTGATGATCGGTGGCGGCATTCCCGGGCGCGAGTTCCGCTCAACCCCGAACCGTCACGCGCTGCACATGTACGTAGAGGACGCGGACGCCGTCTACCACAAGGCTCTGGCGGCGGGGGCATCTTCGATTGATGAGCCTCGGGATCAGGAGTACGGCGAGCGGTCGGGCAGCGTGCAAGACCCAGCCGGGAACTACTGGTACATCGCGACACACAAAGGGAAGAGCCACGTTCCGAAAGGTTTGAACGACGTCAATGTGTACATGCATCCGCTACGCGCGGAGCCGGTCATCAGCTTCCTCAAGCGCGCCTTCGGGGCGCAGGAATTGGCGAAGTACGCATCGCCTGACGGTGTGGTGCACCATGCGGAAATTCGGGTCGGAGATTCGGTGGTGGAGATGGGCGAGGCCCACGGAAAATATGCGCCGATGCCGACAATGTTCTATCTTTACGGCCCGCATGTTGACGGCTTGTACCGGACCGCGCTCGCCGCCGGGGCAAGTTCGTTGCAAGAGCCCGCCGACCAGTCCTACGGCGACCGGACCGCGGCCGTCAAAGACGCCTTCGGAAATACTTGGTATATCGCAACGCACATCAAGGACGTGGCGATGTAAGAGCGGCATCCAAAGCGGAGGGCGAGCGAAATCGCCAGCCTCCGCTTTCACTAAACCTAAACCAACCTAAACCTCGGTTTGACCCTCCCGAAGCCCTTTAATAGACTCAAAGATTCAATCCAAGTGCAGGGTCCAGCTTATGGCAGAGAGCATTCAGGTGAAACTTCCCGATGGGAGCGTGAAGGAAGTGTCAAAAGGCACTACCGCGCTCGATGTGGCGAAGTCGATCAGCCCGAGGTTGGCGGATGCAGCGCTGGTCGCGAAGACCAACGGCGATCTTATCGATCTCACCAAGCCGTTGGAAAAAGACACCGATCTCCGTCTTCTTACCGACAAAGACCCTGAGGCCCTCGAAGTTTACCGGCATTCGTCCGCGCATTTACTGGCTGCAGCGGTCCTCGAACTGTTTCCGGAAACCAAGCTGGGACACGGCCCGCCCACCGAAAGCGGATTCTTTTACGACTTTTACCGGCCGACTCCATTTACTCCTGAAGACCTCGAAAAGCTCGAGAAGAAGATGCAGGAACTGGTCGAGCAGAACATCCCGTATGCTCGCGAGTTCCTGCCTCGCGAACAGGGACTGGCGGCGTTCAAGAAGGAAGGCGACTTCATGAAGTGCCATTTCATCGAACAGTTCACCAAGCCCGATGAAAAGATTTCGATTTATCGCACCGGGAAGTTCACCGACTTCTGCCGCGGTCCGCATATTCCGTCAACCGGCAAGATCAAGGCATTCAAACTGTTTAACATTGCGGGCGCGTATTGGCTGGGAGACGAGAAAAATCCGCAGTTGCAACGGATCTACGGGACCTCGTTTTTCTCGAAGAAGGAGCTCGACGACTACCTGCGGCAGCTGGAGGAGGCCAAGAAGCGCGACCATCGGGTTGTGGGGCAGCAACTCGATCTGTTTTCGATTCAGGAGCTGGCCGGGCCGGGGCTGATTTTCTGGCATCCCAAGGGCGGGATCATTCGCAAAGAGATGGAAGATTGGATGCGCGAGGAGTACCTGAAGCGCGGTTATTCACTGGTTTACACGCCGCATGTGGCGCGGCGGCAGTTGTTCTTTACCTCGGGCCATGAGGGCTACTACTCGCAGAATATGTTCGACGCCATGGAACTCGACGACGCTGAATACCGGCTGAAGCCGATGAATTGCCCAGGTCACATCCTGATTTACAAAGACTCGCTGAAGTCGTATCGCGACCTGCCAGTGCGGCTGGGTGAGCTGGGAACGGTCTACCGTTACGAGCGTTCGGGCGTCATGCACGGCCTGTTGCGGGTACGCGGGTTTACCCAGGATGATGCGCATATCTTCTGCACTCCCCAGCAGGTCGAAGACGAAATTGCAAATTGTTTGGATTTTGCCCTGGACGTGCTAAAGGACTTTGGCTTCGACAAATACCAGACCGAGCTTTCGACGTGGAATCCGGAGGACCGCAAGAATTTTGTGGGCAGCGAGGAACAGTGGGTTCATGCCACGCAATCGCTGGAGAAGGTGCTGCAGGGCCGCAAGATTGAGTACAAGACCATCCCGGGCGAGGCAGCGTTCTACGGGCCCAAGATTGACATCAAGCTGGTGGACGCCATCGGACGGTTGTGGCAGCTCTCGACCGTACAGTTCGACTTCAACCTCCCCGAACGTTTCGGGCTGGAATATGTCGCCGAGGACGGTTCGCGCAAGCAGCCCGTGATGGTGCACCGCGCCCTATATGGATCGGTGGAACGTTTCTTTGGCGTTCTGATCGAGCATTATGCCGGAGCATTTCCGGTGTGGCTGTCGCCAGTGCAGGTGGTGATGATTCCGATCAGTGAGCGGCACGCCGAATACGCGAGCAAGATTGCATCCCAACTGAGAGATGTCGGCGTTCGCGTGGAGGTCGATGCCCGCAATGAAAAGATGAATGCCAAGATTCGCGAGCACGCCATGCAAAAAGTGCCATTTTTGCTGGTGGTCGGCGACAAGGAAGCCGAGGCCGGCACGGTGAACGTCCGCAGCAGAGGCAAGGAAAAGACCGAGGACAGGGCTGCGACGGACTTCGTTCAGAAGATCAGGACGTTGATTACCGAAAAAATTCCGGGCCTATAGCAGCTGCTAAACCTGCCGTACCCACGGTGCTCGCACACCAACGCGGGGAGAATCGGCGCCTCGTTTGCGGCTGGAATCGTGGTTGGCAGTGGAGGCAGCACTTTACCGGAGCTCTGGACTGACAGATCCGCCAGTTGGATCCCTAGCAGCCGATTCCCCTTGACTTGGTTGTACCATGGTCCTGTGCACCAATTGGCCGAGCGGTTATTGGGACAAATCCGTCGGCAAGACTTCCTCAAGGCTGGAGATCGCGTCGGAGTTGCTGTTTCGGGCGGAATCGATTCAGTCGCTCTCTTGCGGCTGCTGCTCGAGTTGCGCCGTGAGTTAGGCATCGTCCTTTCGGTCGTCCATTTTAACCACAAGCTG
>Ga0137418_10003224_pt1 | contig 15003 bp, 14 predicted proteins | sample CZODoug3_1_2_16f_FD_122242 | JGI IMG/M metagenome (GOLD analysis project Ga0137418, IMG submission 122242) | Vadose zone soil fungal communities from Angelo Coast Range Reserve, California, USA - CZODoug3_1_2_16fungal (Hybrid Assembly) | ecosystem: Environmental > Terrestrial > Soil > Vadose... | reverse complement strand
CGAATCTTGTTAACCCCTGGGGTCTCATCTCCAGCGCGACCAGTCCCTGGTGGGTGGCGGACAATGGAACTGGCGTTTCAACGCTCTACAACGGCGCAGGGCAGAAAATTCCGCTAGTCGTCACGGTGCCAACACCTGTGGGAGGCGTTCCGCCATCGGCTCCGACCGGAATAGTGTTCAATGGAAGTTCGGACTTCGGCGCGGCAATTTTCATCTTCGTGACTGAAAACGGAACCATCTCCGGCTGGTCCGGTGGGACCAACGCGGTCCTCAAATTCACCAGTCCAGTCAGAGCCGTTTACAAAGGTGCAACCATCGGGCAGAACAACGGCGCAAGGTTTCTCTACGTGGCCAATTTTTTCAACGGTAGCGTTGACCTCTTTGATAAGGATTATGTCCCGGTTACGCTACCGTCCGGCGCTTTCAAGGATGCGCAAATCCCAAGCGGCTTTGCTCCTTTCAACGTGCAAAATATTGGCGGAAGGTCCGCCAGTCGGGAGTGATGTGGTAGTGCTCATAGCCCGAGTGGTCTGCGCGCATGATTGCGTCATTGAGCGGAGCGGCACTTCCTCCCTCGCCGGTAATCTCAGTGGTGATTCCCTGATAGATTTTCGAAGGCAGGCGAGGGTCTACCAGGATGGTCATCTCCGATTGTCCCAACATATCGATAAAGCCGGGAGCGACAACCTTGCCTTGGGCATCAATGGTACGAGTACGCGCATCCGCGGACAGATTGCCGATGGCTGCTATCTTTCCGCCGCGAATGCCGATGTCGCCGGAATACCAGGGCGAACCGGATCCATCGATGATGCGGCCATTCGTGATGACGAGGTCAAAGGCAGCGTGGGGGATTTGCGCGAAGAGATTGGGAAGGCAAAACGGGAGAAGAATTCCGACGATCAAAGAATTCGCAAGTATTCGAGAAGTATTGCTGTTCATAGGTGGCGCGAATTATAAAACATTCGGCTGAGCGATCGACGCCTGGTGCGTGCAGCGCAGCTCGCCGCGTGGTGTGCTATGTTTTAAACTGCCCGGCCGCGAAGTGAGGCAAACATGCCGCGATATGAATATCGAGAAGTGAGCCCTACGCCAGCGGCACAAAGGACTTTTCTCGACTGGGTTGTGCAACTGGATCGTGAATTCATGCACCGCGATCCCGAGCACCGCAGCGATGTGGTGCGGGATGCCTTGCAGCAGCTTTATCTCGGTCGCAAGTGCGGCGCTCCGAACGCCGCGGCGCCCTTAGCCGAACAGGCACTGGTGCATTGCTTCGATCCGCGCAACGTCACGCTCGAACCCGAATACTATGGTGACGTCGATGCATCCAAATACGCGGAACGCAAACCGCTGATCTGGTTCTGGATGATGTATGACCGCTCTCCCGGAGGATTGAATCACTGGCTGGGATATCGCGTGCGTGCCATGCTGGCGCGGCACATCTTCAAACACTGTGGCAAGAACGTGAAGATCTTTCACGGCGTGGAGTTTTCTTTTGGCTACAACCTCACGGTGGAGGACAATTGCACCATTCACAAATATGTGCTGCTGGATGACCGCGGCCAGATCGTCATCCACGAAGGCAGTTCCATCTCGGACTATGCCAATGTCTATTCCCACGCGCACGACTTGAATGACGGCATGATTGTAAGCAACCACAAGACTGAAATCGGGCCGCGGGCGCGTGTCACCTATCACGCCACTGTGCTTAGCGGAGTGACCGTGGGTGAGCACGGTATGGTTGGGTCCATGGGGGTGGCTTCGAAGAATGTGGAACCATTCAACATTGTCGGGGGTATTCCTGCCAAGACAATCAAGGTGAAGTCGATTGCGCCGGAGGAATTGCAGAAGAAATCTGGCTAGAACGGACCCGGGCAGCGCGACCGCGTGGAATGGGCTTTTTGCGTGTTAGTATCGATTTCAGGCCAGCATGACAGTGCAACATGTGAATATTGTGTTTCAGTTGATCGTGTTTCTCTTCGCGATCAGCTTTCACGAGTCGGCGCACGCGTGGATGGCGAACCGATGCGGCGATCCGACCGCGCGTATGCTGGGCCGGATCTCGCTGAATCCCATCAAGCACATTGATCCCGTCGGAACGGTCGTCTTGCCTCTGTTTGCCATGTTAACGGGCGTTCCCGTTCTGGGCTGGGCCAAGCCGACGCCGGTCGATCCGCGCAATTTTCGCAATCAGGTTCGCGACGACATCTTGACCGCGGTCGTCGGACCGATCAGCAACTTCATAGTGGCGGGTGGAGCCCTCGTAGTCCTTCTGCTGATCGCGTTGACCTCCCCTGTTGGCTCCGCGATTGTGAACATAATTCCGGATGTGTATCCCAATCGCCTCGAAGTGCTAGCGAGGATGACGAATTCCTTGCTGATGCCCACTAGCCTGCTGCTTTATGACTTGATGGTGATCAACATTCTTCTGGCAGTATTCAACCTGATCCCGGTGCCTCCGCTGGATGGCTCTCACGTACTGCGGCATTTTCTGCCGGCGCCGATGCTCCGCGCTTATGACACCGTGGGCTGGTTGGGTTTGATCGCTCTGGTCTATTTCGGAGGCGGCCTCCTGGGACGATTGATCTATCCGGTTCGCGGACTTTTTGACTCCGTGTTGCATTCCGTTGCGACTCGTTGAAAACGTTGATGGCGCCTTCGACAAAATCCCACAAACGCGTGCTCAGCGGTATGCGCTCCACCGGCCGGCTGCATCTGGGCAATTACGTCGGCGCGCTCGACAATTGGGTGCGAATGCAGGATCAGTACGACTGCTTCTTCGAGGTGGCCGACTGGCACGCTCTCACCACCGACTACGGCGACACTTCCCGCGTGAAAGAGAACTCCCTGGAAGTGGCTCTCGACTGGCTGGCGGCAGGACTCGATCCGGAACGGTCAGTCATCTTTATCCAGTCTCATGTGCCGGCCCACGCCGAACTGCATTTGCTTTTTTCGATGATCACGCCGCTGGGCTGGCTGGAGCGCGTTCCCACCTATAAGGAACAGCGAGAAAATATTAAAGACAAAGACTTGGGGACGTATGGATTTCTGGGCTACCCCGTGCTGCAGTCGGCCGACATTCTCATCTACAAGGCAGACGTGGTTCCTGTCGGCGAAGATCAGGTGGCGCACGTTGAGCTGACGCGCGAAATCGCGCGGAGGTTCAACGGACTCTACCGCAAGGCCAAAGATATTTTCCCCGAGCCGCAGTCTCTGCTCACGCCCGCACCCAAGCTCCCAGGCACCGATGGACGCAAGATGTCGAAGTCGTATGGCAACACGATTATGCTCACTGATCCTGAGCCTGTGGTCCGACAGAAGCTCAAGACGATGGTGACTGACCCGGCCCGGGTTCGGCGTTCCGACCCGGGGAATCCCGACGTGTGTCCGGTGGGTGATCTGCACAAAATCTTCAGCGAACGGTCCACGCTCGACAAAGTGTATGAAGGTTGCCGCTCGGCTAAAATTGGCTGCATCGAGTGCAAGGGTTGGGCGGCCGACGCCCTGGTGCAATTGTTGGTCCCTATGCAGGCGCGCCGCAAAAAATACGAGGACAATCCACGGCTCGCATGGGATATTCTGGAAGCAGGCAGTGAGCGGGCGCGACAGGCCGCCGGCGAAACCTTGAATGAAGCTCGCGAGGCCATGGGAATGTCGCTAAGGTACGAAGCGCCAACGAATAAGTGAAGCATCGAATGCCGGAATCATCCAACGCTCTTTCCGAATCCGTCTTGCATCCTGAACCCGCAGAGCCGGGTCCGACTCTGGTCGTCCCAGCAAAACGCGATCAGGAAAGCGATTCACCCTTCGCAGTCTCCGTCAGCGACGTCTACGAGGGGCCGCTCGATTTGCTGCTCGACCTGATCCGCAAGCAAGATATCGACATTTACGACATTCCCATCGCTCGCATCACGGCGCAATACCTGGCGTACGTGGAAAAGATTCGCGAGCTTGACGTGAACGTGGCCGCCGATTTCATCTACATGGCCGCGGTGCTGATCCACATAAAGTCTAAGATGTTGTTGCCCCGGGATCTCCACGCAGCACCGGAGGAGCAGGAAGACCCGCGCACGGAGTTGGTGAATCGGCTTCTCGAGCACGAGAAATTCAAATCGGCGGCGCAGATGCTTCTGCAGAAACAGCAGATCGAAGACGCGGTCCTGTCAAATCCCTCGCTGAAAGAGTTCATGGAGGATGAGGGCACGGAACCCGAGATCGCCGCCGACGTGATCGACTTGGTGAAAACATTCCAGCAAGTTCTCGATCGGGTTCGCAATCGTCCGGTAATCAACGTGGACGAAGAAACAGTCACAGTCGGGCATATGATCGACTATTTGCGGCGCCGTTTGTCGCTGGAAGATCGGCCCATTCGCTTGAAGCAACTACTGATGCGGATGCCCTCGCGGCAAGCGCTGGTATGCATGTTCCTGGCTTTGCTCGAACTGGTCCGGCTGCAAGCCATTCAGGTACGGCAAGAGCGTCTGTTCGGCGAAATTGCAGTGCGCAAGCACACCGGATTCGATGCCATCATGAACGAACAGGCTGCTGTGCGCGACGACTGGAGATGAAGGAGAGTGGCTAGTGGTTAGTGATCCGTGGCTGGCTTCAGAGCCACGGAGTTTCGCTCTTCACTGGCCACTGATCACCTATTTATGAGTTTAAAAGCCCAACTCGAAGCCATCATTTACGCGGCGGAAACGCCAATCACGCTGGAGCAGATGACTCAGCTAGTCAAGCCAACCATCGTCGCCGAGGGGGTGTCGGATGAGGGCGAGATAAAGGCCCGGGTACGCTCAACCCTGGACGGATTGATCGTTGAGTATGGCTCGCCGGACCGAGGCATCGAGATTCGTGAAGTAGCGGGCGGCTACCGCATGTCCACCAAGCCAGAGCAGCACGAGGTAGTGCGAGCCTTTGCCAGGAGCCTTAAGCCACCGATTCGTCTTTCGCTGCCGGCTCTCGAGACGTTGGCCGTGATCGCCTACAAGCAGCCGGCAACGGTGCCCGAGATTAACGATATCCGCGGAGTCGATTCTGGTGGGGTCATCGGCACTTTGCTGGAGCGCAAGCTGATCACGACCGCCGGACGAAAGCAGGTAATCGGCCGTCCCATTCTTTACAAGACCACAAAAGAATTTCTGATGCGCTTCGGTCTCAAAGACGTGCACGAGCTGCCTAGCATGGAAGAGTTCGAGAAGCTGGTAGCCGAATCGTTTCACTCGGAGCTGATTCCAGCCGAGGCTGCGGTGGAGAACGACGACGGCGAAGCAGCGTCGCGTCAATCGGACTTGGATTCGAGAGAAGAGACCGCAGAAGAAACTGATGAGCTGTCGCGCAAAGCAGAGGCTCAAACCGCGGGGTCACATCCCGATCCGGAACACATTGAGCGTTCCGCAGCTGCACCCGAAGAATAGCCACTGTCGACAGAAAGCCTTCGCATCATGGCTGTTGAACGCTTACAAAAAATCATCGCTGCCGCCGGCGTGGCTTCTCGTCGAAAAGCCGAACAACTGATCTCAGCCGGCCTAGTCAAAGTTAACGGCCAAGTGATCACCGAACTCGGCAGCAAGGCTGACCCGGAAACCGATCACATCCGCGTGAATGGAAAGCTTCTGCATGGCGCACAACGTCACCTCTACCTGCTGCTGAACAAACCCAAGGGATACGTCACGACCATGAGCGATCCCCAGAAGCGGCCGACGGTCATGGATTTGATTCGCGGCGTGAAGGGCCGCGTTTATCCCGTCGGCCGTCTCGATTACGCCAGTGAGGGTCTGTTACTGCTTACCAACGATGGCGACCTTGCCCATCAACTCATGAAGGCAGCTTCCCACGTGGCCAAGACTTATGTCGTCAAGGTTGCAGGCACGCCGAACGAAGATGCCATCTCTAAACTCCGCGCTGGAATTTCCATTGCCACCGACGATGGCAAGCGCGTTCGGACGGGACCCGCAGGCGTGCGCGTGGTGAAAGTCGCAGCAAATCCCTGGTACGAAATTACGCTGGTCGAAGGCCGCAATCGCCAGATTCGCCGAATGTTTGAAGCGGTCGGTCATCACGTGGAGAAGATCAAACGCGTGCGCTACGGTCCTCTCATGCTCGATGTCCCTCCCGGCAAGTTCCGTGTTCTCAGTTTGCAGGAAGTCGCTCGCTTGAGAACTGCCTGCACCATCGGACTGGCGCGGGCCAAGCGTTCCGTGGCATCATAAGCGGCCAATGAGCCGATTCTTTGATCTGGTTTCGAAGCCCGTGCGCAACATGGGTGGCTATTCGCCCGGGATGCCGCTCCAGACGGCTACGCCCCAGGTTCAGCAAAAGCTCATCAAGCTCGATTCCAACGAGAATCCGTTCGGCCCGTCGCCGCGGGCGGTTGAGGCCATGGGCCGTGCCCTCGCCATCAGCAGCGCCTATCCGGATGACGACTGTGCCCAATTGCGCCACAAACTTGCCGAGCATCACGGACTGCACCCCGAACAAGTGATGGTAACCGCCGGCTCGACCGCCCTGCTTGGATTGCTCTGCCAGACTCTAATCGCACCGGGGTTAAATGCGGTCACCAGTCAACGTTCGTTCATCGTCTACTCGCTGGCAGTGAACGCAACCGGCGCGAGTCTTATCGAAACGCCAATGGCGAACGATGTTTTTGACCTGAATGCGATCCTCGATGCGATTGACGAGAAAACCCGCATTGTTTTCCTGGCCAATCCCAACAATCCTACCGGCACCCTCGTCGACGTCGGGATGGTCGACAATTTTGTGGCCCGCATTCCCGGCCATGTGATCCTCGTGCTTGACGAGGCTTATTACGAATTCGCAATGCACTTCTCCTCACTTCGAGGGACCACGCATTCCAAGGCACTGGACTACGTTCGACAAGGCGCCAGCATTGTGGTCCTGCGTACTTTCTCCAAAGCGCATGGGCTCGCGGGACTGCGTATAGGGTATGGCCTTGGTCCGCCGGAACTGCTGGCTTACTGCGCGCGCCTGCGAAATACATTCTCAGTGTCGTCGGTGGCGCAGGCTGCGGCCATGGCAGCTATTGACGATCAGGGCCACATTCGTCGGGTCGTGACGAACAATGCAGATCAGGCGCCTGTTCTAACCGATGCTCTATCGAAGTTCGGCCGCAGAGTGGTCCAAACGTCCACCAATTTTTTGTTTTGCGATCTGGGAGAAGACGCCTCGATCGTCGCCCGGCGGTTGCAAGAGGAAGGAGTAAGCGTCCGGCCTCTCCGAGCATGGGGAGCTCCCAACTGCATCCGCGTGACGATCGGGACGCCCGAGCAGAATCAATTTCTCGTGTGTGCCATTCGCAAGATCGTTGGTCACAATCGGGCAGAACAGATCGCTCTCAACTCAAACAGAACCTAAGCATCACCCGGCGCGGCCAATCGCGCTGCTCCATACAGCCCGGCGTCGCTGCCCAGCAAAGCGCGTGTGATGATAGTCTTGCGGCGAGTGCGGGCCAGAACTTGCGCCGAAGCGCCCTCTTCTTTTCCCAAAAGATCCTCAGGAGCGGTCGCCGCATAGACCAGCGATCGTTCGCGCAGTTCTTCGAACATGGTCGGGGCAAAAGCGTCCCAAGCGCTCGAAACTCCTCCACCAATGACGAACATATCGAGGTTCAGGACGTTGACCAGGCCCGCAAGCAGCATCCCCAGGGCTTTGCCGAAACGCCGAAAGATACGCCGGGCGTCTTCGTCCCCCTGAATCGCCAGATTGTAAATTGATCGTGCGCTGAACTCCGCATCCGAAGCTGCGGCCGTGGCAAGGGATTGCGACAGGCCGCTGGTGATCGCTTCGCGGGCCATTCGGACGACGGCTGTGGCGGAAGCATATTGTTCGGCGCATCCGTGGCTGCCGCAGCCACATGAATGCCCCTCGGGCTCGATGGGAACGTGACCGAACTCACCCGACATCCCATTCATGCCGTGCCAGATTCTCCCATGCAACACGATGCCGCCACCGATACCGGTGCCTAGCGTGACGATAGCCATGTTCGGAACGTCGCGAGCCGCGCCCAACCATTTCTCTCCCAGCGCAGCCACGTTGGCATCGTTCTCGAGAAAAACGCGGGCTCCGAGACGCCGCTCAATCTCCGCCCGAACGGGATAGTCAGACCAGCCGGGAAGGTTCGCTGATTTGCGGAGCATACCGGTTTCCATGTCAATAATGCCAGGGATGCCGATGCCGGCTCCGAGAAATAAGCCTTCGGCGCGATATTGAACCGACAAGCGCTGAATAGCCTCACACATTTCAGCAATTACGTGATCGCGGCCTAGGGCAACCTTGGTGCCCAGCGTGACTTTTTCCAGAAGCTGGCCGTCAGCGCTGACAGCCGCAATGCGGAGATTGGTGCCGCCGAGATCGACCCCAATAGAGAAATCAGGCATGGCGTAAAAGATTATCAGAATGACACTGCAAATTCTTATTGTTGATTTTTGATGGTTGATTGTTGATTGAAAGCCCCCCGGACCAGATTCTTCATTCAACCATCAAAAATCAACAATTGCTTCACTTCTGGCACTTGGGGCAGTAGTGGCTGCTGCGCCCGGCGATGACTACGCGCTTGAGGGCTGTCTGGCATACCAGACAAGGTTCCCCTTCTCGGCCATAGACCCGATGCTGCAACTGGAAGGAGCCCTCTTCTCCGTCCGCGTCCACATAGTCCGAAATAGACGAACCGCCCAGTGCAATTGCTTCCTGCAAGACTTCTTTCACCGACAAGAAAAGCCGACGCAACTGCTCATGGGTGATCGAAGCAGCGCGCCGGCGCGGCCGAATTCCAGCGCGAAACAAGGATTCATCCGCGTAGATGTTCCCCACTCCCCGCAGCAACTTCTGGTTGAGCAGTGCGCTCTTGATGGGAGTATTCCGTCCATGGAACAAAACCGTGAATCGGTCGAGCTCGACTTCCAGCGGTTCGAAGCCCCCCGCTTCAAACGTGGCGTCACGGGTCACGCTGAGCCTCCCGAAGCGTCGCGGGTCAACAAAGCGCAGTTCCCGGCCTGACGCCAGCTGAAGAATTGCATGAGTGTGCTTCAATACCTCATCCTGCGGCTCACACACCTGGAGGCGTCCCGTCATGCCCAGGTGGACGATCCACTGCGACTTGCTCTGTATGGCGCCAGCGGGTGTGGAGCGGACGCCCCCTTCGGCAAGCTCAAGGCAGGCTTTGTCCGCAACCCCGGGTGTTGTCGCGGAAGCCTGCGCTGGCCGGGTTGTGGATCCAGGACGCGCTGGTCTGGGCTTTCTGCTTTTTTCGGACCATGGTGCCCGCGCGACAGGGTTTCGTTCCAGATCGAAGACAATGTGCTTTCCGACACGTCGAACTCCGCCAATGCGGCTACCCTCAAGCACTCTAGCTATTTCTAGCGCAGTAGACTTCAGCGGCTCCGGCTTCTTCCCCAGCCATACCGATTCGATTACATCGCCCGTCGCGCACTGGTGCAGACGACGGGCAATCGTCTCGACTTCAGGAAGTTCAGGCATAAATTCTTAGTTTACAAGTCTGAGGGGCGGGCCCTGGGCCTTTTTCGCAGGCGGGCACGGCCGGGCATTCGTGGAGGTCTTCCGAAACGGATTGAATCTCACGGACACGCGGCGTGTCGAAGCGAGTGTTGGACGAGGAGGGCGGGAGCGACCCTTTTCGGAATGAGGGAGTACGTAAGGAGCCGAAGGACTCGGCGTTAGTCTTTTAAAGGCACGATCGTGCTGCCATCCTGACAAAACGTTGCCACTCTTTGCAGATCACCATTGGCTTGAGGCACCGTCATCACTGGACCATAACAATAGACGGCGTGGCCGCTGGCAGCAAAGTACCAACGTCCGCCTTTCGGCTTGTGGGCAATCTGGGGAGAGGAGGGCTGCCGCATCGGCGGCGCCAGCCTGGGAACAGGCAAACTTAACAACAAGGCTAGGGTCAGGGCCTTCATTTAATTGTCTTCGGCACCGCAGAGTCACGGAACGTATTATTCCAAAATCTTGCTCTTAAATTGTCACCAGCGCCCGCCGTTCATCCGCCAAATCCGAGGCTGGCCGGGACGGCATCTGCATCCTGGGCTTGTGCGTTTTTGCAGCATTGCTTTGTGCTCGTTGCGGTGCTGCCGCCTGGGAAGACGGGGCGAGCTGATCGTGTCCATGGGATGTCGGAGTCTGAACCGATCCAGCCTGTGCTGTATTGGCCGGAGTCTGGCTGGGGCGAGCCTGCCTCTGCACATGCTTCTGTACGTCCGCCGCATTCTGGTCTCGTACCGCTTTGCCCTTCATCGCGGATAACTGCATGCTGTCAGATAACAGTTCCCGGATTAGCGTGCGCTGCGACTGGATAGTGGTACCCTGCTCCACAATCAGCCAGGTCATCAGCCCGTAGGAGAATACAAACAGCACCGTAAGCAAAGGCAGTAGGCTACGCTTCTTTATCGCGACCGCCGTGTTACCGAACAAGGTCGTCAAGTGACACCCCAATCTTCCGTGAACGTTTGCAATCACAGGGAGAATTGCAGCTTGTGCGCCACGGTCGCGGATTGGGTCAACTAACTGATATAAAAGCTCTTACATGCATCCAGTGGGATAAACGCAGGTCTTCGAAGTGCAACTCGGTGCACTTTAACGGTAACCAACTTTGTTACTGAGGTGTGGGAATGACGGCGCAGAAATGAGAGACTCTGCCTAAGTTTGGCTTCAAACCTGCTTTCGACCACGCACCGGCCGACATACTTCGAACAAACGGTCCGGCCCCTACTTCGCGCCCAGCACCAGTTTCGCAATGGTGGCCAGTTGCATATTCGACGTGCCCTCGTAGATCTTGCCAATCTTGGCATCGCGCCAATACTTCTCTACGGGATAATCCTTTGTAAATCCGTAGCCGCCGTATATATCAATCGCTAACGAAGTCACCCGCTCCGCAACCTGCGCGGCGAACAGTTTTGTCATAGCCGCTTCCTTCACGAAGTTGACGCCGGCGTCTTTCATTCGAGCGCAGTTGTAGACCATCAACCGCGCGGCTTCGATCTCAGTAGCCATCTGGGCAATCTGAAATTGGATGCCCTGAAACTCCGCGATGACTTTGCCAAACTGTTTGCGCTCCTGCACGTATTTGCAGGCGTATTCCCACGCGCCACGGGCCAGACCCGTCATCTGCGCTCCAATGCCGATGCGTCCCTCGTTCAGCGTCTCAATCGCGATCTTGTAGCCCTTCCCAGGTTCGCCTAGCACATTCTCCTTAGGGATGCGGCAATCCTCCAGGATCAGTTCGCAGGTCGAGGAAGCGCGAATTCCGAGCTTGTCTTCCTTCTTGCCGACGCTGAATCCAGGAAAACTGTTTTCTACCAGGAACGCCGTGATTCCTTTGTAGCCCGCTGTGGGATCAAGCGTGGCAAACAGCACAAACAGCCCGGCTTCCTTCGCGTTGGTGATCCACAGCTTGCGGCCATTCAGTACGTACTCGCTGTCCTTGAGGACAGCTCGCGTCTGCAAGCCAAACGCATCAGAGCCCGAGTTGGCCTCGCTGAGCGCATATGCGCCAACCGTGTCCGCCGCCATCCTGGGCAAGTAACGTTTCTTCTGCTCTTCACTGCCCCAGCGCAGTAGCGCGTTGTTCACCAGTGTGTTCTGCACATCCACCACAACCCCGGCCGACGCGTCGACGCGCGACAACTCTTCCACAGCGAGAATTGCCTCGAAGAACTTGGCGCCGCCCCCGCCGTATTGTTCGGGAATCTCAATTCCCATCAACCCCAGCTGAAAAAATTCACGGATGAGATCTTTTTCAAACACACCCTTTTCGTCCATCTCCTTCACTCGCGGACGGATCTTTTCATCGGCAAACTGTCGAATATTGTCGCGGAAGAGAGTTTCATCTTCGGAAAGAGTGGTTAGCGGCATAGACTGGGGAAGTTGTAACGCCATCTCCGGCATAAAAGGACCTTCAAATGAAAAGTCAGCAAACCCTGGATTTTAGCACTTGAGCAGCTTGATCATGGGATTACTCCGACATCACATGTGCGGCTCCGATCCCGGCAGCGCCTTGAATGGCACCTCAAAGGTGCAGTCTATCCGGGGGACGGCCCGATGTCGGATGTTAAGGTGATTCCTAGGGCAGGGAAGAGGAGTTCAGCGCGACAAGTGTACTAGTCTCAGTCCATCCGCTTGCAGAATCCGCTGAATCTGGCTGCGCGCATGCACCGACCAGGGCCCGGTGGCATCCAGCTTCACGTACGCTTGCCAGTGCTTGAGCGCCTTGCGTGGCTCACGAATCTTCTCAAACGCCAACGCGAGATTGTAGTGCGCATCAGCGTAAGTTGGAGCGAGTTGTAGCGCCGTCTTGTACGTCTGGATCGCTTCCTGCACCCGTCCAGTCTCATCCAGAACATTTCCCAGGTCGAAGTAGGCAAGCGCGTAGCGCGGATCGGCTTCTAGCGCCTTCCGATAATGCTTCTCCGCCAGATTGAAGTCCTGACGATTGTAATAAAGGGTGCCCAGGTTAATGTGCGCTGCGGCATGCGACGAATCGAGATCAAGAACCTTCAGGTAAGCCGCGATCGCTTCCGTCTGCATGTTGGCATCTTCTTCGAGCGCGATGCCCCGTGCAAACCATACCGCCGCTTCGTCTTCGCTGGGCGAAGGCTGTGGGGTTGGAATCGGTGTACTGGTGACAACTTTTTCTCGCGGCAGGAAGTCCATGACGAACTGCCCGGCAATCGGCTCCAGCAGCTTGCCTTCGTGACGAAAAGCGATTCTGTGCTTGTTGGTAAGGGAAGCGCCGGCTTCGGCCAAAGGATTTTGCATGCCGGAGGCTCGTTTCTGCATGGCCTCCAGGGATTCGCGAATCACCGCTGGACGCACGCTCTTGGCGCACAAATCACGAACTTTTTTTACCTGCAGGAGATCGAAGAAGGAATAGGCCTGTGAAGAAGTCACGAGTCCTGCCCGCTCCCAGTTCGCCAACTGGCGCGGAGTGAGATGGAGAATCCTCAACAAATCTGCTCGACTGTACACGATCACCCGGCTACGTCTCGCGAACATTGCCCCCTGCGCGAGAAAGCTTTGCGGATATTATCGTCAACTTCACGGCGCAAACGCAAGATGAAAGTCGGTGGAAAGCTGTGGAGAACCTGGATAATCTACATGCCGCGAAAACGGTGCAAACCCTTCGGCGGGCGCGCGAGATTCTTATACGACTACTGCCGCCTGATAGTCCTCGTACGACCCTTTGAAGTCCGCGATCTTGTGATCGCTCTCAAAATGCCAGATTCGCGTCGCCACCTCGTCTATCAAATCGTGATCGTGGGTCACCAGCAGCACGGTACCGTGAAAACGCTGCAGCGCAATATTCAACGCGTTGATCGATTCCAAATCCAAATGGTTCGTCGGCTCGTCGAACACCAGCACATTCGGCTTCTGCAACATCAGCTTGCAAAACAGCAAGCGCGCCGCTTCTCCGCCGGAGAGCACGTTGGTTGACTTCGTGGCCTCTTCCCGGGCAAACAGCATCTGCCCCAGAATCCCGCGGAGCTCTTCATTCGACGCCGACGGATCCCACTGATGCAGCCATTCCAACGCAGTCGTACCCGTCTCGATCAGAGTGCGATGGTCCTGCGCGAAGTATCCCACCGATGCTTCGTGCCCCCAGGTCACTTTTCCGCCATCGATAAACGCACCGTCGTAGCCGCTGGTCTTGCGCAGCTCTGCCTCAGGCGTGGTGGGAGAATTAGCCAGCAGGGCATTGAGCAACGTGGTCTTGCCGGCGCCATTGCGTCCCATGAGCGCGATCTTCTCGCCACGTATCACGCTGGCGGTGAAGGTGCGAATCACTTCCTTGTCCGCATACGATTTGCGCAGGCCCTCGAGCTCCAGAATGTGCTTCCCCGAAGGCCGCTTCTGCTCAAACTTGATATATGGGCGCTGAATGTTCGACCGGGCCAACTCCGTCACCTGCAAGCGTTCTACTTCCTTCCGCCGCGACTGAACTTGGCTCGACCGCGTTCCCGCCGAGAAGCGAGCAATAAATTCATTCAACTGCGCGATCTTCTTTTCCCGTTGCGCGTTCTGCGATTCGATCTGCGAGCGCACCTGCGTCTTGGCCACGACCATGTCGTCATAAGTGCCAGTGTAGGTGATGATGGTCTCGTAATCGATGTCGGCAATGTGCGTGCAAATGCTGTTAAGGAAATGACGGTCGTGCGAGATCGCGATTACGACGCCGTCGTACACATTCAAAAATCCCTGTAGCCAGTGAATTGAATCCAAATCCAGATGGTTCGTAGGCTCATCCAGCAACAGTGCCTGCGGATGCCCAAACAGCGCCTGCGCCAGCAGCACGCGCACTTTTTGCCCGCCTGGCAATTCCCCCATCTTGCGGCTGTGCAGTTCGTCGGAAATATCCAGACCTTGCAGCAGGATCGCGGCATCGCTCTCAGCCGTATAACCGTCTTCTTCGCCGACAATGCCTTCCAGCTCGCCGAGCTTCATGCCATCGGCGTCTGTCATGTCGTGCTTGGCGTAAATCGCGTCGCGCTCTTGCAACGCCGCCCACAGACGCTTGTTTCCCATGATGACCGTATCAATCACGCCGTGGGGGTCGAACGCGAACTGGTCCTGGCTCAAGACCCCCACCTTCCGCGGACGCACGACCGTGCCCTTTTGCGGCTCCAGTTCGCCGCTGAGCAGCTTCATGAACGTCGATTTCCCTGAGCCGTTTGGTCCGGTCAGGCCATAACGCTTGCCCGGCGTGAACGCCGTGGACACTTCTTCAAACAGTATTTTGGCGCCGTAGCGCATGGACACATTGCTGACTGAAAGCATGATTCTTGCAGCTTTTCTTTAGGACTGCGGGGAAATTCCGCCGAGACGGTACGCAGCTGGAATATTTAGGATATCATGCGGCCTTTTTGTTGTTCCGGCTCCGCGCTATACCCCAATCAAAAAAGATCGCCTGGGCTACCATCGACATCAGCGACCGAGAGAGTTGGTGGACCTGGCCGGGATCGAACCGGCGACCTCTTC
>Ga0137418_10003221_pt1 | contig 15014 bp, 12 predicted proteins | sample CZODoug3_1_2_16f_FD_122242 | JGI IMG/M metagenome (GOLD analysis project Ga0137418, IMG submission 122242) | Vadose zone soil fungal communities from Angelo Coast Range Reserve, California, USA - CZODoug3_1_2_16fungal (Hybrid Assembly) | ecosystem: Environmental > Terrestrial > Soil > Vadose... | reverse complement strand
CATGTTCACCGGTGACGACACACCGGCATTGCTGCGCGGGGCGATGGTGGGTAAGTACCTGCGCATGTTGATCGGCGGCGTGCAGTGGGGACATCTCGACTACTTGATTCTCGACCTGCCGCCCGGCACCGGCGACACGCAGCTGACACTGGCGCAGAGCCTGACGTTATCAGGCGCCGTGATCGTCACGACACCGCAGGATGTAAGTCTAAAAATTGCCCGCCGCGGCCTGCGGATGTTCGAGAAGGTGCACGTCCCCATACTCGGGATCGTCGAGAACATGAGCTCTTTCACCTGCCCCCACTGCGGAAATATCACCGATATCTTCCGTCGCGGCGGCGGCGAGCGGATGAGCCGGCAGGTCGGGGTTCCGTTCCTGGGTGCGATACCCCTCGATGCCGAGGTCGTCACCGGCGGTGACGCGGGTCGTCCCATCGTGGTCGACAAGCCGCAGTCGGTCACCGCCCAGGCGTACGTCGCGATTGCCACAGCGCTCGTGGAACAGCTCCACGCCGCGCCGGCGACCGTGCTGAAGCCGTTTGTATGGAGGTGGGACAGCAATGAGGGAGAGCCAAGCTGGATGGAGAGCGTCGTCCGGCCGTCGGGCTCTCGGACCATGGCGATTGGCATTCGCCGCCGCGACGCTCGGACGCTGTCCGTGCTCTGGGAGGACGGACAGCGCGACGACTTCGATGTCCGCGACCTGCGCTTGGCGTGTCATTGCGCGCTCTGCATCGAGGAGATGAGCGGCCGGAAGCTGCTCGATCCGAAGACGGTGCGACCCGACGTGAGCCCGCGCGTGATCTCGAGCATCGGTAACTACGCGATCGGGATCGACTGGAACGACGGCCATAACTCCGGGATCTATTCGTTCGACTACCTGCGCTCCCTAGGCGAGCACGCTGCAGGGAAGATTGTCGAAAATGTCTGACGCCCGGCCTGTTGAGCCGCCAGTCAGCATCCGCGCGGAGGTTTCGCTTGCGGATCCCGACACGTGTAAGTTCGCCGTAAGCCGGACGGTCCATCCTGGAGGCCCGTTCTTCTTTGAGAACCGCGAGCAAGCCGCGGGGTCACCGCTCGTCGAGCGGCTGTTCCAGCTGCCGGGCGTTGCGCACGTGCTCGTCGCCGGCAACGTGGTCACCGTAGGCAAGGAGAGCAACGCCGCCTGGTCGGGGCTGAACGCATCGATCGGGGCAGTCATTCGGAGCCAGCTGCTCACGGGACTATGCGCAATCCTCGAAAGCCCGCTGCGCGCCGGTGCCAGCAAACGGTCCGACGCCGAGGTTCGTGCGACCGTCCAAGGCCTGCTCGACCGGGAAGTCAATCGTTCCATCGCCAGCCACAGTGGACAGATCTCGATCGTCGATGTTCGCGGCGGCAAGCTCTTCATCGCGATGAGCGGCGGATGTCAGGGGTGCACCGCGTCGCAAGTGACCCTGAAGTACGGGTTCGAGCTCATGGTGCGCAGGGTCGCACCGGAGATCGTCGACATCGTCGACACGACCGATCACGCGGCAGGGAAGAAGCCGTTCTACGCGCGCGCAGGGGAGGCACGATGAAGATATCAGACGAGCGGATGCCTCAAGCTGACGCAAAGACGTCGCCCCGCGGGGCCCGTTTGAGATCGTACTAGCCGATGACAAGCTCGCAACTACAGCATGGGTCGAGGGCCGCCGACTCGCTAACCTTCCCATTCGCGTGCTGGCATTTTCTGAGGATGTTCCGATCGCGGAAGCGCAGCCACCAATTCGATGGTCCACCTGTGGGCTACGGTCCTCGCAAGCGCGCTTGCACACTGTGTCCGTGACGACCGTGAAGGCACCCATCGAGAGCTGGGCTGCTTGACGACGACCCCGATGGCTTCGTATCGCCTTCCTACCGTGTCAACTGATATGCCAGCAGGGCCGGAGGGTCTGCTCGACGCAAACGCCTCTCCCGAAGAGGTGGTCGTTGCCTACCATGAGCGGACGAAGCACCATTTTCACCGGTATGCCGCCTCGCTTGGCCGTATGGACTGGGCCACGCAGCCGGATCCGTTCCGACGCTATCCAGGAGCGGACGTCGTTCGGCTTCTGCTACCCAAACCGGGCCGTCCGCTACCTTACTGGCAGCTCTACGCGCTCGGGGCCGTGCCGTCGGCGCCGCTATCGCTGGAGTCGATCTCTCTATTCTTCCGCTACGCGCTGTCTCTGACGGCGTGGAAGCGCTTCCATGAAACGACGTGGTCGCTCCGCGCGAACCCCTCGAGCGGGAATCTCCATCCGACTGAGGGATATGCGGTTCTACCGACGATCACGCGGCTCGGCAACGCCCCCGCCGTATACCACTACGCACCCAAGGAGCACGCTCTCGAACGGCGCGCAGAGCTTGCTCCACGCCCGCGGGGTCCTTCCTCGTAGGCCTCTCCTCCGTCCATTGGCGGGAAGCCTGGAAGTACGGTGAGCGCGCGTTCCGCTATTGCCAGCACGATGCTGGGCATGCACTTGCAACCCTGCGCATTGCGGCGGCGGCTCTTGGCTGGGGCTTGGTGCTCCTCGACGGAATCAGCGCTAGTGCCATCGCGGGTCTGTTCGGGCTCACCCGCGGTGACGACTATGGGACGGCAGAGCGTGAGGAACCTGAGCTTCTGGCATTGGTCACACCCACTCTTCCATTGACGTCTCCGCAACTTCCGAACGGGCTGACGGCAGGCAGCATCGGCGCACAATGGTGTGGCCGGGCCAACGCGCTGAGCTCCGAGCACAACGTCGAGTGGCCCGTGATCGACGAGGTTGCGCAGGCCACGCGACGATCCGCAAGCGCGCCGATCACCGAAGACTTCTCCCGGTTTCCCACGGAGGAGGCGCTGTTCGGGATCCCCGTCCGCAACGGTCGGCTCACCGCGGAGAAGGCAATCCTTGGTCGCCGAAGCGCGGTCGCGATGGATGGCGCGACGACGATCTCGCAGGATGCGTTCTTCCGCACGCTCGCGCGGTTGATGCCGACGCGCGACGGGCGATCGATGCCCTGGGATGCGATCCCGTGGCGGCCGCGCATCCATCTCGGCCTATTCGTCCACCGCGTCGAAGGCATCCCTCGGGGCCTCTACGCGCTCGCGCGAGATCCCGACAAGCTCGCGACACTCAAGGACGTGATGCGCCGCGCGTTTCGCTGGCAGCGCCAGCCCTCGGCGCCGCCCGGGCTCCCGCTGTACCTACTCCAGGAAGGGGACTGTGGGGCGCTCGCGGCCAGGGTCTCCTGCGGCCAGCACATCGCCGGCGACGGAGCGTTCAGCCTGGGAATGATCGCGGACTACAGGGACAGCCTGACCATGTACGGCGCAGCGTTTTACCGGAACCTGTTCTGGGAGGCGGGCATGGTGGGCCAGGTCCTATACCTCGAGGCCGAAGAGTCTGGCATTCGCTCGACCGGGATCGGTTGCTATTTCGACGATCCCGTACACGAGGTCTTCGGCATCACGTCACGCGAATGGCAGAGCTTCTATCATTTCACCGTGGGCGGCCCAGTCGAGGACACACGGCTCACCACGTTGCCTGCATACCACTTCGAGGAAGAGCAATAAGCGCACCCACTGTGGTCCGCAAAAACTCAGTCACGCGCAGGAAGGCGCGAGGGAGTATTCGTGATGCAATCCGCCGAGGATCGGATTGGCACGGACTGCATATGATTCCCCGTGGCGATGGCGCGAACTGGCCTTTTGGTAGTCGCGACACGCGGCCGGCGGATCGGGAACACCCGGACCGAGCGCCATGTGCGGGCGCCCGGCATTGTAATGGGGGATCCATGATTTCAGAATGGATCGCAGATGGGATTCGGATAGCGGGATCAACCAATCCAGACACTCTCGCCGAATCGTGCCGATGACGCGTTCGCAGATCGCATAGGATCGATCCGCCGCGGCTTCACGCCCCGCTCGACGTACAGGGCGAGTTGCCGGCGCAGGAACAGCACCTCTGCATGCAGCGACTGGCGCGACTGAAACGCCAGGACAACCCACCCGACCAGTTCGCTGGCGAGTCGCGCCACAATGGAAACAGCGCTCAGCACCCGCCGATCATGCCACACTCGCGAAACCGAACCCCTTCAGGACCCACAGACCGATTTTTGCGGACCACAGGCCTGTTTGCCGCCAGGTTTTCAGAAGAAAAGCGGTCGAAACCGGATCGAAGGTCCGTCTTCGGGTCGAGCTTGGTGTGAGCATCCAATTTCCCGGGCAGATAGCCCATACCAAGCGGGCCCCAAGGGACGAAGCCGATGCCGAGCTCCTCACACGTTGCAAGTACACCGTTTCTTTCAGGATCTCTTTCCATGAGTGAATATTCAGTCTGCACCGCTGTGAGCGGCTGAACGGCATGCGCGCGCCGGATGGTTTTCGGACTCGCCTCGGAGAGGCCGAAGTGCAACACCTTTCCTTCTTTGATCAGATCTTTGATCGCACTCGCCACGTCTTCGATTGCCACCTTGGGATCGACCCGGTGCTGGTAGTAGAGATCGATGCGGTCCGTTTTGAACCGCTTCAGTGAGGCCTCGACCACTTTCCTGATGTGCTCCGGTTGGCTATTCAAACCACCAGCATCAATGTCGAAACCAAACTTGCTCGCGATAACGACTTTGTCGCGGAACGGCGCGAGTGCTTCTCCGACAAGCGCTTCGCTTGTATACGGACCGTACACTTCGGCTGTATCGAAGAACGTGACGCCTTTTTCATAGGCTGTACGAATGACCTTGATGCCCTCTTTCTTATCTGCGGGAGGCCCGTAGTTGGCGCTGATGCTCATGCATCCAAGCCCCAGCTCCGAAACTTCCAGCTTTCCGAGCTTTCGTTTCTTCATCTTGTTCTCCGATGTTGCGGCCCACGACAATGGCGCGAGGGCGGCTGCGCTGATGACGGCAGCACCAGCGAAAAAGTCACGTCGGCTTGAAGTGTTCGATTCAGTCACCTGCATATTCATATCCATAAACACTCCGTTCGCTGTCAGTAGTCGGCGCTCGGTCGACTTCGAAGGTTGCTCGTCGGCGTGATGACGGTAGCCGCTCGCGGCGTAGTCAGCGGTCGATGGCGGCCATGTTCCCCGCGTCGTGGCGCTCGCCGGCGGCCGGCGTGAGGTTGTTCAGCCGTTCGATCTGCTCCGCGCTCAACTCGACGCAGTCGGCGGCGGTGTTCTCCTCGACGCGGGCGACGCGCTTGGTGCCGGGAATCGGAGCGATGTCGTTGCCTTGCGCGAGCAGCCAAGCCAGAGCGATCTGTGCAGGCGTTGTACCCGCCTCGGCGGCAACAGCCTTGACTTTGTCGACGATGCGAAGGTTGCGTTGGAAGTTCTCGCCGGTGAAGCGCGGGTTGGTCTTGCGCCAATCGTCGTCAGAGAGCTGCTCGGGCGAACGGATTTCGCCGGTGAGGAAACCGTGGCCGAGCGGGGAGTAGGGAACGAAGCCGATGCCCAACTCGCGCAGCAGCGGCAGCAGTTTCGCTTCCGGATCACGGGTCCACAGCGAGTACTCGGTCTGCAGCGCGGCAATCGGGTGCACCGCGTGGGCGCGGCGGATCGTCGCGGGGCCGGCCTCGGACAGGCCGATGTAGCGGACCTTGCCCTCGGCGACTAGTTTGGCCAAAGCGCCGACCGTATCCTCGATGGGCGTTTTGGGATCTACGCGGTGCTGGTAGTACAGGTCAATGTGGTCGGTGCCGAGGCGCTTCAGAGAGCCCTCGACCGCGGCGCGGATGTTCGCTGGGCTGCTGTCGAGAACGCCGGGGCCGCCACCGACGTGCGAGACGATGCCGAACTTCGTCGCCAGCACGACCTGGTCGCGGCGATCCTTGATGGCCCGGCCGACGAGTTCCTCGTTGGCAAATGGACCGTAGATCTCTGCCGTGTCGATGTGCGTGACCCCCAGGTCGAGCGCACGGTGGATGGTGCGGATCGACTCGGCGTCGCTGCCCGCGCCGATGTTGTAGTAGCCGGCCATCGACATGGCGCCGAGCCCAATGCGGGAAACGTCGAGTCCGCCGATCGAAATGTGCTTCATCAGATGATTCCTTTTCAGTCAGACGTCGTCGTCGGCGAGTCGCTTTCGATGACTCAAATTTAGCTGAATAGGCCCCAAAACCGTTTGCCCGATCTGTGGGTTCTATTGCCTAAAATGACGTTTCACTGAGAGAAATGAGAATGTGCCGCACTGGCTGATGCTAGATTCTCTTTGACACAGGCACAGGCGGGGTCGAGCGTTTATGCCCAAGAAAGCGAGGCCATACACTTCCGAGGCTACGGCGACGAGCGCGCTGGCTCGCGCCATAAGGCACGTTGCCCAAACCGACGGCGACCACAACACCGCCGTTCCGGGACTCACGCTACATCGCCGCAAGGCACCAACCGAACCCTTGCACTGCATTTACAACCTGGGGCTCGGCGTCGTCGCGCAGGGCGACAAGCAGGTCCTGCTCGGAGACGAGGCGATCGACTATGGTCCGGGGCAATCCATGCTGACGACCATCGATCTCCCTGTTGTCTCGCATGTCAGGCGGGCCAGTGCCGCGGAGCCGTTTCTGGGCATGATGCTGACGCTCGATGTCCGCTCTATCGTGCAGATGGCTTCCGAGATGGATGTGCCCCGGCCCCGCCGCGACGACGCATATCGGTCCATCTCGTTCGAAGCCCTCGACGCCACCTTGCTCGATGCCCTGGTCCGGCTCGTGAAGTTGCTGGCCGAGCCGACATTGGTTCCCCGGCTGGCGCCGCTGATCCAGCAGGAAATCACCATCCGCCTGCTGACGGGTCCCCACGGCCCGCAACTCCGGCACCTCGTCACTGCCGGGTCCCCGCGCCAGCAGATTGCGAAGGCCGTCGCCTGGCTAAAGCAGAACTTCGTTCAGACGCTGCATGGGGACGAATTGGCGGATCGCGCGCACATGAGCCCATCTACCTTCCGGCAGCATTTCCGCGCCCTCACCGGCGTGAGCCCGTTGCAGTATCAGAAGCAGTTGCGCCTACAGGAAGCACGGCAATTGATGATGAACCAGAACCTCGACGCGGGTAGCGCCGGAGGGATTGTGGGTTATGAAAGCGCCTCGCAGTTCAGTCGCGAGTACAGCCGCCTGTTTGGCGCTCCGCCTCAGCGCGACGTCAGGCGCATGCGGCTGAGTCAGTAGATTGGGCAGCAGCCCGTGCTTTCGCTCAGCAGGATGCGGGCAGATGATGGAGCGCTACCACTGGCTTCAGTGCACGGGAATTCTTCTTCGGTTCGTGGTTTACTAATCAACAACATTACCCTCCGGGCGTCAAAATTCACGTGGGTATTTCCGGGGGTACGGATATTCGGATAGTTAGGATGACGCCGTAGTGTTGCGACAATACGGAAACGGCATCTGTGAGTGCCTGATCCGGCACGTTCCGCAGACTTCGGTACTCCGCCGTCATGCGCGGCTCGCGGAAGGTTTGTTCGAAGAGCCGTCGGTCGTGCTGCTGCCACGGTACGCTCATCGCGAGACGCTCGAGCAGAATGCGAGAGCCTGACATCCATCCGTGCACCACTTCGACCCATGAGCCGCCATCGAGCGCGATCCGCCTTGCAGTGGCAAACGTCGTGTCGACGGCAACCGAGGAAACCGCGCTCGCAAACAGATCTTGTTGCGCGCTAAATGCCTTCGACATCCACTACTGACCTCATCGATGCGTGAGACGACCACGGATCTCACGATGGTCGTTACCAAACCTTAGCGACCGCATTCAGGACTCAAGAGTGCCCGATTGCACTCGGAGCCGGTCTCTGTCGTCACCCGTCATCAGGCGTCGATAAGATTGATAGGACCGAGAAAATCCATCTTTCCTACATCCACGCCGTTGTGACGCAGGCTCGAATACGCGCTCACCAGATGAAAGTAGGTGTTCGGTATCGTCATCTGCAGGAGATAGTCCGCGCCCGACATCACCTTGCCGGGTGCCCAGGAGAAGCTGACCTTGCGTTCGCTCGCGAGAGCATACTGAGGCTCCTTCACGCTCTCAGCGAATGCGATCGTCTTTCGGATGCGCTCGCGCACTTCCTCCATCGTCTGCTCGGTGTCCGGGTGTTTTGGCGGAGTCTGGCCAGACAGCCACGCCGCGCCAGCCTTGATGTAGTCGCAAGCACTTTGGATCTGGTAGATGAAGGGCTTCTGATCGGGGGCAAGACGACCATTCAGGAGCACGCTGATGTCGAACTTCTTCGCTTTCGCGTGCGTTTCAGCTTTGTCGAGCCAATGCTCGACGTTCTTCAAGCTCTGGATACACTGTAAGAGCACTTGGTAGTACATGGTGGCCTCCGGACTTTTGGTCCAATACTGTCCCTCAGCGGGACCGAGAGAGTGATCGCTGCGTCCGAACGGCGTCTGCAGACCTGCGCTCATAGGAATGTCTTGAGCGAAGCGGGATCATGAGAGACTGGTCGTCGGCTTCATGGATTCGGCGCATCGAGGTCGCGAGCATCGTGTCGCTCGTCGATCCTTCCCGGAACATCCTCACGCCAGCTGTTGACGCGCCGTCCCCGCTGCACCGCGGGACGGGCCATGAGGGTGTCCGCCCAGCGCAGAACGTTTCGGTACTCGTGGCCCGAAATGAAATCGACGACCTCGTAGGCCCAGCCCTGAACGAGACCTCCGTGCCAAGGGAGGATCGCGATGTCGGCGATGCTGTAGTCGGGCCCGGCGACATATTCGCGATCGGCAAGACGACGATCGAGCACATCGAGCTGGCGCTTTACTTCCATGGTGAAGCGATCGATGGCGTACTCGATCTTGAAGGGCGCGTAGACGTAGAAGTGCCCGAAGCCTCCGCCGACATAGGGCGCACTGCCCACCTGCCAGAAGAGCCAGTTGAGCACTTCGGTGCGTCGGGCAAGTTCCCTCGGAAGCAACGCGGCGAACTTTTCCGCGAGATAGAACAGAATCGAGCCGGACTCGAAGACCTTGATCGGTTCGGCTCCGCTGTGGTCGATCATGGCCGGCACCTTCGAGTTCGGGTTGAGCCCGGTGAAGCCACTACCGAACTGATCCCCCTTGAAGATGTCGATGAGCCACGCATCGTATTCGGCGCCGTCGTAGCCGAGGGCGAGCAGCTCCTCGAGCATGATGGTGATTTTGACTCCGTTGGGCGTGCCCTGCGAATACAGCTGCAGGGGATGACGCCCGACTGGCAGAGCTTTCTCGAAAGTAGCGCCTGCCACGGGTCGGTTGATGTTCGCGAACGTGCCGCCGCTCGGCTTCTTCCAGGTCCAGACCTTCGGGGGAACATAGTCGGCATCCTGGTTCATTTCAGTCTCCAGAGTGAGGGCGACCATGTCTGATCAGGCGACGTAGGCGCCCTCACGATTCGTGCTTCGGTCGATGCCCGGGTCATGTCGCAACGAACGAGCGTTCACCCATTGCCTTTGATTCGAGGCTCTCGCGGCTAAGACCGGCAAGATAAGCGTGTATCTGGGCAACTGCGGCGGCACCTTCTCCCACGCCGGCCGCGACGCGTTTCACGGATCCAGACCGAACGTCGCCCACAGCGAAGACGCCGGGACTGCTCGTCTCCAAGGGCATCCGCGATGAGGCGCCGGTTACGACGAAGCCCTTGTCATCGAGTGTGATGCGACGATCGAGCCATTGCGTGTTCGGGTCTGCGCCGATGAACAGAAACAGGTACTGCGCTTCGATCTGCGAGTCCTTCCCCGTTTGCCGGGAGAAAAGGCGAACCTGTTCCAAGGTGCCCTCATGCATGCCGCGCAAACCGGTCACGGTGGTCTGCGTGTGCAGCTCGACGTTGGATGTCGCGGCGATTCGGTCGATCAGATAGCGCGACATTGACTTATCGAGGCCGGCCGAGCGGATGACGAGGTGGATCTTCCGCGCATGAGGTGAGAGGAATACGGCGGCCTGTCCGCCTGAATTTCCCCCGCCGACGAGCACAATGTCGCGCCCCTCGCAGAGGCCTGCCTCGATCGGTGTTGCCCAATACGAGATGCCCGTGCCTTCGAAGCGCTCGAGATTTTCAACCTCGGGGCGCCGATAGCGAGCGCCAGAGGCAATCGCCACCGTTCGGCCGTAGACCGAGACGCCGTTGTCGAGCTGTATCCGATGCAGCGGCGGATGTGAGCAGTCGAGCTCCACGACCGAGACGGGGACCGCGAATTGCGCTCCAAATTTTTGGGCCTGGATGAAGGCGCGCGCGGTGAGCGCCTGACCAGAAATGCCCGTGGGGAACCCGAGATAGTTCTCGATGCGTGCGGAAGCGCCCGCCTGGCCGCCGAACGATCGCGAATCCAGTACCAGAACTGAGAGACCTTCCGAGGCGGCGTAGACGGCTGTCGCTAGGCCCGCAGGCCCCGCGCCAACGACAATCACGTCAAAATCCGAACCCGATTTCAATTGCGGGGTGATGCCCAATCCGACGCCAGCCTCCGCATCGCTCGGATGTCGTAACAGCGTCCCGTTCGGGCAAATCAGGATGGGAAGCTCGCCTTCCTGGACGCCGAGCCGTTGAATCAGCTCCCTACCTTCGGTGCCATCCGCATCGATGATGGAGTGAGGGTAGCTGTTTCGGGTGAGCAGGCCGCGCAGACGAACTGTATCGGGCGACCCCGCTCCTCCAAGGATGACCGAGCCAGTGCCGTCTCCTTCAAGCAGCGCAGCACGGCGCAGGATGAAGGCGCGCATCATCAGCTCGCCAATATCGGCGCTGCCGATGAGCAGAGCGCGAAGATGGGGCAGATCGAATGGGTAGGCTACGCAGCCTTCAGGTCCCGCGCGCACCACGGCGATCGCGGCGTGCCCGGCCAGATCGCTCACCTCTCCGCTGAACTGCCCCGGCCCGCCGCTCGCGAATGTGCGCTCCCTTCCCAGGCCATCGCGTCGGCTGGCAATGATGGTGCCCTCGACGACCAACCAGACCGCCGTGTCACGATCACCGACGTCGACAAGCTTTTCCTCCGGCGCAAAGCGCTGCGCCGGGCCGCTCGCGAAACGAAGCGCGAATTGTGTCTGCGCGGGACTAAACGTCGGAACGATTTGAGCTATCCGTTCTTCGAGCAGCATGGGCGTAGTCTCGGTGCGTTAGAGGGCCGTAGACGGCCGGCGTTGTCAGCGACGGTCATGTCCCGCGATTCGAGCCGATCCCGTCCCCTGAGGAACCGCGGTTGGCATTGTATCTATCGATAGGTCGATAAAGAGGCGAATACGATTCTCAAGGACAGGCTCTCCGCGCAGTGGGTGTCTGCTAAGGATGCAAGGCGGGACAGGTCGCGAGAATCCGTCCGCGGCGGATTTCAGCTCCCCGGAAAATGGGGAGGTGCGCGACGACGCAAGGAAATCGGTCGATCAGTGCTCTCCCGCGCGCGTTCCAGTTCCTCATTTTCCGGAGAGGTGTAATTCGACTTTGGCGGATTCTTCTCGGCTCCTTCAGCTTCGATACTGAAATCAGTACGAGCGAAGGCGCTTCCAGGTGGTGCGCGGCGCCACCGATCCGGATGGCGCTTGAAGTGGCAGAGCCTCTTCATCGCTCAGGGCACGAGGAGAGTGAAATGAAACTGAAGAACAAGGTTGCCTTCATCACCGGAGGCACATCGGGAATCGGACTTGAAACCGCGAAGCTCTTTCGGGCCGAAGGTGCGAAGATCGTGATCGTGGGCTCCGGCCAGGAGCGCCTCGAGGCGGCCGGTCGGGAGCTTGCGGGTGAAGCACTGCTCATCCGGGCCGATCTGCGAAAAGTGGCCGATATCGAGCGCGCGGTCGAGGAGACGCGCAAGGCCCATGGTCACATCGATATCGTGTTTGCCAATGCGGGTGCGAGCACGGTCGCACCGCTCGAAGCGATCACGCCGCAATACCTGGAGGACAATCTGGCGCTCAATTTCAGCGGCACCTTCTTCACGATCCAGAAGACGGCGCCGTTCATCCCGAAGGGCGGCAGCATCATCGTGACGACGTCATTTCTGAACGCAGTCGGTATGCCGGGCCTTTCGATTCTCGCGGCGACGAAAGCCGCAGCACGCTCCCTGGTACGCACGCTCGGCGCGGAGCTTGCGCCACGCGGCATCCGGGTGAATGCGATCAGTCCTGGCGCCATCTCAACGCCCTTCTACGGCAAGATGGGGCTGGGCGAGAAGCTGTCGGAAGTTGCGGCGGCTCTTCAGGCGAAGATCGGCCTGAAGCGTTTTGGTGAGCCGGCGGAGCTTGCTAAAGCCGCACTGTATCTGGCGAGTGATGACGCCTCGTATGTGACGGGCGTGGAGCTTGCCGTGGATGGCGGTCTGACCCAGTTCTGAGTCGGGCCTGTCGGCCACCCGAAAGGATCGGCGGCCGCGTCTGCAGCGAAGTGAGTGCTCGGGCGCGGTCGCCGACCGTACAATGTCGCCATCCAGCCTCAAATGGACCAGCGAATTGGACCGTCTTGATGCGATGGCGATGCTCTTGAGCGCCGTTGACAAAGGAAGCCTTTCGGCCGCCGCGCGCGAGCAGCAGATTCCCGTTTCCACGCTCACCCGCCGGATCACCGATCTGGAAGAGCACCTCGGCACGCGCCTGCTGACGCGCACGACACGCAAGCTCAAATTGACGGACGCGGGCGCCGCCTACGTCGCTTCGGCACGACGCATCCTCGATCAGGTGTATGAGCAGGAACGAGAAGCGACGGGTGAGTTTACGGCGCCGCGCGGCGGCCTCGTCATCGCAACGCCGGTGCAGCTCGGGCGCCAGTATGTCCTGCCGATCATCAATCAGTTCCTCGCGGCGTTCCCAGACATCACGGTGAAGTTGCTGCAGTCCGACCGTAACGTCGATCTGGTCGATGCCCATGCCGATCTTGCCGTACGCATCGGCGATCTCGCGGACAGTAGTCTCGTTGCCACCAAAGTGGGCTCCTTGCGACCGATCGTGTGCGCAAGTCCTGCGTTTGTGGAAAAGCACGGCGTTCCGCGCGACCTGGACGTACTCGCCAAATTCCCGTGCGTCGTATTCAACAGCCCCTATCTTTCACCGTGGCGCTTTCATGTGCCGCACACGAGCAAGATCATCACCGTGCCGATCGAAGCTCGGTTGCAGGTCTCGGCCCCGGATGCAGCCGTCGATGCGGCAGTGGCGGGCGTCGGCATGACGCGCCTGCTTGAGCACGACACGGCCGAGGCCATCCGATCGGGACAGCTCAAGATCGTACTCAAGGAGTTCGAGGTCGACCCTGTGCCCGTCCACATGATTCACGTGTCGCGCAAGCTGATGCCTATCAAGTTGCGCCAGTTCATCGAATTTGCGGCGCCCCGGCTGCGAGAGGCGCTGGCCGCATTCGGCAAACGTTGAAACCGCGCGATCGAAGCGGCTTGCTCTCCGGTCGTTTTCCCTCTTCCCGCAAGCAGCTCTCACCGGCGCGAGGCGCCGGGAGGGCCTGCCAACATCGACGCTCAGGTTCTACAACCTCAAGCAGAAGCGGCATCACCCAAGCGGGGGACACTACGGCGCTTGGGAGGAGCCGGAAGCAATCATCACGGATGTCCGCGATTTCTTCCGCACGCTAAGCTGACCTCAGCCGTAAGTCCGATCGCATGGCGGTGTTTCGCGATGTACGGCGGGTTACTTGGACTCGTGGCCGCGCGTCGATTGTCGTGCTAAAAGGAAGCCATCGAAGATGGTCGAAATCGGCATTTTCTTGATGGGTATTTCCAGGGGTATGGATATTCGGATAGTTAGGAAAGCCTCCTAAAATCAAGCTCTTCGGGAGCCGGTATGGATCCCTCTCTCTCCGCCAGATAATTTCCGGCCTGCGAGCGGATCTCCTAACCTGCTGCGCCGCCCAGATGCCAGCTGCGCAGCGTGTCGGCCTCCTTGTGCGGATCGAGGCCGGCGCGCAGCTTCCCCTGTCGCTCGGCGGAAAGGGATCTGAACCACTCAAGCGTGTCGCGCACGGTGTCCTCAAGGGGGCGACACCGCAGTCCCGCCTTACTCGCCGCCTGCGCGGACGTGAGCGATGCGCCGGCCGTGTCACCTTTCGTGGGTGACCAGGGCGGCAGATCGAGCTCATCGGACTTCCAGTGCGCGGCGAGAAAATCCTCCGGCACCCAGGTGACGCTCGTTGCGGCCTCAGGAGTCGCGTGTTGGCTCGAGCCGACGAGATCGCCCATCGTGAACGTACCGGGGGTTGACACGGCATTGAAGTAACCGGTGGTGCGCGACTCGGCGAGCTTCATCATCCAGGCAGCAAGGTCGCGCACGTCGATAATCTGAATGGGATCGCGCGGCGTGCCGGGCGCCAGCATCTCGCCGCCCCTGGAAGCGCGCACCGGCCAGTAGGTAAAGCGATCGGTGGGATCCAGGGGTCCCACGATGTAACCGGGTCTGACGATGCTGACGCGTCCCGTGAACGCTGCCGCCGAATATTGCTCGCACAAGGCCTTCATCGGCCCGTAGGTGTCGTCGGTCACCTCCTCAGTGTCGGGATTCGATAATTTCCCCGTCGGCGAGTGCTCGTCGTTTGGCTGCGCGAAGCTCGCGTAAGCGGAGATGCTCGAGATGAACAGGCAGTAGCCGACGTTGGGCGCCAGCAGCTCCGCGGACATCTTCACGAATTTTGGGATGTAGCCGGTGTCGTCGACCACTACATCCCAGGTACGCCCTCTGAGTGAATCGAGTTGCCCTTTGCGATCGCCGATCAGCGTCTCGACACCCGCAACGCCTTCCGCAGCGCGTTTGCCGCGGTTGAAATGCGTCACCTTCCAGCCGCGACGCAGCGCTTCCTGCGTCAGGTGCGGGCCGATGAAGCCTGTGCCGCCAAGAATCAGAATCGTCTTTGGCCTCGCGCGGGTGGCCGGGGCCGCGGGCATCGCGGCACTCGTCGCCACGCAGGCACCGATCCGTAGCACGTCCCGACGCGTCTTCATGGTGGGTTTCCTCACTCGCTCCGCAGGGAAACGATCGCTTGACGCACCGGGTCCCCTGCGGGGCCCTCGTGCAGCTGCTCCGGGCCCGGTGACACCGAGACTTCAAAACGGCCGGTCCGCTTGTCAAAGGCGACCTCACC
>Ga0137418_10003220_pt1 | contig 15015 bp, 6 predicted proteins | sample CZODoug3_1_2_16f_FD_122242 | JGI IMG/M metagenome (GOLD analysis project Ga0137418, IMG submission 122242) | Vadose zone soil fungal communities from Angelo Coast Range Reserve, California, USA - CZODoug3_1_2_16fungal (Hybrid Assembly) | ecosystem: Environmental > Terrestrial > Soil > Vadose... | reverse complement strand
CGGTGAACGCGTCGGCCACGAGGTCCTGGCCCGGGCCGTAGAGCCCGAGCTCGGCGGCCTTCGTACTGAGCGCCCGATACCGGTTGACGTCCTGCAGCAGCGAGTGCCGGAAGCGCTCGGCAGCCGCGGACTCGCGCCTCGCCCAGGCGTTCTGGTCGTGCATGCGGTAAACGCCCAGCGGCTCTTCGATCGACAGCACGGGCCCGAACAGGGGCGCGAGGGTGACCAGGTAACCGTCTGCCGAGATGCGGAATTCGGCCTCGGGGATGGGGAAGATGTGCTGAAGCACCTCGCGGGCGAACGCGTTTCCGCTCATCACCGCGGTCTGGTACCTCCCCCTGCGGAGCAGCAAGGGCACGACGTCGCCGCTCTCGAAGCGCATATCGCGCGGCGGGAACAGATCGATGGTGCGTCCGCTGCCGTCGACCATTGCAAGCCGATACTGGACCTTTGCCGTCCCGGGCCGCCACGCGGCGACCACCTGGGCGACTGCGTCCGGCTCCAGGTAGTCGTCTGCGTCGAGGAAGATGACGATGTCGCCGTGGCTGGCGAGGAAGCCAGCATTCAACGCCGAACCCTGGCCCCCATTCTCGGCCTTGAAGACGGGTACGACGCGCTGATAGCGCCGGATCCCCTCGCGCGAGCCATCGGTGGAGGCGCCGTCCACCGCGACCACCTCCACCCTGGGATACGTCTGCGCGAGCGCGCTCTCAATCGATCGCCCGAGGTAGCGACCATAGTTGTAGTTGTTGACGACGATCGATACCAGCGGCCGAGGCACGCCTGCCAGGATCGTCACCAGGCGCGATCCACGCAACGGTTGCGGAGGCTGGTCGGCCGGCGTGTTCTTCACAGAACGTTTTCGATGTTCATCCAGTGCGCTGCGGCGTAGCCGTCGACAAATTGCCCTTCTCCAAGATGCATGGCACTCCGGCCTCGCCGATGTCGAGGAACAAGATCGCTTTGGTCGCCGGCGTCGCGGCGCTCGCGCTCGTCGGAGTGGCGGCGGCTGCGCGGGGCAAGCAGGTGGCAAAGCGTGTCCTCGCGCATTGGAACACCTGGAGACGCAGCTCGATCGGCAAGGCCGACCCCCCGTTCAGCCACCTTGGCGCATCGCAGGTCGGCTACGGTCCCTCGATGCTCAAGCAGTTCACCTCGGCGCGGCGCTTCGGCAGCTTCCAGGTCGTGGTCGAGTCGAGCGGCGCCGTGGCTTTTGCCGGAGGGCCGCCGGCGCGGGTGGTCCACACCGAGTTGCTGGGCGACGTCGGTACGGTCTTCGTGGGGGACTTCACGGCGCTTGCGGCACCGGGCCGCTATCACATCGTGACGGATGACGGCCAGGTCAGCTTTCCTTTCGACATCGGCATCGATCTGTTCGATGGGCCGGTCCGGGCGGTGCAGCGCGCGTTCTATTACCAGCGGGCCTTCACCGCCATTGCCGCACCCTATGCCCAGGGGCCATGGGTGCATGCAAGCGACGCCGGCAAGGCCCCGCCCGGCGTGAAGATGGGCTGGCACGACGCGGGCGACTATTCCATCTACAGCGCCACGCTCGGCAACGCGCTGTTCTGGCTGCTCGAGGCGTATAGCGACTTCGCCCCGACCTCCGACGATACCAACATCCCCGAGTCGGGCAACGGAGTGCCCGATCTCCTCGACGAGGCTCGATGGGGACTGGAGTGGCTGATGTCGGTCCGGGAGCCGTCGGGCGGGTTCCGCAACACGACCTGCCAGGAACATTACGGGCGCTATGGAACCAACGCGCCGGAGGACGTGCCGCCCTACAAGAACGGAGAAGTCGGTACGATCGCTACCGCGCGGGCGGTCGCGAACCTGGCGTACGCGGCGGCGCTCTTCCGGGGTCATGACGGGCCGTTCGCCGACCGCTGCCTGCAGAGCGCGCGGGCAGGCTACGCTTACCTGAAAGCGCACTCGAGCGAGAACACCGACGGGCCTACCTGCGCCGCCTACCGCTTCGACGGCGACGCCGACATCGGGAGGCAGGCGAGGATGTTCGCCGCCGCCGGAATGCTCCTCGCGACCTCCGAGCCCCGATTTCGTGACGATTTTGAGAAGAGCTACGTCGAGCTGGACTACGAGCCGAACTACGGCCATCTACACGGCCTTGCCGCGCAGCTCTATCTGCGTGCCCCCGGGGGGGCCCCGGCGCGCAAGGCGGCGATCCGCGAACTGCTCCGGCAGTTCGCCGATCGTTCGCGCGAAGACGGCGACCATCATCCTTTCCGGCTGACTTCGCACGGTCAGTGGGGGAGCATCGGGGCTGGGTTCACTCGGACCGGCCTCTACAGCATCAAGCGTTGCCTCGAGGATCCCGCCGGTGCCGCCCGCGATTGCGAGCAGGCCCTGGCCAATGTGCACTACACGTTCGGTGCCAACTATCTGCAGTTCTCCTACGTGAGCGGTCTTCCGGGCGTGACTCGCGGGCGCACTCATGCCTTCCACCACTGGCTGGCGACGCTGCGGGCCGAGCCCTACTGCTTCCCGGGCATGGTGGCGGGAGGGCCGAATGCGAAGCCCGAGCCGAACGATGCGTCCTTTCCCCATGCCTGGCCCATACCCATCTGGGGCTACTGGGGCGATCCTGCCTTCCCGCGCCAGACCGACACGCCCAGGGACGGACGCTTTACGGACAACGACAGCTGGTCGACCAACGAGGTGGCGATTGACTGGCAAGGCTCGGCCCTCTACAGCCTCTATTTCGCGCAGTGGATGGCCAAGAGGCCGGCGCACTGAGCCAGGCGGACGATGGACCGCGATCGGCTGAACCTCCTCTTCCTTTCGCAGTTCCCGCCTGGCCCGCCCACTTTCGGGGCGCAGCGGCGCGTCCAGGGCCTGATGTCCGCGCTGGCCCGGCGGCACGAGATCACCGGCATTTCCTTGATCACCGCCGAGTACGACCGCCGCGCCGCGGAGGATGCGATGCGCGAGTATTGCAACGAGGTGGTGCTGGTCCCGGCGCGCTCGTGGGAGGGCGCCGGCAAGCGGCTCCAGCAGGCTCGCTCCCTGCTCTCGAAGCGCAGCTTCGTGCGCAGCCTCTGGGATCTGCCGGCGCTTCGCAAGGCCCTCGACGAGCGGCTCTCCGCCCGCAGCTACGACATCGTCAACGTGGAGCTTCCATTCCTCGCCCTTCAGCGGCTCGCGCAGGCGCCCCCGGGGCGCCCGCCGCCGCGGCTCGTCCTCGACGAGCACAACATCGAGTTCGACCTGGCGCGGCAGCAGGCGCAGAACCAGTCGGGTCTCGCGCGCCGGGTGTACAACTCGATCGACTGGCGCAAGCTTCGCCGGGAAGAGATCGAGATCTGGACGCGCTTCGACGGTGTCGCGTTTTGCTCTGCGGCCGACGAAGCCCGCGCCCGCGAGCTGGTGCCCTCCATCCGATCGGCAGTGGTTCCCAATGCGGTGGACGTGGAGTACTTCCAGCCGCGCCCGGCCGATCCGCCTGGCGACGGCCGCACGGTGATCTTCTTCGGCGCCATCAACTACTTTCCCAACGTAGACGGGCTCCTCTACCTGCTGCGGGAAGTGTGGCCCTTGATCGAGAAGAGCCACCCGCAAGCGCGCCTGAAGATCGTGGGGCAGCAGCCGACGCCGGAGATCCTCGCCTTCCAGGGCCCGCGGATCGAGGTTGCGGGGAAGGTCGACGACCTGCGCCCGCATCTTGCCAGCGCGGCGGTCTCCGTCGTCCCATTGCGCATCGGCGGTGGTACCCGCTTCAAGATCCTCGAGGCGATGTCGATGGCGAAGCCCGTGGTTTCCACTTCGCTGGGCGCCGAGGGCATCGAGGCCGAACCCGGCCGCCACATCTTTCTCGCCGACGATGCCAGCGCCTTCGCCGCGGCGGTCGGGCGCCTCCTCGACGAGTCCCGTCTCGGCGGCCGCATGGGGACTGAAGCGCGGGCACTGGTCGAGGAGCGCTATTCATGGGACACCGCCGCGCAGGCCATGGAGAGGCTCTACCGCGACATTCTCGCAGGTCCTTGACGTGCAGCTCGTCAGACCGGGTCTTCCCGCAAGGGCATACCGAAGTCGGGCTTGTCCCTTTGCCCGAGCACCCAGCGGTAGACCTCGAGGATCTGGCGGGCCTTCACCTCCCAGGTGAACAGCTTGCCGACGCGGCGCCGCGCCCTCTCTCCGATGAGCTGCGCACGGTCCGGTGACGCGGCCAGCGCCGCCAGGATCTCGCGGAAAGCAGCGACGATCGAATCACGGGATCCAAGAGGAATCCGAAAGCCAGTCTCGTCGGTGACCAGCTCGCCGGGGCCTCCGTGGTTCACGACCACAGGCGCCAGGCCCAACGTCATCGCTTCCAGGATCACGCCCCCGCCGAACTCACGGATGCTGGGAAAGGCGAATACCTGCGCGCGGGCCATCAGCTTGGCGACCTCCCGGTGGTCGACCCACCCGTGGAGCGCTACGCCCTCAGATATTTGTGCATCGGCGGCCTGTCGTCGCAGGGAGTCCATCTCCGGTCCGTCGCCGATGATGTCGACGATGACCTGGCCGGAGCGCACTAGCGGGGCCGCGGCGTCGATCAGCATGTCGACCCCCTTGAGCGGGACGAGCCGGCCCACGAACGCGACGCGCAGCGGCCCTTCGCGCCGGGCGGGTTCAGTCACCTCGAAGCGGGAAGGCTCGATCGCGTTTTCCGGTATGTAGACGCAGCGTTCTTGATGGCCCTTCATCTCCTCCCAGACGGACATTGACCCCGTGATCAGCGCCGCCGCGCCGCGCCGCGTCTGTGCGTAGCCAGGCATGAGCCGATGCGCGCTGCGCACATAAGAGAGCCACTCACCCTCACGCCGCAAAGCACCGCGAAACTCTTTCGGCCAGGGAACGCCGCCGTTCATCGGGCCCCACACGAATGGCACCCGGGCATTCCGGCAGTGGCGGGCGATGGGGCTCGGCGTCGCCGGGCTCACCGGCGTGATCCGGTGGACGAGGTCGAAGCTTCCGCTCCGGAGGGCGTCGCCGAACCGCTGCCATGTCAGGTGTTCGAAGTAATAGTAGGCGAAGGTCGCAAGAACAGTCGTCCACGTCCATCCCAGGCGCGCCACCTTGCGCACCACTTCTCCAAATCGATTGATCGGGATCTCCACGGCGCCCGGATCGATGGCCGTGTATTCGCGCCCCTCGCTCCACCCCGCCCTCTGCAGGGCATCGCGGTTCCGGACATGGGTCACCACGTGCGCGTCCACGTGCTCGAGCAGAGCTCGACTCAGGCTCCATCCGATGAGCGAGGCGCTCGACCATTCCGGGTTCGCCGAGTCGGCGATGATGAGGACCGCAGGCCGACGTTGCGCCATCCAATTCCTTGCGAGGAGGTCTCTTTGAAATGCTAGCACGGTTCGGTAGCCCCTGAGCCACCTTCCACAGGAGCCTAGTGCGAGGGCATCGCGTCGAACCGCGCCTTCGCGGGCAGGGTGTAGACGGCTCCGGTATTCGGATCGACCCAGGGCCAGGTGTTCGATCCGAAGAACGCCGGTTTGCCACTGAGATAGAGTGAGTCAGGGATCGTGCGCGGTGTGCCGGAGCCGGGAGCACCTCCCGTACCGTGCCATCTCATGCTCTGGGTATACCAATCCCAGTTGCCATCGCGGAGCGTGGTTGCCGGGACTTGCGAGTCGTAGGCAGCACTCGGATTCTCGCCGATATAACCGAGCTGCCACATCGGTACGGCCGTAGCAGGGCTGGAAGTGGCCTCGTACATCCATCCCGTCTGTGGTGGGATCAGCACTTGCCCCTGCGTTCCGAGAACGTTGCCCACGAAGTTGTGCTGATAGGAATGCCAATTCAAGGAAGCAGCCCGGCGAGCAACCAGATCGCCGATGGCAAGCGGCAGAAATGCGCCTCGCAACCCGGTCAGGTGGTTACGGAAGATGGTGATCTGGATCGAGTTTCCCCAGAACGAGTCGCTGTCATAATTCCAGGCGCGATTTCCTTCGAGCAACTCCATGTGCGGGGTCGTGAAGTGGCTGGCGTTCAGCCCGACTTCGGGTATGGTCGGATAGCTCGATCCCCAGCCGTCCTCCAGGTAGTTGTAACCAATGACGTTGCCGCCACCGGTCGCCCGCATGACGATCATCTTGTTGCCGTTCCAGATGACGTTGTTTTCCAGAAGATTGTCGGCCGCCCCATACGCCATCCCGGTCAAGTAGCCGCCGCCGCCCGGATTCGGGTCCGCGGTTGAATGAATATAAGAGTCGCGGACCTCGGAACGATAGGTTCCGTACATCCCGACGGCAGTCCCGACCTGAGCGTTGCTCTCGATGTTCTTGACCCAGCAGAAGGCGCACGTGTTCATGGAGATGTTACCGTGGTAGTCCCCGCCCATTCCTCCATGGAAGTAGATGTCCTCGATGCCCGACCAACGGATGAACGGTTGCAGCGGTCCTCCGGCCCACTGCCCATAGCGCGAGAGCTGGGCCGCATAGGAGGTCTTGAATGTCGCGTGGAAGGGGGTGACGAAAGTGATGCTGGTGCCGTCGACCGAGGCGATCTCCATCACCTGAGACAAGGAACGATCCTGCCGGCAGAACCAGCGCCGCGAGCCGCCCCCGGGCGGATCATGGTGCGTGCCCCAGAACACCTGCGGATCCGAAGTCGTCACGTGGTCGATGAGAACGAACTCGCCCACCTGCAACCCGGGGTTGCTGACCAGCGTGACGGAGTTGTTTCCCTTCACGGCGTCGGTCGCCAGGTCGATGGAGGATGAGAAATCACCGGGGCCGTACCCCAGCGTGAGGATTGCGGCATTTGCGTTGGTGGCCCTATCCGCCTTGACGAGCCGCGTGCCTCCTGCGCCGCTTCCGGGCGTGCCCGTGCCGGAGCCGCGCAACGTGCAGCGAGAAGTGCGGAAGATCAATCCATTGCCGTTGATGTTGAACGTGCCCGGGTCGAGCTTGACCACCTGATTCGCCGGGCAGGCATTGAGCGCATCCTGGATGGCCGCGGTGTCATCTCCGCCGCTCGGCGACAGTGTCCTGAAGATCGCCGTCCGGTCGGGAATCCCCCCGACCGCGTTGAGGCCCGGGTTCCACTTCGTCCTCCGATCGAGAGGGATGATCGTGACCGTCGAGACGCTCACGGTCGCCGTGTCGCTCTTCGTCGCGTCAGCCACGCTGGTGGCCACGACGTGGTAGGTTCCCTCGGCCGCGGGCGCCGTGTAGTGGCCCGACGCGTCCACCGTCCCGCCATTGGCCTCCGGCACCGACCAGGTGACGTCGGAGAGGGTCGCGCCGGTGACGACAGCCTGGAACGCAACCGTGCCGCCCAGGTCCACGGCGGTCTCACGAGGAATCACGGCGACCGAGACGGCGCCGAAGGGCCTGCCCCCTTTTCTGCAGCTGCCCTCGAGGGCGCCAGCGGCCATGAGAAGCCCCAATACGGTGATGGTGCGCGCTGGCATCGGGCAGACTCCCCTGTCGAGAGCAACGAACGGTGCAGGAGCTTACTCACCGGTCGTGTGGATGTCGCCCACGCAGCCCGACTTCGGAGCGATCGCAGACACTCCCAGCTCGGTCGAAGCGGGAGAAGGGGCCCTCGAGAGTCGAGGGCCCCAGCGGAGCGCGCCGCTCCGGAATCTGCACGCCGACTATGGATGGTAGGTCGGGGCCCAGGCGTCGAAACGCGCTTTCGCCGGAAGCACGGAGGTGGCGCCGGTCGTTGGCTCGACCCAGGGCCAGGGGTTCGAGCCGAAGAAAGCGGGCTTGCTGGACAGGTACAACGAGGTCGGGATCGCCGCTGGCGTCCCGGTGCCCATGGCTCCCCCGATCCCGTGCCACTGCTGACTCCGCGTGACGGCGTCCCAATTGCCGTCGCGCAAGGTCGTCGCCAGCGTGCGCGCATCAACGCCCAGGCCTTCGTCGCTGTATCCGAGCAGCCACATCGGGACGAGGAGGTCCTGCAGGACGTTGTTCTCGTAGGTGAAGCCGATCTGAGGAAGGAGCGGACCCATCGAGACATAGCCCAACACGTTGCCGACGAAGTTATGCCCGTATGTGAAGTAGTTCACGCCCATGGCCCGGCGGCGGAACGTGTCGATCAGGCCGATGCCGGTCAGGTTCCGGCGCGGGCCCGTGCTGATGAAGTTTCGGAACCAGGTGATGTACGGAGACGACCCCCAATACGTGTCGGAGTCCGAGTTCCAGGCCATGTTGCCCTCGAGCAACTCCATGTGCGGCCCGACATAGTGGGCGGCGTTTGCTCCAACCTCGGGCAAGTTCTTGTAGCCGGAGCCGTACCCGTCCTCCATGTAGTTGTAGGCGATGACATTTCCGCCGCCCGTGGCACGCATGGCAATCATCTTGTTGCCGTTCCACATGATGTTGTTCTCCATGAGGGAGTCCGAGCTGCCACTGGTCATGCCCGTCAGGTATCCGGCGCCGCCGGGGTTGGGATCGGGCGTTTCGTGGCTGTAGGAATCGCGCAGCTCGCAGCGGAAGCAGGCGTTCAGCGAAATGCCAGTCCCGACCGCGTACTCGGCGTTCACGTTCCTGATCCAGGAATATGCCGAGCAACCCATGGAAATGTTTCCGTGACCATCTCCGCCCATCCCACCGTAGACGTGGAGGTCTTCAATTCCGACCCACTTGTTGAATGGTGCCACCGGCGGACTCCCGCCATCGCGGAAGTAGTCCCACTGCCCGAAGCGCGATAGCTGGGCCCCTGACGAGCCTGGCCCGAAAGTCCCGACGCCCGGGGTGAAGTCGTAGTGAAGCGGTGTGTTGAAGCTGACCGTGTTTCCGCTGATTCCGGTGATCTCTACGATCTGATTGAGCGGACGATCCTGCCGGGCGAACCAACGGCGCGACCCGGCTGGATCCGGGTAGTAGTGCCCGGCCCCATCGTGGTGTCCGTTGCCCCACTTGAACCATGGGTCGGAGTCTCCAATGACCTGATCGATGAGGACAAACTCTCCGACCGCGAGTCCCGAAGGAATGCTCGTCAAGGTCACCGAGAATGCTCCCCGTGCGGCGGCCTGCGCCAGGTTGGCGGAGGCTGCGAAGTCGTTGGGATTGTAGCCAAGATAGATGTTCGCGGAGTTCGGATTGGAAGCCCGGTCCGCCTTGGTCAACGTCGTCAGCCATCTGCCGTTGGCGTCCAGCGTCCCGCGGAGCGTGAAGTTGGATCGGCGGATCCTGAGTCCGCTGCCGCTGATCTTGAAAGTACCGGCAGCGAGCATGACGACTTGATTGTCCGGGCAGGAATCGATCGCGCTCTGGATCAGGGCGGTGTCATCGCCCCCGCTCGGTGTCAGCGTCTTGTAGATGGTCGTGCGATTGGGAATCCCCCCCACCGAGTTCAGCCCCGGGTTCCATGTCGTCCTCCGATCGGGAGGAATGAGTATGCTGGTGGAGACGTTCACGGTGGCCGTGCCGCTCTTGGTCGCGTCCGCCACGCTGGTGGCCACCACGTGGTACGTCCCCGTCGTGGAAGGGGCGGTGTAAACGCCGGCTGTGCTGATCGTTCCGCCGCCCGTCTCTTGCACCGACCAGTTCACCGCCGTCGACTGTCCGCCGCTGGTCCCGCTGACAGTCGCGGTGAACGTCGCGGTGCCGGAGGGCAGCGTAGCAGCCACGCTGGGCGAGACCGCGACCGTGATGGGGGGAGAGGGGGCCACCGTCACCGTCGCCGTGCCGTTCTTCGACGTGTCCGCTACGCTGGTGGCCACCATGTGGTACGTCCCGGTCGTCGCCGGCGCCGTATAGGCGCCGGACGTGCTGATGGTGCCGCCGCCGATCTCCTGCACCGACCAGGTCACCGCCGTCGACTGACCGGCGGTCGTGCCGGCGACCGAGGCCTGGAAGTTGATCGTGCCTCCGGGCGTGGTCGAGGGAGTCGATGGGGTGACCGTCACGGTGATGCCGGCGCTCTGCGAGTATGTGAAGTTGACGCTCGGCCCGTCGTGCCAGGCTGCGCTGGCATCCTGGTACGTGGCATATGCTTCCCAGGTTCCTGCCGGATCGGCGGCGGCAAAGGCGCGCGAGCCGGTGAGCGTCAGGCTGCCACCAGGCTGGATCACTTGTGCGGTGGTGAGTTGGGGAGCCAGATTGTAGAAGGGACCGCCAACGTGGGTCGCGCCGGGTGGCCGCAGCTCGATCGAGATCCACATGACCGAAATCGCGCTGCTGCTGGTGTTCTGGTAGGTGACCGCGCCGTTCAGCGTCTGGCCGGCCATCATGCTGGTCTTGTCCAATGTGACTGGCGAGGAGATCACCAGCCCGCCGGTGGCCGGCGCAGTCACCGTCACGGCCGCCGAGGCGGACTTGGTGGAGTCGGCGTGGCACCTGGCCACGACGTGGTACGTGCCGGCCGTTGCAGGCGCGGTGTAGGTGCCGTCGGCGGCGATCGAGCCACCGCCGATTTCCTGGACCGACCACGCCACCGCGGTATCGGTGCTGTTGGAGACGGTGGCCTGGAATTTCTGCGAAGCACCGGTCTGGAGCGAGGCGCTCGACGGTGAGATGGCGACGCTGACCGGGGCGGTGACCGCGGTGACCGTCAGGACAGCCGAGGTGGAGACCGTGATCCCGTTCAGGGTCACCGACAGTACATAGGTGGTGGTGGATGCAGGCGTCAGCGTGACGGCCACATCGCTGGTCACGGCGCCGACGCCGGGGCTCAGCATGCCCGACCCGGCGATGAAGTGCGGGGTGAGCTGCGCGGACTGCCCGCTCGCGATCGATTTCGAACCGGACAGCGAGACGGACGACCTCCAATCGCCGACAGTCTGGGTCGGGGTCATTCCGGGCACGCAGGCTGCCGCGGCGAGGTACAGGACCGGGGCTGCAATCTGTCGCAGTTGCATTGACAACCTCCTCGATTGCGATTGCGAGCCGGAAGACACCCCCGCCGGATCCCGGGCCGCCTGGTTCTGGACAGCTTCTGCAAGTCTCCCTTGCCTCCGCCGGGCAGCAAGGGAGCGCGCTCCGCACGTTCCAAGGCGAGGTGCGCCCTTGGTGCCCGCTCGTCGCACGTGGACTGACTGCAAAATTCAACGCTGCGAGGCGGCGCGGATGATTTGCGAGTTCCTTGCGATGTGAGGGTTGGTGCGAGAAGGGCGGCAGAAAACTAATTGCTTTTGTGCCGTCCAAAGGCACCACCGCGAGCCCCACCCGCTGTGGTCAGCGGTGGGAGACCACGCTCCGAGGTGTCAGGTCCGCAAGACGGCTCCGCGCGATGCGAGATGCAGCGACCTTCACCACTTCTCTCGTTGTCGAACACGAACGCCTCGCCGCGGTCCGCGCCGAGCAAGAAGCCGGTAGGACGACGTACCGGAGCCGCAGCAATCGCTGCGCTGGACGGCGGGCGGACAGCTCTGCCTTCGTGATTTCCTTCCCCGCCGCTCCGGACAATGACGCCCGCGCCGTGCTTGCCATGGCGGGGCAGCGATGGTGGAAAAGAACGCGCACGACGGAACTTTGCTTGCCGACTTCCGCTCCTCGGGCGGAGCAACATGTCCGCTCTCGTGAGGAAGCTCGAGCTTCATCTTCCCGCGGCCGAAGCGACATTTTTGGGTCTAGCGCAGCATGGTCGACAAGAGTAGCTTGCACGGACCACGCGCGCTCTTTCAAAGGACCCAACATGTCCGCTCTCGTTAGGAAGCTTCGCCTTCCGGGGTGGTGTCTCGTCGTCGCGTCACTTGCTTGCCAAGGTGATCCGGCCTCTCTGAGAGAGAGTCCGGCTCGCGCGCGCAACCCGCAGCTCTCCACGATCAAGTTCGTGCAGGTGGCGGCCGCGACTCCGCAGTCCGACTCGGCTTCGGTGACCGTGAAGTATGGCGCCGCGCAGGCGGCGGGCGATCTGAACGTCGTCGTTGTCGGGTGGAACGACACCACCGCAGCGGTGACTTCCATCGCCGACACGATAGGAAATGCCTACGTCCGCGCCGTCGGCCCGACGGCATATCCCGGCCAACTCACGCAATCGATCTACTACGCAAGGAACATCGTGGCAGCATCGCCAGGGGCGAATTCGGTCACCGTGAAATTCAATGTACGCGCCCGATACGTCGACCTCCGGATCCTCGAATACTCCGGCATCGACACGGCGGCACCCCTCGACGCGAAGGCGGCGGCGGTCGGCACCGCCGCGCTGACCGACAGCGGGCCCTTGACGACCACCGGTCCCAACGAGCTGCTGGTCGCCGCGAACATCGTCACGGGCGTCACACAGGGCCCGGGCGCTGGGTTCACCAAGCGGATCATCACCACCCCGGACGGAGACATCGCCGAGGACCAGATCGCGGCAACTGCCGGAACCTATCGCGGGACGGCCCCGAACTCGCCCGGCTTCTGGGTGATGCAGATGGTCGCGTTTCGCAGCACGTCGGTCCAGCCTCCCACGGCGCCCGGAAACCTGGTCGCGACGGCAGCCAGCAGCACCCAAGTCGACCTCGCCTGGGCCGCTTCGAGCAGCAGCCTGGGTATCGCCGGCTACCGCGTCGAGCGATGCCAGGGAGCCGGGTGTACCAACTTCGCGCAGATCGGCGCGCCAACGGCGACGTCCTTCCCGGACACTTCCTGCTCTCCGAACAGCGCGTACCGTTATCGCGTTCGGGCCGTGGACGCCGCCGGAAACCTGAGCGACTGGTCGAACATCGCCGATGCCACGACCCCGCCGGACACGCAGCCGCCGGCGGCACCTGCCAACCTGGTCGCGACTGCGGCGAGCAGCAGCCAGATCAACCTCACTTGGACCGCCTCCACCGACAACGTCGGTGTGACTGGCTATCTGCTGGAGCGATGCCAGGGCGACGGCTGCACGAGCTTTACGCAGATCGCCACGCCGGCCGCGACCAACCATAGCGATGCGGGGCTGTCCGCGAGCGCCACGTACGGTTACCGCGTGCGGGCAACGGATGCAGCCGGCAACCTGGGCGGCTACTCGGCGGCGGCTTTCGCGACCACGCCCGCGGTCGCGCAGCCGCCTTCTCCGCCCACCAACCTGGCGGCCACGGCAAGGAATGCCTCACAGATCGATTTGACCTGGACGGCATCGACCAGCAGCGTCGGCATCGCCAATTACCTGGTCGAGCGGTGCCAGGGATCGGGGTGCACGAACTTCGCTCAGATCTCCACGCCGGCGACGACGAGCTACAGCGATACCGGCCTCCTTGGTTCCACTACCTATGGATACCGGGTCCGGGCCAAGGACGCGGCCGGGAACTTGAGTGACTACTCCAACGGCACCAGCGCTACTACGCCCGCGCCAGCCTCCACCGCTACGCCGACGCTCGTCCAGCACGTCTCGTCATCGACGGATCCGGAGGCATTCGCAGAAACGGGCAATGCTTATGTATTCACGCTACCGAACAAGGTGCTGGCAGGCAATTGCCTGATCCTTGGGATTTCCGTCCGGTGGAGTGCGACCCGCACGGTGGCGATCACCGATAACAACGGGAACGCCTGGCCTTCTTCGCCGGCGGTGACCACCAGCGACGGAGCGAACTCCATCTCGTCCATCTATGTCTTGCCGAACGCGAATGCCGGGACGACGACGATCACGGTGACATTCGACGGCGGCGGCGCCGTGCGGGTCAAGGGCTTCCAGTATACGATCTCGGAATTCTATAACGTCGCCACCGTCTCGCCAGTCAACGGGACCAGCAAGAGCAGTACCACTGCGGCTCCGAACCTCGCCTCGGGCAGTTTCACGCCCGGTAACAACGACGCGAACGGCGGCAACCTGATCTGGTCCTACTTTTCGGACAACGTGGGAACGTCGCCGACCCGAGTCACCAACTTCGCCGCGGTGGGCGGGTTTGCCCTGCTGGACGCTGACATCGCTTGGGACAGGAGCGCCGGGTTCTTTCATGCGTCCGAGTATTTCGTCCAGGCGACTTCCGCCCCTGTCAACCCGGGCATGACGGCGGCTGGCTCGATCGACAGATACAACGCAGTCAGCGTTGCGCTGAAGGCGGCATCGGCCGGCACCGCACCGGCAGCCACCGGCATCCGGATTGTTCGCATCTCTCACCAGACGTGCGATGTGCCGCCATCGACCTGGCCGTTACAGTTCCCCAGCAGCTCCGGCAATCTGATCGTTGTCACGACGGTTCCAGTCGATGTCATTGACATTTCCTCAATCTCGGACACCAGGAGCAATGGCTACACCAAGGCCACGCTGAGCGCGGGGGATCCGGCGCTTTGGTACGCGGCCGCTGCGATGCCGGACCCGACTTTGACAATCACGCTTCATATCAGGGGCACACCAGTCAACGCGACCGTGGTCATCCTCGAGATCGCCGGTGCCGCGACGGTTTCTCCAGTGGATGGAGCGGCCGAAGTCCCTACGCAGGGCGATCCCAACGGTGCGAATCTGTTCGATACACCCGTCCTCACTCCGGCCTCTGCGAACGGGCTGACGATAGCGCAACTCACCCTGGGGACTGGCCCCTCCAAGGGACTGGCCGCGGGCTCTCCGGCCGGAGCGGTCTTCGATTTCGTCCATTTCACCGGTCAGACGGACGGCTCGAAGATGGAAAACTCGGACGGGCTGGCCCACCTCTACAACACCGACTTGAGCACGGAGCACTGGAACTGGATCGTCAGCAACGGAGGAATCACCACGAACTATGCGGCGCTTGCCGTCCACTTCAAAACGGGCCCTTAGCGCCCAGGCGCCTCGATCAGCAAAACCCAGTCGTTTGCTCCTGAGGCGTTGTCCCCCGGCGTCTCCAGCTGGACGCCGGCCGACATGGAGAGTGTCCCGGGCAATGGCATCCAGCCGCCCGTGCTCGGGTCGTACCAGCGGGCACGGCGGCCGGGATGCATCCTCGACAGGTCGACCGCGAACCTCCGCGACCCGCTTCCCGCGGGCGGAATGTATGCGATGAGGAGGTCTCCCTCCGCCGTCGCAGCCGCCGCGATGTACCTGGCCCCCGACCCCTGACCCGAGGTGATCAGAGCAGTGCGATCCGACTCCTGCCCGGCCGGCACCAGGCGATCCCAGGGCACTCCTTCGAACAGCGTGTGGAGATGCAGCGCTTCAAAG
>Ga0137418_10003218_pt1 | contig 15026 bp, 15 predicted proteins | sample CZODoug3_1_2_16f_FD_122242 | JGI IMG/M metagenome (GOLD analysis project Ga0137418, IMG submission 122242) | Vadose zone soil fungal communities from Angelo Coast Range Reserve, California, USA - CZODoug3_1_2_16fungal (Hybrid Assembly) | ecosystem: Environmental > Terrestrial > Soil > Vadose... | reverse complement strand
CGATAACGACCGGCTGCTGCATCGTGTTGGAGTCCTGGGCTTTCAGGCCATCATTATGGAGCCAGTCCAGCCACGCTAGCCGGCGACCTGCGCTGCGCTTGGGCCGGATACCTCGCCAAATCGGCGAACCACACACCGTCGGGGTAGCGCTGCGCCACCCGACGTCCGAGTTCTATCGCAAGGCGCGTCTTGCCGCCTCCGCCGATGCCGGTGAGCGAGAGCAGCCGCGAGGTGCCAAGCAGCCGGGCAAGCGTCTCAAGCTCGACCTCTCGACCGACGAACGACGTCAGCAGCCGTGGCAGAACGTCGTCAGGCAAACCGGATGACAGCGGTTCAGTCGCGCCCAGCTCCGGCGCCAGGGTGAAGCGATACCCCCGGCCGGACACCGTTGTAATCGCCTGCGGACCGAGCAACTTGCGCAGCGTGTTGACCTGCACCTGCAGATTGTTTTCCTCGACCACCATGCCGGGCCAGACCAGATCGAGCAGTTCGTTCTTGGCAACGACACGGTCACGCCTTTCGATCAGCGCGATCAACAGGTCAAAGGCACGCGAACCGAGCGGGACTGCAACACCATCGACCAGCAATTGGCGTTCGGCCGGTCGGACCTCGAAGCGCCCGAATCGCAACCCACGCGACACGATGTTTCCCTTGTGAATCCGCGAGTTAGAGCACCTCTAGCCCGAGACCCAGCCTGCGCAATGCCACACCGCCCGTCCAGCGCCGGTGTCCTCAGGAAATTCAAGGTCACCTTTAAGATGGCTCAAGTACTTATACCCGCCTCGACGCTGACACTGCAACCCATCGGCGATCGCTTTGAGCGCCGAACCCTGTGACGCCAGGGGAACCGCCCCGAAAGGAGCAGCGTGCACTGCCAATCCACCGGAGGTCATCATGAGGACGTCGAAACAGTCGAGCCGGATCCCCTTCGCAATCGCCGCCTTTGCCACAATTGTTTCCGCGACCGCGCGAGCCGAATACCGCTGCAACGCTCAGGCGTTGCCCGAGGAAAAACGGGCCTGCGAACTGGTCAAGCAAGGGCCAGACGCGCTGCGCATGTTTATCGACCGCACCCGCGCAATCTACGGGCTTTACTTCTACGACTACGTCACAGACGCGGATTGGGACCGCTGGGACGCGGCACCTCAGGCCCGCGAAGCACAGTCCAAGGTGGCCATTCGGCAAGATGATGGAAGTGCGGTGGGGCGGCCGACCAAGTGACGATGGCCAATCGAGGTCATTTGTATTCGGGCGCATGCAGTGCACTCGCGCATTCCGCAGGCACCGATGCCCTCGCCGGGCGTCGGTGGCTGTGGAGATCCAGTCGGAGCAAAATCCCAGCGCTGCATCCCGATTGCCGATCGAAGCGGAGCAGGAGAACGTCGACTTGACGTGGGGCGAATCCCGGCCGGGATCAGGTCACGACGTGCCGCTCGGACGCTTATTGCGCAGCCTTATGCTGGCGCTGGCATTGGCGCCGCTCGTCGCCGGCGCTGCAGAGCTGCCCGGCCTGGCGGTGCTCCCGTTCGAACTGATCGATGAGCAGCACGAGCTGGCGCCGGCCCACGAGGAGTACGCGCGCCTGCCGGTCATTGCGCAGCAATTGAGCGACGGGCTCCGCTCCAACGGCTTGTACCGCGTGCTGGACACCACGCCCGTGCGGCCGATGATCGACGACCTGGCCGCTCGCCAGAACCTGCGCGACTGCAACGGATGCGAACTGGAGATCGGCAAGGCGCTCGGGGCCGACCGGGTGCTGGTCGGATGGGTCCAGAAGGTCAGCAATCTGATCCTGAACATCAACGTCCGGATCGAGGATGTGTCGAGCGGCGCGACCGTGCTTCAGAAGTCGGTCGATATCCGCGGCAACACGGACGACTCCTGGCGACGCGGCGTCGATGCGCTGGTGCGCGATATGGTCGAAAAGGGACAGCGCGGACGCTGAGCGGTGCCCCGACGGCCGGTGCCCGCGCCTCGAGGACGCCACCGGCGGCGCCCGGAGCCGAGATCAGTGCGGCGGTGTGTACCCGGCCGGCTTGTCCGCGCCCTCGCCGAAGAAGTACTGCTCCATCTGCGTCAGCAGATACTTGCGCGCGCGCGCGTCGGCCAGGCTCAGGCGGTTCTCGTTGAGCAGCATCGTCTGGTGGCGCTGCCATTGCTGCCAGGCCTCTTTGGACACGCTCTCGAAGATCCGGCGGCCGAGATCGCCCGGCACCGGCGGGAAATCCAATCCTTCGGCTTCCTTGCCCAGCTTGATGCAGTGGACCATCCGCGACATTTTGAATTCCTCTTCAAATCGCCCTGATCAGCACCCGCGAGCGGCGCTGCCAGTTGTACATCCGCTGCCGCTGAACCGGCAGATCCTCGACCTTGGCCATCGTGTAACCGCGTTTCAGGAACCAGTGCGAGGTGCGGGTGGTCAGCACGAACAGCCGCTTCAGGCCCGCCGCGCGGGCGCGCGCCTCGATCCGCTTCATCAGCCGCTCGCCCAGGCCGCTTTCGCGATAGTCGCCGTGTACGGTCAGGCAGGCCAGCTCGCCCATCGCGGCTTCCTCGAACGGATACAGCGCAGCGCAGCCCTGGATGAAGCCGTCGTGCTCGAGCACGCTGAACTGGCCGATCTCGAGCTCGATCAGTTCGCGCGGCCGCTTCACCAGCGTACCGTCGGCCTCGAGCGGCTCGATCAGCTTCAGGATGCCGCCAACGTCGTCGCTGGTGGCCTCGCGCAGCGCTTCCAGGTGTTCCGTCGACACCAGCGTACCGACCCCCGTGTGGGTGAACAGTTCGATCAGCAGCCCCCCGTCCAGGCGCAGAGGTATCAGGTGGGCACGGGCGACACCGCCGCGGCAGGCGCGCACCAGGTAGTTCAGGTCCGACAGCGTCTGCTCCGAGGCCTCGTGCGCTGCCAGGATTCGCTCGGCTTCCTCGACCGGCAGCTCGCTGCGCAGCCGGCCGCCGGCGTCGCGCACCCCGTCCAGCGAGCTGATCAGGATCAGCTTGTCGGCCTTCAGCGCGACCGCCGCCTGCGTGGCGACGTCCTCGACTTTCAGGTTGAACGCCTCGCCGGTCGGCGAGAACCCGAGCGGCGACATCAGCACGAGTGCATCGGCCTGCAGCGTTCGTTCGATCATCTCGGTGTCGATCCTGCGCACCACGCCGGTGTGCTGGAAGTCGACGCCGTCGACGATGCCGACCGGCCGCGCCACGACGAAATTGCCGCTGACCACCCGGATCTTGCTGTTGGCCATCGGCGTACTGGGCAGGCCCTGCGAGAACGCCGCCTCGATATCGAGCCGGATTCCGCCGGCGGCTTCCTTCACGCAGGCCAGCGCCGCCGCATCGGTGATCCGCAGCCCACCGGAAAACGAGGTCTGCAGCCCTTTGAGCTGCAACTGCGCCTGCACCTGCGGTCTGGATCCGTGCACCAGCACCAATCGGATGCCCAGCGCGTGCAGCAGCGACAGGTCGTGCACCAGCGCATTCAAGTGCCCGGTCTCGATCAGCTCGCCTTCGAACGCCACCACGAAGGTACGGCCCCGGTTCGAGTGCACGTACGGGGCGACCGCGCGCAGCCACGCGACGAATTGCGCATGGCTCAATGCGGCGGTAACGGGCGAGGGGGGAGCGACGTGATCGTCCATGAGCAAGGTGAAAGTATACTTCGCGCCCCTGCAAGTCCTTGATTGGTGAGCTCAATTGCGCAACACTCGCGCGAGGCCGGCGCTTTCGATCCGATTTCCGGACGAGCTGCCGGTTTGCGCCCGGCGCGACGAGATCGGCGAGGCGATCCGGGCCAACCCGGTCCTGATCGTGTGTGGCGAGACCGGCTCCGGCAAGACCACCCAGCTTCCGAAGATCTGCCTGGCGATCGGGCGCGGGCGCGACCGGATGATCGGCCACACGCAGCCGCGCCGGATCGCGGCCTCCAGCGTGGCACGGCGCATCGCCGAGGAGCTGGCCACGCCCCTGGGCGAGGTGGTCGGCTACAAGGTGCGCTTCACCGACCATACGCGCGCGGGGGTCGCGGTGAAGCTGATGACCGACGGCATTTTGCTGGCGGAAACGCAGCGCGATGCGCTGCTCGAGGCCTACGACACGATCATCATCGACGAGGCGCACGAGCGCAGCCTGAATATCGACTTTCTTCTCGGCTACCTGCGGCAACTGCTGCCACGGCGGCCGGACCTGAAGCTGATCATCACCTCGGCCACGCTGGATGCCGAACGCTTTGCGCGCCATTTCGGTTCGCCGCAGCAACCCGCTCCGGTGATCAACGTGTCGGGGCGACTGTACCCGGTCGAGATCCGCTACCGGGCGGTACGCGAGGAGGACGACGCCGACGACCGCACGCTGATGGACGCGATCGTCGATGCGGTCGGCGAGCTGGCCCTCGCCGGTCGGGGCGACGTGCTGGTGTTCCTGCCGGGCGAGCGCGAGATCCGCGAGGCTGCCGAGGCGCTGCGCAAGCACCACCCGCCGGGGACCGAGATGCTGCCGCTGTACGCGCGCTTGTCCGTCGAAGAACAGGAGCGGGTATTCAAACCGGGGGGCGCGCGCCGGATCGTGCTGGCGACCAACATCGCCGAGACCTCGCTCACGGTGCCTGGAATCCGGTATGTGGTCGATTCGGGCCTGGCGCGGGTGAAGCGCTACAGCTATCGCAACAAAGTCGAGCAGCTGCAGGTCGAACCGATATCGCAAGCGGCCGCGGCCCAGCGCGCAGGCCGCTGCGGGCGCGTCGCTGACGGCATCTGTATACGTTTGTACGACGAGCAGGACTACGGCCGGCGCGCGCCCTTCACCGATCCGGAGATCCTGCGCTCGTCGCTGGCGGCGGTCATCCTGCAGATGAAGTCGCTCTGCCTGGGCGATGTGGCGGAGTTTCCGTTCCTGCAGGCCCCGCCCGCCCGGGCCATCGCGGATGGCTACCAGCTGCTGGCCGAGCTGAACGCGGTCGACGAGCACAATGAGCTGACGTCGATCGGCCGCGAGCTGGCGACCCTGCCGCTGGATCCTCGGTTGGGCCGGATGCTGCTGGCGGCACGCGACCGGCACTGCCTGCGCGAGATGCTGGTCATCGCCTCGGCGCTGTCGGTGCAGGATCCGCGCGAGCGTCCCCAGACCGCGCAGGAAGCGGCCGATCAGGCGCATCGCCGCTACGCCGACGAGCGATCCGAATTCCAGGGGCTGGTGAAATTGTGGGACGCGCTGCAGCAACGCCTGGCGCTGAAGAAGTCCAATCGCCGCCTGGCCGAAGAGTTGAAGCAGGAGTTCATCAGCCCGCGGCGGCTGCGCGAATGGATCGACGTGCATTCGCAACTGCATCGGATCGTGTCCGAATTCGGCTGGCGCATCAACGGCTCGCCACCCACGTACGAGCAGCTGCACGTTGCGCTGCTGGCCGGTCTGCTGGGCAACATCGGGTGCAAATCGACCGAGGCGGATCCGGCCGACCGTCGCGAGCCCCCGTACCTGGGCGCTCGCTCGATCAAGTTCCATCTATGGCCGGGCTCGCCGTTTGCGCGCAAGGCCGGGCGCTGGATCGTCGCCGCCGAGCTGATCGAGACCTCGCGGCTGTTCGCCCGCACCGTGGCCGGCATCGAGCCAGGCTGGCTGGAGCAGGCAGGCGCCCACCTGCTGAAACGTTCGTACGGCGAACCGCACTGGGAGAAGCACCCCGCGCAGGTCGTGGCGTTCGAACGCGCCACGCTCTATGGCCTGCTCGTCTACCAGCAGCGGCGCGTCAATTACGGGCCGATCGACCCGACCACGGCGCGCACGCTGTTCATTCACGGGGCGCTGGTCGACGGCGAGCTCGAAACGCGCGCACCCTTCATGGCCCACAACCAGAAGCTGATCCGCGAGATCCGGGAGCTCGAGCACAAGGCAAGGCGGCCCGACGTGCTGGTCGACGAGCACTCGATCTACGCGTTCTACGATCAGCGCGTGCCCGCCTCGGTGACGAGCGGTGCCGAATTCGAGCGCTGGCGCGCGCAAGCCGAGCGATCCGATCCGCATCTGCTGTTCCTGTCGCGCGAAGAGTTGATGCGCCACCAGGCGGCCGGGGTCACCCCGACCCTGTATCCGAAAACGGTCACGATGGGCGCACTGGAAATGTCGCTGTCGTACCACTTCGAACCCGGCAGCGCTCGCGACGGTGCCACGCTGACCGTGCCGTTGTATGCGCTGAACCAGGTCGATGCAGTCCGATGCGAATGGCTGGTGCCTGGCATGCTGAAGGAAAAGGCGCACCTGCTGCTGAAGTCGCTGCCGCAGAAGCTGCGCCGCCATTGCGTGCCGTTGCCCGAGTATGCGCAGGGCTTTGTCGAACGATGGGGCGCGCGCCCGCATCAGCAAGACGGCTTTCACGATGCGGGCGTGCCGGTGGGGCTGATCGATGCGCTGATACGGGACGTGCGCGAGCACGCGGGCGTCGCTGCCGCGCCGGTCGACTTCAAGCTGGAATCGCTGCCCGCGCATCTGACGATGAATTTCAAGGTCGTGGACCCGCAGGGCCGGCAACTGGCGATGGGCCGCAACCTCGCTTCGCTGCAGGCCGAGCTCGGCGCCCAGGCGCGGCAGCAGTTCCAGCAGGTGGCCGACGCCGAGGCGGCGCCCGGGGCGCAGGCGCAGCAGCCGATCACCGATTGGGACTTCGGCGAGATCGAGCGTGAGCGGCTGATCCATCGCGACGGCCAGACGCTGCTGGCTTACCCGGCGCTGGTCGACCAGGGCGACCACTGCCTGCTGGAGGTGTTCGACGATCCGCAGGTTGCGCGCACCCGTCATCGGGAAGGGCTGCAGCGCCTCTTCAGGCTTCAGCTGCGCCAGCAGATCCAGCACCTGGAGCGCTCGCTCGCGGCGTTGCAGACGGTTCGGATGCAGGCCTCGGTGGTGCCGGCGCTGTCGGCCGCGTTGCCCAGTTTCGAGGACCTGCGCGACCAGGTGGTGGGCGCGGCGGTGGACCGCACCTGCCTGGAAGAGCCGTGGCCCACCAGCCGCGAGCAGTTTCTGGCGCGCAAGGACGAAGCGCGCGGGCGCCTGAACCTGATCGCACAGCAGATCGCTACGCTGCTGACGGCAATCGTGCAGGAGGCGGCACAACTGCCGAAGAAGCTCGCCGCGAGCCGCGCGTTCGAGGCGGCCTGCGCCGATGTCGAGCGGCAGCTCGCGCGCCTGTTTGCGAAGCGCTTCGTCGAGTTGACCCCGGGCGCGCAGCTTGCTCAGTATCCGCGCTACCTCAAAGCGATCGCGGCACGGCTGGACCGGCTGAAAGCCGACCCGGCGCGCGACAACACCCTGATGTCGGAGCTCGGCCCGCTGCAAACGGCCTATGCCCGCGCGCTGTCCGCCCGCAAAGGAGTTCCGGACTCAAGACTGGAGGAATTCCGCTGGCTGCTGGAGGAGTTGCGCGTGTCGCTCTTTGCCCAGGAGCTCAAGACGCCGATGCCGGTGAGCGTGAAGCGCCTGCAGAAGGTGTGGGCCAGCATCGGAGGCTGAAATCGGAGAACCTGCGCTGCGGACCGACCGGCTGGCCGCTCTCGGACGCGCAGGACACAGCGCGAGTCAGCGCAAAGCCGTCCTCGCGGCGATCATGCTCATTCGATCCGCGTAGGCATTCCAATCCGGTTCCGGCTGATGCGGCCGCCAGCGCGCCAGCTCGTCGTGCAGGTCCTGTCTGATCGACAGTATCTCCTGCTGTATCCGGCTCGTCAGCAGGTACCAGTTGGCCAGCAAAACGTCGTAGCGCCGATAGAAGTCGTGGCGTTTTGCGCGGCTTTCGCGACGACCGGCTTTGCGCAGACCGGCAACAGGCAGTGTGTTCATACGAGGTTCCCGCACTTTCGTGGCTTCGGCCCCCATGGCCGAACTCGACGGCCTCAACTTTGAGGCAAGCGTGGATCACCCGCTAGTTTCTTTGGTCATCGCGGCGCGCCTCGTCGGGGCGCATCGATCGCGCAATGTTGAAGGGAAGCCGTCAGTGCGGGGCAACGCCCGTCTCCGGCAGCGGCCATGGCGGGCCGACCGTCCTGGGCGCATACAGTTCCGGGAACAGCAGCGGTCCCCACTCCGGATGCCGGCTCAATTTGGCCGTCAGTTCAAGACGGAACTCCGTGTCTTCGGCCTTCGCCCGCCAGGCATGGACGAACTGGCGCCGGACTGCGGGTTCCGAGTTGATCCAGGCCTCGACTTCGTCGTACGAGAAATCGCCCAGCGCCCTGGCAGCGACCTCGTGCTCGCGGCAGCGCGCCAGGCGCGATGGGATCGAATCACGAAACTCGGTTGGCATCCGGTCGACGAACTCGTTCGGCGGGCGAGCCTCGACGGCCGTCCGCCCGTCCCCGGCGAACGAGATGAAGTCGCCCGCCTTCAGCACCGCTAGCGGCGACGCATGCGCGCGGCGGTCAGCGAAGCGAGCCCGTCCCTGTTCGACGAACATCGCCCCGGCTCGGGCATCGACGCGGGCGAGCACGACCCCGGCCAGGTCGGTCGCATCGAACAGCGGCGTGGCGAATGCTGCTGCCGCAGCATGTTGTGCCTCGTCGAGCGTGAGCTTGATCCACCCCGACAGCGCGTACAGCGCGGGGCGATCGGCACGAAGTTCGGTCGGGTGATCGAGCTGCAGCTGGGTTCGAGGCCCGAGATCGAGCCGAGTGCCGTCTTCGAACTCGAGCCGAACGAAGCTTTCCTTGCCGGTTTCGATCAGATCGGTCGGCTGCACCCGCACGCATTCGGAGGCGGCGAGCTTCGATGTACCGCGGAACAGGGTCGCATTGCCTTCGAGGATCGTCACAACGGCCGGGCTGCCGGCCCCGGCGCCGGCGCCGATCGGCGGCAGCGCGAGCGCCCCAAGCAACACGATCCCAAGGATGGACAACCTCGGCATCGCCTCTCCACTCGATCCCTCCGACACAAGCCTCGCAACAGCCTGCCGATGCTTCATTGTCACCGTGCGCGGCCAGTGCGCCCCGAGAGGCTACGTCAGGCCCTGAGCTGCGTCAATTGCGATCGCCTTCGGCGCACCGAATCGTGCGTCGCCCGATCTTTCGCGACGATGCGAAGCGGCGTTGCGAAACTTAAGCCCGTCGCTTGCGAGTCGATGACTGAAGTCACGTCGGCGACCGCAGGCCTGGTGATGCGGTGCGGTCGAGGCACAGGGCCGCGGCGTCGCGCTCTCGACGGCGGCTGTGGTTGAGAGGGTGACCTGTGTCACTTATGTTCGCCGGTTCCCTTGCCTACAGTCCGTCCAACGCTTCTGAGCCACTCGAAGCAGTTCGCGGTGACAGAAAGTGTTCCTGACAGAGCGGATATATGAGGCCCTCGCCGATCTGTTCAGCTCCTGAGTAACGAGAGCCTCGCAACGAATCGCACCATGTCGGGAACCTTCCCCGGGGCGGTTCACCCAACCGAAAGGAAATGCATCATGAAATTCACCAAAATCGCTCTGGCTGTTATCGCGGCGACCAGCTTCGGCGCCGCATTCGCGCAAAGCACCACTCAGGTAACCCTGATCAACTCGTTGCAAAACCAGTCAGGCGCGCTGAACTCGCAAGCCGCCAACATCGGCAACGCGTCTGGCGCCGGCCAGAGCCGCGTCACGGCGATCAACACGCTCCAGAACCAGAGCGGTGCCCTGAACGCGCAGTCGATGAACCTGGGCAATGCAACGGGCTCAGGCCAGAGCAACGTGACGAGCATCAACACGCTCCAGAACCAGAGCGGCGCTCTGAACAGGCAGGCGATGAACGTCGGCAATGCCTCCGGGTCCGGCGTGAGCCATGTGACGAGCATCAACACGCTCCAGAACCAGAGCGGTGCCCTGAACTCGCAGTCGATGGGCCTCGGCAATGCTTCGGGCGCGGGCCAGAGCAACCTGACCGCCATCAATACGCTCCAGAACCAGAGCGGCGCCCTGAACGCGCAGTCGATGAACGTCGCCAATACCTCCGGGTCGGGCGTGAGCCGCGTGACGGCCATCAACACACTGCAGAACCAGAGCGGCGCGCTGAACCGGCAGGCGATGGCCATCGGCAACGCCTCGGCCGCGGGGCAGAGCCACGTGACGGCCATCAACACGCTGCAGAACCAGAGCGGAGCGTTGAACGCGCAATCGATGAACGTCGGCAACGCGCAGTAAGTTCTGAGAAATACGGCTCGCCCCGCTCGCGGGGCAGCCGTTTGATCGAAACGCAGGGCGGCATGCCCGCCCTGCACCACCAATCAGAGCAAGGAGAGTGTCATGCGAATTGCCCTTCCACTGTCGATACTGGCCACGGTTGCCCTGGTCGCCATCGCCCCGGTATGCCGCGGCGCCGAGATGCGCACGGCACGCGCCGAAATCCTTCCGATCGAGGACAAGGATCTGGCGAAGCTGGACAAGGAAGAAACGAAGCGCAGGCGCGACATAAGGAACATCGACCAGGACGGGCCGGACATCAACGAGGGCTCGCAATGCGGATCGGTTTCGATCGGAAACAACGACAGCGGTAACCAACGGGGTTCGAACCGCATCGCCCCCCGCGATACAACGGTCATCGTGACCGGGGACGTCTTCAACACAGCCAGCTGCGGCCGCTAGCCGGCAGCGCAAAAACAACGCCGAGGAACCTATGAAGCTCCGCCATGCTCTCGTCCGAACCGCAGCCGCACTCGTCGCAGTCGCCGCGTCGACGATCGCCATGGGGGCCGACAAGGATGAATTCGAACTGCGCGCCGAGAAGCTGCGTTCCGGCCCCAAAAGCGCCCCGATCGAGAACGACACGGGGTTCAGCAAGGGACTGAAGTGCATGGACGGGCTGTTCCGCACCTTCGGCATCAGGAACGTGACCGTCGTCATCGACGAGATCCCCGATGCGACCAAGAAGATCAACGTCGGCGCACGCGACATGTTCATGTCGGCGACTTCGCAGATGACGCGCACGACGCATGCAATCAGGCTCGTCCCGATGGTCGAGTCGCGCGTGTTCAGTGAATCCAAGCGCGAGCGGGTGGTCGCCGACGCCGACTTCGTGATCCAGGGCTCGATTTCGCAGTTCGACGATTCGATACTTCACAAACAGCGCGACGGGGCGGTCTGCCTGTGGTATCTGTGCGTTGGTGCGGCGGAGTCCGATGCGTTCTCGGGCCTCGGCCTGGATCTGAACCTGGTGGAAACCACCGGTATGTCGCTGGTTCCCGGGGCCAATGTGCGGAACGCGGTGCTGATCCGCAAGCGGGGCAAGGGCTTCGATGGCGACTTGACGCTGAAGAAGTTCAGCATCCAGTACAACTTCACACTGGTCAGCCACGACGGCAACGGCCAGGCGCTTCGCACGCTGATCGAGATCGGCGCCATCGAAATGTACGGCCGGTTGCTCAAGCTTCCGTACTGGAGCTGCATCGGCTCGTCCGACCAGGATCCGGAGGTCAAGAGTGAGATCGACGACTGGTGGGAGGAGATGGCCGCCGATCAGCGCGATCGCGCTCGCCTGTTTGCTTACTTGCAGATGCAGATGAAGGCGCAGGGCGTGTACGACGGAGAGGTGAACGGACGCGTGGACGAGGCCTTGCTTCGCGCGGTGCGCGCCTATCGCGTCGCCCTTGGACAGCCGGACGATGTGAATGTGGACTCGACTTTCCTGCGCAAATACCTGGCTGCCGATCACGTCGAAGTGCGCAAACTCGCCTTAGCCAAGCTGCAGGACATCGCCCTGCAGGAGGGACCGCTGCCGCCGCCGGCCGCAGCTCCGATCGCTCAGAGCGCGCCCGCAACAGCTCAAAACGCGGCAACCGGTCAAAGCGCGGCGGCCCCTCAGGGTACCCCAGCGACCGTTCAAAGCGCGGCGACCGCTCAAGGCACGGCGTCGACTCAGAGCGTGCCGCCCGTTGCCGCTCGCTCGCTGGTAACGGCGCCGATCGCCTCGGCCTCGTCGGCCGCCCCGGGACCCGCGGCAGCGCCCTTGCCTGCGGCGTCCTCCCCGTCCATGACGGCCCCGCATCCGGTTACGGAGGCTGCACCGGCCCCTGTCCAACCCAGTGCGCCACCGCCGGTGGCTGCCGTGCAGCCGGCCATCAACCGGCCTGCCCCCATCGCATCGGCAGCGCCGGCGCAAGCTGCCGGCCTGAAACAGGTCGCCTATCGGCCGACCCAGGCACCTGTCGCGACGATCCCGATAGAGGGTTCGCGTCCGGCCAACAACACCGCGTACCGGGCCGGCGAGCCCTTCTTCGTTGGAGTGATCTCGCCCCGCGACGGCTACCTGTACTGTTACCTGGTCGACGACCAGAAGCACATCTCGCAGTTCTATCCGGCGCCCACCCAGCCGCTCGCTCGGGCTTCCGGCGGAGCGCTGACGGTACTCAATCCAGAATCGCCCCTGCTCGCCAGCCGCCCCGGGCGCCGGGAGGAAGTGGCCTGCTTCTCTAGCCCGAAGGACCTGGGGCGGCAACCGCTGGATGTCTCCGCCATCGGCGGTGGTCTGGACGGCCTGAAATCAAGGTTCGCGGTCGCCGTCAGCGGCGCATTCGCTATGGGGGTGTTCGATGTCAAGGTTCAGTGATTCGAAAACAGCCGGGCGGCGGTGCGCCGCCGTGGCGCTGATCGCCGCGCTCGCCTGCACCGGCGCCACGCTCGCGTCCGACGATCCGCTCGATGCGGTGACCGTCCGCGTGCAGGGCGCCGAGCCGCCGGGTGAAGCGCGATCGGCGAGCGGGTCTGACCACACCCCCGAAGAGCGACCCGCGCCGGCACCCGGCAAGTCGGCGAAAAGCCCGCGCAGCTTGTTTCGCTGCTGGCAGGGCGGGCGGATGATCTTCGAAGGCAGAGGATATGGCGCGCTGCCGCAGTCGCAGATCGCCGCCGAGCTTAAGGCGGTCGATGGCGCCTCCGGCAGGGTTCAGGTTCTTGACATGTTCGAGGGGCTCTGCGTGCTGGAGTTGCCGAAATGAACGCCCGCAATGTACGGCCGGCAGGAATCGGTTCATTGTCCAAGGAGAAATCAATGCTACTTCACGATTCAAACACGCCGGCCAGGCGCGCGGTTACTGCGCTGCGAAGGACACGCTGTGCGCTCTTCATCGGGGTGTCCGTGTTGTTCGCAGTCGGCTCACAGTTCGCGTCCGCGGCCGAACGCGCTTACCGGCTACAGCCGTTTTCGATTCTGGAGCTCGATCTGGCGGCGCGGTACGTGGTTCGCAACGCAGGAGCGCCCTCCGCGCTGATTCGCGGCCGGCCCGACGTCGTTGACCGCATCGTAGTCGAGCAGCACGACGATCGTGTCAGGATCTTCGTCCCCGGCGTCCTGTCGGATGCAGGACAGATCGTGATCGAGGTCAACACGGTCGGTCTGAACGAACTGGAGGTCAAGGGCGCCGGCGAGGTCGAGGCCAGAGGTTTCAACGGCCCGGAATTCTCGCTGCGGATGCCCGGCGCCGCCAACGTCAACCTCACCGCGCTCGACGTCGACAAGCTTCGCGTCGAGATGGACGGCAGCGGCAACATCAATGCGTCCGGTCGCGCGAGCTCCGAGCGCATCCGGATTGGCGGCGCCGGCCAGTACCACGCGGCGGATCTCGCCTCCGATTCGGTCGAGGTCAAGATCGAGGGCGTCGGCAATGTCGAGGTGATGGCGCGCGAGCGGCTCGACGTGCGGCTGTCCGGTGCCGGCAACGTGCTTTATCGAGGCGATCCGAAAGTGAGGTCGCACATCGATGGCGCTGGCACGGTCGGGAGGATGTGACATGGCCTCCCGCACCCTTTCGGTCATCGCAACCGGTTGGCGCCTGCCGGCGCGACCTGGGCGTCGGAGACTTGCGGCCGCACTCGGACTGTCGGTCGCTGTGGCGCTGTGGTCCGCCGGCGCATCCGCACAATCGAATTCGTCGGTCCAGGCCGGTTCGATGATGCAGGACCAGAGCGGCGTGATGAACCGGCAGCGGCTCGACGTCGGTAACGCCGCCGGCAACGGCAGCACGAAGATCAACCTCGGCTCGATCGTTCAACAGCAGTCCGGATCGATGAACGAACAAAGCGCCGGCCTGGGCAATGTCACGGGCAACGGACGCGCCGAGGTCAGTATGGCCCAGTTGGTGCAGAGCCAGGGAGGAGCACTGAACACGCAGCAAGTTCAGGTCGGCAATGCGTCGGGCAACGGGGTTTCGAGGGTGCGGGTCGGTCGCATCTTCCAGACGCAAGACGGAGCTTTCAACAGCGAGTCGATCGAAATCGGCAATGCCGCCCGCGGGAGGACCAATGTCATCGTCGGCGACATTTATCAGGTGCAACACGGGTTGGGAGCCAATTCGGCTGTGAGAATTGGCAACAACTAATTAGCGGGGGCAGGCTGGATGGTTGGCGCGGCTATCGTATATGCAGAACGGACTCGTAGGCCTTTTCGGAAAAACCCAGTACGTGCTGATTGCCCGCAATGAGCCAGGGAACGCCCCTCCCGCCGCCCGCCTGCGCGTAAGCCTTCAGGCCTTCCGGGGTCTCGATATCGAGCTCGTCGTAAGCAATGTTATGGCCGTTTAGATAGGCCTTTGCGCGTTTGCAGTAACCGCACCAGGTGGCCGTGAAGATGCGCACGCGGCTTGCGGGTTCCGACGTCGCATCCGCACCGATGGCCTGCGACTTGCGCAGCTGTTCGATGCGAGAGGCCGTGGGGGCGGGCAGCTCGCTTCTTGGCAGGTTGACGAGCGTCAGGACCTTCTCGATCTTGCCGTCGGCCGGAGGGTAGTCGCTGTATGTCACGACGCCATCCTTCCCGATCGACTTGTACAGCGCCTGGGCGTGTGCAGGGCCGGGTACATGGAGCCCGCAAATCGCGACGATGGCGCAAATCGTGGTCTTGAGTTCGCGAGCGCGCATGACAAAGGGCGGCATCTGCGATGCCGCCCCGGTGCGATCTACTCGAACAGTCGGTGGCTGCTCAGGCTGTCGCCTGCACAAGAGCACCGGGCTGCGTGACGGTGGAGGTCGACAGGCTCGACTCGGCGCCCAGGTTCTGGATCAGCGCCTGCAGGAACGCCTGCAGCGAGGCGGTCGCGCT
>Ga0137418_10003217_pt1 | contig 15029 bp, 16 predicted proteins | sample CZODoug3_1_2_16f_FD_122242 | JGI IMG/M metagenome (GOLD analysis project Ga0137418, IMG submission 122242) | Vadose zone soil fungal communities from Angelo Coast Range Reserve, California, USA - CZODoug3_1_2_16fungal (Hybrid Assembly) | ecosystem: Environmental > Terrestrial > Soil > Vadose... | reverse complement strand
TTCATGCTCAGGACCACGCCGAGAACGTTGGTCTCGAACGTCGCGGCAAAGCTTTCCGCGGTCTGGTCCGTGATCGGACCAACCTGGCCTTCGGTGGCGGCATTGTTCACCGCGACATCGAGACGGCCAAACCGTGCGACGGTCTTGTCGACCATAGCGCGGACGTCATCCTCCTTGCGGACGTCGGTGTTGATGAACTCGGCCTCCGAACCGAGAGAGCGCAGTTCTTTAACGAGCGCCTTGCCGGCCTCATCACGCCGGCCGGCAATGACCACCTTCGCGCCCTTCTTGGCGAAGGCGACGGCGGCGGCGCGACCGATGCCGGTCAAGGCTCCCGTGATCAATACGACTGGGTTACTCATTTGTGATCCTCGCAATTTGCTGCCCTACCGGCAGAGCATGGAAGGGGGCGCTCTGGCCCGCGGCTTGGAGGCCCGGGACCGATCGCAGATGCTTTCGTTAAGGACGATGTAGTCTTCCCTAGCGCCCGCGAAAAAGACTTTGTAAGCTGGGAGGCATGCCTTGGAGATATGGAAGGCGCTGCATCTCGTCTGCTCCGGAATGCAGTCGGCGTTCCCTCGCGGAACTGAGTGCCGAACATTGGCAGACCACTCTTTAACTCTGCACGAGTCGCCTCATCCTGGAGGACATCCCAGTGTTCGGCCAACACACCGTCGGCGACCCGCACGACGTCAGCGGCGATCCAGTTCCTCGGGCGCCCCATCCCATTCCTCATCCTCCTTATTTGTTCGGCGTGCCAAGTGTGGCGAGAGGCGGTTAGCGGCGTGAAACTTGAGCAGGCGGCTCCAAGAGGACGCTCGACAGCCCAAAACGTACGGCGCTTCGACGGCAGCCCAAAGGTCGTAGATGCCACTCTTCGGGACATCGACGACTATGCTCACGTAGTCTAGACAGCAAGGCAACCCGCGGACCGGATGGGCGCTGAATAGGAGCGGATCGCAGGACAAAAAATCCCTGAACACGTCGAGGCTTACCCAACACGAATCAACAGCTTTCCGAAATTTCGGCCGGACAGCATTCCGATGAACGCCTCCGGCGCCGCTTCGAGGCCCTCGACAATATCTTCGCGATAGCGAACGCGCCCGGATGCGACGAGTGCACCGACTTCCTGCAAGAAGTCGGCATAGTGATCGGCCACGAACTCGGTGTTGATGTAGCCTTGAACGAGAAGGCTGCGCCTCACAATCGTCATCATAGTGGCGGGCAGCATGTCCCGGTTAGATCGTGGAACGCCGTTGTAAAAGCCGATGAGCCCGCAGACCGGCACCCGCGCGTAGCGGTTGAGCAGCGGCAGCACCGCCTGCCACACGGGTCCGCCTACGCTCTCGAAGTAAACATCGATCCCGTCCGGGCAGGCTCGCGCCAGCGCCTGCGGAAGTCCCCCGGCGCGGCGGTCGACGACGGCGTCAAAGCCCAACTCGTCGCGGACATAGGCGCACTTCGCGGCGCCTCCGGCGATTCCCACGGCCCGCGCTCCGGCCAATTGCGCAAGCTGTCCCACCAGTGAACCGACTGGGCCGCTCGCGGCGGCCACCACCACGGTCTCCCCCTCCTTCGGCTGGCCGATCAACTTCATCCCGGTGTAGGCCGCGAAGCCCGGCATTCCGAGAACGCCGAGCGCGGTCGTGACCGGCGTTTGCCCGGGATCGAGACGCCGCAGGCCGCTCGCCTCAATAGCCGCATGTGTCCGCCAACCAGTCATTGCCAGGACCAGTTCACCGGGACGATAGGCCGGGTGTGTCGACTGCAGGATCTCCGCGACCACTTCGCCAGCCATGGTTGCTCCGATTTCTATCGGATCGGGCGTGGCGGCGTTCATCTGGCCTCGCATGTACGGATCGAGCGAAAGATACAAGGTCCGCACCAATACCTGTCCCCTCTCGGCCACAGGGATCGGTCCCTCCTCAAGTCGGAAGTCGGAAGATGTCGGAACTCCTCTGGGACGGGACGCGAGGACTATCTGGCGGTAAGCGCTCATCTTGTCGTCTCGTGATTTCCGCCGCGACCTTGCAAGCGGCGCGACCCCGCCATCCCGGATGCCGGGACGAACAAAGTCTCACGGACCCTCTCTACGTAAATTCCGCGATCGGCGAGAAGGTCGTAATTGCCACACTTTAGGACGTCATCGATTGGCCTGTTCCCGCCGCCGGCTGGAGGTCAATTGAATGAATACGGGCCCCCTTGCAGCGCGCGCTCTGATCGCACCGAGACGCCACGCTCGTGCTGACCTTCATTGTCTGGAAACGGTGGACTAACCTGCTGCCGTAATGACTTAAGCGACCAGCCCAAGGCTTGCGGGCCTCGTCCTTACTGCATCCCAGTGCTGGTCAAGCTTTTCTCGAGAAATGACGAGTCCTCCGACAACGTGCACTTTCCCGCCTCGGATGATACAATAGCGGAAGGCCGCAGGCGCTCAATCAACGCAGATAGCGCGTGCGAGATATGGTGATGATCATGATGCGCGTTGGAATGATCGTCGTGCCGGGCTTCGATGTGATGAGCTTCGCTCCGCTTTCGGTCTTCGATGCCGCCAACATAACGCTAGGCGAACAGCGCTACGAGGTGCGCGTGTTGTCGGAGACAGGTGGGCGTACGCGCAACTCATTCGGAATGGAAATTGTCACAGAACCGCTTGGTTGCGACGAATTTGACACAATCATTGTGGGCACCAGCCATGACATCGGTCCCGCGCCACCAGGCATCATCGCGTTTCTGCAGAACGCCTCGGGATCAGCGCGGCGAATAGCATCGATCTGTATTGGAGCATTTACGCTCGCCCAAGCCGGCCTTCTCGACGGTCGTCGTGCGACGACCCATTGGCTTTATGGCCGTGAGCTGCAAAGCCGCTTTCCGAAAATCAAGGTAGAGGTAGACCGGATCTTCATTGCCGATGGACCGGTTTGGACCTCCGCGGGAATGACCGCCGGCATCGATCTCGCACTGGGCCTGGTCGAAAGAGACGTAGGGCCGGAGGCGGCCCGCGTTGTCGCTAAGGCGCTTGTGGTTCACCACCGCCGCGCGGGGGGCCAGTCACAACATTCCGCCTTGTTGGAAATCGACGCGAAATCCGATCGTGTGCAGGATGCGCTCGTCTTTGCTAGACGCAATCTTCATGAGCCATTGTCGGTGGAACAGCTCGCTGAAGCGGCGCGCCTCAGCCCGCGCCAGTTCAGTCGCGTGTTTCGCGTCGAAACCGGGCAATCGCCTGCGAAAGCGATCGAGAACCTCAGGCTGGAGGCCGCCAAGCTGGCGCTGGAACAAGGGCGGCGCCCCGTCGAAGAAATCGCGAAGGAAACTGGCTTTGGCGACCGGGAGCGCATGCGCCGAGCGTTCCTACGCGCTTTTGGGCAAACGCCGCAGGCGATTCGCAACGCGTCACACCCACTCGCTTCGTTCTGATCGAGCTTTTCGATCCATAGTTCCGCCTTCGCGGGCCGCTCGGCCGACCGAGCGCCCCAAGCGGGCGCTGCCCTACCGGCAGAGTATGGAATGGGACCCTCTGGCCGGGGTTTAGAGACCGAGGCCAGCCGCAGGTGCTTTCATTGAGGGCCATGTAGTCTCCCCTAGCGCCTACGAAAAAGACTTTGTAAGCTGTGGGGCATGCCTTGGAGATATGGAAAGCGCTATGGAGCTGAGGCACCTTCGCTATTTCATCGCGGTTGCCGAGGAGGGCAGCCTGACGCTCGCGGCTGAGAAAAGGCTGCACACGGCGCAGCCTTCCCTCAGCCGCCAAATCCGCGATCTCGAATACGAGGTTGGCGTCCAGTTGATGAGCCGCAGCGTGCACGGCATCGAATTGACCGCCGCCGGCAAGGCCTTTCTCGACCATGCCCGGCTGGCGCTCACCCAGGCAGAGGCAGCCAAGGAAGCAGCGCGGCGGGCGGCTCAACCCGCCAAGCCGACCTTCGCTCTAGGGTTTCTCACGGGGAAAGAAATAGATTGGTTGCCTGAAGCGATGCGCATCCTTCACGATGAGCTGCCCAATATAGAGGTCACGATCTCAAGCCAGAATTCCCCGGACCTCGCTGACGCCTTGATGCGGGGCAGGCTCGACGCCGCGTTCATGCGGCCGGAAGAGTCGGCGGACGAGTTGGTTTACAGGCGTGTGATTACGGAGCCGTTCGTCGTCATATTCCCCAGCGACCACCGCCTTGCCGTGCGCGATGCCGTCGAACTGCGAGAGATCGTGGGCGAAACATTCATCATACCATCGAAGACGGCCCCGACCTCGCGCGTTGTGATCGAGGACTACCTGAAGCGATCCGGCCTGGATATCGTTCCGGATCACGAGGTGGACAACATTACCCATGCGGTGTCCATGATCGCGTCGACCGGCGCTGTAGCACTGCTGCCCGCCTACCCAAGTAATCTTCTTCCTTGGTCCGTGACCAGCCGTCCGCTGGAGGGTGAAGCGCCAACGATTGATCTGGTCCTAGGTTACAACAAGGCAAACACCTCACCGATTCTCAAACTGCTCCTCTCCAGAATTGATGACTTGACCGCCCAAATATCCGGCAAGGCTCGCCGGATGACCGGACCGGGATCGGCCGCACCGAACCGATGACGCACGTGCAGACTGTGGCGGTGGACCACGGCAGACCTTCGGTCCCAGACCACGAACGTCCGCCAAAAGCGGTCACTGCCTCGAGGAGCCTTTGCCCAAGCGGAAGTCGCATCGAGGAAACCTCGGACGCGCGCGCGCAATGCCTCGACGCTGTGGGCAACCGCCCTGGCTTCGGACACGACCGCTTCGCCCTGTGGCGTGAGCTTTGGCTTGCGGGTCGTCCCGCGATCGAACAGCGAAAACCCGAGCTGCGCCTCCAGAGTGTCGAGAATGTACGCGAAGCAATACGACCTGAAGCTGGTCAAGGCCCCATTCGACATCCCGCCGATTGAATTACAAATGCAATGGCACAAATACCGGGATCAGAATCCCGCGCTCGTTTGGTTTCGGGAGCTATTGCAGTCGGTGGCGAGGGAAATCTAGCGTGCCGTGCGCAGGCGGCGGCCAGCGCCGTATACGCAACGAGCTATTCGACAAACGCTTTCACTCATTTCGTGCTGCGCCTCCTCCAACCTACCGTCGTGCTCGATGACGTTTTTTGCCAGTTGCATCCGCCGATCATCATTCGAATGATGCACCCGCCAGTTTCTCGGAAACATCCCAAAGCTTCGCGGCCGCTGCCGCGTCTCGCGCCTATGGCATGACCAGCGCGGGCGCCGGCGCCCCGCGCAGTTCGCCAATTCCTCCGGGTCCGTAATAGGAGCCGGGCTTTGCCTCCGGGCTCGCCGCCGCGAACAGGATCGGTCGGGCGCCGTCCGCCGCCGAATGACCGAAGAACGGGGCCGCGAAACCGGTCGCAAGAGAAACAAGACCGCCCGGACCGCTCGCGAACAGATTGGTTCGGGCAAAACCAGGATGGGCCGCGTTACTAAGCAGGTTCCAGCCTGCCGCGTCGCTCCGGCGTTGCAGTTCAAGCGCGAACATCAATGTCGCGAGCTTCGATTGCCCATACGCCTTCCATGGCGAGTACACCCGTGCGCCCTCCAGATCGGCGAAATCGATGAACCCGGTTCGGTGCGCCAGGCTGCTGACGCTGACAACTCTCGGTCCGCTTGCCAGGCGCAACAGCGGCATCAGCCGGGCCGTGAGCGCGAAGTGGCCCAGATGGTTGGTCCCAAACTGCATCTCAAAACCATCCGCCGTGGTTTGCCGGCGTGGCAGGGCCATCACTCCCGCGTTGTTTATCAAGAGATCAACGGACTGCCGGGCGTGCATCCGCTGTGCGAAGTCGGCGACCGATGCAAGGCTGGCCAGATCGAGATGTTGGTAGCTTACCCTGGCGTCGGTCACTTCGCGGCTGATCTTGTCGACAGCCGACTGCCCCTTCGCATCATAGCGACCGGTCAGAATGACCTCCGTACCGGCCTTGGCCAGCGCCAGCGCCGTCTCGTAACCGAGACCGCCGGTGGCCCCGGTGACAACGGCCGTTCTGCCGAGTTGCGAAGGAATTTCGGCCTGTGTCGGACCAGCCATGAAAGACCCTCCTCAAGGGATCAAATCGCGTCGCAAGCCCAGCGTTATTTCCGGACTAGCGGGATCTGCAAATTGGTGGGGCGGTTCTGCTCCGTATCAAAGCCGCGGCCGTCGATATTGCGGGCGCCCCAGAACAGCAGATCCCCTCTGAGGTAGACAAGATCGTACTCCATGAAATTCGTCCCTTCCTTGAGACCGAAGGGGACGAAGGCCTTTCCGAATACGCTCTGGGGCGAGTTGACCACCCAGGGGGCGTATCCGGCCGACGCAACCTTGTTGAGGATGTCGGCAAACCCTTGCGCGAGCGGAGTTACCTCGTAGATCTCATCAGCAATGAAGTCGACCTTCTGCGCGCCCGGAACAATCGGATGGGCGCCCTGCCACAGCATGTGCCCGCCGATCTTGATCCGCGCTAGCGGCACGGCACCGTAAGGGTCGGCCGAGTTAACGATATCGAGCTCGAATCGATCGGACGGCAAGTATTTAAAGGCGCGTTTGAGATAGAACGGCTTGAGCGAGCCGTCCGGATTCTTGCTCGGCCGCACCTCCGGAGCGATGCTCTCCCAGTTTCCGAGCATCGCTTCCTTGACTCTCGCTACGTCTGCTTCCATGCCGCTTGCCCTCGGTTGATTGCTGGGAGACTGCGCCGCGGCTCCGCCAAATCCTGTCATCACCAGAAGCAACAACAGCGACGCTCCAATGCCTTTACTCATTCGGACGCTCCAGTGAGGGTAACGCGCTGGCCGCAGGTCTTTTGAGCAGCGCCAACGACCGTGCGGATGACATCGAGGCCACGATGCGCTCTGCCTGTCAGGCAGACCCCGCGTCCAGTGCTCTTCGCTATAAAGACTGCTGGCCGGCCTGAATAAGACTTTGTAAGCTGGGCCCATGCTTACGAGACATGGGAGATGATGATGGAGCTCCGGCATCTCCGCTACTTCGTCGCCGTGGCTGATGCAGGCAGTTTGACCGTTGCCGCCGAGCAAAAGCTCCACACTTCCCAGCCATCTCTCAGCCGGCAAATCCGGGATCTCGAACAGGAAGTCGGCGTTCAATTGATGACTCGCAGCGCTCACGGCGTTGAACTGACGTCGGCCGGCAAGGCTTTTCTGGAACATGCACGCATGGCGCTGCTTCAAGCGGAGGCGGCAAAAGAAGCAGCGCTGCGCGCCGCTCAGCCGGCGAGACCGACATTCTCCCTTGGCTTTTTGTCGGGGGCTGAAATTGGCTTGTTGCCCGAGGTGGACCGCGTCCTTCGCGACGAATTTCCTGGCATCGAAATCCGCCTGTCGAGTGACTACTCTCCAGTGCTCGCCAAGGCCTTGATGAGGCGCAGGCTCGATGCGGCTTTCATGCGACCGGAAGAGTCCATGGGAGACTTGGGCTTTAGGCGCGTGCGTACGGATCCGCTGGTCTTTGTTTTTCCGAGCGACCACCGCTTGGCATCGCAAGCGGCCGTCGCGCCGCAAGAGATCGCGAACGAGACTTTCTATCTTCCGTCCAAGGCCGCCCCTGCAGTGCGCCGTGTCGTCCTGGAGTATTTCGACCGAGCTGGCATCGATCTCAAGCCGGAGCATGAAGTGCACAATGTCGTCCATGCAATATCAATGATCACAGCGACGCGCGCGGTCATGATGTTGCCGGCTTATACAAAACGTTATCTGCCCGAATCGATAACTACTCGTCCGGTGCAGGGAGAAGTGCCCACGCTCGACCTGATCCTCGCTTACCATAAGGCGAACAAGTCCCCGATCTTGAAACTGCTTCTTTCCAGAGTCGGAAAGCTCGTTGGAGCACCCTCCTAGGTACGACGGGCCTCCTCAACCAGCCAGTCCCGGAAAGCCACCAGGGCTGGGTTGGACTCCGAAGAGATGGGGTAAACGGCATAGTGGCAGTAAGCAACGCGCAAGCTGTGTTCGGACAGGCGAACCAGCTTTCCCGCCAGAATATCCGATCGTGTGAACGACAGGCGCCCGAGCGCAATCCCTTGTCCTGTCACTGCTGCCTCCATCAGCGCGTTTGTGTCTGTAAAGGAAGTGCCTGTGATATCGCGATTAAGCTTCAAACCGGCGGACCTGAACCAGGCGCGCCACGACAAGTTGCGATCGATCAGCAGCGGCTCCGATAACATCGATGCGGGATCTTTCGGCAGGCGGCCGTTGTTGAGGCCGGGGCTGCATACGGGAAAAAACTCCTCATTGAGAAGCTTGATGGCCCGAAGTCCTTTCCAGTCGCCCGTCCCGAACCGGATTGCGATGTCGACGCCGTCCGACTTGAAATTGGCCAGCGACCGACCGGTCTTGATGTGCAGATTGATGTGCGGAAACCGGGCCCGGAAACGAGGAAGGCGCGGAACCAGCCAGCGCGCCGCCATCACCGGAAGCAGGCTTACGGTAATTTCCACATCGCTCCGACGTGTGTGAAGGCTACCGAGTGCTGCACCCAATTCCGAGAAAGCGTTTTTGACACCCGCCTGCAGTCTGAGTCCGCTTGGCGTGAGCACCATCCGGTTGCCCTGCCGCTCGAAAAGCGTGAGGCCCAGCTCTTCTTCCAACTGTCTTATGCGCTGGCTGACGGCGCTGTGCGTCACGTGCAATTCGCGCGCCGCTTCGGAATAGCTGCCGTGGCGGCAGGCCACCTCGAACACCCGCAAGGTTTCCAAAGGCGGTAAAAGTGCCATTCGCGAATTGTTAGGAACGCTAACATGCGTTGTCAAATCTTATCGTTCGATCAGCGGTCTTGTCGGGGGTAGTTGTCAGGCTCTGAATGGAGCACTGCCATGCAAGCTTCCCGCGTCATGTCATGTCGAACTGACGACCTTTCGCTATCGGACAAGTGCAGCCGGGAATCGCGCGATGCCGTCGTCGGCTTTTCCGGAATCGCCGCGCGGGCCATCGAAAGCTGCCAGCACAAGGAAGCGAACCGGCAGCCTGGCACCCAACGCGCTGATCGTGACTCCCGCTCCCGCATGATGCTGGAGAAACCGATCGCGCCCATGATCATGCAACTCGCAATACCCAATGCCACCGTCATGGCCGTTTATATCCTTATCGGATTACTCGAAGTCTATTTTGTATCGCGGCTGGGGGTAGATGCTCTTGCCGGTGTCGCGCCGGTTTTTCCGCTCGTTTCGCTGGTGGCCTCCATCGCCCAGGGCGCGATCGGCGGCGGCATCGTCACGACCGTCGCACGCTCCCTTGGGACCGGCCGGAGCGACGCAAGCGAATACGCGTGGTACGCTGTAGCCCTGAGTATTCCGTTGGGCCTCGCAACAACCGCCGCCATGGTTGCGTTGGGTCCAAGCCTCTACGGTTATATGGGCATCTCTGGAAATGCTCTCGCGATCGCCGTCTCCTATTCATCAACCATTTTCGCGGGCGCCACGCTGATCTGGATGTTCAACTTCTTGATGGCGGTGGTTCGCGGCACCGGCAACTTGCGGGTTCCGGTGATCGTGGTCTGTGGCGGAGCTTTAATCCTTGTCCCGCTTTTGCCGGCACTGATCTTTGGCGCCTTTGGTTATCCAGGGCTTGGTCCTTCGGGAGGCGCCGCGGCGATGCTTGTGTATTATGCCTTGGGAACGCTTGCCTACGCAGCCTATCTTTGGGGCCGGTTCGGCATCCTTAAGCCGTCATTTCATGTACCAAAACTTTCCCTCGGGCCAACGCTGGCGATTCTCCGCATCGGCGGAATGTCGGCCGTCGTCTCAGCCAGCACGAATCTGACGCTCGCGATCGTGACGGTCTATGTGGGAATGAGTGGGATCGAGGCTTTAGCCGGCTATGCCGCGGGCTCGCGGCTCGAGTTTCTTTTGGTCCCGCTTTGCTACGGCATCGGCGGTCCGGTCGGAATCGTGATAAGCGCAAACCTTGGCGCCGGTCAGATCGAACGAGCCATAAAGGCGGCTTGGGTTGGTGTGCTGATGGCCTTCACGCTGGCCGAATTGGTCGGACTGGCCGTGGCTGCCTTTCCGCAACAATGGATCGGAATATTCAGCCAGGACCCGTTAGTGCTGCAAGTCGGCGCAGAGTACCTGCACCACGTCGCGCCCTTTTTCGGATTTTTTGGGCTCGGCTATGTTCTTTATTGCGCTGGACAGGCGACCAGACGAATGGCGGCCTCCGTCCTCGCCGCTCTGCTCAGGGCCGCCATCGCGGTGCTCGGAGGCTATGTGGTGGTCCGGTTAGAGGCCGACGTTACATGGAATTTCGTTGCCGTGGCGTTGGGAATGGTCGCTTTCGGCCTGTTCGCATTGCCACCCCTGATCAGGCGCTCCGGCTATGAGTAACACGCCATTTGATGGAGGTCTGATTTGGCAGCGAGCCGAGACGACATTCCAACAATGACCACGGCAGTAGCTCTCAATGCTCTACGGCATCGACCAATCCAGCTACGACATCGCGTGCGCATTCTTCGAGGTCCTGTATCACACGCCGACGATCTGCTCGGCGTCTCACGAGAGCGGTACCTACGGGAGGAACGCCGATCTCGATAAATCTGATGCGGGGGTTGGAATAATAGTGCTCCGCTCGCGCACCCACGATGACGACGGCCTCGCCGGATTCGACCACCGCAAGACATTCCCGGATCGTTGTTACGACTGGCCCTCGCGCGATCGGCCGTCCCGAAGGGGTGTGGTCAGGGAAATGGATCGCTGCCCACGCCCCCAACTGATGATTGTCGGGCAATGTCGGCAAGGTCTCGAGCGCGAGTTCCTCTGGATCGATCAAGTCTCTGTCTGCCAGCCTGTGATCGGCCGGCACCACCAGCTTTTTCTTCTCCTCAAGCAGGACCGTGCATTGCACCAGGCCGTCATGGGACAGCGGAAGTCTGCAGATCGCCGCATCCACCTTGCCTACTGCAACTGCCTCAAACTGGTCCAGCAGCGAAAGTTCCACCCATTCGACATCGATATGGAATTTGCTCCTGAGATGCCTGACAAATGGCAAGGTCAACTCATAAAGTCCGCCACCGAGGAAACCGATCCTCAGCCGGTTTGCCTGACCAAGGGCGGTCTTCCTGCAATCGTCCAGCGTGGCGCGGAGAACCAGGGCAGCGGGTTCTACGCCGAGACGAAACTTCTCGCCGAGGGGCGTCAGTTGGACACGCCTGCTCGTTCTTACGAAGAGCTGCCCTCCCACCTCTTTCTCCAATGAATTTATCGCTTCGGAGATGGAGGATTGAGCGAGAGACAATCTCTTCGCCGCTTTTCCGAAATGTAGATCCGTAGCGACCGCCAGGAAGCAGTCGATCTGCCGTAGCTCCATGCCGATCCTCGTGTCAATCGATTGATCTGATTGGCCGATTGAGTGCGAGCCTACGCTTTGATGATGCGGTCCACAACTTGGATGAAGCCGTAGCGCCGCAGTTCCTGTTCAGCATGGGCACGGCTCGATCAAGGAGTCTGTTTCGACGAATGGATGGCCAACCCTGTAGAGGCACTAGCCTGACAGCAAGGACCGATCGATCGGTAGGGCCGATCTAATGCACGGCGATTGGCGCTTGTTCAGAAGGACCACGAAGAAAATATCACGCGCAAGCTGGCCTGACCCAGATGGGCTCAGGCTTGAGGCGAGTAATGCACCTCCGGATGCATGCGCGCGTGTAACGAGGATCTGGCCATGCCAATCGATGCCACCCGAACGCCCCAGGCCCGCAAGCGGCCTGTTACCAAGCTCGCGCCCTTTGCAGCCATCGTCCTTGCGGCCACCGCTTCCTTGCCGGCGCGCGGCGGAGCTGCGTCCTATGCAGGGGATGAGCCTGCAACTCGGCGAATTACACGGTATCGCCTACTACACAATGGAAGACGCCGGCTACAGCGTGGTCGCAACCCTCGCCGGCCAGGACGGCAGACCGGTGCGATTCGAGAGCATTCTATTGCCTGGACAGAAGGTCGTGGTGTCGATCCCCGGGCATCGCGGGAGCCAAGGCCAGGCGGTCGAGCTCGCGCGCCAAGGCCACCGCATGCTGGTGGCGACAACCCCTCCTGGTGACCGATTAGGCCGATGATGACCAGAACGTCGCGCCCAGCGGGGCGAACTGGCGCGGCCGCTTTCGACCGCTTCGCAAGTAGACCCAAGCGCCACCGCCAGAAGGAATTTCGATGACCCAGTACAGCTATCCGAACGCGCCGACGCAGTTCGTGGACACTGTGGACACTGCTAACTTTGCAGCGCGCGACGAGCACGTCCGTTGCCTTTCCTATGGCGTCCTGCGCAAGCTTGCTGGGCTTCCGCGGGATCTGTTCGCAGACTATTGGCGCGATGTACTCGGGCCGCTCTGCGCACGACTTCCCGGCATTAGCTACTACGTGCAGCACCACTTTTCACAGGATCACTGGGCTACTCTCTGGCCTCTGCCGGACGGCGTTCGCCGCATGGACGTCGTGCCCGACGGCGCCGCGGAAATCGGCTTCGCCGACATCGACGGCCTAAACCGCTACGCTGAAGCAAGCCCGGTGTTATTCGGAGACGTGTTCCATCTGTTTGAGCACATCGTCGCCTACAATCTGCCGCGGGGGTCACATACCCTGGTTGATCGCGAGCCCGACGGCATTCCAAACGGGCCGGACCGATTGTACCGCCTGCATTTGCATCTGAATGGCGGGTCTGGCGAGGGATTCCGGCCCTGGCTGTCGGAATGGGCGCGACATCTGGCATCCGCGCCGGCGGTGCGGAAGTTGCGCCTGCATCTGCCGGAACCGTACGACAACGCGCACCCGTCGCCGCCGTCCCCCCACGGCGATCATCAGGTCAGTGACGAACGCAAGGACATCGGCGTCATCGAGATCGGTTTCGCAAGCGCGCTCACGGCACGAGAGTTCTGCGAAAGCGAAGCCTACCGCGCAACCCTTGAGGACCAGCGCAGGTATCTCCGCTCGGTGGGCGTATTCCTGGTGACCGGTGTCTACACGTATGTCCGCGATGGCGTGATCACCACGGCCGGTTTGAGAGGCAGCCGGACGGCGGAGCTCATCGAGCGAATGGGTGCCGTCAACCAGACGCGGGATGAGGTGACACGGCGCTTCATGCAGGGACATCGGTGACGTCGCCCCAAGAGGAGGACTTCACATGCCCGCGGACCGCCGCGTTCGCCAACATTACAGATAGATCCGACCAGCAGAGAGAATGAACGATGGGCAAATTGCAAGGTAAAGTGGCTGTCATTACCGGAGGTACGCAAGGTATCGGCCTCGCCACGGCAAAACTCTTCGCCAGTGAAGGTGCTCACGTCTTCATTACGGGCCGTCGCCAGAAGGAACTTGACGAAGCCGTAGCGTCCATCGGCAGCAACGTCACGGGCGTTCAAGGCGATGTGGCGAACCTGACCGACCTCGATCGTCTCTACGAGAGCGTCAAAGCGAAGGGCAGAATTGATGTCCTCTTCGCCAATGTCGGACTCGGCGGATTTGTCCCGTTGGGAAGCATCACGGAAGAATACTACGACAAGACCTTCGACACCAACGTCAAGGGGCTGCTCTTCACGGTCCAGAAGGCGCTGCCGTTCCTGAACGACGGCGCTTCCATCATTTTGACCGGTTCAGCCGCGGCCGCCAAAGGCACCCCCAGCTTCGGCGTCTATGCCGCGAGCAAAGCGGCTATCCGCTCCTTCGTGCGAACCTGGACCGCGGAACTGAAGGACCGGCGCATCCGCTCAAACGTTCTTAGCCCTGGACCCGTCGTTACGCCGCAGGCGGCGCTGCAGCCGCCTGAAGCCATCGCGCGCATCGTGTCCACCGTCCCAATGGGGCGCATGGCGGAGCCCGAAGAGATCGCCAAGGTTGCGCTTTTTCTGGGCTCGGATGACTCCAGCTTCGTCACGGGGATCGAACTGTTCGCCGATGGCGGCAGAGCGCAAATCTGACTTGCGACGACTGCAGCCACATACAGGAGTTAGCAACATGCCCGCACCCTACACTGGCGGATGCCAATGCGGCTCGGTGAGTTACGTTGTGACGGCGGAACCGATACGCGTATCGGCCTGTCACTGCAAAGAATGCCAACGCCAATCCGGCAGCGCGTTCGCCATGTCCATGCTGGTGAAGAAAGACAGCCTGACAGTAACCGGCCCGACAAAGCAATTTACGCGCATCGCCGACAGCGGCAACGAGGTGACGTGTGTGTTCTGCCCCGAGTGTGGCGTCCGCATCTATCATGCGCTGCGGTCCGCGCCGGACATCCTCGCCCTCAAGCCCGGCACCCTCGCTGACACGAACTGGCTCCGACCTGACTCCTTCATCTGGATGAAGAGTGCGCAGGGTTGGGTCCCTGTACCGAACGGCGTCAAAGCGCTTGAGCGTCAAACTTAGGGAGATGGACTATGCCCAAAGGGTATTTCTTTGTTGAAGTCGAGATCGCTGATCCGGCGGCCTATGAGGCTTACCGCACGACAGTCCCGGACATCATCGCAGCTCATGGAGGCAAAATTCTCATGCGCGGCGGGGACCCGCAACCGTTGGATGGCGTCATGCCGCACCGCCGCCGGGTTATTGTCGAATTCGAAAGCCCTGAGGCGGTGACGACATTCTATTACTCTGACGCGTATCAGGCGGTGCAGCCAATCCGCCTGAAAGCCAGCAATGGGTTCGTCTGCCTCCTGACCGGAATGGAATAGGCCCTCCACCTTTCCGGACAACGCGTCCAAACGCCCTCGCAACCGGCACTGCGCAGACCACCGTTCGAACTCGTGCCGAATACCACACCCTCAAGCCGACTTAACGGAGGCATCATGTCCCGCACGATCAAATTCACACAAGCCGGAGGGCCAGAGGTCCTCGAATTCATCGAAATCGAAGTCCCCGCTCCTGGCCCCCGCGAAGTTCGCATCAGGGTCAAGGCAATCGGCATCAACCGTGCCGATTCAATGTGGCGCAACAACAAGTACACTGAACCGGCAAAATTCCCGGCAGGTCTAGGATATGAGGCTGCCGGTATTGTCGATGCCGTGGGTAAGGATGTTACTGGCCTTGCCG
>Ga0137418_10003216_pt1 | contig 15031 bp, 12 predicted proteins | sample CZODoug3_1_2_16f_FD_122242 | JGI IMG/M metagenome (GOLD analysis project Ga0137418, IMG submission 122242) | Vadose zone soil fungal communities from Angelo Coast Range Reserve, California, USA - CZODoug3_1_2_16fungal (Hybrid Assembly) | ecosystem: Environmental > Terrestrial > Soil > Vadose... | reverse complement strand
AGCAACTGGAGAGCAATCGTAAGTCGAATATTAAAATCGAATTTACTTGAGCTGACCGGCGCTGTCGTGATGTTCGTCGGGTCGCGAACTGAAATCCAAGCCATCTGGAACTGCGAATTCGTTTCGGTACCCTGCTCACCGTCCGATGAATTCGTTTCCGCAGGGGGATCGGCTTAGTCCTGCCAAATTTCAGCGAAGACGTCATTCGTGTTGTATGTGTTCGATCCAGATATTGAATCGCCGAGGCTCCGACTGTGAGCGGAGCGCACATATTCCAACGTAAGGTAATCGCCGTAAGCCAGCTCAAATATCTTTCGGAGTACCCTTATCATCCAAATGTCTCTTCGGAATGCAAATGGCTTCGGAGCGTTCCCAGCAAAAACCGTACCTGTTCAAGCCAATCGAAGTGGCGCGCCGTTCGGATGGCAAGCTGCCAGTTCAGCATTGGCATGACCGGTCGCGGTGGCATGTTACTTGCGAGTAAAACACTCAACTGTTTTGTCTCGAAAGAAGTTGCAGGGATCGTGATGTCCAGAACTCCAAAACTCACCGGCAAAAAAGCTCTCATTACCGGCGGCAGCAGGGGAATCGGCGCAGCGATTGCCCACGCCTTTGCCGGGGAAGGCGCCGATGTTGCGTTTTGCCATGTCGATGACCCCGACGGAGCAGCGAGCGTGGTGGCGGACGTGCAGCAGTTCGGCCAACGCGGCTTTGCCTATCACTGCGATATCAGCGACGCCGCGGCGGCGCGTGCGTTCTATACGGAGGCGGAAGCGGCGCTGGGGCAAGTAGACATCCTCGTCAACAATGCCGGCGTCAGCGAGGAGGTCCCGGTCGAGAACATTCTTCTCGAAAGATTCGACTGGATGATAAATGTGCATTTGCGCGCCACATTCGTTCTGTCGCAACTGGCATATGTCGGCATGAAGGCGCGCGGCTTCGGCCGCATCATCAACATCAGTTCCAATCTGGCCTACAAAGGTGCGCCAGGTCTCGCACATTACAGCGCCGCCAAGGCCGGCGTCGTTGGCTTTACCCGCGCTTTCGCGCAGGAAGCCGCGCCGCACGGGGTTCTCGTCAACTCGATCGCGCCGGGGCCGATCGACACACGGCTCAACGACACGCTGAGCGACGAATGGAAGGCATGGAAGGCCGGCAGCCTGCCGCTGCGGCGTATCGGTCGGCCGGAAGAGATCGCGCCATCGGCGGTATTGCTCGCATCTGCCGATGGCGACTTCTACGTCGGGCAAACATTGCACCCGAATGGTGGCGACGTCATGCCGTGATCGTTCGGTGACGTTAATTCATGCCGGACAGGGCTTGCGAAGAGTTCGACAGCATGGCGTGAATGCACGCCTCGCCATCGACCAACGCGTCCTCGTTCGCGACCGTCAGGCCGGGTCCGCCTCGCGTTCGACCATTCGAAGGAAGCGCTGGGTGCGCTCGTGCTTCGGCGCGCCGAGCACTTCTGCAGGTGTGCCTTGCTCGATAATCATGCCTTCGTCCATGAATACGACGCGGTCGGCAACCTCTTGCGCGAAACGAACTTCGTGGGTGACGACGATCATCGTCATGCCGGCTTCAGCTAGTCTTCGCATAACTCCGAGCACTTCGCCGACCAGTTCGGGATCGAGTGCGGAGGTTGGTTCGTCGAAGAGCATCAGGCGCGGCGAAATCGCGAGCGCGCGGGCGATTGCGACGCGTTGCTGCTGGCCGCCGGACAGCCGATGCGGCAGTTTGCTGGCGTGCTGGCTCAGCCCGACGCTGGCGAGAAGCTTGAGGGCGAGGGTGCGCGCCGTTTCCGGCTTCTCGCCATAGACCTGAACCGGCGCTTCCATCACGTTCTCGATCGCGCTGAGATGCTCAAACAGATTGAAGTGCTGGAACACCATACCGATCCGGGCGTCGGCGCGGGCTTTGGCCAGATCCCGTATCGGCCGCATCTTGTTGTAGCGGCGTTGATAGCCCACATATTTGCCTTCGACGAAAATCTCGCCCCAGTCGAGCGATTCGAGGTGATTGACGAGTCGTAGCAGCGTGCTCTTGCCGGAGCCGCTCGGTCCCATGACGACGACAACCTCGCCCTTCTTGACGGTCAGATCGATGCCGCGGAGCACTTCACGCGAGCCATAGGCCTTGTGCACATTCCTGAATTCGACAAAGGGCTTTGGCTCGACACCGAGTTCGGCGCTTGTCGGGTTGGTGATGTTGCGGATCCAGTCGAGCGATGCGGCGGCTGCAACATTGTCTTTCGTCGCAGGCGCTGGCGCCAGTGCGGCTGGCGCAGGAGGCTCGACCAGCTTCGGTCCAAAGCCGGGTAGCGACAGCGACACGCTGAAAAAGCTGAAGCCTGATCCACGTCCGGCCTCGCGATCGATCTCGATGTTGAAACGGCGCTCGAGCAAGGCCTGACAGGCGGACACCGCGCTGGTCATGATCAGGTAGATGACACCGGCTGCGGCGAACACCGTGAAGAACTTGAAGTTCTGGCCCACGATCTGCTGGCTGCGGAACGTCAGTTCGTTGACGAATATCACCGAGGCGATCGACGTGCCCTTGATCATGCCGATGACGTCGTTCGACATGCCAGGCAGGATCGCGCGCATGGCTTGCGGCAGGATGATACGCCGCAAGGTCAGAAACCGGCCCATGCCGAACGAGGTTGCAGCGATATTCTGGTTGCGGTTGACCGACATGATGCCGCCGCGAATGATTTCAGCGCTGAAAGCGGCTTCATTCAAGGCAAAGCCGAGAACCGCGGTCGTGAATGTGTCGAGCTTGATGCCGAGCGGTGGCAGCGCGTCATAGAGGAACACCAGCTGCAGGAGCTGCGGCGTTCCGCGCACGAACCAGATGTAAAACCAGGCCGAGCCGCGAATGGCGGGGTGATGCGAGAGGCGCATCAGCGCCAGGCCAAGGCCGAGCGTGATGCCGCCGATCATGGCGAGCACGGAAATTTGCAGTGCGAGCAGCGCGCCTTCCAAAAGGAAGGGCTCAACAATGTAAGAGAGAAATTCCTGCCACGGCTTCAGTGGCGGACTTTCGGCGGCAAAGGCCGGCGCGATTGATGCCATGACGACGAGAAATGCGACAATCGCGTGTGGCAAGGCCGCACGCGATTCATTCAATGGCGTCGCCATTCTCTTCAATTGCGGCTACTTGGTCAAAATCTCGTTGGCCCGCGCGAGCGAATAATCGACACCATACTTCTCGAAGATTTCCTTCATCTTGCCGCTCTCCTTGAGAACGGTCAGGCCGTCGAGTATGGCTTGGCCGAGATCCTTGTTACCCTTGGTGTAGCCGACGGCGATCTTGTAATCGCTGACTATCATGAACCCGCGGTCGAAAGCAGTCGGATTGCCCTTGATGAAGGAGTTCACCATATTAAGGTCGGTCGTCATAACATCGGCACGGTCGTTCGCGATCAGGCGCGTGCCGCCCGGCATGTCGGGGTAGGTTACCAACGAGATTTCCTTCTTGCCGTCGGTCGCGCATTTCTTGCTGAGATCGCGGAACGTGGCTTCTTCGACGGTGCCGAGACCGACGGTTGCGCGCTTGCCGCAAACATCGTCGAGCGACTTGATTTCTTTCGGATTACCCTTGGCGACGAGGGCGCCGGTTGCGGCCGTCAGATAGGTGACGAAATCGGCCTGTTCGGCGCGCTTCGGAGTATAATAGAGCGTGTCCCACATCATGTCGGTCTGGCCGGCGATGACGGCCGGCAGCAATCCCGACCAGCCACCGGTGACGAATTCGATTTTGATGCCGGCGCATGCAAAGGTTTCGCGGGCGAGGTCAGCGTCGAGACCGATCAGGTTCTTGAAGTCCTTCGGATCACGGAAGCTGTAGGGCGGGCTTTCGCCGTCCTGGCCGATCTTGAGAGTCTTGCCGGCGATGGTTGGATACTTCGTCGCAACCTTATCCGGTTCGCACTTGGCTTCGGCCGATGCTGGCGTCGCATCGACAAGGAGAGCGGCGACGAGTCCGAGAGAACTTAACGCCGAGAGTGAACCCTTCAAACGAGACATAGACGATACTCCTTTGCCGATCTTTGAGGATGTCCAAACGGATCCTGTGTGCGGTCAGGTGTGCGCAATCAGAACTAAGCAAAAAGCTTGCCACTTCGGTTTTGGCTCAGTCAGTGAACTTCTACGGCAAGATGTTCGGCGTAAGACGCGATGCCCTGACTTATATCTGTCTGCGGTGCGTAACCGAAAGCGGCTGACGCCCGACTGAAGTCGAGCGGACCCATATAGCCGTCGATGCACCTGGCCGGCGCCGAAACCGCGGCGACTTGAAGGCGCGGCAGGATAGGCGCCGCCAATGCGGCAAGCTCGCGTTCGGTCAGCCACTCGCCGCCGCCGATATTGTAGGCGAAGTCATTCCAAACCTTGGCTGAAATGCTTTGAACGATGCCGCGAGCCACGTCGTCGATGTGGATGATTTGACGCCGGAAGCCGCCTTCATCGAACAGGCTGATGGCTGTCCCGGCGGCTGCGCTGCGGATCAAGTCACGAATGAAACAATCGGTCGTGCGGCCGGGTCCATAGACCGACGCAATGCGCAACACGATCGTGGGCACACCGAGATCATACCGGTAGGCGCGCAAGATCGCTTCCATGGCGATCTTGCTGGCGCCGTAAACGTCGGTAGCATTGAGCGGCGCGTCTTCGGTCACCGGGTTTAATGTCGCCTGCAGGCCGTAGACCGATGTCGACGACAGCGCGAGAAACCGCGTAACGCCGGCCTTTCTGGCCGCTTCGACCAGATTGAGCGTGCCGCCGACATTGACTGCAGCCACAAGATGAGGATCGTCAGCCGCCACCATCGGCCCGGAAATCGCGCCGCAGTGGATGACGGTATCGACGGCGTGGCATTGCAGCAGAGCCGCCATAGCAGTCTGGTTCGTCAGATCGGCGGCCTCAAAGCGCACGCCATCCGGCACATTCGCATCGCGCATGTCGGTCGCGGTCAGCGATTGTCCATCCGCCGCAAGTCGGCGGACGACGGCTGTACCGACAAGGCCCGCTGCGCCGGTGACGAGGATGTTTTTCAAAGCAATGCTTTTCAAGATTTGCCGGCGTCGGGATAGGGATGCGTCTTGCGCCAGTGTTCGGCGATGTCCTGTCCCGAACAGAACCAGACCCGGTCGTGCTGGCGCACGTGCTCGAGAAATTTGACCAGGCCGACCGCGCGCGCCGGCCGGCCGACCAATCTATCATGCAGGCCGATACTCATGATTTTGGGCCGGTCGAGGCCTTCCTCATAGAGCATGTCGAAACAGTCGATCATGTAGCGCGCGAAATCCTCGGCGGTGCCGAAGCCGTTGTGGTCGTAACGGTTGTCGTTCGTCTCATAGGAATAGGGGATAACAAGGTATGGCGCGCCGCCCGCCTCGACCCAATAGGGCAACTCATCGTTGAGCGTGTCGCGGTCGTAAAGAAATCCGCCATGCTCGGCGAGCAGCCGCCGCGTATTTTCGCTCGGCCGGCCGGTCATCCAGCCGACAGGGGCTTTGCCGGTCATCGCCTTGATGCTCTCGACCGCGAGGCGGATATGTTCGCGCTCGATCGGCTCGTCGACCGATTGATAATCCAGCCAGCGGTAGCCGTGGCTGACGATTTCATGACCGTCGGCCATGAACGCAGCCAGCGCGTCCGGGTTTCTCTCCAGCGACTTTACCACGCCAAGCACGCTGCACTTGACGTCGAACTTCTTGAGAATCCTCAGGATTCGCCAGACGCCGGCGCGCGTGCCGTATTCGAAGGCCGACTCGACGATCGGGCTTCGCTTGCCGGAATAGCCGGGGAAACCGGTGTCGCTCAGCATGCTCTCCGAGGTGCCGTCGCCGTCCAGGATGGAACGCTCGCCGCCGGCCTCGAAATTCAGGTTGATATTGATGGCGATGCGCGCGTCGCCCGGCCATTGCGCGTGGGGCGGTTGGCGGCCGTAGCCGCGAAAATCCCGCGCCGGACTTGTCATGTCGTCATCCCTCGATCGCCTGGTTCCATTCGACGGCCGCTGACGCCGTCAGCGCCTGCTCCCAAGCACATGTCGGGCCAAGTTCGGTTCGGCAGCGGCGCGACGTGCTGTGGCGCGAATCTTGCGAGCTAGACCAATGAAAGTCTCGTGCCAGCCTGGAGATGCGTAATGACAGCACCGACCAAACCGTCGGCTTTTCAGCCCTCGCGCTATATCTGGAAAGGCCCCGCACTGTCGGAGGCGCGCAGCCTTCCGGCCAATTGCTACACGTCTGAAGCGTTCTTCAAGGCCGAGGTCGAAAACATTCATGCGCGCGGCTGGGTCATCGTCGGACGTGTCGACGAGTGGGCCAATCCTGGCCAGTACAGCTCGATCGAGACGGTGGGCGGCCCTGTCCTGATCGTACGCGACGATGCCGGCACCTTGCGCGCTCTCGCGAATTTCTGTCGCCACCGCGGCGCACTGCTGCTGGAAGGCTGCGGCACCGCGCGCAAGATCCTGTGCCCGTATCACGCCTGGAGCTACCGCCTGAATGGTGCCGTGCTGGCGGCGCCGTCGATGGACGAGACCGAGGGCTTCGACAAAGCCGAATATGGACTGCTGCCGATCCGGCTGGAGATTTGGGCGGGCTTCGTTTTCATCAACTACAGCAACGACGCGCCGTCGGTGAAGGAAGACATCGGCGATCTCGCCGATCTGCTCGCTTCGCATAACATGGACGACATGGTCGTCACTTGGCGCAAGGACATCGAGGCGAAGTGCAATTGGAAGCTTCTCGTTGAAAACGCGATGGAATCCTATCACACCGGCACCGTGCACGCGGAGACTGTCGGCGCGCAGAAGTCGGTGAGTTTCTCAGGCGTGGGCGAGTGGATGGGCATGCAGGTGCTGTCCAAGAGCAGCATCGCGGTCATGAACGGCGACGAGCCGCCGTTCCAGCCGATCGAGGGTCTGTCGGACCAGGCCAAACAAGGCACGTTCTTCATGTTCCTGCATCCGACGACGCAATTCTGCTGCGCGCAGGACTGCATGTGGTGGCTGACCGTGCGACCGGTTGCGGCCGACCGGACTGTGCTGTCGATTGGCGGTTGCTTTCCGCGCAAGACGGTTGAACAGCCGACCTTCGAGGCTGACGCCGCGCCGTACTACAAGCGGTGGGAAAGCGTCGCCCTCGAAGATGTCAGCGTGCTAGAAAAGCTGCAAACGGCGCTGCATTCACGGCTGTTTCAGCCGGGCCCGCTGTCCTGGCGCGACGATCTCGTCCACACCTTCGATCAGTGGGTCATAGATCGCATGCCGGAGGCGGCGCGGAAGCTTTAGGCCGTGCCCAGCGCATCGCCGATCGCCGCGTCGATAAACGGCCGGTCGTCTGGATTCCACAAGGTCATGTGTCCCCAGATCGACGGAATGGGACGGCACTCGGCGCCCGGTATCTTGCTGGCCTCATAGACGCTGTCGACTGGCGGGAAATAGCTGTCGTATTGGCCGGGGAGAATGATTGTGCGCGCCTTGATTTCGCCAAGCGCCTTGTCGAAATCCCCGCCGTAGGCCGGGCTGTCGCTGATGTCGGCGTTGAACCAGGTCCACAGCATGGCCAAAAGATTATTGGCGTCGTGGTGGATGAAGGCGGGCTCCCAATAGAATTCGACGAACTCCTCGCTGGTTTTGGCGTTCATCTTGCGGAATTCCTCCATGCGGAAGAACGGTTCGGAGAAGCCCCAGCCGGCATAGATCGCGGCGAAGGCCTTCAACCCGTCCAGCGGCGGCGCCGTGTAGAAACCCTTCGCAAACACTGGATCGAGTTCCAGCGCCCGCTTTAGAGAAATCAGGAACACCTTGTTGAAATGGGCGGTTTTTGACGAGCCGCAGAGCGGCACGATGGCCTCCACTATATCGGGATATTGCGCGCCCCACTGGAAGGTCTGGCCTGCGCCCAGGGACCAGCCGACGACGGCCTTGATGCGGTCGATACCGAAACGCTCCTTCAGCATCAGCCTCTGCAATAGCACGTTGTCGTAGAGCGTCGTGTGCGGAAACCGGGTGCGCTCGAATGGGGCAGGCGTGTTGCTGGGCGAGGACGACACGCCACCCCCGAGCAGGTTCGGTACCACGATGAAGTATTTGTCCGGGTTCAAGGCCCGATCGCGGCCGATCAGGGCTGCTTCGGCGCCGTTATGGTCGCCGCTGAACCAGGTCGGCGAGACGATGACGTTGTCGCGGGCGGGGGAGAGTGTGCCCCAGGTCTTGAAGCCAAGCAGGGCCTCCGGCAGCGACCCTCCCTTCTGCAGGGCGAAATTCTTTGCAGAGAAAAATTCGAGGTCGCCCATAAGTCTCTCCTGTTTGGACAAACTCGAGCAAAAGGCATGCCATTGGCTTTGTTTTCATGCGGTTTACCGGCGAGGCGCGCTCATGGCCACTATTCCGATTGAGTGCATGGAATTCAAGTCGTTGTCACCCTAATTAACATACTTGCTTACAGTTTAAGCTGACTTGCCTGTACGGCGGGCACACCGGAAAAGCGTCGTATGGAGATCGCGCGTGATTCTCCGCTGCGGAGCTGCAAAATCAAGCGCAATCATGCATGCGTTGACAAAGGCTCGCTGCGATCCCGCGGCCCATGAGCTGCCCAAGCTTTCGGCAGCCGCGGGTTCTGCTTCTCTGGCGCCAAGATCACGCTGCGATTTCAGGCGCCTACGGCGCGGCGCGTTCGAACCAGCGCTGGCTCCATTCTTGCTTAATTACGCAAGACCCTTGGCGTGAGAGAACGCGCAATGACTTTGAAGTCCAAAGAACGAACTGAAGCCTTGGGCTCGGCCGAACCGGCGCTGCACACTCTGCGTGCGACACCGAAGACCTGTCATTGGGGTTACTTCGATGCCAGCCTGGCGCCGGCCTTGAGAGTCAAAAGTGGCGACATGATCCGCGCCGAAGCGGTGACGCACCACGCCGGCGACGCGCCCGAACTGCTGATGGACGAGGGCATCACGGCGATCTTCGAAGGCATCCCCGAAAAAGACCGCAACCCCGGCGTCCACATCATGACCGGGCCGATCTTCATCGAGGACGCCAAGGCCGGCGACGTTCTTGAAGTGCGTTACTTGCAGATGATCCCGCGCCTCAAGTTCGGCTCCAACCTGGCCGCCAACTGGGGCTATCTCTACAAGGAGTTCGGCGAGACCGAGCGCGTCACGGTCTACCAGCTCGACGGCAACAGCCAGCAGGCTAGTGCGCTATTCGCCTATGACGTGAAGGAGAAATACCTCACGCCGGGTCGCATCACGCACGCCAAGGATTGCTGCCGCGAACCGGCGCTCAAGGGCATTCGCGTTCCAGTGCGTCCGCATCTTGGCACGGCCGGTGTCGCGCCCGATGAGAAAGGCAGAGTCAGCACCATTCCGCCCGGTCTGCACGGCGGCAATATCGACAACTGGCGGATCGGCGCCGGTGCGACGATGTATTACCCGGTGATGGTTGATGGCGCGTTGTTTTCAATCGGTGACCCGCACATTTCGCAAGGTGACGGCGAGTTGAGCGGTACCGCCATCGAGGCGTCGCTGAACGTGCTGTTCCAGGTTTTTGTACGAAAGGATTTCCACTTCCCGTCGCCATTGCTGGAAACTCCGTCGGAATGGATCGTTCACGGTTTCGACGAAGATCTCAATGTGGCGATGCGCAAAGCCTCGATCGATATGCTGACGCTGCTGACGGACCATCAGGATCTCAGCCGCAATGACGCTTATTCGCTAATGAGCGTCGCCGGCGATTTCGGTGTCACTCAGGTGGTCGATGGCCGCCAAGGCGTCCACGTCCGCATTCCGCGCGGGATTTTTCCGCCGGAGAACGAAGGCTCGGTCTAACGTTACAAATTTGCCTTACGCAGTCTCGGAGACACCACATCCCATGACCGCCGCCCCGCCGCGCACCATCGATTGCGCTTACCTGATACTGGGTTCCGACCAACCGGTCGCAGCGCACCGGACCATCCGCATCGCCGGAGATAAAATCGATGCGGTATCCGGCATGAGCGGCGAACCGCGGCGGGAGATGCTAGCTCTTCCGGCACTCGTCAATGCGCACGACCACGGGCGCGCCGTGCGCACGAGTTCAATCGGCGCCAGCGGGCGACCGCTTGAATCGTGGCTGCCTTTGTTGTCGCTTATTCCTTCGGTCGATCCGTATCTGGCTGCCACAGTCGCATTGGCCAACTCCGCACTCGGCGGCGCCGGCGCGGTGATGATGCATTATACGCGCGTTCAGGGATTTACCGATCTTCCGACTGAGGCAGCCGAGGTGGCACGGGCCGCACGGGATGTGGGCGTCAGGGTCGGCTTTGCCGTGGCGGTACGTGACCAAAACCCGCTTGTCTATGGCCCCTCCGAGCCGTTCCTGGCGACGCTGCCGGCGGCGATCCGTCCCGAGATCGAACGGCGTTTCATGCGAACGCCGCTATCGCCGCCGCAATACCTCGCGCTGGTCGACGAAGTGGCCGCGGCGGCGGCGGGCCCGATGTTCGACGTGCAATACGGACCGCAAGCGGTGCAGTGGTGCAGCGACGCGCTGCTGGAAGCGATCGCTGGCGCGTCGGCGCAAACAGGGCGGCGCATTCATATGCACTTCCTGGAAACGCGATATCAGCGCGTCTGGGCCGACGCTACCTTTCCGGGCGGCATTGTGCAGCATCTGGACTCCATCGGCCTGCTTTCGCCACGCCTGAGCCTCATCCACTGCGTCTGGGCGCGGCCAGACGAACTCGAACTGCTGGCGGCGCGCGGTGTCACCATCGTTAACAACAATAGCTCCAACCTCCATTTGCGTTCCGGCATGGCGCCGGTTGCCCGCATGCTTGAGCGCGGCTGCCGTCTGGCGATCGGAATCGACGGGGGAGCGCTCGACGATGACGACGATGTTTTGCGCGAATTCAGGCTGGCGCATCTGCTGCACGTCGGGACCGGCTTCAAGGTGGAGACCAGCCGCGAACAGGTTCTGGGAATGGCATTCCGCAATGGTCGGCTGTCGGTGACCAATATTGACGACGGCGGCGTGATCGCGGCCGGCGCGCCGGCCGATCTGCTGTTGTTGGACTGGGCGGCGCTCGACAACGACCGTCTGCGCGCGGATGCCGATGTGTTGGGCATTCTCTTCGCCCGCGCCACCGCGCGCCACATTCGCGAACTGATCGTGGCCGGACGCACCGTGGTTCGCGACGGGGCGGTGCTGGGCGTCGATCTGGCCGCCGCGCGCGCCGAAGTCATCGGGCAAATGCGCGCCGGCGTGCGCGATAGTGCCGTGCTCGTCAGCATCCTCGCGGCTTATGAGCAAACGCTGGCGACGCACTTCGAACCGGCGTGTTGCTAGATGGGCGGCTCCGCCGTCAGATGTGGCCGTGAGGGCTTGTCAGTCCCCTGCAGGCATGACGCATATTCCGGCACGAATGCCCAACATATCGCCGTGCAAGTCACTTGAATTTGGTGAAAGATAGGCCGATTGATCCAAGCTACCGGCCAGAGGTCAAACCATGGTGCGTCCGCTCGATCTCGGGATATTTCTGCCGAATGCCAAAGGCGGCGCGATCATGGCGACGGGCTCGCCGCCACAGTACTTCCCGACCTGGGAGCTTAACCGCAAGAATGCGTTGATTGCCGAGAATGCCGGCTTTCAGTTCCTGCTGTCTATGGTGAAATGGCGCGGGTTTGGCGGCGAGACCGGACACTGGGACTATTCGCTAGAATCGTTCACGCTGATGGCGGCCTGCGCGGCAGTGACCTCGCGCATCCAGCTTTACGCTTCCGTCGCCATTCCGACCGTGCATCCGGCAGTCATCGCGAAAATGACGGCGACCATTGACGACATCAGCAAAGGCCGTTTCGGCGTCAATATCTCCGAGAAGCTGTCCGTAGATGCGAAGGTGACCTATATCGCGCAAGAGATCTATAACAAACCGGGTGTGGGCGGTGATGGTCTTGTCGGCGCGAATGTATACCGTATTCCCACTACCGTCAACCAGAAGGATCTGAAGGATTATAAAACGACGAATATCGCGGGTATCGAAACGCCCACATTCTGGACTGCCAGCGATGCCGTCATCATGAATCCCTACTGGACGGTGAACAACACGCATCACGACGAGAACAGGAGCCGGGTGATCGGCCTGGTGTCGTTGAACTGGAAGCTGAAGCAGGAGGGCGTCTTCGGCCAGGTCGACATGGCCTTCATGGACAACCAGGACCAGCCGATCCCGCTGATGCGCGGCGACGTCGCCGCCATCTGCGTCTTCGAGCCCTACGCGGCACTGGCCGAGCTGAACGGCTGGGGCAAGCGCCTGTGGGTGCCCTACGATTCACCGATGGGCAAGACCAACCTGGGCTTCGTCGCCTCGTCGGCCTTCGTGAAGAAGGACCCCGAGCTCACCAGGAAGATGGTCGCGGCGCACGTCAAGGCGACCAAGGAGATGGCGTCCAATCCCTCGATCGCCATCGAGACCACGATCAAGCAGTTCAAGATGACCAAGGAAGTGGCCGAGCTCTCGACCAAAAACCTGTTCTTCAGCGCCGATTCCGGCCCGGCTTTCGTCAGCGGCCTGAAGGCGTTGGCCAAGATGATGCTGGACGACAAGATGCTGGAGAAGGAGCCGAACTGGGACGAGTTCCTCAATCTCGGCTACGCCTGATGCAGTTGCGCCGCGCGTGGGGGCTGTTGCCCCTCGCGCTGTTGCTGCTGGCCTGGGAACTGGCGGTGCAGGCCAAGGTCTACCCGTCGATCCTGCTGCCGCCGCCGACCAAGGTCCTCATGGTCTTCGTCGACGACTGGGACATCGTGCTGGGCAATGCGGCGGCCAGCATCGGGCGCGTCGCCGTGGGCATCACGCTCTCGTTCCTGTTCGCGGTGCCGCTCGGGCTGATGATCGGCCGCTACCGGCTGCTCGACACCATGACGGACTGGTCGATCCAGATCTTCCGCTCGATCCCGCCGATCGCGCTCATTCCGCTGGCGCTGCTGTTCCTCGGCATCGGCGACAAGCCCGCCATCGCGCTGATCTTCCTGGCCGGCACCTGGCCGCTCTTGATCAACACCATCTTCGGCGTGCGCAACATCGAGCGCACCCTGATCAAGGTGGCGCGCGCCGCCCGCGCCAGTGAATTCCTGGTAATGAAGGACATCATCCTGCCGGCGGCGCTTCCCGCCATCTTCACCGGGTTGCGACTGGCCGTGGGCGGCGGCTGGCTGACCGTGGTCACGGCCGAGATGATCGCGGTGAAGTCGGGCTTGGGCTACATGATCCTGAACGCCCAGCTCACCTTCCGCTCCGACCTGATCATCGCCGGCATCATCGTGATCGGCGGCATCGGCCTTTTGGCCGACCAGGCGGTGCGCCGGGTGCGCGCCCATGTCTGCCGCTGGCAGGAGGGCCTGACGGCCGTGCCGGAATGAGCAAGTTCGTGGAATGCATCGGCGTCGGCAAGATCTATCCCGGCAAGACCGAGCCCGTGGAGGCGTTGCGCGGCATCGACTTTTCCTGCGGCGCCGGCGATTTCGTCTGCCTGCTCGGCCGCTCGGGCTGCGGCAAGTCCACCCTGCTGCAGATGGTGGCCGGCCTGGAACGGCCGACCGCCGGCCAGATCGTGGTGGCCAACCGCGAGCTCGACGGCCCCTCGACGGCGACCTCCATCGTCTTCCAGGACCACGGCCTGTTTCCCTGGATGACGGTGCAGAAGAACGTCGAGTTCAACATGAAGGCGCGCGGCACGAAGGCCGCCGAGAGGATGGCGATCGCCCGCCGCTTCCTCGACATGACCAGCCTCTCGGGCTTCGCCGACCGCTATCCACACGAGCTGTCGGGCGGCATGCGGCAGAGGGTGGGCATCGCCCGCGCGCTCACCACCGATCCCAAGGCGCTCCTGATGGACGAGCCGTTCGGTGCGCTCGACGCTCAGACCCGCGGCAAGCTGCAGGACGAGCTTTTGCAGATCTGGGAACAGCAGCGCACGACCGTGCTGTTCGTCACCCATTCGATCGACGAGGCGCTGCTGCTGGCCGACCGCATCCTGGTGTTCACGCCCCGGCCCGGCCGCATCGCGGCTGACATCAAGGTGGATTTGCCGCGCCCGCGTGCGCCACAATCGGCGGAATTCTCCGCCCTGGCCCGCGAGCTGCGCGGCCTGGTCGGAGCCGACCGCGAGATCGACTGAAAGTTGGGGGAAACCATGCCGTTTGCTGTGACCGACGATAAGGTGAAGCTCTATTACGAAGAGACCGGTGCCGGCGTGCCCGTCGTCTTCGTGCACGAATTCGCGGCCGACCACCGCTCGTGGGAAATGCAGATGCGCCATTTCGGCCAGCGCTACCGCTGCATCACTTTCAGCGCCCGCGGCTATCCGCCCTCCGACGTGCCCGAGAAGCCTGCGAGCTATTCTCAGAACCGCGCCACCGACGACATTTTAGCGGTGATGGATCACCTCAAGATCGACAAGGCCCATGTCGTGGGTCTTTCCATGGGCGGCTTCGCCACGCTGCATTTCGGATTCCGCCATCCCACGCGCGCGCTGTCGCTGGTTGTGGCGGGCGTGGGCTACGGCGCGGAGAAGGAGCAGCAGGCCAAGTTCAAGGGCGAGGTCGAGGTCGTCGCCAAGTCGCTGCTGAGCGAGGGCATGGAGAAGTTCGCCGGCAAATACGCCTACGGCCCGACGCGCGTGCAGTTCGAGAACAAGGACCCGCGCGGCTTCGCCCAGTTCAAGAAGGAGCTCGGCGAGCATTCCGCGCTGGGTTCGGCCAACACCCAGGTCGGCGTGCAGGGCCAGCGCCCCTCGCTCTACGACCTTCTGGACAAGATGCGCGCCATGACCGTGCCGACCCTGGTCCTGACCGGCGACGAGGACTGGCCCTGCCTGGCGCCCTCGGTGCTGATGAAGCGGGAGATCCCCTCGGCGGCGCTGGCGGTGATGCCCAACTGCGGCCACACCATCAATCTCGAGGATCCCGACCTCTTCAATCAGATCGTCAGCGACTTCATCGTCCAGGTCGACGCCGGCCGCTGGCCCAACCGCGACCCGCG
>Ga0137418_10003215_pt1 | contig 15032 bp, 14 predicted proteins | sample CZODoug3_1_2_16f_FD_122242 | JGI IMG/M metagenome (GOLD analysis project Ga0137418, IMG submission 122242) | Vadose zone soil fungal communities from Angelo Coast Range Reserve, California, USA - CZODoug3_1_2_16fungal (Hybrid Assembly) | ecosystem: Environmental > Terrestrial > Soil > Vadose... | reverse complement strand
TACGTCGATTCGACGAACTCGTACACCGTAGATCCCGACGGCCCGGGCCCGGCGCAGCCGATGTCGTTCGGCAACCAGAGTTTCAACTTCAAATCTCTGCGCGGCAACGCCGTGCTTCGTTGGGAGTACATGCCGGGTTCGACCCTCTACTTCGTCTGGACGCAGAGCCGCTCGGCCGCCGACGACAACGGAGACTTCAGGCTCGGCCCGTCGATGCGCGGCATGCTGCGCGCGCCTGCCGAGAATATCTTCATGATCAAGGCGACGTACTGGTGGAATCCGTAGGCTAAAGACCTTCGGTCGGTGGTCTGGGGGGCGCGGGCACGAAGTGGTTCAGTGGCCCGTGCCCCTTGTTGCTTCCGAGCCCTGGGGCCGCGGCGATCGCACGATGGACAAAGTCGAGCGCGTCGGTCACCGCTTGCTCGAGCGGGCGACCAAGCGCGAGCCCGGCGGTGACCGCCGCCGAGAGCGTGCAGCCGGTTCCGTGGGTCGACGTCGTGTCGATGCGCTCGTGCGTGAAGCGGCGTGCTGAATCGTCGTGCACCAGGACGTCGACGAGCGTCGCGCCCGTGAGATGTCCGCCCTTCACGAGCGCGGCGCGCGCTCCCATCGCGACGAGCGCGCGTGCCGCCCGCTCCATCTGATCCGGCGTCCGCACCTCGGCGTCGACGAGAATCTCCGCCTCGTTCAAATTTGGGGTCACGAGGAGCGCGAGTGGCGCGAGCCGGCGCGCGATCAGCTTCTCGGCATCGCGATCGAGCAGCCGGTCGCCGGACGTTGCCACCATCACGGGGTCGAGCACGTAGGTCGTGAGACGATGACGCGCGATGCGTTCTGCGACCGTCTCCACGATTTCTCGCGACCCCAGCATGCCGGTTTTGATCGCGGCGGGCCGGAGGTCCTCCGCCAGTGCATCGATCTGCTTCGCCACGAGCGCGGCGGGCAGCGCCTGCCAGGCGGACACCCCGAGCGTGTTCTGCGCGGTGACCGCGGTAATCGCGCTGGTTCCGTAGACGCCGAACTGATGGAACGTCTTGAGATCGGCCTGGATGCCGGCCGCGCCCCCGGAATCCGATCCCGCAATGGTGAGCGCGATTCTCATGAATCCCCGGGCCGTGCCTTGGCGAAAGCAAGAGCACGCGCAATCTTAGGGGCACCTGTGACCAGCACGAGGACACACATTCGCAGTAATCTGCAGTCGACCGTGCGCGATCTCCAACGCCGCAAGGCGCGCGGGCGCCGCGGGCTGGCCGTCCTAGAGGGCGTGCGCCTGGTCGAAGAAGCACTGGCAGCCGGCCTCGAGTTCAAAGGCGCGCTCGTGTCCCCCGAGCTCGCTCGCACGACACGAGGCCAGGCGCTGACGGCCGAGCTCGCCAGTCACGCGGTCGCGGTAGAAGAAGTCGGCGCACGCGCGTTCGGCGATCTCGCGGGCACCGACACGCCGCAAGGGATCCTCGCGATCGTGCAGCCCCGCACGTGGGCACTGACGGATATCGCCGCGGGGCCCTTGCTCGTGGTGGACGGCGTGCAGGATCCCGGCAACGTCGGTACGCTGATCCGGACGGCGCACGCACTCGGCGCGTCGGCGAGTCTCTTGTTGCGCGGCAGCGCCGACCCGATGAACCCGAAAGCGTTGCGCGCGGCGATGGGGGCGACCTTCCGGCACCCCGTCGTGCAGCTCGACGATGGCCCGTTCATCACCTGGGCGCGGGACCGCCGCATCACATTGTGGGCGGCCGCGGCGGACGGCGTGCCGCTCTCCCGCGCGCTCGATACCAGGACGTCTCCCGAGGAGCTCATTGCGGTGATCGTCGGCAACGAAGGAGCGGGAATCCGCCCGCAGCTCAATGCGATCGCGGCTCAGCGCGTCGCGATTCCACTGGCGCGCGGCGCCGAGTCGCTCAACGTCGCCGTGGCGGCGGGGATCCTGCTCTACGAGGTCCTGCGTGGGCACTGACATCGTCATCGTCGTCGGCGTGGTGCTGCTCGGGCTGTGCGTCGGGAGCTTCCTCAACGTCTGCATCCTGCGGCTGCCGCGGGATCAGTCACTGCTGCGACCGCGCTCGACCTGTCCGAACTGCAAACAGCCCATCGCGTGGCGCGACAACATCCCCGTCTTCTCCTGGCTCTGGCTCCACGGCAAATGCCGCTGGTGCCACAAGCCGATCTCCAGGCAATATCCGCTCATCGAGGCACTGGTCGGCGTGCTGTTCGGCGTGTCGTTGTTGGCGTATGGCATGACGTTGCACGCCGTCGCGGCCGCCCTGTTCGGCACGCTGCTGCTCGGCATCGCGATCACGGACGCGCGCCACTACATCATCCCGGATGAGTTCACGTGGGGCGGACTCGTGATCGGCCTGCTGCTCGCTCTGGGCGGCGGCGTCGACGGCTTCCTGCAAGCACTGCTTGGGGCCGCGGTGGGGTTCGTCCTGCTCTGGCTCGTCGGAACGGCGGGGACGTGGGTGTTCAAAGAAGAAGCGATGGGCGGCGGTGACGTAAAAATGATGGCGATGGTCGGCAGCTTCGTCGGATGGCGCGGCGTGCTGCTCACCGTATTCGCCGGCGCAGCGCTCGGCTCGCTCATTTTTATCCCGCTGTCGATCAAGAAGAAGCGACTGGTGCCGTTCGGGGTATTCCTCGCTGTCGGGGCAGTCGTGGCGTTCGTGTTCGGTGATGCGATCATTGCCTGGTACGGGCATTTTCTCAAAGGCGACTGATAGATGGGGAACCCCTTCGAAGGATTCTTCGATTCCGGCGACGTGCTGGAGCGCGTCGGCATCGATATCACGGCGCAGGCGCGCCGCGGCGATCTCGAGCCGGTGCGGTGTCGCGACGCCGAGATCTCCCGCGTCGTGGATATCCTGCTGCGGCAAGGGAAGAACAATGCGGCGCTCGTCGGAAAGGCGGGCGTCGGCAAGACCGCGATCGTGGAAGGGCTGGCGCAGCGCATTGCGTCCGGCGAGGTGCCGCCCGCCCTCAAGGATGCCCGCCTCCTGGGCCTGGACCACGTCTCGATGCTCGCGGGCACATCGTTCCGGGGGCAGTACGAAGACCGGATCCGCCGTCTCATACAGGCGCTGCAAGCCGACCGCAATCTCATCCTGTTCGTCGACGAGCTGCACAACCTCATTGGACAGGGCACGGCGATGGGGGCGGCGATGGACGCCGCCAACATGCTGAAGCCCGCGCTCGTGCGCGGCGACATTCGCGTGATCGGCGCGACGACGGGCGAGGAATACAACAAGTGGATCAAGACCGATCCCGCACTCGAGCGCCGCTTTCAGCCGGTCACGATCGAGGAGCTGGATGCGATCCAGACGTGGGAGGTCCTGGTGGCCCGCCGGCCGCGGCTCGAGCGCCATCACGCCGTCGCGATTTCGGATGACGCGCTCAAGGCGGCGATCGTCCTGACCGACCGCTTCGTGCCCGATCGCGCACGACCCGACAAGGCGATCGACGTGCTCGACGAGGCCTGCGCGCACGCGCAGGCGATGGCCCGCGTGTCTCCGGAGCTCGACAAGCTGATCCGCGACCGCAAGAAGGTCGAAGCGATGATTCGCCGTGGCCTGACGGAGGAAGAAGGTACGCCCCCCGAAGAGCCGATGCCGGATCTGGCGACCGTGTTGCAGCGGTTTGGTGAGGAAATCGAGGAGCTGCTCGGTGGACGGCCCGCCGGCCCGACGGCCCCGACGGCCGAAGAGAAACCGGCGGACCGGCCGTCCGACCGTCAGGCCGTCCGGCCGTCCCTGGAAGAGCAGCGCGTCGATCTTGACCGGCGTCTGCGTGCAGAGCTCGAGCGCCAGGGACTCGTCGTCACGGGCAAGGAAGTCGCGCGTGTCGTCGGGCAAGCGGTCGGGAAAGGGATCGAGTGGACCGGCTGACGCCGCTCGCCGGCGCCATTGTCGTCCTCCTGACCCTGGGGTGCCGCGAGCGCGCGCAGGCAGTGCAGGGCGAAGCCGAGTTGAAGGACATGGTGCACCGGATGATGCCCGTCGTCGCGCAAGCCGCCGGACTTCCGTTCAAGCGCGAGCCGCTGGTGCTCCGCCGCAGCCGGGCGCAGGTTCGCGACTACGTCATCCACAAGTTCGACGAGGACCTGCCGCCTGCCGATCTCGCCGGCCTGCAATCGGCGCTTCGGCTGTTCAACTTGATTCCTGATTCGCTCGAGCTCCGGCCTACGATGATCGACTTGCTGACCGAGCAAATCGCGGGTTACTACGACCCCGATTCGAATGCGTTGTACATCCCCGCCGATATCGAGCCGTTTCAGCTGCGCATTGTCGTGTCCCACGAGCTGGTGCATGCCTTGCAGGATCAGTATGTCCGTCTCGATTCGATCATCACGCAACGGCACGCGAACGACCGGCGCTCCGCGGCGCAGGCGATCCTCGAGGGTCAGGCGACGGTCGCGCAGATTCCCGTCCTGATGCCGGAGCAGAAACCCGACACGTTCCCGGTGGGCTGGTTCTGGAACCAGCGCGCGGCGATGGCCGCGCAGCAGGCGCAAATGAAGGAGTTCGCGCGAGCGCCGCTGTGGCTGCGGGAAGGCCTCGTGTTTCCGTACCTCGGCGGCGCCGACTTCATCGTCTGGTTCCGGCGCAAGTACTTCGGCCGTTCGGTGCTCGACTCGATGCCGCGATCGACCGAGCAGATCCTGCATCCCGAACGCTACGCCGCACACGACGAGCCGACCGACGTGATCTTCGCGTCGGGCGAGCCGGATACCGTGCAGTGGGAAGACAACCTGGGGGAGTTCGAAACGCGGCTCCTGTTCCAGCAGCTCTTGGGAAACGAGACCGAAGCGGCGACCCTCGCAACGGCGTGGGATGGCGACCGCTATCAGGTACTCGGGCCCAAGAGCGACGTCCTCGTGTGGTACAGCGTGTGGGACGACGCCGCGGCTGCGGCGCGGTTCACGGGCGGGCTGCAACGCGCGTGGGCAAAACGACCGCCCCCCCCCGGCGGCCGCGCGGCCCGACGGTCGGAAATAAAACAACTCACCGTCGATGGACGTCCCGTGGTCCGACTGGTGGATGCGCCGGCGGACTGGAAGGGGTGGCACGCCCTTCCCGTCGTTCGTCTCAGTGCACGAGGCGCGTGATCGTATAGATCAGTAGTCCGACGAGCCCGCCGACCAGCGTGCCGTTGATTCGGACGAACTGCAGGTCTCGTCCCACCGCGAGCTCGAAGCGCCGCGATGTCGCGCTCGGATCCCAACTCGCCACCGTCTTGGCAATCAAGTCGCCGATCTCGTGCCGGTACTTTTCCACCACGTTCGCCGTCACATCGATCAACAGATCGTCGATGTCGGCGAGCAACGTGGGATTCGAGAGCAGAGCAACCCCGAACTCGCTCAAGCCGGTGTCGAGCGGGCTTGGACCAGTCCCCCCGTCGGTACCGGTCGCGTGCTTGCTTACGGCCTCCCGGATTCCCTCCCACAGCTTGCGCGCCAGCTCGTCTGTCTGCGCGCCCATGAGCCACTCTTCTTTCAACGCCTCCGCGCGCGCGATCACCTCCGGTGAATGCTGCAGGCGCTCGATGAAGTCCCGAATCGCGTCATCGAACGCGGTGCGCAGCGGATGCGCGGGATCCATCACCATGTCCTGCAACAACCGTTCGACCGCCGCGATGATTTTCTGATAGATCTTGTCGTCGACGACCGGAGGCACCCACCACGGCGTCTCGGCGCGGACGCGCTCGCGGATCAGGTCGCGGTTATTCCTGACCGCCTCCGCCGCGAGTTTCACCGTCGCGTTGAGCAGCTCTTCCTGCCGGTTGTCGCCCAACGCGAGCGCCAGCGTCTTGCCGAGTGCCGGCGCGACGCGGAATGACCGCACGCGATTGCGGACGACCTGACTGACGAGGTCCTGGAGCTCGTTGGGAGGAAGTCCGTCCAGCGTTTTCACCAGGCCACTGGCAAACTGCCGGGAGACCTGCCGCGCGTGCTCACGGTCGGCGAGCCATTGGGCGGCGCGCTCGGCGGGATGGACCCGGCGCAGGTTCGTCGCGATCACCTCGCGCGACAAGAAGTGGTTCTGCACGAAGTTGCCGAGGATCTGACCGATCCGCTCTTTGCGCGTGGCCACGATCGCGGTATGGGGGATCGGCAGGCCGAGCGGATGCCGGAACAGCGCCGTCACCGCGAACCAGTCGGCCAGGCCACCCACGAGTGATGCTTCAGCGGTGGCTCGCACGTAGCCGAGCCAGGGGTACAGCGGCTCGTAAATGCTTGCCACCACGAATACCAGCAGCGCGACACCGAGCAACGCGGTCGCCCGCCGCTTCATGGCATCGAGGCGGGCCTGCCGCTCGGCGTCGTCCGGCCGGGACCACTGTGGGGTGACCTGCTGCGACTCTTGCGGCATAGACGGCAAGATAAGAGCCCCACTTGGTTTAAGGGTACTCGCCATTTAGCTTGCTACGCTTATGTTTACGGCCCTTTCCGAGCAGCTGACCGGGGTATTGAACCGGCTCAGAGGTCGTGGGGTGCTCTCGGAAAGCGACGTCACCGACGCGCTGCGCGAAATTCGCCGCCACCTGCTCGAGGCGGACGTGAGCTTCGAAGTCACGCGCGGGTTCGTCGAGCGGGTGCGCGAGCGGGCCGTCGGCGCGCTACAAGTCAACGCAGTCAGTCCCGGCCAGCAAGTCGTCAAGCTGGTGCATGACGAAATTGCGATGCTGCTTGGCGGCACGAAGGCCGGCCTCGAATTCGCCTCCGTAGGTCCGACGGTCATTCTCCTCGTCGGGTTACAGGGATCGGGGAAAACCACCACCGCGGCCAAGCTTGCTCGGCGGCTGAAGCTCGAGCAGAAGGCCCCGGCGCTGGTGGCGGCCGACATTTATCGGCCAGCGGCGGCGGAGCAGCTGCGGCAGCTGGGCGAGCAGATTGGAGTACCGGTGTTTGGGGCCGGGGTAGGGGCGCAGCATGCCGCGCCCGTACCAACGCTGGTGAAAAATGCCCTGCGCGAAGCGGAATCGGCACGCGCACGGACGGTGATCGTCGATACGGCCGGCCGGTTGCAGATCGATGCCGAGATGATGGACGAGCTGCGCGCCTTGAAGGCCGCGGTACCGCCGAAGGAAGTGCTGCTCGTCGCGGATGGGATGACGGGGCAGGACGCCGTGAAGATCGCGCGCGGGTTCCACGAGGGTGTCGGGCTCACCGGTGTGATCCTGACGAAGCTCGATGGCGATGCGCGCGGCGGCGCGGCCCTCTCGATTCACGGCGTGACCGGCGTGCCGATCAAGTACGTCGGCGTCGGCGAGAAGACCGACGCGCTCGAGCCGTTCGATCCCGGCAGGATGGCGGGACGAATTCTCGGGCAGGGCGACGTGGTGGCGCTGGTCGAGAAGGCGGCGGCAACGGTCGATGCCGAAGCCGCCAAGCGCCTCGAGCAAAAAGTGCTTTCCAAGAAGGGCATGGACCTGCAGGATTTTCTGGTGGCGTTGAAGCAGATGCAAAGCATGGGTCCGCTGAAGCAGGTGCTCGGATTGTTGCCGGGGATCAACGCGAAGGCGCTGCAGGGTGTGTCGATGGACGATAAGCGCCTGAAGCACGTCGAGGCCATCGTGCTCTCGATGACGCCGCACGAGCGCGCCGATCCGAGTGTGTTGAATGGGCAGCGCAAGCTGCGGATTGCGAAGGGGGCCGGACGGCCGGTGCAGGAAGTGAATCGCCTGTTGGAACAATTCCAGCAGATGCGGAAGATGGGCAAGTTCTTAAAAAGGATGTAGGGAACGCTATGGCAACTCGAATTCGGCTGCGCCGCGTGGGACGCAAGGGACAGTCATATTTCCGCATCGTCGTCGCGGACTCCAAATCGCCGCGCGACGGTCGCTTTGTGGCCGCGATCGGCAATTACAACCCGCGCACCAATCCGGCGGTGATCGACGTGAACGCCGAGCAGGCGCGGGCCTGGCTCGAGAAGGGCGCGATGCCGACCGATACGGTGCGCTCGCTTCTCAAGAAGGCCGGCGTACTGGGCAAATCAGCACCCCCCCCGGCCGCGAAGCCCGCCGCGTAGTCGGGCGGCTGCGCAAGCCGCACGGCCAGCACGGGGAGGTCGCGGTATTCCCCCTCGTGGAGAAACCGGGGACGGTGTTCGTGCCGAAAGCACGACTCTACGTTCTGGACGAAGATCGCAAGGTAGTGGCGGGTCCGTTGGTGATCGCCCGGCGCCGCTCATACCATCGCGAATGGCTGCTCGGCTTCGAGGGTGTGACGTCGCGGGAAGCGGTCGAAGCATGGCGCGACCAGCTCGTGGCGGTGGACGAGTAGCGATGCTGCGGATCAACGTGGTGACGCTGTTTCCGGACTGGTTCATCGCGCCGCTCGCGTCGAGCATTTTAGGGCGCGCCGCCGGAGCGGGACTGGCGCAATATCGTGTCGTGCAGCTGCGCGATTACACGCACGACAAGCATCACACGGTAGATGACGCGCCGTACGGTGGCGGCGCAGGGATGGTGCTGAAGGTCGAGCCGATGGTGGAGGCCGTGGAGGATCTGAAGGTTCTGAACGGGTCTCCCATTGTCCTGCTGTCGGCTCGTGGCAAGGTGTTCACGCACGACACGGCGGTCAGGTATTCGCTGGCGAAAGAGCTGACGCTGTTGTGTGGGCATTACAAGGACGTCGATCAGCGTGTCGCCGAGCATTTGCACGCGGAAGAGATTTCGATCGGCGATTTCGTGTTATCGGGCGGAGAGCCGGCGGCATTGAGTGTCGTGGACGCGGTCGTCCGGCTGCTGCCCGGCGCTCTTGGGGATCACGAATCGGCGTCGAGCGATTCGCACTATGAAGGATTATTGGCGCCGCCCAGCTACACGCGGCCGCCCAGCTATCGCGGGCTCGACGTCCCGGACGTATTGTTGAGTGGCGACCACGACAAGATTGCGGCATGGCGGGCGGCGCAGGCCGAGCGTCTGACACGCGAACGGAGACCGGATTTATGGCAAAGACACGATTCTTAGAAGACGTCGCCAGGGAGAACTTGCGGGCAAATATTCCCGCGTTTGCTCCGGGTGACACGGTGCGCGTCATGGTGCGCGTCCGCGAGGGTGAGAAGGAGCGTCTCCAGGCGTTCGAAGGCATCTGCATCGCCCGGCGCGGCGGCGGCATCAACGAGACCTTTACCGTTCGCAAGATTTCGGCGGGCGTCGGCGTCGAGCGGATCTTCCCGCTGCACGCGCCCTTGATCGCCGAAATCGGCCTGCTGCGGAAGGGCCGGGTGCGGCGCGCCAAGCTGTACTTCCTGCGCCGGCTCGCCGGCAAGGCAGCGCGCATTCGCGAGAAGCGGGGGATCACGGTCCCGACCGCCGGCGCAGCCGAACAGGAGCCGACGCAGACGTGAGACACCGCCGCCCATCGCTGAAACGCGAGGCGGCGTTGTGGTGCGAAGGTCGGAGCATCGTCGCCGGAATCGATGAAGTCGGCCGCGGTCCACTGGCTGGTCCAGTGGTCGCCGCGGCCGTCGTGTTTCCGATGGGTACGAAGCCGATCCGCGGTCTCGACGACTCGAAGGTGCTCTCGGCGCTGCAGCGCCAGAAGTTCGTCCCGAAGATCCGCGAGCGTGCGACGGCGGTAGCGATCGGCGCGGCGAGCGTCCGCGAGATCGACCGGCTCAACATTCGGCGCGCTTCGATCCTGGCCATGGAGCGCGCGCTCCACCGGCTCGGCCTCGTCCCGGCCCATATCCTCATCGACGGCCTGCCTTGCCCGGAGCTCGGCTGCGAGCACGAGGCGATCATAGACGGCGATGCGCGCTGCCAGTCGATCGCAGCGGCCTCGATCATCGCCAAGGTGTTGCGCGACTATCTGATGGACCGCCTCGCTACCCGGCATCCCGGCTATTGCTGGGAAACGAACAAGGGCTACGCAACGCCGGAGCACCTCGAGGCCATTCAGCGCCTCGGTGTTACGCGGCACCACCGCTACAGCTTCGAGCCCGTTGCCCAGATCGAGCTGTTAACGATTTCGGCTGCGACGTAGTCCCTTCAGGAATTCCGGCAGCGGGCGGGTATTGATGATGTCGGCCGCTGTCAGTCCCGCCCGCCGCGCGACCGCCACCGCAAACTTCATGAATCCCAGCTCGCGCGTGTTGTGCGCGTCCGTGGAAAGCACGAACCGCACGCCATGCCCTTTGGCTGCCGCCGCCAGCGTATCCGGCAGATCCAGCCGTTCGCTGCCGTTGATCTCGAGCAGGCACTTTGCGTTGGCCGCCGCCTTCGCCACGACGTCGAAATCGAGCGGGTAGGAGAGGCGTACCGGCACGATCCGGCCGGTCGGGTGGCCGATCGCGTCGACCCAACGGTTTTCGATCGCCGCGAGCAGCCGGTCGGTCAGTTGCCGCTCGCTCTGTTTCAGGCCGTAATGGATCGTGGCAACGACGTAGTCGGCTTCCGCGAGCAGGTCGTCCGGCAGGTCGAGCTTCCCATTCTCGAGGATGTCCATCTCGACACTCTTGAGGACGCGGAAGCCCCGCATTCCCTGGTTGAGCCGATCGATCGCCTTCCACTGCGCGCGGATCTCCGCGGGCGTCTGTCCCGCCATCGAGGTGCGCGGCGAATGATCGGTGATCGCGATGTAGGCGTGGCCGAGTTTGCGCGCGGCCTCGATCATCTCGGCCAGCGTCGCTTTGCCGTCGCTGGCGTCCGTATGCATCTGCAGGTCGCCACGGATCTCCTGGAGCGTCACGAGCTGCGGCAGCTCGTGCGCTTTCGCGAGCGCGATTTCACCGCGGTTTTCGCGCATCTCCGGTGGAATCCAGTCGAGGCCGAGTGCGGCATAGACATCCTGCTCCGTCCGGCCTGCAATGCATTTCGATCCGCGGAACACGCCGTACTCGTTCAGCTTGAGTTTCTTGGCCTGCGCGATCTTGCGCAGCTCGATGTTATGCGCCTGCGATCCTGTGAAGTACTGCATCGCGGCGCCGAAACAGGACGGTTCGACGACGCGCAGATCGACCTGCAGCCCGCTGGAGAGTCGTACGGTTGCACGCGTGTCGCCTTGGGCGGCGACCTGCGTGACCTCGCTGAACTTCACAAAGCGCTGGATGATGGCGGCGGCCCTGGCGGGGGCACAGGTGACGACAATGTCGAGGTCGCCAATCGTTTCCTTGCGCCGCCGGAAGCTGCCGGCCACGTCGATCTCATCGATCCCACCGCCGGCATTCAAGTATTCCACGATGGCCCGCGCATACTGCTCGGCTTCGTGCAATACCATGCGCGTTTGCGCCGTCGTCGCGCTGTCGGAGACGCCCTCTCGGATCTTGTCGAGCAGTTTGGGGCCGATGCCAGGCAGCTTCGCGAGCTGCCCTTTTTCCAGTGCGTCCTTGAGATCTCGGGCGCTGTTCACCTTCAACTGCTCGTGGAAGAGCTTGACCCGTTTGGGGCCGAGACCGGGAATGCGCAGCAGCTCGAGGAGTCCCGGAGGCACCGTCGCCACAAGTTGCTGGCGCTGGGGCAGGGTGCCCGTTTCGACCAGCGCAGTGATCTCTTTTGCGATCCCGCCTCCGATCCCGGGTAAGTCGGTGAGATCGAACTCTCCCCCGGACACGAGCTCGGCAACGGGATCGGGGTGATCCGCCACTGTGCGCGCGGCGTTGCGGTACGCGCGCACCTTGAACGGATTGCCCGCAGAGATCTCGAGTAGATCGGCGACGTCAGTGAGGAGGCGGGCGATTTCGGCGTTTTGCATCGCCTGAAAAGTAAGCCTTGCGGACGTCGTTCATGGGTGATACGCTAGCCGTCCCGAAACATTCTTCCCATCCGTCGGAGGCTGAAGTCATGGTGCGTAAGCTCCTCGGGCCGGTGGTATTGGCTCTCGTATTCCCCGTCATGCTGGCGGCACAATCGCAAGCGACCACCGGTGTCATCCGCGGGACGGTCACCGATCCTTCGGGCACGGTGGTCGCGGGAGCCGCGGTCGTCCTGCGCGAGTCACAGACCGGTTTCCAGCGCCAGGTCGCGACCAATGAGCGCGGCATTTTCGTGGCGCCCCTCATGCCGCTCGGGACGTACGATGTCACCGCACGCGCCGTCGGGTTCAGCGAGACCCGGCGGACCGGCGTCCGCGTGGGCGTCGGCGAGACCGTAAACCTGAACCTGCCGCTCGCGGCCGTGCAGCTCCAGGCCGTCGTTGTCGAGGCGACCCAGCCGGTCGTCGACGCGACCAAAATCGAGAGCTCCACACGTCTGCCCGATGCGGCGGTGTCGCGCCTCCCCAACAACGGCCGTAACTACCTGAACCTGACACTGCTCACGCCGAACGTGGCGATCGTGCAGGGCCCGGATGGCGACGAGCTGTCGATCGGTGGGCAGAAGGGCATTCACAACAACGTCTCGGTGGACGGCGCTGACTTCAACAACCCGTTCTTCGGCGAGCAGCGTGGCGGCCAGCGGCCGCCCTTCACGTTCAACCTGGACGCCGTACAGGAGATCGTCGTCACCTCCGCGGGTGCCAACGCCGAGTTCGGGCGCTCTTCCGGCGGCTTCGTGAACGTGGTGACCAAGTCAGGGACGAACCAGCTGCACGGCTCGGTGCACTATTATGGAAAGGACGGCGCGCTGTCGGGACAGCCGCACCATGGCGGTGTGACGCTCGCGGCCCCGGACTTTACGCAGCACCAGTTCGGCTTCACCCTCGGTGGGCCGATCAAGCGCGATCGGGCGTTCTTTTTCGTCGCGTACGACCAGCAGATCTACGACGAGACGAAACAGACCAACCCGAACCGCATGGATCCCGCCCTGCGTGCGTGGATGGACAATCCGGCGACCTTCGGGGGCGCACTCGCCGGGGATTACGGGTCGATCGCGCGCACCAACAATGCCCGCGCGCTGCTGGCGAAGTTCGACTTCCGGTTGTCGGACAAGCACAACGCGTCGATCAAATACAACTACACCTGGTCGGAGCAGGCGAACGGCACGTTCGACGTGGACAGCTGGGGCCGCAGCGCTAACGGGCTCGAGCAGGATCATTCCAACGCGATCAACGGCAGCCTCGTGTCGTATCTGACGCCGCGGCTGGCGAACGAATTCCGCTTCCAGTATTCGCGGGAAGACCGGCCGCGTCCGTACGACGGACCCCGCAGCAGCGCGCTGGGTCCCGACCCGACGGGGACCGGTCAGCGGCCGTTCCCCGACGTCGCGCTGGACTTCGCGGGCGGCTATCGCTTCGGCATGCCGTTCTTCCTGCCGGTCGCTTACTACGACACGCGAGTGCAGTTGCTCGATAACATCTCGATCGCCAAGGGCGACCACTTCTTCAAACTGGGCGGGGAGTTCAACCGCGTGAACTCGGTGCAGACGTTCATCGGGTTCGCGAACAGCCGCTACATCTTCAGCTCGGTGAACGGGTTCCTGAACTACGTCGCCAACGATTCCAACTACGTGGAGTGCAGCAACTCGGCGCCGCGTACCGATGGAACGTGCCCGGGCGGGGCGATTACCGGGCCGGTGCTGCTGTATCTGCAGCAAGCGGGCATCAATCGCTCCGTGCGGGACGCGGGGACGCAGAGTATCCCGCAGACCGAGCTCGATTTCTACGTCCAGGACACCTGGAAGCCGAATTCGAGCTGGACCTTTAACTACGGCCTGCGGTGGTCCGCGCAGCTCGAGCCCAGCATCTTGTCGCCGAGGGATTCGACGGCCTACCACACGCTGTACGGCACGACGGCCACGAATGCCAAAGGCTCGTTCCCCTTCCCGTCCGACGGGACCATTCCGTCGGACAAGAAGATGATCCAGCCCCGCCTCGGCTTCGCCTGGGATCCGCACGGCGACGGCCGCCAGGTGTTGCGGGTCAGCGCTGGGTTGTTCTACGCCCGCATTCCGGGGCTGAACCTCGCGTCGACGCGCTCCACCGACGGCTATCGCGGCGTGACGCTGTTCGGCTCGAGCGGGACGATCCCATTCGGATTGCCGGCGCCCTCGTTCCCGAACTTGTTCCCATCGACGGTGCCCCTCAGTGCCGTGTTCGCGCCGTCGGTGTTCGTGTTCGACAAGAACTTCCGGAACCCTCGTACGTTCAATGTGACCGTGGGCTATGAGACGCAGGTCGCAGCCGATCTGGGATTCTCGATCAGTTTCACGCACGCCAAGACCGATTTTGTGACGCGGTTCCTCAATCGGAACGACTCACTGTTCGGTGTCGCGAATGCCGGTCCGTTTGCCGGCATCGGGACGCTCACGACCGTCGAGTCGAGCGCCAGGTCGACCTACAACGGCCTGACGATCGGACTCAAGCGCGTGCTCGACCCGAACTTCCAGTTCCAGGTCAACTACACGCTGTCGTTCGACAAGTCGGATGACGACAACGAGCGAGATCCATTCACGTTCCGCTATGCGCGGGCCGACAACCTCGCGCCCGAGTACGGCTGGAGCGACCGCGATCAGCGGCACCGCTTCAACGGTTGGATGATCGCCCACATCGGCGGTGGGCTGTTCCTCAACAACCGGGTAAGCCTCTACTCCGCGCAGCCGACGTCAGCGAGTTGCGGCCCGAGCTCCTTGAGCCCGTTTGCGCCGGCGAAAGGCCAGCGGGCTACGTCGGCCGCCGATCGCAACTGCACGGACGGCACCGTGCTCCAGCGCAACACGTTGCGCAAGGACAACAGCTACTTCTCGTGGGACGTGGGCCTGACGGCGCCATTCAACGTCGGCAAGGGTCGCGTGGAGCTCGTGGCGCAGATGTTCAACGTCCTCGGCAACGAGAACTTCCGCGATCCCGCCGCGACCAGCCTGCTCTTCAACTTCGACGGCACGCTGCGCAGCGGGTTGGGCGATCCGCAGCAGACGCAGATCGGACTTCACTGGGTTTTCTAAAAGTCGACGGTAAGACGTGTAGAGGACGGTAAGGAACGGTAAGGGACGGTAAGGGACGGTAAGGGCCAGACTCTTACCGTCCCTTACCGTCTTTTACCATCCCTTACCGTCGTTTATGTTTGACGAGGTTGTAGTTGACAGGAGGCGGTAGCTCAGTTGGTAGAGCAACGGACTTTTAATCCGTAGGTCCTGGGTTCGATCCCCAGCCGCCTCAT
>Ga0137418_10003214_pt1 | contig 15035 bp, 15 predicted proteins | sample CZODoug3_1_2_16f_FD_122242 | JGI IMG/M metagenome (GOLD analysis project Ga0137418, IMG submission 122242) | Vadose zone soil fungal communities from Angelo Coast Range Reserve, California, USA - CZODoug3_1_2_16fungal (Hybrid Assembly) | ecosystem: Environmental > Terrestrial > Soil > Vadose... | reverse complement strand
CCAGTGAGGTTCGATCCGGGAGCGAGGATTGAAGAGTCCAATCTCCTCTCCCGCATGGTGCAGACTTGGGGCGAAATTCCTATCGCGTTCGTTCAGAATCTGGGCCTTCGGAAATATCTCTACGGATTCATTGGGATGGATGACTACACGCTGTACCCGATGATTCGTCCCGGCGCTTTCATCCAGATAGATGACCAGGACACCAGAATTGATCCGGATCCGGGAGAGAACGAGTTTGAGCGGCCCATCTACTTCTTTCAGCTTAGAGAGGGCTATGCATATGGCTGGTGCCGACTGGACGGCAATGTCCTCAGCATCATGCCTCATCCTCTTTCTCGGGTACAATCTCGCCAATTCATCCACCCGGACGATATAGACGTTGTGGGCCGCGTAGTTGCTGTGGCGATGCCGCTCAGGCGGAAACCGGTCCGGTCATCTTTGCCTGCCCCTGACACCAAGAGGATTCAGTGATCAGCGGGGACGTCCCGCTAGTCCCGGGCGTCAGAAAAGCGCGAGAACAGATGGATGCGCGATCTATGAGCGTGATAGTAATTAATCCAAAGAACGGACATGAAATAATTTATACGGAGGAGGAATACGCCAGGGTATGTGTTGAATCCTGTGAATGGCATCGAGCGCTCGAAAACGCTGTTGAAACGCCCGAAGAAGACCAGAGAGACCTGGTGAAATAAATAATCGCGGTCCCCAAGTGGGCTCAACTGATTCCAACTCTAGCAGCGACGTTCCCAAATCGGCACTGACCTAAACCGAAGTTCTATTGCACTCGCCAGCTACCTCTGTTCTGCTTGAGATACTACTAAAGAAGTAACTAGGCGATGCCAAATTGCACCCCGGAGAAAGAATTAAGGCGATTCGGAGACGTGTGGGGATTTCTCTGCGCCAAGTCGAAAAATACAGCCGGCAGATTGCAAAGACCGAAGGTAGTGCGAAATTCTATATTTCCAACAGTTGGCTCAGCCAGATGGAGGCGACGGGGCCAGTCCCGAGTGTTGAAAAGCTCTTCAGCCTGAGCGTCATCTACCGGATCAATTTTGTCGAGTTGCTGTCCCTGTTTGGGATCGACTTGGAGAGAATTGGCCTCCATCAAGTCGAACTTCGTTTGCCGAAGACGCACCTTGCTAGCCTAGAAGTCTACAATGAACACAGGACCATGACCTTTCCCGTCCGCTTGCGCAAGGGGTTTAAGCTAGAGAAAACAACCTTGCTCTCGCGGATGGTAAGAATCTGGGGCGAGGTGCCCATGTCGGTCATACGCCATCTAGACATCAGGCACAGTCTGTATGGGTACGTCGGCCTCAGAGACCACACGATGGATCCCCTTATTCCATCGGGCTCCTTCGTGCAGATCGACAACCGAGTGCGCGAAGTCCTTCGCCCTTCTTCTTGGCGGACAGAATTGGATCGACCAATCTATTTCGTAAAAATCCCTGGCGGGTATGCTTGCTCTTGGTGTGAACTGAAGAGGAATCAGCTGACCCTAGTGCCCCATCCGCTGTCACGTAGCCGCCTTCGGCACTTTGAGTATGCACGCGAAGCAGAGATCATCGGCAGAGTGACCGGTATCGCTATGCGGATCGTTCGTCCTGAAGAGCAGATTCCTCACGTGTCTGCAAAATCGCCAAAGCGATCTTGACATTGGACAAGAAAATCTCAGCGGCCGTTTCATCGCAGTCCGACGGAATTGTGACCCGATAAGATCCAAGATGTGTCCAGCTCTGCAAAAAGTCTTTCTGCCTTACCGATGTCGAGGAAATATAGTTTCGTAGCTCCTCGATCAGTTCTTCTAGAGAGCAATAAACTAGCCGATGGAAAATCTCGGCGTGGCACGCTGCCATTGCTTTGGAGGCAACGTTTTCACCGAAATGAAACGCCAGGCCGTCATGAGAGTAGTGGCCGCTGCTGAGGTCACGCGAAGAGGCCAGATAAACGAGCCGACTGAAGTCGCCCGGGAGTCTTTTGAGAGTGCGATTCCTCAGGTCCCTTAGCGCAGGCTCGATCTCGACATGTTTGGCTTCAAGACTCATATCTCATCGCTATTTAGCCCCGAACCGCTCTGTGATCTAAATTTGTCCTGAGCGTTTTGCAAGTTGCAGGGTCAATCCTCGCCATGAGTTGCTCAAATGCACCCTGCAACCAGGCCACGGTCCGAAGAGTCCGGCTAACCATCTTGCGAGTGCGCACCGGACCGCGCAGCCAGATCCAGCCAATCAAAACGTCGCTCAATATGAGGAACAAAAAGTAGCTGAGAGCTAACTTCAGCTCCGACGCGAGTTGGAGATCCTCAATTTGTTGCGCTGCTGCCACGTGTGCGCGCATGACAAGGGAAGCGCCCCTCCTTGTGCGCCGAAGCCAGGAAATAGCAAGAATCGCGCGCTCACGCAGAAACATTTCTTGAATTTCCGAGGACATGCTGCGTGAAACGAAATGCCAATCCTCGAGACCGAATATCCTCTCACCAAAATCGCCATGCGAAGCAGTGCTTCCGCCTGCTGCTTGGTGTTCTCGTGGCACTATCACTTCGATTCTGGTTTTGCGCGTTAGGAAGATCTGCCGGGCCCACAGGGCCGCGACGACTAAAAGTAGCGATGCGACGCCGAGATAGGGCAGCAGCTGGCTCATAATTCGCTACCCATCTTCAAGAATGAACGAGCTCTGGAAATGGCTCTTCTGGTCTGTTCTGCGATGAATCGATAGTCACGGTCGATTTTGGATTCAGTTTCCGCCACTGGATTGGGGGAATAAGACCAAAGAGCGTAACCCCAGATGAGTAGGGCAGCTAGGTAAGCAATAGGCTGAACAAGCCGCCACCCTGGTCGCAGCCCATATCCCGGCAGCGATCCAAATGCCAGCGACACGATACTGGCGTAGATATACGCGCTATATCCAAAGATGATTCCTTTGAGATTTCTCCCGGTGGGCACAACGTAATAAGTGAGCAACGCGATGATACCCGCCAATAAGAGTGCTTGGACTGTACGCAGGTCGCGTTCGAGTTCCGTCGACATTGTAGTTGTTGACCAAACAGATCTGCTAACAGCATGCAATATAACTCTCAAGATTACGGCTCCGAGAATAGCCCACAAGAAAGTTCTTGCAATGCGCGCTGGGCCTGGTGAGTTGTTGAGTGCATGTTTGGAAATTTCAAGAATGACGGCATAGCCGATGGTTGCATGGAGAAATTCCGTGTACCAATAGAACGGCGCGTAGATGCTCGGGTGAAAACTAAGAACTGAGAAACGCAGAAGATCTATCAAAAGAACCGCAGTGAGGTAGATAAAGAAGGCGAGATACTTGTCGTAGACCTTGGCATTTATGGAACGCACCAGAATAAAAGCTTCTGTTACAATTTCCATCCACCAAAGAATTTGTCCGAACACGTGCGCCGCCGGGGGGACGTAAACGGGATATTAACACACAAGAAGGGAAAAGAATGGACGTCTTTTCCCTCCCTGCATTGCTGTGGAACGTGTCAGGAATGCGTTGGGAACCAAGGGATTGGGATTGGCGGCGGTACGGGTGCTCCTCCATCAGCTTTCAAAACAGGTCTCGCGAAGGTTGAAGCAACGTGTGCACACGCCAGAGGTACTAAGCTCCCCAGGATAGTCAGAGATATCAGCCAAATCAGCTTTCTCGTTTTCATGGTAACTCCTTTTCTTAATTAGGGTTGGGGCCCATAAGAACAGGCTAGTGTTGTTCTGCCAGTATGGCTGCCGCTTTCGTCATTCCGCTCGGTCCACCGAGCGCACGATCCCCATCGTGGCTGCCGTCCAGAAAACTCAGCGAGAAAAACGACCTGGGACATTTGAAAGCGGAAAAGACGGATTGGGTCTCAAGCCGGAATTGAATTGAGATGTCTGAACGCAGAAGTTCCGATACCCAAATTGCTCCGGGTGACCTGAAGCAAATGAAGTTCGAGTGCCAATGGAAGAGGATCTGGTCTGGTGCACTCTTGGTGCACTCTAACCTGCAAATGAGGCTCGCTCGGTACAACTGAGAGCAGCGTAAATTACTGAAAACATGTGAAAATCAGCGAGTGCAAACAGGGCAGGTAGGTTTAGCAAACCGCCGCATTCAGCCACTCTGCCACCTCTCCGCGGACGGATTCGGTCGAAACAGATCGACCGAATGACCTGAGTATATCATTAAACAGAGTTCGCCAAACGGAGTTGGTTTTTGTGATCAATGCCTATTTCCAGCTGACCGCTTGACTCTTCTCCTCGTCAAATGGGGTGAATCGGTTGTTCAGTCAGGATCCCGCCCTCGCGGGATGTGGATTCTTCCCTTTCGGATGTTTTGAACATAGAATGGCATTCGGGGCGAGTTGGGTCTCCGTAGAGGTGAGGTTAACACCGGCGAAGACGCCGGTTCCAATGACTCCCCTGCTTTGCGGTCCGAACCGCGAAAGTGGAGTAGCCCTCCCGCGAAACATTTCGACCCGAATGGGCGTATGTAGGGTAGAGGCAGTTGGTCTTGTATCTGTATCCCCGCGGAAGGATCGTTTTTGTGTATCAATTGAATTACGGTCTGCGGCGGAGGCTTGGCAATATAACGGCGGAGTGTTAGATCGAAAGGGAATCGAATGAAGACGTGGCATAAAGTGGCAATTGGCGTGGGCGCTGTGGTGGTGCTCGGCGGAATTGTTCTGTTCAGCGTGAACCAAGCAAATAAGGGCGTTGTCACCGTTCAAACGGCCAAAGTGGCCAATCAGGAGAGCCTAGTATCGCTGGTGACGGCCTCAGGCGAGATTAAGCCGACGACCTATACAAACGTGACTGCCCAGGGATATGGCAGAATCACCGAGATCTTTGTCAAGGAAGGCGACCACGTCAAGAAGGGTGACAAGTTGCTCCTGCAAGAGAATGTGCAGGCAAATGCAGACGTGCAAGCGCAGTCAGCGGCAGTCACTTCGGCAGAGTCCGGCGTGCAGGCTGCGGAAGCCAGCTATAAAGCAGCACAGTCGGATTTGATCTTGCAACAAGCCAACCTGGAGAAGGCCAAGCTAGATTACGACCGCGGCCAAGGCCTCTACAAGGATGGCCTGATTCCCAAACAGGATTTCGATCAACGGAAAACAATCTACGACGGGGCAGTGGCTACGGTCGACTCGGCGCGCGCGCGTGTGCAGTCCCTGAAAGCGCAATTGGATCAGACACGTTCTCAAGTGAATCAAGGCCGCGCCGTGTTGGTGCGGACACAGGACGTTCTGCACAAGACCACGTACACATCTCCGATCAATGGGATCGTGAGCTATCTGCCAGAGCGCGTGGGCGACTACGTCGTAATGGGCATGCAGAACGCAAATGGCAGCTTCATCATGACACTCTCGGATATGTCGGTGGTGACAGCGGAAGTGAAGGTCGACGAGACGGACATCGTCAACGTGAAAATGGGCCAGGAGGCCGACGTGACGATCGACGCGGTGCCGGGAAAGATTTTCAAGGGCAAAGTGACGGAGATTGGATCGCAGGCGGTGCTGCGCAGCTCCGGACTCACAACCACGCAGACGACAACAAGCACTCAAGAAGCGAAAGACTTCAAGGTCGTTGTGACGCTGGCGAATCCGCCGGAAAATCTGCGGCCCGGTCTATCCACGACGGCCAAGATCAAGACGGCGGAACGGAAAAACGTCGTCGCCATTCCGATCCAAGCGCTGGCGGTGCGAACGCGCAAGGATCTGGAAGAAGCAGCCAAGAATGCAAAGAAGCAGGGCAGTTCCAATGTGACGCTGGCAGCGCCGCCTCCTCCAGCGCCGGGCGATCCCAAGAAGGATGAGGTGCAGGGCGTATTTGTGGTCAACGGAAAAAAGGCAGTGTTTCTGCCCGTCGAGACCGGCATTGCCGGCGTGACTGACATTGAGATCACCAAGGGGTTGAAAGCCGGTGACGAGATTGTGGTCGGCAGCTACAAGGCCCTGCGCACGCTGAAGCCGGAGTCTCAAGTGAAAGTGGACAACAGCGCGCCGAAGAAGCAAGACGATCAGCAGAGCTGACGCGCTGCTAAGGACCAGGGAGATTCGCATGCCTGTCGAGACACCAGCCGCAGATTCGTTCCGCGAGGATCTAGTCAGCTCCGGCGTAGTGATCAAGACCGAAGCGCTGGCCAAGGTCTATGAAATGGGCGCGGAACAGGTGCACGCCTTGCGCGGCGTGGACGTGGAGATTCGCAAAGGCGAATACGTAGCTATCATGGGACCATCCGGGTCCGGCAAATCCACACTGATGAACCTGATTGGCTGCCTGGATTCGCCAAGTTCAGGCAAGTATTGGCTGGCGGGGCGGTTGGTGAGCGACCTGGATGACGATGAGCTCGCCTATATCCGAAACAAGGAGATTGGCTTCGTGTTTCAGACATTCAATCTGTTGCCACGCGCGACGGCGCTCCACAACGTCGAGTTGCCGCTGATTTATAACGGCACGCCCGCGGAAGAGCGCATTGAGAAAGCGAAAAAGGCGCTCGAGCGCGTGGACTTGATGGATCGGATGCACCACAAGCCGAATGAGCTTTCCGGCGGCCAGAGGCAGCGTGTGGCCGTTGCGAGAGCACTCGTGAATTCGCCCTCGATCGTCCTGGCGGACGAACCCACCGGCAACCTTGATTCGAAAACGGGCGAAGAGATCATGGCGCTGTTTGAAAACCTCTACCGGCAGGGAAACACCATTATTCTCGTAACCCACGAACATGACATCGCGCAGCATGCGCACCGCATCATCTTCATTCGAGATGGCAAGATCGCTTCCGACGAGGCTGTCACGAAGAAATAAGCGGACAATTCGGCTCTTTCATTCCCTAGAAAACTGAATAACTTATCGTCGTGAGCGAGAGCGCTTGTCGCCCGGGCGGTCTTCGAGTGCGGAGAGGTGCGGGCGGAATGGAAAGGAAGAGCCAAATGGCCACTGACACAGGAACCGGGCGGCAATCACTGAGCAACGACGCCATGAAACTGGCTGTAGACAATGCGCAAAGGTATGCCCGAGAAATCTCTAAACGAAGAGTGGCTCCTTCCGAAGCCGCTGTGGCTGCACTCGCCGCTCTTCACGAACCTTTTCCTACGTCGCCGAGCGATCCAAGCGCCGTAATCGCGAGACTCGACTGCATTGGCTCTCCGGCAACGATGGCTACCACTGGAGGGCGTTACTTCGGTTTCGTGAACGGCGGAATGGTTCCGGTAGCCCTGGCCGCCAATTGGTTGGCCGCGACGTGGAACCAAAATGCGGCATTGCGCGTGATGTCTCCCATCGCGGCGGAATTGGAGGAAGTAGTCCTTCGCTGGGTTTGCGAAGCGCTCGGACTGCCTCGGGAATGTGCTGGTGGCCTGGTTACCAGTGCCACTATGGCAAATTTCACGGCACTTGTTTCGGCGCGTCACGCTCTTCTAGCCCGCGTGGGATGGGATGTCACTGCTGATGGGATGTTTGGGGCTCCGCCCATCGAGGTGGTGGTTGGCGCGGAAGTGCATGCATCGATCTTGAAAGCGCTGAGCCTGGCGGGATTTGGCAGGAAACGCTTAACCATCGTGGAAGCAGATGGCCAGGGACGAATGCGAGCCGATAAGTTGCCGCGCCTGTCAGAGCAGACAATTGTGTGCATTCAGGCGGGAAACGTGAATACGGGAGCGTTCGATCCTGCAGGGGAAATTTGTAAAGCGGCGAGAGAGCACGGCGCCTGGGTGCATGTGGATGGCGCGTTCGGTTTGTGGGCCCGGATCTCGCCAAAGTACGAGCATTTGACGCAAGGATTCGATCAAGCCGATTCGTGGGCCACTGACGCGCATAAGTGGCCCAATGTCGGCTACGACAGCGGCCTGGCCATCGTCAAAGATGGCGCGGCGCTGCGTGCGTCGATGGGCATTACTGCCTCCTACTTGGAACCAGGTTCGCGCCGCGAGCCTATGCATCACACTCCAGAGGCGTCGAGGCGCGCGCGGGGCGTGGAGTTGTGGGCGGCGCTGAAATCACTCGGGAGGTCAGGGTTGTGCGCGCTGATCGAGCGGACGTGCGCTCACGCGAAACAGTTTGCCCAAGGTCTGCAAGAAACCGGCTTCGAAGTGCTGAACGATGTCGTGATCAATCAGGTGCTGGTGTCCTTTGGCACCTCCGAAGTAACACGCGAAGTGATCCGGCGCGTCCAGGAGGACGGAACGTGCTGGTGCGGAGGAACAGTTTGGCAAGGAAAGACCGCGATGCGAATTAGCGTGTCTTCCTGGGCGACGACGGAGTTGGATGTGGAACGCAGCCTGCGGGCAATAGTCCGCATCGCGAGAGAATGCACCGCGATGTAACGCACACGGGGCAAATGGGCTGTGCGGGAATCGCAGAAAAAAAGCTACCGGCTGTGCGCCGCGCTTGAGCTTTCAATTTCGGCAAAGGTCTGCGCCGCACTCAGATGAGTGCGAGAGAGCCGATCGTGCCAGGTGAGTTCATCTTCGTCCCACATGGCCCAAAAAAAGCCCAGAAAAAAAGTTCCTGCGGAAAGAATGTAACCCGCGCTGCGCAGAAGCATTTGCCTGGGCGTGGGCGGCTCGCCGGAAAAGCTGACGACCTCCAAGCTTCGCATCATCATGCCCGGAGTTGTGCCGCCGAAGATGGTGAAGAGGGCAAAGTATTGCAGATACACGATGGCGAACGTCGTGGCGTAAACCGCGGCGTTCAATTTGCTAAGCGTAAATTGGCCGCCGAGTGAGCCAAAAAGCATCAGGAATCCGCCATAAGCAAACAGCAAGCAGCAAAAATCGATCAGCGCAGCGAGGCGTCGATCGTCTATGGACGCCACGGGATGAAGCCCGGGCAGACATTTTCTCTTGTCTTCTGCGACCTGTGCTTGCGAGCCTGTCTCTGAATCCGGTGGCAGAGATACATCAATTTCCATTCGCGATTCTTCGAGAACCGCTTTCTTTGAAGGGCGGCCAATCGCGATTGTAAAGGAAAAATCCTCTTCAACGAATGCCGGAGGTTCAGCAACCACGACAGAAGCAGGCGGCTCTTTGCCCGAAGGGCTATCGAAAGTAAACTGAGACTGGGCCGAGTTCCGCGTCAGCTTTCGACGCCGTGTGCGATAAGCATCGAGACGCTGTGAGAGTTCGCTCCGCCACGCAGTGCCTTGTCCCGCCTGAGGCGAGACGGCAGCCGGCGGTTTGGAATGACCGGTCTCCGCCAAACCGAGGCCCGCGCCATCGAGATTCTCTCTCGCGGAAATATCCGAGATGTCTTCCCAGATAGAAGGACCGACCGAAAAGGATGAGTCACAAAAATTACACGCTTGTACGCTTGACGGCAGTACCGCGCCACACTGCGAGCATGTTTTAGTCACCGGTTAGTTTTGCGCTGCGGACGCTTCCACTCCGGTGAGGAGGGAACTTTGCTAGGATACCATCCGTCCGAATGTCAAGGAAAGAAAGAAGAGGGTCTATGACCAAAAAGACAGCAGATCAGCGGCGGTAAAACAGAAGAATGAGATTTCAGGAGTCCATTTGCTCCGCCAGCATCTCCCGGCTGAAAGAGATACGTCGTTCCAGGGCGACCGCGGCAAAGTAGGCGCACTGTCCGCGCTCCGATTCCGCCCAAGCCCTCATTGACGGAACAATCCGGGCGAGGGTCGAGCGCAGGAAGCTCAAGAGGCTGAAATAGGCGCCGATCGCCTGGACGCCGTTTCTGTCTTCTGGGCGCTCCGGGCAAAGTTGCAGAAGCTGCATAACGCGTTTGAAGTCATCGGCAGAAGCGGTCCTCTGGATGCCGGTAACGTCCTTTACTTCGGGCGAGAGAACCTGCTTCGAGGACACCGCAATGAGCGAGCGGCAGTAGGACACGAAGAATTGCAGCAGCAAGACAATCGAGCAAGCGAGAATGATCCCGGCCATCATCGGGGCACCACCGCCAGTCGCGAAGGTGCCAGGCGCGCCTCTTCAGGAACACGCCAGAAGGTATAGGCCCAAGACATAGGAAGGAAACAGCCAAACAGGGGCGTCAGATATTCGAAAAAAGAACCGCGCATGTGGTAGAGGTTCTGCATCGCAAAATTGGCCGCGAACAAGCTGAAGTACACGCCCATCGAGAGGATTAGTTGGATTAACCGCATGCGCGTTTCACGCATCTTCAAAACGGCGGCCCACAAGACATAGGTCAGAACAAGTCCGACGAAATAGAGATTCTGGGATAGCTCCACCACGAAATGCGTCACAAGCTTGGCACTGGATTGCTGGACGACGGCATAAGAAAACAAAGCGGTACCGGAAAGAAGGACCACGGTCCCGAGCCTGACATAGCGCGCGGCCTTGAGTTCCGCGAAGACGAGAGAGTACAGACTCACGAGAGCAAAATAAAGAGTGATGGTGAGGAGGGCGTCCGAATAGAAGTAGAAATAGAGGTATTCCTTGGAGGTAAAACCGTAATGGCTAAGGATGTTGTACCGAGCAATGCTGATCACTAACGAGGCGGCCGTGTTCACATTCAAAAAGAGATAGCGCCGGAGCGCGTCCTTCTTGAATGCACACACTAATACAGCTACCTCTAATAGACTGCAGATCAACCAGACAGCATACTCGTAAGGACCAAGCACGAATCCATCCTTGCCGCGCCCTGGTCCATCCCGCGAACGATCAGATCAGCGGTTTACTTCCAGGGTATCGGCGGTTGGGGCGCTCCACCCTGCTTCCAGGGTATCGGTGGCTGGGGCGCTCCACCTTGCTTCCAGGGAATCGGCGGTTGCGGTGCGCCGCCCTGTGCCATGATCAAGGAGCCATCGCTATGAGCGACGACCGCCGTTTTCAGGCCCATTGCCCCCACCAATACGAGCATGGTGAGGAAAACAACTACTAGTTTGCGTGACATTGTGCCTCCGAGGTGAGAAACAACCCAGAGGCAGTATATCTTTCAGCACATCAATGTCAAGCAGCTCAGGCGAAAAGCCTGTTCCGAATCAATACACACCGCCCCTCATTGCCTTTTCGATAAGCTTTCGCCTACCTGGCAGGTGGGGCAGTGCCCGAACACTAGGAGAATAGGTTTTGCGACTGTACGGGTCAACGGTACCGTAGTACTAAAAACTATAGGACTAGTTCCGCTCCTCACCCTTGACTCCTTGGCGTCTTTTCCCGTTTTGGTCCAAGCCCTTGTCGGGGGCTCAGTGGAGCTGCTAGCTAGAATCCCGCAGGAAGTCGGCACGGACAACGTCTTGACATATTCGCAGTCGAATCCGTAGCATGAAGAGTTGAGTTTTGCCGGCGTAGCTCAGTGGTAGAGCGAGGGTCTCATAATCCCTAGGCCGTGGGTTCGATTCCCCCCGCCGGCACCACTTCCGTGTTCAATATCGATCGGGATCTGTGGTGGTAATCCATCGCTTGAGCCACTGATTCCCCTCCACAACGATGCTTCCTACGACTGTCCCCAAAACGAAGAGCGCCAGGGCCAAGCGGTTGTCCAGGCCACTCACGGAGAATGAGCCATTGGGGGGCAAGAACCAAGCTAGCAGCATGGCGGCAAGGCCCGCAGCCGCTATGCCCCGTTTCGAGCCCCCGAGTTTGGCGATCAACAGAACCGAGAGTAAGAGTGCAAGCAATGCACTCTTCTCTAGAGCGAGCGTGTAACAGGCCCCGCACACTGCCAGAAGAACTAGTGCGGCCAGAAAAACCTTCCGGTTCGGCACCTGACCCTTTGGGGCGTTCTCTGGCCCTTTTATGCCTGAGACGATCATCAGCACCAAGAGAGTGAGGACTATTCCGATAAAGTTGCCGGTAATTAATCCTGCGAAAAAACTGCTCATGAAATACCCCCGCCTGTATCGTGACAAAATAGCCCTGCATCGTTTCCGCGTCAACCAACTAGACCTTCAAATTGTGCAACTCGATTCTCACCGAGCTGCACGCATGATCAGTTCAGAGGTAGTATGCTCAACTCGCATCCCGGCGAATAAAATGCTCCCACAAACCGTGAAATCGCGCTTGAGAAACGGTTTACTTCACCCTGGCGGCTGGAGCTGATGATCAGATGCATGAATAATGACGCGGAGACTCCCAGCATCCTGCGTGAATCTGCAGTCGCTGTATTTTTCAACCCTGCCGCCGGCGGGGGCCGCGCGGGCTTTCATCTCGCACAAATCCGGAAATTGTTCGATTCGTTTCAAGTTCATTCGCAGTTTGTAAGGACAAACAGCGCCGCGGAGCTTGAGTCTTCTGCGCAGAATGCCATCTCACAAAAATGCCGCGTGTTAATGGCGATGGGAGGCGACGGAACCTTTCAGACGCTGGCGAATGCGGCGTTCGGGGCTGAGGTGCTCTTGGGCGTTCTTCCCGTGGGAGGTGGAAATGATTTTGCCGCCGCACTCGGATTGCCCGACGACCCCATCAAATCAGCGAAAGCCGTCCTCCAGGGTACTCCGCGTTTTGTGGATCTTGTGAGAGTACGCACGGCCGAGGGGCGGACGCGCTTGTATGTTGGTGGAGGAGGCATTGGACTTGATGCAAGGGCGGTGCACTTCGCGAGTGGTGCGTACCGGCGGCTTCCCGGTCGATGGCGCTATATTGCGTCAGCGCTGCGAGCGTTAGTGGGATTCGTACCTCTCGAAGTCCGTGTTGATTTCCCGGGGAGCGATCTCATTCCCCACGAAGCCAAAGTGTTGCTTGCCGCAGTGCTGAATTCTCCCACCTATGGCGGCGGATTGCGGCTCGCACCCGGCGCGACCGTTGACGACGGGTCGCTCCACGTTGTTCTGATCGAAGATATCGGCGTGTTCGAAGTATTGCGGCTACTGCCGCGGCTGATAGGAAGCGGAGAACTCCGGACTTCCCGCGTGAAACGCTGGCAAGCAAGCAAAGTGGGGCTAACAACCAGGAAGCCCAGCGGGTTCCATGGAGACGGCGAGATCCTCGGATCAACGCCGGTGGAAATCGAGCTGGTGCCTCGGGCAATACAGGTCTTGGCGCCTGCACTGTACTAGGGCGTTGTCCGTCGAAGGCAGCCCGAGCTACAACCACGGTAAACCCGCGGCCCTCTCTACTGAACCCAATCTAATACGAGCCCGGTGTAGCGTCTCTGGAAGCCCGCAAACTGGCCGAAAAAGGGCGACGTAATGTTGTTGAATACATCGTGCGGGTTTTGGCGATTCGTGATGTCGGTCGAATACACGCCGAGTCGAACCTTATGTCTCTTGGAACGCTCAGTGTGCGGTATGTGAAAGCCGAATTCGCGGTAAAGTCTTACATCAAGCGAGAAATAAATCGGGAAACGCTGGCTATCGGGAACACCGGCGTAGTTCTGCAGAACGTCCACATTTGAATACGGCAATCCCGTGTGCACGTCGGCCACTGGACTGATCACCATCTTCCAGGGAAGCCCGAAGAATCCCGAAGCTACAACGCGATGAGGAACGTCGGAAGACAGGATGCCGCTAGTATTCGGGCGGATCACCGGAATCTGGAAGGGGACAAGTGTGTCCGCGAGCGGGTTGAGGTCACCACGCCCCCGGCTCCAAGTGTAGGACAGGCTCATATCCGCGTGGTTGCCAAAGCGATAGTGCGCGGTGATATCGGCCTGCCGATAATTTGCAACTCCCGCGTTCCTTATGGCCAGCAACCCGCTCCCACTCACCGTGTCAACCAATTGATCCAGAAGAAAAAGTCCCACGGTATGGCTGTTGAGATAGCTAGCCCGTAGATTAAGATTCTTGCGGAATTGGTGTTCAAGCACGACGTTCCAACTGAATGTTCGAGGGCTTGATCCAGGGTCCCGCGGCGCACCAGGCACGGCCGGGGGCGCGCCTGAAATCAGATAGGTGTTTACTAGAACTACGGGCTGGCCTATTAGTGCCCCGGTAGAATTGAAGAAACTGAGCACACGCTCCTGATTGCTGGTGAAATCTGCCGCAAGCAAAGGCACATGCCCGTAGACCTCCGCAGCACCCGCACGAATTACTGTGTTCCCGCCATTCAGCGAATAGGCTCCACCGATGCGTGGCGCGAACGCCGCACTGCGGCCAATGGTTTGCGTGGACAAACGCGCACCGTAGTTGAGCGTCAAGTGGCTGTTCAGAGTCCAGTGATCCTGGATAAATTCTGCGATCTCCGAGTCTGTTGCGCTCAAGAGGCCGGGCCCTTGAAAGTCAATCCGTTCAACAACCGCGCCGTCCTGCGCCAAAATCTGGATTGGATGGGATATGCTCGTACCGTCGTAGCTGCGATATAGGATGTCCGCCCCAAATCTCACTTCATGGGCGCCGTGCCAGGACTTCCCAGAGAGCTGATACGCTGGCAGGACCTCCAGCTGGTTTGCCCTGCGGTTCCAACTATTGAAGTAATTGCCGCCCCACCCTTCAGGAGAGATTTCCATGTCGGCGGCTCCCTGCCCGTGGGCGTTACTATCGAAGCGGGTGTACCTAACCATGGTGTTCAGCAGTGCTCCGGACTCGAACTGATAGGAATCGGAGAAACCGCCGGAAACCCCGCTTCGACCATAGTTTGTGGACGCCGTCTGCGGGATCAGTGCACTGATATTGGCAAACTCGAGTTCCATTGGGAAAGTATTGACATGGAAGTTCAGCACGTGCCGGGGAGAAAGTATGATTTGAACGTTCGTAAGGGAGGTGACACTCCGCGTCTTGACCTCATTTACGGGAAACGATAACCCGCGGATTGGCTGCCTCCGCAGTTCGTAGGTAACCTCTTCGGTGAAATTCACTTTGTTCTTGATGAGCGGGCCACCAAACTCAAATCGGGGCGTCCAATTGGCGAGTCCCACGAGGCTGCCGTTTTTCCCACGGAACGCCGGGATGAAATCCCGCAGCTTGTATTCCCAAGTGCCGGAGGGGGGCTTCGTTTCAATGATCGTTAGCCCTCCCGTGAAACCTCCGTACTCGGAGCTCTCCGGCAAACTGTAAACGGTCATGGATTGTATGATGTCGACTGGAATGGGAATCGAAAAGCTTCCCGAGACGGGATCCACGTTTTCCGCTGAGTCAACCACGAGCATCCCCTGGCTCTCCGCCTGGCCCTTGAACGTCAGCTTGCCTGTGGCAGTCCGAACGACACC
>Ga0137418_10003211_pt1 | contig 15037 bp, 18 predicted proteins | sample CZODoug3_1_2_16f_FD_122242 | JGI IMG/M metagenome (GOLD analysis project Ga0137418, IMG submission 122242) | Vadose zone soil fungal communities from Angelo Coast Range Reserve, California, USA - CZODoug3_1_2_16fungal (Hybrid Assembly) | ecosystem: Environmental > Terrestrial > Soil > Vadose... | reverse complement strand
CAAGTCGCCCGCAAGAAAGCCGGCGCGGATCGCTGGCTCGAGGTGATGGAGATCGCCCACCGGCTCGGGCTGCGGACCTCGGTCACGATGATGTATGGCCTCGGCGAAACACCGGCCGATCGGATCGAGCATCTCTTCCGGGTGCGCGAAGTGCAACGCAAAACGCGCGGGTTCACGGCGTTCATCTGCTGGCCGCTGCAGCCGGAGAACTCCGAGCTCGCGCACCTGCCCAAGACCGACGCGGTGACCTATCTCAAGACGCAGGCGATCGCCCGCATCGTGCTCGAGGATGTTCCCAACATCCAGGCGTCATGGGTCACGATGGGGATGAAGGTCGGTCAGGTGGCGCTGCGGTTCGGCGCGAACGACTTCGGCTCGCTGATGATGGAGGAGAACGTCGTCTCGGCAGCGGGCACGACGAATCGCACTACGCTGAGCGAGATGCAGCGGCTGATCGCGGATGCGGGTTACACGCCCAAGCAACGGAAACAGGACTACACCATCCTGGAAGACGCCGCCTAGTGCCCGACGTCCTGATTCTCGTCGGCTCCGAGTCCGACAGACCCCGCATCGAGCCGGCCTTCGAGATTCTCACCAAGGCCGGCTTCTCGTACGAGTTCTACGCCTCGTCCGCTCACCGGCAACCCGAGCAGACCGGTGATCTGGTGAAGAACGCGCGCAAGAAGGGATTCAGAGTCGTGATTGCCGGGGCAGGGCTGTCCGCCGCGCTCCCTGGATTCGCCGCATCGCTGACCGACCTGCCCGTGATTGGCGTGCCGTTTGCCGTCGGGCCGTTGAATGGCCTGGATGCGCTGCTCGCGACGGTGCAGGTGCCCCCGGGCGTGCCGGTCGCGACGGTGGGGATCGATAACGCCAAGAACGCGGCGCATCTGGCGATTCGGATTCTGAAGGGCTGAACGTCAGCCCCTGATCATTTCAGAGGGCTATAGTTGGTCGCCACCATGAACGTGTTATCGACGTCGACGCTCACCTGCATGTCGGTGCGCGTTTTCACCCACTCCGGATCCGCGCTAAACGCGGCCCACGCCGCATCCCTCGCAGCCGCATCGCGGTAGGCCAGTATGTACACGAGTTGATCGAGCCTGGCGACGGGCTGCCAGAATCCGACGACGGTCATTCCGTGCTTTTGGAACAGCGCGATCGTATGGTCCCGAAAACGGGCGTGCAGCACGTCGGCCGAGCTGCCTGCTCGCACCGTGTACGTGCGGAGCTCGAAGCAGCGCGACTCTGCTGCCGTGTTCTTGATGTCAACGCCGGGACCGCACGGTGGCGTCGCGGCCCGCACCGGTAACGCGCGCCGGGGCGACGGGACATCGTGCGATGACGGAACGGCGGTCGAGCCGAGCATGGCGATGGTCAGGTATATGAGCCGTGTGTTCATCGCATCTCCTGGTGTGTGATTTGGCTTGTCCCCGCGCGGCCCTCGCGTTAACGGCTCAACGCGGCAGTAGCCCACGGTGTTGCAATTCTCTGCGCAATTGATCTGGCGACTCGAATCGAATCGTCTCGAATCCCAACGACCTGGCTGTGGAGATGTTCTCTTCTGAATCATCAATGAATAAGCACTCGCTGGCCGATCGACCGATCCGCTCGAGCAACGCCTCGAAGATCCTGGGGTCCGGCTTGATCAGTTTGACATCGCCGGACAGCAGGATCGTCGCGAACAGCTGAAAGAAGGAGTACTTGGTACGCACCGCGGCGAATTTCTCGCTGGACCAATTGCTCAGCCCGTGCAGCTCCAATCCGGCTTGCTGCAGCGGCAGCAGCAGGTCGACCGTCCCTTGCAGCGGTCCGGCGATGGATTCCTCCCATCGCTCGTCATATGCCTGGATGAGATCGGCGTAGGAAGGGAACCGTTTCACGAGCTCGGTGACGGCGAGCGAGAAGGCGCGGCCGGCATCCTGCTGCTGATTCCATTCCGTAAAGCCGATCTCGGCGAGGAAGCTCTCCATCGCCGTGTCGTTGCCGGGAAAGAGCTTGCGATAGAGGTAACGCGGATTCCAGTCGATCAGCACGCCACCGAAGTCGACGACGATCGCGCGTATGCGAGTCGGGAGCACCGTCAACCTCTTTGAGTCCGCACGTTCTTTTAGAACAGCCCCACCTTCCCCTTCACCGACTCGATCAACTTGGCGGGGTCATAGCCGACGCCTTGTTTGAACACCAGCGTAACATGCCGGATGTCGGAGATCGTAGCCGCGGGATTGCCTTCGATCACCACGAGGTCCGCCTGCTTGCCCACCGCAATGGATCCGATGCGATCCGCCCGGCCGAGGTACGTCGCCCCGTTCAGGGTACAGACCTTGATCGCCTCGAGCGGCGTCAGGCCGCTCTCGACGAGGAGCTCGGCCTGTCGTTGGTCGGAGTAGCCGGGAATCACGCCGCCGCCGCCCGTCGGGTCGGTCCCCGCCAAGAGCAGCCCGCCGGCGCGGAAGAACGCCAGCTCCATCGGGCGGTCCTGCGCCAGCAGCTTAGCGAACGGCGACGTCGTGTTCTGCTGCACCCGCGCGTACTGCTGGTCGAACTGCGCCTTGAGGACGGGATCGAGCACGTCGAGACCGGGGGGGACCGGCTGCCCCGGCGTGAAGGTCTCGAATACGGTCTGCGTCGACGTGACCGCGACGTGATGAGCGACCAGGTATTGCACGAGTGACGTGAATTCCGGCGATTTCGGATCCACGGCGCCAAGGGCGGTCATCCCCGCGTTCTGTCCGGGACAAAGGTCCGGTTGCTTGTCCTTGACGAAGTCGGTGGCGACAAAGAAGCCGTGCTCCAGGTCGTCGATGCCGAGATCGGCGGCTTCGCGGTAGGTAACCGAACAGAGATGACCGGTGATCTTGAGTCCGCGCCGGTGCGCTTCGTCCACCGCCGCCGCGAGCTCGGCGCGCGTGATGTTCATGTACGCTTTGAACGACGTCGCGCCCGCGTCCGCCCAGAATGCCACGAAGCGGCGCGCGTCGGCCGAGTCCTTCAAGGCGTACATCTGCGTGAACGGGGACGGGCCGTTCACGTACGGCGCGGTGGCGTCGATCCAGGGTCCCACCTGGCTCCCGGCCTTGATCGCGGCCGCGAGGTTCAAGTCGGCGTAGCCGCCGACGTTGCCGCCGGTCCGCATCGACGTGACTCCGCCCGCGAGATACAGCCGCGAAAAGCTCACATAGTCGGCACCGTAAACGCCCGGTCCGGTCGGGTAGTACAGGTGCTCGTGCATCATCACGAGGCCCGGGATCACGGACTTCCCCGTGAGATCCATCACCTGCGCGCCCTCCGGCACTCTGGTCGAGCGGGCGGCGCCGAGCAGGGCGATGTTGCCGTCACGGATGATCAGCGTCTGGTCTTCCTTGGGCGCGCCGCCGGTGCCGTCGATGACGCGCACGTGGGTGAGGGCCACCACCGGCGTGTCCACCGCGACGTATTGCCTGACCGCGGCGGAGAGCGTCGGTCGCTGAGCTGTGGCCACTGCGGGCACAAAGAGCAGGGCGCCAAAGGCGCGGAGGGTTGTCCTAGACATGGGGTGAGACTAGCACCGGGCTCGATGCCTGACCAGCGGAGGCCTGTTTGCCGCGGTAGGAATCCGCCACCACCCAGGCGCCCGCCGTCAGCGCCCACGTCACGACGAACTCGCCCCATTGGAAGTCGTTGAGGCCGCCCGCCAACACGCGGGGTACCCAGATGATCAGGCTGAACAGACCCATCTGCAGGGTCGATAGCGCGGCGGCCAAGCGCGGAAAAACACCAGCTGCCACTGCCAAGCCCGCCGCGATGAAAGCAGCGCCGGTGAAGTACGCCCACGCCACGTGCCACGGCAGCCAACCCGGAATCAGGACTGTGGTCGCATCGAGATACATGAAGTGCGCCAGGCCGAAGGGGACCAAGGACAGGCCGTAGAGCACCCTCGCGATACGCACGCCCCTGTCGTCGGCGAAGAGACCGAAGCGCTGCCGGTCGCGGTCGGTGGCGAACCAGACGTACAGCACCCAGGCGGCCGCGACCATCACGGCCGTCGAACCGAACGTCCAGGCAACGAGGACGAGGGGAGTCTCGAAGAAGAAGTTGGGCAGTCTCAGGACCAGCAGCCACACCATGAGCGACACGAAGAGCACGCGCGCAGCGACGGCCGCGGTGCGCTGCCAGAGCAGGCCGATCCCGCACGCCAGGGAAATGAGGGCGCAGAGATACGCCAGTGGCTCGCGCGCAGGCACCCATGCAGGCACGGGCCGCCAAACCGGGACGAACGTGCCTTTGGTGAGCCCCATGACTCCGAGCCAGATGAAAACCGCAGCAAAGAGACCGTGCCCCACGCTTGCGATGCGGATCGACCCGTAACGGAGAGACACGGCTAGCCGCCTTTCGTGGTTGCTACTCCAAAGCAGTGCGAATATCCGTCATCGTCCGTCACAAAGAACTCTGTTTGACCATAGTCGCGGTCGATGATCTCTGACACGGCGTAGCCTAGCCTTTCCAGGCGAGCTCTCAGTTCGTGGATATCACGGGGCCCCCAGTAGAGCCGGACGCCCTCGTAGTTCTCTGGCTTGATCGGTGTGCCTGCCCGTTGATTGAGCCAAAAGTACAAATGCTCATCGTGAACCATGCAGCCGATGAGACGACCGTCCTGCCGCATCGCTCGGTCCATGGTAAGGCCGAGACCCTCTACCCAGAAGCGCAGACTCTTGTCGAGATCCGCGCTGGGGATGACCGGCATACACGACTTCACGTGCACCGACTCCTCCTGTGCGCTCGAGGCGCGTGTAGGCGGCGGTCTCATGCAGCAAGCGCCAAATCTAGGACCTGGCCCGCGCGCCAAAGCCCGGTTTCCCCCGCGCGGATCGTCGAGTTTGGCCACCTCGACGCGAACCAGAGCGCGCGACTTGCCGCGAGACCGGCAGCGTGCGCCCCAGCGACCTCATCAGTCCCATCACCAACGAAGAGCGCATGCGGCGGCGAAACGTCAAGCTCCCTGCAAGCCGCGAGATAGATCGCGGGATCGGGTTTCATCAGTCCGACCGCGTACGAAAACACCGTGACGTCAAAGAGCGAATGCAGTGGAGAGCGCTCCCAGCCCTGCACGTCTTCCGGGAGACAGTTTGTTACCAGCGCCAGCTTGACTCCCTTGCGCCGGAGCTCAGCAACTGTGGCGAGAACCTCTGGTTCTACTTTGCCGAGGACAGTGGTCTTTTCAGCAACCCGTTCGGCACGTAACTGTTCGAGAACGGCATGGTCCACTCGACTGCCCAGGTTGTCACGGATCTGCGCGAGAGCCTGTTGAAATGTGTAGTGACCCAACAGGATCTCTGGGCGTCGTGATTTCCATTCGCGCTTGTATGCTGCTTCATCGACGCCTAGTTGTGTCGCAAGGGAGGAAGCTCTCCGGACTGGAACGCCCAGTTCACTGACCAGCGTCTCGTAAAGATCAAAGAGAACAGCGTGCATCCGCACCGGCAGCACCCTCCCGATCGTCACTTGGAGTAGTATCCGTCACCGAGAAAATGTAAGGTCACGTAGGGTCACATTGAGCATGTAGGGTACCCTGAGAGTGTGGTGCGGCTTAACGGATCGCGCTTAAGCTGCGGCGCGCTGAAGAAAGATTCATTCCTTACTCTACGCGCGCCGCCATGTTCAGGAGCTTATTAGGCCGCCGACGATCGGTGCTTGATAAAGCGCCTCTCATCAATTGCATACCCCAAGGCGTGGTAAAACTTATGGGCATCTTCGCGATGATCTCCACTCGTGACCTCTACTCGCCGGCAATCGTGCTCCCAGGCGAACGCTTCCGCCGCCCCGACGAGGGCCCGGCCGACACCCTTCCGCTGATGCTCGGGAGCGACCGCCAAGGAAGTCAAACGGGCGAGATTCCCGGCTGCGTGGAACAGAGGGAGTAGGTGCACGCTTACGACACCTGCGATCCCGTTGGTGGGATCGTCGGCAACCAGCACGGTATCCGACGAGCTGCCCATCAGCGTAGATAGCTTCTCGGCCACAAGCGTGGTGGAAGTGTCGTATCCGAGTGCGGCCAGGCAGACAGCGATCTCGGCCGCGTCTGCGGCTTCCGCGCGTCGAACTGTGACCTTCATGTCCGAACAGTAAACGGAATGGATTCCACGGTCCAACTGATCGCGCTTAAGCTGCGGTTCTCCCAATCTCACAATCCCAGCGCGCCAAAGCAATTTCCGGTTATTATGCTCTCCTCATGCGCGTTGGCATCGGCTACGACTCACACGCCTTCGCCGCGGGTCGCAAGCTGATCCTCGGCGGTGTAGAAATCCCCAATGCTAAAGGCCTCGCCGGTCACTCCGACGCCGACGCCGTCGCCCACGCCGTGACGGATGCGATCCTCGGCGCCGCGGGCCTGGGTGACATCGGGCGCATGTTTCCCAGCGACGATCCGCGCTGGAAGAATGCCAACTCGATCGATCTGCTCAACAAGGCATTCCTCAAAGTCGTGGAAGCGGGGTTCCAGTTCGTGCACGCCGACGTCACCGTCATCATCGAAAAGCCGAAACTGTCGCCGCATATCGACGCGATGAAAGCGCGCCTGGCCGCAGCGTTGCTGACCGGGCCTGCGCACGTGTCGGTGAAGGCGAAAACGAACGAGGGGATGGGATGGATCGGACGCGGTGAGGGGATCGCCGTCATGGCCGTCGCGACGCTCGCCGAGCCGAGCGCGCCACGCCCGAGCGGGGGGCATTCGGTCATCTGACGGACTTTCTCGCCTTTCTCGAGCACCTTCCCACCGGGCCCCTGTATGCGCTGATCGCAGTTCTCGCCGCCATCGAGAACATCTTTCCGCCGGTCCCGGCCGACGTCGCGGTATCCCTCGGAGCATTCCTGGCGGGCCGGGGCGTCATGAACGTCTGGCTCGTCTTCATCCTCGGCTGGGCCGCGAACGTAGGATCGGGAGCGGCCGTCTACGCGCTGGCCCGCCGTCATGGGGCGATGGTCACCAGCGGCTTTCTCGGCCGGCATATCTTCACGCCGAATACCGTCGCCCACATCGAGGAGCAGTATCGGCGGCATGGCGCCTACGGCATCTTTGTCGCGCGGTTGCTGCCGGTGTGGCGTGGCGTCGTGATGCCGTTCGCGGGCATCGCGCGCGTGCCGGCCTGGCGCGCGTTGATTCCCATGGCGGTCGCATCGGCCCTGTACTACGGAGCCCTGACGTACGTCATCAGCAGGTTGGGCACGGACCTCGATGTCGTGCTCGGCGTCGTGCGGCGCGTCAATACGTGGCTCGCGGTTGTCGCAGGAGTGCTTATTGTGGGGATCGCCCTATGGATCGTTCGACGCCGCCGCGAGCACCAACCCCCACCGCCTCCCCAGTAGCGCGGGCGTTTCACCTCGAGCGGTTCCGCGATTACCTGGCGCTCGAGGCCGGCAATAGCGGGAACACGGTCGAGAGTTACCTGCGTGACATCACGCGCCTCGCCGAGTACGCCTCGAGTCGCGGGGCCAAGACCCCCGAGCAACTGTCCGCAAGCCAGCTGCGCGAGTTCATCTACTTTCTCAAGGACCTCGGCCTCGCGCCCACGACGATCCGCCGTGAGATCTCGGCGATCCGGACCTACTTCAAGTTCTTGGTAGGGGAGGGGATCGCCGCCCGCGACCCCAGCGAGCGTATCGAGTCCCCCAAACGGTGGCGCACGTTGCCCGCGGTCTTGACTGTCGCCGAAATGAAGAAGCTGCTGGAAGCGCCGAATACCAATGAGCTGCTCGCGCTGCGCGACGTCGCCTTACTGGAATTCGCGTACGCGACCGGCGTCCGCGTCTCGGAGTTGGTCTCCGTCAGACTGCAAGACATCTCGTTCGGCGAGCGGATTGTGCGCGTGTATGGCAAGGGGGCGAAGGAACGCATCGTGCCCTTCGGGAAGACGGCGATGGGCCGCATTTCATCGTACATCCACGAAGTCCGCCCCCGTCTCGATCGTGGTCAGACTCGAGGCGTGCTCTTCCTGAACGCTCGCGGCACACCACTGTCACGCGTCGGCGCCTGGGGCGTGATCAAGGCGACTGCGCGTCGCGCGGGGTTGTCCAAGCGAGTCACGCCGCACACCCTGCGCCACACCTTCGCCACACATCTCCTGGAGGGCGGCGCCGACCTCCGCGCGGTCCAGGAGATGCTGGGACATGCCGATCTGACGACCACACAGCTCTACACACACGTCGATCGGGACTACCTCCGCACCGTCCACAAGAGCTATCACCCGCGCGGCTGAGAACGCCTAGCGCCCGCTTGCCGCCGCGCGGTCTCCGCTCAGAAACACCGCGATCGCAGCCGCTTCGGCATCGCTCAATCCGAGATCCGGCATGTTCTGTGACGCCGGATTCTTCACTTTCTGGACGACGTATTCACGGGCCAAATGTCGACCGCCCAGGTCTGGTCCGACGGTGATCGCCTGATTCTCCGGACGGTCGGTCAGATCGCTGTTTACATGGCAGGTGTTGCATCCCTTGGCGACGAAGAGCATCTGGCCGCGATCGCGGGCCGCCAGGGCGGGCCGTGAGCCTCCCGCGGCGACCACAGTCTGCGGATAGAGACGCAGCTGGCTGTTGCCAAACCCGCTCCTGATCGTGAATTGCACCTGTCCTGCGGCGGGAGCGGTGAATGTGACGGCGTAGGTCCCTTCGGCCGATCGCGCCACGGCTGGGATCACGACACCCCGAGTCGCCGCGCCCTCGATGACCAGCTCCGGCCGCAGCCCGCTCAACAGCGTCCGGCCGTGCTGCCGCACTTGAAACTCGATCGTGTATTGCTGTCCGACGACGAAGTACTCCGGTAAGTCTTTGACCGTGACGACCGCCCATCCACCCATTGCGACGAACCCAGTTAGTAGTGCCGGCGCGAGCTTCAGCATCATGGCTCCTGGATGATTTCACTTAGGATGCCGGTTGGCGTCCCACGGTTTAGACTTCAGTATGCTCTTCGTACTCGATAACTACGACTCCTTCACGTACAACCTCGTGCAGTATCTCGGCGAGTTGGGCGAGGATCCGGTCGTCTATCGCAATGACGCGCTCAGCGTCGCCGATGTGCAGGCCCTGAAGCCGACCGCCGTGGTCCTCTCGCCCGGACCCAAGACCCCGGCCCAAGCAGGAATTCTGGTGCCCCTGGTCCGGGCGCTTGCGGGCCAGGTCCCGATTCTCGGCGTATGCCTGGGCCACCAGGCCATCGGCGAAGCGTTCGGAGGCAAGATCGTGCGAGCGCCGCGGCTGATGCACGGCAAGACCTGCCCAATCGTCCATAGCGACGACGAGCTGTTCGACGGCATTCCCAGCCCGTTTACCGCAATGCGGTACCATTCGCTCGTCGTCGACCCCGACTCGCTTCCCCCAGCTCTGGTGGTGACGGCGATGAGCGCCGATCGCCAGGGTCCGGGCGATGCAGCGGAGATCATGGCCATGAAGCATCGGGATCACCCGACTTACGGCGTGCAATTCCATCCCGAGTCCATCGGGACGGAGCATGGGAAACGCATTCTCGAGAACTTCCTGCGAGTTGTAAGATCAACCGGAGCGATGGTATAGGCGCGGGCTAGACTCCACGGCACAGATTTTGTATCTTCTTCCGTGCCCGTCCTTGGCGTGATTCCTGCACGGCTGGGCTCCAGCCGGCTCCCTCGCAAGCCACTCCTGCCACTGGGTGGCGAACCCCTCATCGTCGTCGTCACGCGCCGCATCGCCGAATTCGGCATTTGCGATCGCCTCGTCGTTGCTACCGACGCGCGCGAGATCGCGAAGGTCGTCGAGCAGGCGGGTTTTGAAGCGGTCATGACCTCGCCCGATCACGCATCGGGGACCGAACGAGTCGCGGAAGTCATTGCCAACCCAGCGTTTAGCGACTTCCACTTTGTTCTGAATGTACAGGGCGACGAGCCGTTCGTCGCGGCAGCCGCGGTGCGTGGCGCGCTGGCATGCCTCGAGGGCGGAGATCCGCTCGGCACCGCCGCCGGCTCGCTCGACCGGGCACTGGTCAACGATCCAAGCCGCGTCAAAGTGGTCGTGGATACACGCGGCCGTGCGATGTACTTCTCGCGCGCGCCGATTCCATTCGACCGCGACGGCAAGGGCGAAGTCGTCTATCACCAGCACGTGGGCGTGTACGCCTATACGCGCGAAGCATTGGAGGCATGGGTGCGGCTGCCTCCGGTTCCTGAAGAGCAGTGGGAGAGGCTGGAGCAGCTGCGCCCGCTGTTACACGGCATTCCAATGGGCGTGACGTTGTTTGACGGACCGGCAGCGCCAGGCATCGATACGCCGGCCGACCTCAAGTGGGCTGAAACGGAAATCACCCGACACCTGAAAGAGGTGAGCCCGTGAGCTCGACCAAGTACATCTTTGTCACCGGCGGAGTAGTGAGCTCGCTCGGGAAGGGAATCGCAGCCGCGTCGCTGGGCCGGCTGCTCGCCGAGCGAGGACTCAAGGTCACGATCCAGAAGTTCGATCCCTACATCAACGTCGATCCCGGGACGATGTCGCCGTTTCAGCACGGCGAAGTGTACGTGACCGATGACGGCGCCGAGACCGATCTGGACCTCGGCCACTATGAGCGGTTCATCGACCGTTCGCTCTCGCAAGTGAACAACGTGACGACCGGCCGGATCTATCTGTCCGTCATCACGAAGGAGCGGCGCGGCGAGTATCTCGGGTCGACGGTGCAGGTGATCCCGCACATCACCGACGAAATCAAGGGCGCGATTCGCCGGCTCGCACCCGACCACGACGTGGTGATCACCGAGATCGGCGGCACCGTCGGCGACATCGAGTCACTGCCGTTCCTCGAGGCGATCCGCCAATTCCGCCAGGAAGTCGGCCGCGACAACGTCCTCTTCATTCACCTCACACTCGTTCCCTACATCGCGGCCACTGCCGAGCTGAAGACGAAGCCGACGCAGCACTCGGTCCGCGAGCTCATGCAGATCGGAATCCAACCCGACATCCTCATCTGCCGCACTGAGCGCCCGCTGTCGGAAGAACTGAAGCGCAAGATCGCGCAGTTCTGCAACGTGGACTTCGGCTGCGTGGTCGAAAGTCCCGACGTGAAGTCGATCTACGAAATCCCCATCAAGCTCCACGATCAGGGACTCGACAAGGAGGTCTGCAGACGGCTCCATCTGGAGACCAAAGAGCCCGATCTGCGGGCCTGGGCCGCGATGGTGGACAAGATCCTCAAGCCGCCGCATCAGGTGCGGATCGCCGTGGTAGGCAAGTACACCGAGCTCGCCGACAGCTACAAGAGCATTCACGAAGCGCTCGTGCATGGCGGGATCGCCAACGAGGCAGGGGTATCGATCCACTGGATCGCGTCCGACCGCTTCACCGGTCAGGAAGCCGCGGGCGAGCTGCTGGCGGGCTACCACGGGCTGCTGGTGCCCGGCGGGTTCGGCGTCCGGGGTATCGAGGGGATGCTGGAGGCGATCCGCTGGGCGCGCGAGCATAAGCTGCCGTTCTTCGGCATCTGCCTCGGCCTGCAAACCGCGATTATCGAGTTCGCGCGAAACGTGTGCAAGATCCCCGACACCAACTCGAGCGAGTTCGCGCCCGAGTGCGAGAATCCCGTGATCGCGCTGATGCGCTCGCAGGAAGGGATCCAGGAGATGGGCGGCACGATGCGGCTGGGCGCCTACCCCTGCCTGCTCCGCCCCGGCTCTCACGCGGCGCAGGCGTACAATGCCACCGAGGTGAGCGAGCGGCACCGCCATCGGTACGAGGTCTCGAACGCGTATCGCGACGTACTCGCGGAGTACGGCATGCGCTGCTCGGGGCTGTCTCCGGACGGCTCACTCGTCGAAATGATCGAGCTGCCGGACCATCCGTGGTTCATCGGTTGCCAGTTCCATCCCGAGCTGAAGTCGCGGCCGATGCGTCCGCACCCGCTGTTCGCCGGCTTTGTGGGTGCGGCACTGGAGCATGCGAAACATCTGTCGCGCGTCGATTCTCCCTCGCTAAGCACGTATGGCTCTCCGGTTCGCGACTGACAGTAGCCCGTTCCTCATCGCGGGTCCGTGCGTCGTCGAGTCCGACGACCTCAACGTGCGCGTCGGTGAGGCGCTCGCCGAGCTGGCGGTCAAGCTCGGCATCACCGTCATCTACAAGGCGTCTTACGACAAGGCGAACCGCTCACGGCTGAATGCGCCGCGCGGCCCCGGTCTCGAAACGGGTTTGCGCGCGCTCGAAAAAGTCCGTAGCGCCACCGGTCTCCCGATTTTGACCGACGTCCACGAGCCGGCGCATGTCCCGCTCGCCGCGCGCGTGGCCGACGTCCTTCAGATCCCCGCGTTCCTGTGCCGCCAGACCGATCTGCTCGTCGCCGCGGGAAAAGCCGGTCGTCCCGTCAATATCAAGAAGGGCCAATGGATGTCGCCGGAAGAGATGCGCGGCGCCGTCGAGAAAGTCCGCGCCGGGGGAGCCCCCGAAATCGCCGTCACCGAGCGGGGGACGTTTTTCGGGTATGGAGACCTGGTCGTCGACATGCGCAGTTTCTCGCGGCTGCGCGCCGCCTGCAACGCGCCCGTGATCTTCGACGCGACCCACTCAGTGCAGCAGCCGGGACAGGGCAGGGACGGCTCGAGCGGAGGCGACCGCGGCTTCATTCCGCCGCTGCTGTATGCCGCTGCCGCCGCCGGTGCCGATGGCTTTTTCCTCGAGACGCACCCCGATCCCGCCCGTGCGCCGTCCGACGGGCCGAACATGGTGCCCCTCGACCAGCTGGCGGGCACCGTGGGGCTGGCGGTAGAGATCTGGCACCGCGTCCGGGAAACCGTCCGTGCATAAGCCGCAGCGCACTCCCCAAGCGCACCCCGGCGGCAAGCAGCTCGTCGACCGCGGCAAGCGGGTGCTTGCGCTCGAGGCCGCGGCCGTCCAGCACCTGGCCGATACGCTCGGCCCGGCGTTTGCGCGCGCCATCGAGATTCTCGCGGCGGCCAAGGGACGCGTCATCGTGTCGGGCGTCGGCAAGTCGGGCCTGATCGCCCGCAAGATTGCCGCAACGTTCACGTCGACCGGCACGCCAGCCATGTTCCTCCATCCGGTCGATTCGCTCCACGGCGACCTCGGCATTGTGAGTCGCGACGACGTTGCGGTCGTGCTTTCAAAGAGCGGCGCCTCCGACGAGCTGTTCGGCCTCGTCAATCAATTGAAACGCCTCGGCGTGCCGATCCTCGCGCTGACCGGTGACGCGGATTCGCCGCTGGGACGCCAGGCGACGGTCGTCCTCGACGCCTCGGTCGCCGAGGAAGCGTGTCCGGAAACGCTGGCGCCGACCGCGAGTACGACGGTCGCGCTCGCGCTAGGCGACGCGCTCGCAGTGACCTTGCTCGAGGTCAAAGGCTTCCGCCGCGAAGATTTCGCCGCGCTGCACCCCGGCGGCGTGCTGGGACGCAAGCTGTTGCTGCGCGTCGCCGATGTGATGCTCTCCCAGGATCTGCCGCTCCTCACCCCGGACCGCCCGATGCGCGAGTGCGTCGTGCTGCTCGCCGGGAAGCGGGGCACGGTCGTGATCGCAAATGGGAAGGCGTTAGCAGGCGTCGTGACCGCCGGCGATCTGACTCGGCTCATGGAGAAGACGGACAAGTTCCTCGACATCCCGGTCGGCGACGTCATGACCCGGACGCCGAAGGCGACTACCCCGGATGAACTGGCGAGCGCCGCGGTGAGTCTGATGGAACGCCACGGCATCATGGCGCTGCCGGTACTCGACGGTGACAAGAACGTGGTGGGAATCGTGCATCTGCACGATTTGATGAAGGCCGGCGCGGTATGAGCTACGGTTCTGCTCGACGCCTCTTCTTGACGATTCTGTTCAACGCAGTTTGCGCTTCTTGTAAAAGCGGCACTCCGGTGACGGCCACCCAGGCGGTGCTCGACAGCGCCGACCAGGTGCTGATCGGGATGACCCATTACGTCACGGACGCCGGGGTACTGCGAGCGCGGGTACGGGGCGACACCGCGTACTTCTATTCCAACACCCAGCGCGCCGAGCTGCGCAACGTGCACGTGACGTTTTACGACCAGGCGGGCAACCCGACGTCGACGCTGACGTCGCGCGAGGGGACGCATCACTGGCGCACCGGTGACATGGAGGCCCGCGGCAATGTCATTGTGATCCGCGACAAAGACGGCGCGACGATGAAAACCGAGGTGATGAATTACAACCAGGTACGCAACGAGGTGAGCTCGGACCAGAGTTTCGTGTGGGATGAGCCTGGCCGTCACGTCGTAGGTGCCGGATTCACATCCGACCCGGAATTCAAGAAGATCACCGCGAAGCGGCCGCGCGGCACTGGCGGGCAGTTCCTCCTGCCAAACCAATGAGCCCGCTCCTCACCGTTGTGTTGCTGCTGCAAGGCGTCTCCGCGTCACAGGATACGACGACGGGACGGCCGTGTCGCGTGGCCGTCGATTCAATGGGTCATTACGCGGAGATCCCCAACCCCGATGGAACCAAGACTCTGCATGGCGGCGGAGGTGTGCTCGCGCACTGCGACGGCACCTCCACCAGCATCTCCGCGGACAGCTTCGCGCATTATCCGGCGTTGGGCCGACTCGACCTGATCGGGCGAGTTGTCATTCGCGACACCGGCATCGCGCTCGACGCGCGCTTCGCGTCGTACTTCCTGAGGAACGAACGCCTCGAAGCGCACAATAACGTGGTGGCCGTCAACCGGCGGACGGGATCGGTCTTACGCGGGCCGAATCTGCTCTACTTGCGGGCCGCCAAAGGCATCCGCGATACCGTCGAGATGTACGCCACGCAGCGGCCGACAGTCGAATACCGTCAGACCCAGACCCAGCCTGGCGACACGCTGTCCAACGAGCCCTACATCATCGTCGGCGACCGGCTGCGCTTCAAAGGCGACGACCGCATGTGGGCGGGTGGAAAAGTCACGATCGACCGGAGTGACTTCGCGGCGCGCTCCGATTCGATGTTGCTCGATCAGACGAAGGGGTTTGGTGTGCTGGTCGGCTCGCCTCGCGTCGAGGGCCAGGGACGGGCGGGGGCGGGGGGGGCCACCGGCGAGGCCGG